>Ga0075017_100002695_pt1 | contig 11142 bp, 10 predicted proteins | sample AleBraG_ABR_2012_FD_71475 | JGI IMG/M metagenome (GOLD analysis project Ga0075017, IMG submission 71475) | Freshwater sediment microbial communities in response to fracking from Pennsylvania, USA - Alex Branch Run_MetaG_ABR_2012 | ecosystem: Environmental > Aquatic > Freshwater > Creek >...
GGGTTGGTCGGGGGTGGCGGCGAAGATCGACCTGTGAGCGACCTGACGCCCTGGGCGCGCGCCCGACGTGCGGCGCGGGAGGCGGCGCACCCGTTGCCCGTCGTCGAGGTGCCACTCGCCGCCGCCGTAGGGGCGGTCCTGGCGCACCCGCTCGTGTCCGGCACGCCGCTGCCCCCGTTCGACAGCGCCGGCATGGACGGCTGGGCCGTCGCAGGACCGGGCCCGTGGGTCGTGGTCGGCGAGCTCCTCGCCGGCAGCACCCTCGAGCGGCTCGCCGACGGCGCCGCCGTCGGCATCGGTACCGGCGCCGCGCTCCCGATCGGGGCCGACGCCGTGCTGCGTCGCGAGCGCGGACTCCTCGAGGACGCCGGCCCGCAGGGGGTGCAGCTCTGGGTCGGCGACCCGGGGCGGCGGCTCAAGGCACCGCACCCGGGCTACGTCGAGCCCGGCACGGACATTCGGCCGCGCGGGCAGGAGTCGAGCGCGGGCGAGCACCTCCTCGAGGCAGGCGGGGTCGTCACCCCGGTCGTCGCCGGGATGGCCGCCGCCGCGGGCTACGACGCGCTGGCGGTGGTGCGGCCGCCGGACGTCGCGATCCTCGTGCTCGGCGACGAGCTCCTCGAGCGCGGCCCCGCGCGCGACGGCCGGGTCCGCGACGCGCTGGGTCCGATGCTCCCCGGCTGGCTGGCGACTGTGGGCGCGCGGGCCTTCCCGCCCGTCCACGTGGCCGACACCCTGGCGGCCCTGCTCGACGCGCTCGACGACGCCAACGCCGACCTCGTCGTGACCACAGGGTCCACCGCCGCCGGGCCCGCCGACCACCTGCACGCCGCACTGAACCGCCTCGGCGCACACTGGGTGGTCGACGGCGTCGCCGTCCGCCCGGGCACTCCGATGTGCCTGGCCACGCTGCCCGACGGTCGCCACGTGCTCGGCCTGCCCGGCAACCCGCTCGCGGCCGTCTCGGCGCTGGTCACCCTCGCCGTCCCTCTGATCGCCGCGATGCGCGGCGAAGTCGGCGCCGACGAGTCGCTCATCGAGCAGGCCACCCTCGCGGTCGACGTCACGACGCACCCGGAGCACGTGCGTCTCATCCCGGTGTCGCGTCAGCGGCACGACCTCGTCGTCGAGGCCACGCCGACCATGCACGTGGGTCCCGCGATGCTGCGCGGCCTCGCGCTCGCCGACGGCGTCGCCGTCGTGCACCCCGACGGCGGGGCACGCGGCACGATCGTGTCGGTCCTCCCGCTCCCGTGACCGCATCCACAGTCGCTACCGTCACCCCGTGAGCAGTCCGGGATCGCTGCACCTGCCGGCGCGGCGTCGAGGGCCGCTCGGGTCCTTCGCGCTGCGGCTCGCGATCGCCGTCGGGTGCCTGGCCATCACGACGGCGCTCGTCTTCCTCGAGCGCGACGGCTACAAGGACTCCAACGGCACGCCGATCAGCTGGCTCGACGCCCTCTACTACGCCACCGTGACGCTGTCGACGACCGGCTACGGCGACATCGTCCCGGTCACCGAGCAGGCCAGGCTCGCGAACGTCCTCATCATCACGCCGTTGCGCTTCGTCTTCCTGATCACGTTGGTGGGCACGACCGTCGAGGTCCTGACCCAGCGAAGCCGGGACGAGTTCCGCGCCAAGAGCTGGAGGCAGAACGTGAAGGACCACACCGTGGTCGTCGGGTACGGGGTGAAGGGTCGCAGCGCGTTCACCGCGCTCGTCGACCAGGGCATCTCGCCGCACAGCATCGTGATCGTCTCGGCGGATCCGGCCGAGATCGACGAGGCGACGGCCATCGGAGCCATCGGCGTCGTGGGCGACGCCACCCGCGAGGACATCCTGCGCACCGCGTCGGTGCAGACCGCGTCGCGCATCGTCGTCGCCACCGACCGCGACGACACCTCGGTGCTCGTGACGCTGACGGCGCGACGGCTCGCGCCGCTCGCGACCCTCGTCGCGAGCGCACGGGAGAGCCAGAACATCGGGGTGCTGCGGCAGAGCGGCGCCGACGTCGTGATCCCGACCGCGGAGTCCGCTGGCCGGATGCTTGGGCTCTCGCTGACGTCGCCGATCGCAGGGCAGCTCGTCGAGGACCTGCTCGAGCCGCACCACGGGCTGGAGATCGCGGAGCGTCCCGTACTGCCCGACGAGGTGGGGCTGTCACCGGACGCGCTGTCCGCCCGCAGCGTCATCGTCCTTGCGGTCGTGCGCCGGGGCGACGTCCATCGGTTCGACGCACGCTCGATCTCCTCGCTCGAGGCAGGCGATCGGGTCGTTGTCATCAGCCCGGTCACGGCGGGCTGACCGTGCACGCGATCGTGGCCCGCGAGCCGGGTGGTCCCGAGGTCCTGGGGTGGACCGAGGTGGCAACGCCGTCGCCTGCTGCGGGCGAGGTGCTGGTGCGGGTCGCCGCCTCCGCCGTCAACCGCGCTGATCTCCTTCAGCGCCAGGGGTTCTACCCTCCGCCGACGGGCGCGTCCGACATCCTCGGGCTCGAGTGCAGCGGTACCGTCGCGGCGCTCGGCGAGGGCGTCGAGGACTGGGCCGTCGGCGACCCGTGCGTCGCGCTGCTGGCCGGTGGGGGGTACGCCGAGCAGGTCGCCGTGCCTGCGGGACAGCTGATGCCGGTGCCGCGCGGCGTCGACCTCGTCACCGCTGCAGCGCTTCCCGAGGTCGCCTGCACGGTATGGTCGAACGTCGTCATGCTCGCCGGACTCCGCGCCGGCGACACGTTCCTCGTGCACGGGGGTGGCGGCGGGATAGGCACGTTCGCCATCCAGACGGCGGTCGCCCTCGGCGCCCGGGTCGCGGTCACCGCGGGGTCGGCCGCGAAGCTGGCGCGCTGCGCCGAGCTCGGGGCGGAGATCCTGGTCGACTACACGACGTCGGACTTCGTCGAGCAGGTGAAGGCCGCGACCGACGGGCGAGGGGCCGACGTCGTGCTCGACAACATGGGTGCGAGGTACCTCGCGCGCAACGTCGACGTCCTCGCCTCCGGGGGTCGCCTCGTCGTGATCGGGCTGCAGGGAGGCGCCAAGGCCGAGCTCGACCTCGGGCGCCTCATGGCCAAGCGCGCATCGGTCGCAGGGACCACGCTGCGCGCCCGCCCGGTGGCGGAAAAGGCTGCGATCTGCGCCGAGGTGAGCGCCCTGGTGTGGCCGCTCGTCGAGTCCGGCGCGATCGTCCCCGTCGTCGACCGGGTGCTGCCGATGCGCGATGCCGCGAAGGCTCACCGGCTGGTCGAGGCCAGCGACCACGTCGGCAAGGTCCTGCTCGCGACCTGAGTGCGTCAGCCGCCTCGGATCGTCAGTCGATCGGCTGGGCGTAGCCCTGCACGGTGCGGATCGCGGTCATCCCGACCGACTCGTAGACCCGCACCGCACCCGTCGTGTTCTCGGCGTCGACGCCCAGCTGGGTGCCCGCACGACCCCGGTCGCGGTAGTGCACGAAGGCGCGACGCAGCAGCAGCTGCGCGAGCCCTCGGCCGCGGAACTCCTTGCGCACGCCGAGCACCGACACGTAGCCGTCGCCGATCTCCGCGCGGCTCTCGTCGAGGAGGCAAATCGCGGCGTCCTCGCCGTCGACCGTGAGAAGCCACCAGCCAGCCGGGTCACGTGTCGTCCCCGCGGACCAGTGCGCCCACCATTCGTCGTACTCGCGGGCGGTGAAGTTGTAGTGCTCGCCAAAGGAGTCGTTGTCGACGGCGAGGATTCGGCGACGCGTCACCTCGTCGTCAGACACGACGATCTCCACGCCCGGGGGCAACGGCGGCATCCGGGCCGGCACCTGCTGCGAGGACGACGCGATCCGCATCCGGTAGAACGTGCGGGCGGGCCTGAACCCGTGAGCCTCGAGGACGGCGGCGTACTCCGTCTCGCTGAGCCAGCAGCCGGCGCGGGCCGTCCAGCGGTCACCGTCGGGTGCAGCAGCCCGGTGGCGCCGCGCAGCCGTGAGGCCCAGCTCGATCCCGTGGTCGCGCACCGCTTGCGACGACGGGCCCGGCAGGCAGAATGAGTCGATGAAGGTGTCGCGGCCGTTCACGTCGTTCTCGATCCACGTGACGCCCACGACGTGGTCGCCACGCACGTGCAGCACCGACGCCGCGCGGTCCATCGACGGCTTCGCGAACATCGAGGCGATGTCGGCGTCGCCGGAGTCGGGCTCACCGATGGCGGCGACGTCGCTCGCGACGATGATCCGGACCGCCGCCGCGACGTCATCCGGGTCGGCGTCGCCGTCGGCGGAGAACCGGATCGGTCGCGTGGTCAGGACGGTGCCCGCCCCCGAGTCGCTCATGCCCTCGAGGATGGCCCCGGTCCTGGGTCGATGTCGCGTGCGTTTCCCACCGGTGCGTGGTCAGTGACGCGGCGCCGGCAGCGACGCGATGCGCCGCTGCAGGTAGGGCGAGAACCAACCCGTGTACTTCTCCTGCAGCTCGGGCTTGGTCCAGTCGAGCCCGGTGACGATGCCGCGACAGCTGGGCTCCCGGCACAGGCACTCGAACTCGTCGTAGTCGCTCGAGTCGCACGTCGCGTAGTCGAAGGTGAGCTCCTCGCCGACCGCGATGTCGCGCATCGCGACGAGCAGGGTGGCTCCGACAAGCCCGCACGACGGTTCGCACGAGTGGTTGAGCATGTCGCCCGGCTCGGGCGTCTCGTCCGACACGAGGTAGAGGTCCTCATCGACCTGGATGGAGCGGCCCTGGCGGTCCTCGTTGAACGTCGCGAGCGTCTCGCGCGTGACGATCCAGCCGCCGAAGGCCGCGACGGTGGTGCCGGCGGTGATCGGCTCGGTGGCGAACGAGCCCCAGCCCTTCGCACCTACGGGACGCGCGTCCGCGGTCGGGTGCAGCCAGTTGTAGTCCACGTGTCGTCTCCTTCGATGACGATCGCGCGGCCCGGTGCCCCCTCGGGTCCGGTGCCCTCACCCTTCACGGTGAACGCCGGTACGTGCCCTGTCGCACGTCGTGCCCCCACATTGGACCATGCAAAGGTGAACGGCGCCGAATCGCGGAACCCCTTACGGCGTATGACTGAATGCCGGTTCAGGATCTACGGACGCACCCAGCCTGCCTCGACGGGGGCCACCCGCGGTGATGTGATGGCGCCATGACGCAGACCACACCGACAGGTCCGCCCGGCGACGACGCCGGTTCGGCGGCCGACGACGAGCGCATCGTGATCATCGGTCCGGACGGTCAGCCGCTCGGCCAGCTGCCCGCGGAACGCGAGGGCGCGGCGTCGTCGGAGGGCTCCGTCGCCGACCTCGTGGAGCAGCCGGCGAAGGTGATGCGCATCGGCAGCATGATCAAGCAGCTGCTCGAGGAGGTGCGGTCGGCGCCGCTCGACGAGGCGTCGCGGACCCGGCTGCGCGACATCCACCGTCGTTCGATCGCCGAGCTCGAGCAGGGCCTCGCCCCGGAGCTCGTCGACGAGCTCGAGCGGCTCTCGCTCCCCTTCACAGACGACCGGGTGCCGTCGGAGTCCGAGCTGCGCATCGCCCAGGCCCAGCTCGTCGGTTGGCTCGAGGGGCTCTTCCACGGCATCCAGACAGCGCTGTTCGCGCAGCAGATGGCTGCGCAGGCGCAGTTCGAGCAGATGCGCCGTCGCGCGATCTCGGGCCCCGGCCAGGGCGACAGCGGCGTCCCGGGGGTCCCCGGCCCGCACGAGGGCGGCAACGGCCTCTACCTCTAGGCGGCCTAGACCGAGCGGACCTCGGCGACGGTCGCGCCGTAGGCTCTGTCCGTGATCGATCTCAAGCTCCTGCGTGACGACCCCGACCGTGTGCGCGAGAGCCAGCGCAGGCGGGGGGAGGACCCGGGTGTCGTCGACCGGCTCCTCGACGCCGACGAGCTGCGACGCGCGGCCGAGCAGTCGTTTGGCGCGCTGCGCAGCGAGCAGAACGCTCTGTCCAAGCACATCGGGTACCTACAGGGACGGCTGAAGAAGTCCTCCGGCGACGAGCGGCCACAGGTGCAGGCCGAGGTCGACGCCGCCCTGGCCGGAACGGCCGACCTCGCCGATCGCGTCAAGGCCGCCGAGGCCCGACGGATCGCGACCGAGGCCGAGGCGGCCTCGCTGCTCGGTGAGCTGTCCAACGTGATCGATCCCGATGCGCCGGTCGGCGGCGAGGACGACTTCGTCGTCGTCGAGCAGATCGGCACGCCGCGCGACTTCGCCGCCGAGGGCATCGCGGTGCGCGACCACGTCGAGATCGGCGAGCTGCTCGGGGCCATCGACCTCGAGCGCGGCGCGAAGGTGTCGGGCTCGCGCTTCTACTACCTCACCGGGATCGGTGCGCTGCTCGAGTTCGCGCTGGTCAACCACGCCATCGCGCTCGCCTGCGGCAACGGCTTCACGCCGATGATCCCGCCCTCGCTGGTGAAGCCGTCCGCCATGGAGGGCACCGGGTTCCTCGGCCAGGCCGCGGAGAACGTCTACCGGCTCGAGGCGGACGACATGTACCTCGTCGGCACGGCGGAGGTGCCGCTCGCGGCCTACCACTCCGACGAGATCCTCGACGCCGCCACCCTGCCGCGCCGCTACGTCGGCTACTCGCCCTGCTTCCGCCGCGAGGCGGGATCGGGCGGTCGCGACACCCGCGGGATCTTCCGGGTGCACTGGTTCGACAAGGTCGAGATGTTCTCCTACTCCCACCCCGACGACGCCGTCGCCGAGCATGGGCGTCTGCTGGGCTGGGAGAAGCAGTATTTCGACAGCCTCGAGATCCCCTACCGCGTCATCGACGTGGCCTCGGGCGACCTCGGGGCCTCGGCCGCGCGCAAGTTCGACATCGAGGCGTGGGTGCCCAGCCAAGAGCGCTACCGCGAGGTCACGTCGACGTCGAACTGCACCGAGTTCCAGGCCCGCCGGCTGCGGATCCGGATGCGCGACGAGGACGGCGTACGCCCGGTCGCGACCCTCAACGGCACGCTCGTGGCGATCACCCGCACGATCGTCGCGCTGCTCGAGAACCACCAGCTGGCCGACGGCTCCGTGCGTGTCCCTGTGGCACTGCAGCCCTACCTCGGCGGCCGCGAGGTAATGACCCCGCTCTAGGGGTTTGACGCGAGTTTCATAAGCGTGCTCAGTCTTTCTGTTACTGATAGGCGCGCATAGGGAATGGGGTGGCCACATGTTCGAGTGGACCCACACCGTCACCACGTCCGCCTCTCCGGAGCAGGTCTGGCCGCTGTACACCGATGTCAGATGGCTCGAGTGGGACTCGGGGCTCGAGGGCGTCACCCTCGACGGGCCCTTCGCCGTCGGGAGCTCCGGGACGCTGCGGGTCGAAGGTCAGCCGCCGCTGAAATGGGTACTGACTAAAGTCCTCGAGAACGCCCTGTTCACCGACGTCACCGACATCCCGGGGGTCGCTACCCTCACGTTCGTGCACCGCATCGAGCCCCACGACCTCGGGTCGGTCGTGACCCATGAGGTCCGCATCGACGGCCCTGCGGCAGCACAGCTGGGCCCAATGGTCACCTCGGACACCCCTGAGGCGATGGCGGCGCTGGTCCGGATCGCCGAGTCCGAATGAGTGGCGGCGGGTCGCCGCACTCCGACGCGTGGGACAGCCGCGGCTTCCTGCTCTGGCACGCCACCCTGAGGTGGCAGCGCGCGATGGTCGAGGCGCTCGAGCCGCTGGGGCTCACCCACGCGCAGTTCGTCCTTCTCGCCTCCACCTGGTGGCTCTGCGGCCACGGCGGGCCGCCGCGCCAGCGCGACCTTGCCGAGCACGCGGGCACCGACCCGATGATGACCAGCCAGGTCGCGCGGACCCTCGCGTCCAAGGGCCTGCTCGTGCGCGAGGAGGACCCCGACGACGGTCGGGCCTGGCGGCTGCATCCCACGACGGCCGGCACGGCACTGGCCCGGCGTGCGGTCGCGGCCGTGGAGGCTGCCGACTCGGCGTATTTCGACCAGGTCCCCACCAGGCACCGGGCCGGGCTCACCGCCGCGCTCAGGGCGCTCGGCGGGCCTCAGTCCTGACTCTCGTCGCGGTCAGGCTGGGGTCGGGTCGACCCGGCCTCGTAATGAGCACCTCGCAACCGATCGGTACGAAGCCCTGCGACAGGAAGGCGCGCAGGCTGCGTGCGTTCCCCGGCTCACCACCGCGAGGACGGCCTCCCCGGCCGGCACTACCTGGAGCGCCGCGCCGATCAGGGCCCTCCCGGCCCCCGTGCCGTGCAGTTCGGAGGCGACCTCGACACACCCTTGGGTGGTCGTCCCAGCGCGACGTCGACGCAGGCTCCGCCGCGCCCTCGAGGGGGCCGGACGCGCGCGCCGCCAGCACGACGTCGTGCACGCCCATCGAGCCGCCGTCGGCCAGGCGCATCAGGGTGCGCGGAGAGACGGCCCCGCCGTAGCCGTCGAACGGCACGCCCACGAGGTCCTCGGACGAGAGGTGGGTGGCCACCGCCGAGTGTCCCGTGGAGGCCACGACGACCGTCGAGCCGTCCTCCAGCGGCGGCACCAGCGCCGCGTGGCCGTCGGGGTGCGGGGATACGCCGTCGGCGGCGGCGAGCAGAACGGTGAGGAGCGGATGGGTCACGGGCGGCGCGCTACCCACCGGGTCGACGTGGCGAACCCGCGCGCCGCGGCCGCCGCCGCGGGGCGAGAGGATCGTGCCGTGCGCGTCTCCCCGCCCGTCCCGCCGACGGTCCTGCCCGGGCCGCGCCTCGACCTCGTCCTGGTGACCGTCGAGCAGCTGCTCGCCCGGGCTGCCTCCGACGCGCCGGTCGAGCTCGGCTACGACGACCCGCACGACGTCCTGGGTCCACGGAGCTCCCCGCTGCGCCACCGCGTCCCCCAGGTGCTCGCCGATCCGTCGGTGAACCCGTGGCTCGTGCGGCTCGCCGTGCTGCGCCAGACGCGCGAGATCGTCGGCCTAATCAACTTCCACGCGCCGCCCGACGCGGACGGCATGGTCGAGGTCGGCTACCGCGTGCTACTCGAGCACCGCCGCCACGGCTACGCCCGCGAGATGGCGCAGATCATGTGGACGTACGCCGCGGGGCACCCGGCGGTGCGCGTCCTCCGTGCGACGTTCACGCCAGACAACGACGGATCCCGCACGATCATCGAGGACGCGGGCTTCGTCCAGGTCGGCGAGCAGATCGACGACGAGGACGGTCTCGAGCTCGTGTACGAGATCACCGCAGACGAGTTCGCCACGAGATGGAACGTTCCGAGGATCTCGTCCCGCCCTTGAGTCGGGCGGCGCACCCCGAGGAAGGGGCGGGGACGGTGAGCGGCACGGGCGATCGGCACGGCCCCACGCCCGACGAGCTGGGCTTCCGTGCCTGGATGGCCGAGCTCGTCGCGCTAGGAACGACCTCACCGGGCCGCTCTGAGCCCCGGCGGCTACTTGAGGACGGTGGAGAACAGGTCGGGTAACACCTTCGCGACCTTTGCGGTGAGGTACTCGCCGTAGACGCCGTCCCACTCATGCACGCTCGCGCCGTCCCACCGGGTCGCGGCGTCGTCGGGCGCAGTCTCGTCGCCGGCGAAGACCGACTCGGGGAGGGGGGTGACCAGGGCTCCCCAGGACGGGTCCAGGAATAGCGGGAAGCTCACCCGGTCCTGACCGGAGAGGTTGCGCACCCGGTGCGGGTCGGAGCGGTAGCGACCGCGGGTCATCCGATCGAGCATGTCGCCGAGGTTGACGACGAAGACGTACGGGTCGGCCGGCACGTCGATCCACTCGCCGTCGCTGCACACCTGCAACCCGCCGTGGTGGTCCTGGGCGAGCAGGGTGATCAGGCCGTAGTCGGTGTGCTCGCCGACGCCCCACGAGTCGGCGTCGCCCGGCGGGTAGTGGAAGGCGCGCAGCAGCACCGTGGGATCGGCGGTGAGGTGGGCAGCGAACCAGTCCTCCTCGACACCGAGCCCGAGGGCTAGGCCGCGCAGCAGCGCCTGACCGAGCGCGGCGACCTCGTCGATCCACCGCAGCACCGTGGGTCTGAGTGCGGACGGCGTCGCCGGGAACTGGTTCGCGCCGTGCAGCGGCGTGCCGTCGACGACGCGCGGGTCATCTGCCGGGAGCTCGACGCCGTAGTAGACGCCCTCCTTCATGTCGGGCACACCCGAGGTCAGCTCGGCTCCGACGGGGAACCAGCCGCGCCAGGCCGAGCCGGCCCGGTCCATCGTGATCGCGGCCTTGTGCTCCTCCAGCAAGGCGAAGAACTCGCGGTGCAGCGACTCGAGGTCGTCGCGGAGCGCGCGGTCGATTCCGTGGCCGGTGACGAGCAGGAAGCCGCTGGTGCGGCAGGCGGCGTCCATCGCCCGCCCGACGTGCGCGCGGGCCTCGAGCGAGGAGGACGCATCCACGAGGGGCGCGACGTCGAGAACAGGGACCGAGGCCACCCGCCCAGGCTACTGACACCTGGACGTGGGGTCAGCGGGTCAGAGGGTGCGGAGCCACTCGTCGGCGGCGTCGGCCTGCCGGACGAGCCCCGCGGCGTGCTTGCGCACGACGTCGCTGATTCCCTCGCCGACGGGGATGCGGAACGGCGCGTCGTCGCGCAGCACGGCGCCGACGATCGCGGCGATGCACCGGGCGGGGTCGGCGCTCGACTCCGCGTGCCAGGACAGCCAGCCGTCGATGACGGCCCACTGCTGGGCGTACACGCCGTCGGGGTCCTTCGCGGCGGCGAGCGGGCTCGCCGCGGAGATCGGCGTACGGAACGGACCAGGCTCGACGAGGTGCACCCGCACGCCGAACGGCTTGAGCTCGAGCCGCAGCGCCTCGCATGCGCCCTCGAGGCCGAACTTCGACGCGTTGTACGGACCCATGAGCGGGTCGCCCGCCTGCCCGGACACGCTGGAGATGCTGACCACCACGCCCTGAGCCGCACGCAGCGCGGGCAAGCACTCGCGCGTGACGGCCATCGCTCCGACCAGATTGACGCCGAGCGATCGGCGCAGCTCCGCGGGCGTGATCTCCTCCCACGGGCCAGCCATCGCGATGCCGGCGTTGTTCACCAACGCGTCGAGACGGCCGAAGCGCTCCCGCACCACGAGCCCGAGCGCAGAGACGGCGTCGTCGTCGGTGACGTCGAGCACGACGGTCGACCACGGCACGCGGCCCTCATCCTCGCGGACGAGCACGGTGCCGAGCACGTCCCAGCCGAGGTCGTG
>Ga0075017_100002696_pt1 | contig 11140 bp, 11 predicted proteins | sample AleBraG_ABR_2012_FD_71475 | JGI IMG/M metagenome (GOLD analysis project Ga0075017, IMG submission 71475) | Freshwater sediment microbial communities in response to fracking from Pennsylvania, USA - Alex Branch Run_MetaG_ABR_2012 | ecosystem: Environmental > Aquatic > Freshwater > Creek >...
TCGGCATGTTCTCGCAGGCCGGCATGACGCCGACCACGTTGAGCGGCGCGCCGGCGGCGGCCAGCGCCTTGATCGTGCCGAGCACGGCGGCCGCGCCCGTCATGTCGAACTTCATCTCGTCCATGGCGGGCGGCTCCTTGAGCGAGATCCCGCCCGAATCGAAGGTCACGCCCTTGCCGACCAGCGCCACGGGCGCGGCGCCTGCTGGCCCGCCGCTGTATTCGACCACCACGAGCCGGGCCGGCTCCTCCGTGCCGCGCGTGACCGAGAGAAACGAGCCCATGCCGAGCCGCTTGAGCTCACGCTCGCCGAGCACGCGCGTGCGGATCGAGCGGTGCTCGCGCGCCAGGCGCTTGGCGACGTTGCCGAGGTAGGTGGGTGTGCAGACGTTCGCCGGCAGGTTGGCGAGGTCGCGCGTGACCGTCATGCCGGCGATGAGCGCTTCGCCGTGCGCGAGGCCGCGACGCATCGCGGCCTGCTCGCCGCGCTCGGGCGAGGGCACCGCGACGCGCGCCAGGCGCGGTGGGCGCGGCTTGCGGCCGCTCTTGAGGTCGGGGACACGGTAGCGCGCAAGGCCGACCGCCTCGACCACGAACAGCGCCCGGTAGTAAGGATCGACGCCCGGCACCGCCTGGGCGGCGAGCAGGAAGCGCGCGGTGCGCGCGCCGCACTTGAGGAGCGCCTGCGCGGCCGCCTGCAGGGCGCGGCGGTAGTTGCGCTGGCCCCAGTCCTTGCGGCTGCCCAGGCCCACGAGCAGCGCGCGCGCCGCCGGGCCGGCGCCGAGGTCGGGCAGCAGCAGCGTCTCGCCGATCTTGCCGGCGATGTCGCCCTGCCGCAGCACGCGGCCGAGGCGCCTGCCGAGCGCGCGGTCGAGCGCGGCGGCCGTCGCGTCGAGCTCGGCGCCCTCGTAGACGCCGACGACCGCGCAATCGGTGCGGCCACGCGCGGCCGCCTTCAGTTCGAGCTCGAATTCCATCATGTCTCTCCGCGCAGCAATACCTGAGGTGGCGACGACGCCGGCCCGCCCGGCGGGCGGGCCCGCACGTCCTCGAGGTGATCCCCTTCGGTGCCGCCTTTGTCTTGCGCGCCGTTTAGGCCGTACATTACCGCGGCTGCGCGGCCCCGGAAGTGTACTGCAAGGCTTGCCGGCGCGGTGGCGCGGCTCCGGCCGGCCGCTGCGGCCCGGCCGACAGGAGAGGCATTGAGGACGCTCGATCGCTACGTCTTTCGCGAAGTGGCCCTGTCCTGGGCGGCCGTGACCGGCGTGCTGCTCGTGATCCTGGTCGGCAACCAGCTGGCCCAGGTGCTCGGCCAGGCGGCCGAGCGCGGCTACCCGCGCGAGGTCATCTTCGGGCTGATCGGGCTGACCTCGATCCAGAACCTGACCGTGCTCGTGCCGGTGGGCCTCCTGATCGGCGTCGTGCTGGCACTGGGCCGGCTGTACCACGAGAGCGAGATGGCGGCGCTGCGCGCCTGCGGCATCGGGCCGGTGCAGCTGCTGCGGCCGATCGGACAGCTCGCGGCCGTGGTCACGGCGCTGCTCGCCTGGCTCGCGCTCGTCGGGGCGCCGGCAGCCTTCGGCCGCGCGCAGGAGATCCGCCGCGACGCGCTGCGCGCCGCCGAGTTCGGCCTGCTCGAGCCCGGCAAGTTCCACAGCTTCGCCGGCGGCAGCGCGGTCTTCTACGCCGAGTCGCGCGATCCGAACGGAGACTTGAGGCGCGTGTTCCTGCAGCGGCGCGAGCGCGATCGGATCGAGGTCGCGCTCGCCGAGCGCGCCCAGCACCGCGTCGAGGACCACGGCACGCTGCACGTGCTCGTGCTGACCGACGGTGACCGCTACGAGGGCACGCCCGGGCAGGGCGCGATGCGCCGCGTGCACTTCGCCGAGCACACGGTGCCGGTGCGCGTCGGCGAGCCCGGGCTGGGCCCGGCCCGCGTCGAGACGCGCTCGCTGCTCGACCTCGCGAGCGACCCGGCGCCGGCCGCGCGTGCCGAGCTGCAGTGGCGGCTGTCGCTGCCGATCATGGCGCTGATCCTGACGCTGCTCGCCGTGCCGCTCGCGCGGCTGCGGCCGCGGCAGGGCCGCTACGCGCGCATCGGCGTCGCGATCCTCGTGTACTTCATCTACTCGAACCTGCTGTCCGCGGCGCGCGTCTGGATCGAGAAGGGCTGGCTCGCCCCGGCGCTCGGCCTGTGGTGGACCCACGCCGTCGTGCTGCTCATCGCGCTCGTGCTGCTGTGGCGCCAGTCGCCACCGCGCTGGAGCACGCGATGAACCTGCTCGACCGCTATCTCGGCCGCCAGATCCTCTGGTACACGCTGCTGGTCATGGGCGTGCTCGTCACGCTCGCCGCGCTGTTCGTGTTCATCGACCAGCAGAGCGACATCGGCACCGGCAACTACACGACGCTCGACGCGCTCATCGTGACGATGCTGCTCGTGCCGCAGCAGGCTTTCCAGATGCTGCCGATCGGGGCGCTGATCGGCGCGCTGGTGGGTCTCGGGAACCTCGCGCGCGGCAGCGAGCTCGTCGTGGTGCGCGCGGCGGGTGTGTCGGTCGTGCGGGTCGCGGTCGCGGCCGCGGGCGCCGGTGTCGTGCTGCTCGTGATCGGCATGCTGGTCGGCGAGTTCCTGTCGCCGCCGCTCGAGAACTACGCGCGGCAGGTCAAGACCTTCAGCAAGTTCAGCAACTTCTCCTTCGGCGGTCGCGCCGGCGTATGGGTCAAGGACGCCGGCCGCATCGTCAGCATCGAGCAGCAGTCGGCCGAGAACGTGTTCGGCGGGATCTACGTGTACTCGATCGACACGGCCGCCGACGGCAGCCGCCGGCTCGCCTCGATCGGGCGCGCCGAGCGCGCGAGCGCGAGCAAGAGCGGCAGCTGGCGGCTGGAGAACTACGCCGAGAGCGCGCTTGAGCCCGCTGGCGTCGCGACGCGCTACCTGGCCCGGCTCGACGTGCAAAGCGGCGTCAGCCCCGAGCTGCTCGGCCTCGCGGTACTCGACCCGTCCTCGCTGCCGCTGCGCGGCCTGTACCGCTACGTGCAGCAGCTGCGCCGCAACGGCCTCGAGTCGCGCGCGGTCGAGGTCGCATTCTGGTCGCGCCTGTCGCGCAACGTGTCGACGGTCCTGCTGTGCGTGCTGGCCGTCGCGTTCGTGTTCGGGCCGCTGCGCTCGGCCGGCGCGGGCTCGCGCACCGTGGTCGGCATCGTGGTCGGCGTGGCGTACTTCCTCGTCAATCGCACGCTCGAGAGCAGCGGCGATGTGTACGGGCTCGACCCTTTGCTGGTTGCATGGGCGCCCGCCGCGGCGCTCGCCGTGGTCACGGCGCTGGCGATCGTGCGTGTGCGCTGAAGCGGCACGGCGGTCGGCGCGCGCGGCGCGCGTTCCCGGGGCCGGCCGGCGCGCCGCTCAGCGCCCCGGCGGCGGGCGCACCACGCGGGTCTGCGACAGCCGGTCGTGCAGCGTGCCGCGGCCGTCGACCAGCAGCCACGCATAGCTCGCCGCGAGCGGCACGCAGCAGGCCGTGAGCAGCGGCCAGCCGGCCAGCCGCGCCAGGTACGCGAGCAGGCCGCCGAGCGCGAGCAGGTAGAGCGGTGCGGCACAGGAGAGCCGCACGAGCGCGGCGCGCCAGCCGAGCCGTGCGCCGTCGCAGCCCTCCACGCGGATGCGCCAGGCCTTCATGCCGAGCGTCTCGCCGCTGCGCGTCCAGGCGGTGCCGTGGTAGGCGACGATCAGGCCGAGCAGCAGCGCGACGTAGCCGTACTCCCAGCGACCGACCGCGGCACGCGTGATCGCCGCGCCGCCGTTCAGGGCCAACAGCAGCAGCGTCGCGAGCACGACCACGCCGAGCAGCAGCAGCGCGTCGTAAACTGCGGCGGCCAGCCGGCGCAACGCCCCGGCGATCGTCGCGGCTGCGGCGAGCGTGCCGGGCGCGGGCACGTCAGTGCCTCAGGAGCTCGTCGCGCGGGCGGAACAGCGCATCGTAGCGGAACGGCGCGAGCCGATACTCCCAGCCGGCCGTGCGCGCCGCGAGGCGCGCGGCTTCGGCCTGCACCTCGCCGGGAGTCGGCGCGCCCGCGGGTGGCGCCTGTGCGCTGGCTGCCGGGGGCTGCGGGCTGCCGGCCGGGGCCGGCGCGCGGGCGGTCGGCGCGAAGCGCGCCGCGAGCGCCCGATCGGCCGTTGCGGTCAGCGTGATCCAGCGCTCCGTGCCCGCGCTGCGGCCCTCGAAGTCGAGCACGAGCCCGTCAAAGGTGCGGAACGTCGCCCGCTCCGGGCGCTCGCCGGCGGCGCGCGGCGCCGCGCGGCGCAGGTCGTCGAACTCGAGATTGCCGAGCGCGCCGGCGGTCGCGTCCGGGGCGCCGGCGTGGGTCAGCTCGCGGCCGCGCGGCAGGCCCTCGACCGCGTAGTGCGCGGCGTCGCGCTGCGCCTTGGCGCCGCGCCAGCCGTGTCCGTCGCTGCGCACGATCTCGAAGGACTGTACGCGCGCCGCCGCGACATCGACCACGGTCCTGGCGAGCCAGGCGCGCGGCGCGCGTTCGACCTCGAGCGCCGGCCGGGCCTCGAGGGCCTGCGGCTGGCCGGCAATGCGCACGTAGCTGCCCTGTGTGCCGGCGGTCCGGCCGACGATCAGCGTGCGTGGCGTCGCGGGTCCGGCGAGCTCGAGCCGCAGCCCCTGTGCCTGGGCATCCGTGACGTCGGCGACGCCGAGCCGCGCGTGCCCGGCCGGGTCCGTGGTCTTCTGCTCCGTGACGCGCAGATCGCCGAGTGCGAGCAGCAGCCGGCGCACGCGCGGGGAGTCCGCGGCGTACCCGAGCTCGCGGACCAGCCAGTCGCCGTCCCGGCGCTCGAGCGTGACGAGCGCGCGGTCGCCGGCGCCGACGATGCGGATGCCGGACACCTGGTCGAGCTCGGCCGCCAGGCCGCGCAGCACCGGCTCGCCGACCGCCGTGTCCTGCGGCGCCGTGCGCCGCGCGCCGAGCCAGAGCGCCGCTCCGATGACCGCGAGCGCAAGCGCGAGCAGCGTAGCGAGCCGCCGCCCGCTCATGCCGCGGTACCGCGTGGCCGGCGCCGCCGTCGCCGCAGCGCCGCGGCGACGAGCGCCGCCACCGACAGCAGCAGCGGGATGGCGAGAACATTGGCCAGCTTGAGCCGCGTGCCGAGCCACTCGATCTGCTCGTCGAGCCCGCGGCGCACGCCGCGCAGCTCCTTGCGAATGCGGACCTTCTCCTGCTGGAAGCCCTCGAGCGCGCGCTGCTGCTCGCTGGTCAGCGCGAGCGACCCCTGGTCCTGGCGTCGCGACTGCAGCTCCACGAGCTTCTGCTCGGTGCCGGCCAGGTCGTGCTGCAGCTCGACCTCCTTGGCGCGCAGGCGCTCGTCGGCGCGCGCACGCAGCTGCTCGACGCGCGTGAAGGGTCGCGCGAAGCTCGCGCGGCCGCGAATGCCGATCAGGTCGGCGCTGCCGGTCAGGTTGTCGAGCGCGTTCAGCACGAAGTCGCCGTTGTTCGCCCACGGCTCGGAGAAGCGCTGGCCGAGCACGGTCTGCGTGCGTACCCAGAGCAGGTCGGCCAGGAAATCGGTGTCGGCCACGACCACGACGTGCGCGGGCCGGGAGCCGTCCTGGCGGGCCGGCGCGGCCGCCGTCACGCCGGGCGGCGGTCCGCCCGGATAGGCGCTCGGCAGGCGACCCGAGACGCGCGCCGCGATGACGTAGCGCTTGCCGGTCGGCTTGAAGTCGGCACGCAGGCTGTCGGGCGTGGCCGCCATCGCGAGGCGCTCGGTGCCGATCGGCGCCGCGTGCGTGCCCGTGCTGATCAGCGGCTCGAAGTGCACGCCCGCGACCACGCGCGGTTCGAGGAAGCCCGGCGTGCCGAAGTTGAGCGTCTCGAGCGAGGCCGTGACGACGTCGTCGTGGTCGAGGCTCGCGCCGCTGAAGCCGGCGAAGGCGAGATGGCGTTCGGGGGGCGCACCGGGCGCCGTGCCGACGAGCAATGCATGCTCGAGGTCGCCGACCGCATGGCGCGGGTCGAAGCCCACGCCCCAGGCCGCCAGCATCGGCTCGAAGGTCGAGCTGCGGTCACTGCCGGCATAGCGGGCCGCGCGTTCGCCGGCACCGAGGTCCTGCTGCGAGTCGGGGTCAACGAACAGGAGCAGCCGGCCGCCGCCGGCGACGTACTGGTCGATCGCGTAGGAGAGCGCCGGCGCGAGTCCCTTCGGGTGCACGACCATGAGCGCGTCCAGGTCGGGCGGCAGCGCGCTCGCGTCAGCCGCCACCGGCCGGACGTCGAACAGCTCCGCGATCTGCGACTCGACGGCCCACGGCGGGCGGACGCCACTGCTGGCCGGGTCGAAGCCGCCGGCGAGCGGCAGCGAGCTCACGAGCCCGACGACCTTGCGCCGCGGCGCCGCGAGCTGGTGCACGAGGCGGGCGAGGTCGTACTCGAGGAACGCTTCCTTCTGCGGCTGGAAGAACTCGATCACGGCGCGGCCGTCGGTCGGGTTCGTGCCGCCGAGGCCGAAATAGACGGCTTCGCCGTCGCCGAGCTGCACCGGCCGCAGGCCGAACTCGGCGGCGCGGTCCTCGTCCTCGGAGAACGGCAGCGGGTCGACGACGTGCAGCCGGATCCGGCCGCCGGAGCGCGCTGCGAGCTCCTCGAGCACTTCGCGCACCCGCGTCGCGTAGGCGCGCAGCGGGGGCGCGCTGGCGGTGGCCTCGTGCGAGAAGAAGTAATACAGGTTCAGCGGCTCCTTGAGCCCGGCGACGAGGCGCAGCGTGCCGGGACTGAGCGTGTACAGCCGGTTCTCCGTCAGGTCGAGGCGCGCGCCGCGCAGCGCGTGGTCGCTCAGGATCGTCAGGCCGACGAACAGCGCGCCGAGCACGACGAAGGTGGCGGCACCGATGCTGCGGCGCCCGAGCCTGCCGCGCGCCGCGTCCGCCGCGCCGTCCCGTTGCGTGCTCATGGGTCGGCCTTGCGCAGCTCGAGCACGAGCGTCGTGGCGTACAGCCACGTGCCGATCGCGAGCAGGAAATACACGAGATCGCGCAGGTCGAGCACGCCCTTCGAGATGGCCTGGAAATGCGTGAGGAAGCTCAGGGAAGCGATCGCCTCGACGAGCGCATCGGGCGCCCAGCCGCGGAATGCGTCGAGCACGAGCGGGTAGCCGGCCAGCAGCAGCAGGAAGCAGACCACGACCGTCAGGATGAAGGCGATGACCTGGCTGCGGGTCGCGGCCGACAGGCAGCTGCCGACGGCGAGGAAGCCGCCGGCCATGAGCAGGCTGCCGACGTAGGCGGCCACGATCGCGCCGTTGTCGGGGCTGCCGAGGTAGTTCACGGTGATCCAGAGCGGGAAGGTGAGTGCGAGCCCGAGCGCGACGAAGCTCCAGGCCGCCAGGAACTTGGCCGCGACCGCCGTGCCGGGCCGCACCGGCAGCGTCAGCAGCAGCTCGATGCTGCCGCTGCGCCGCTCCTCGGCCCACAGCCGCATCGCGATCGCGGGCACGAGGAACAGGTACAGCCACGGCAGGAACGTGAAGAACGGCGCGAGGTCGGCCTGGCCGCGCTCGTAAAGGCCGCCGAGCTGGAACGTGAACGCGCCCGCCAGCACGAGGAAGATGACGATGAACACGTACGCGAGCGGGGTCGCGAAATAGCTCGCGACCTCGCGCCGGTAGATCGCGCCGAGCGCGCTCATGCCGCCGCTCCCGGGCCGCCCGTCACGGCGCGGAACACCTCGTCGAGGCGGCCGCCCTCGAGCTTGAGCTCGCGCACGCTCCAGCGCTGCCGCGCCGCGAGCTCGCTGATCGGCCCGAGCGGCTGCGCGCCAGGGCGCGCGAACGCCGTCAGGCGCCCCGCCGCGGCGTCGCGCTCGAGCGCGGCGACGGATGGCAGCGCGGCAATCTCGGCGCAGGCGCGCTCGAAATCCTGCGATCCGGCGAGCTCGAGCGTGACGGCATTGTGGTAGCGCGAGCGCGCCTCGAGCGCGGCGGGGCGGTCGTCGGCCAGCAGCCGACCGCCCGCGATGATGATGGCGCGCGTGCAGACCGCATGCACTTCCTCGAGGATGTGGGTCGAGATGACGATCGTCTTGCCGGGGGCCATCTCGCGGATCAGGCCGCGCACCTCGTGCTTCTGGTTCGGGTCGAGGCCGTCGGTCGGCTCGTCGAGCACGAGCACGGGCGGGTCGTGCAGGATTGCCTGCGCGAGGCCGACCCGGCGCCTGAAGCCCTTCGAGAGCGTGTCGATCGTGCGCTCGAGCACCTCGGCGAGCGCGAGGCGCTCGATGACCTGGGCGAGACGGGCACGGCGCTCGGAGCCCGCGAGCGCACGCACGTCGGCGACGAAGTCGAGGAACGCCCGCACGCTCATCTCGGGGTAGCCCGGCGCGCCCTCGGCCAGGTAGCCGAGCTTGCGGCGTGCGGCCAGCGGCTCGCGCACGACGTCGTGGCCGCAGACCGCGGCGCTGCCGGCCGACGGCGCGATGAAGCCGGCGATGATCCGCATCGTCGTCGTCTTGCCCGCGCCGTTCGGCCCGAGGAAGCCCAGGATCTCGCCGGGCCCGACGCGAAACGACAGGTCCTGCACCGCGACCACGTCGGGATAATGCTTGCAAAGGCCGGTGACTTCGATCATGGCTCGCTAGTGTGCATGGTTTGCGGGCCCGTGCGGTGCCGCCGCCACGGCGCGCTCGGACCAGCGGCGGCCCGCGAAAGTTCCGTGGCCGCCGGCCTGGTCAGAACTTGTCGGGCCGCAGCACCTCGACGTCGTGCACGAACAGGACCATTGCGTAGTGATCGGAATAGGTGGCCCGCAGGTACTCGGCGAGCGCCGCGGCGAGCCCGGCGTCGCAGATCACCTCGATGCGCACGTTGGCGTCCGGCTCCCAGCCCGAGCTGCGCTGGCCGCGGTGGCCGCCGCCGCGCGCCTCGGTCACGGTCCAGCCGCGCGCCCCGAGCCGCTCGAGATCGGCGCACAGCGCGCGCTCGAGGCTGGCCTCGGTCACGACCGTCAACAGCCGCCGCACGTGCATCGCCATGTCAGCCTCCGCCGGTCCACCACAGCGCGAGGCGGTGGTAGAGAGGAATGCCCACGAAGATGTTGAACGGGAACGTGACGGCCAGCGAGGCCGACAGCGACAGCGCCGGGTTGGCTTCCGGCACGGCATTGCGCATCGCCGCTGGGGCCGCGATGTAGGACGCGCTGCCGGCGAGCGTGGCGAGCAGCAGCACGCCGCCCAGCGACAGCCCGAGGGCCGCGCCGAGCGCCGCGCCGAGGTTGGCGAAGACGAGCGGCGCGAGGATGCCGAACGCGACGAGGAAGGCGCCGTGGCGCAGCACGTCGCTCATGTGCAGCGCCGCGATGAGTCCCATCTCGAGCAGGAAGATCGCCAGCATGCCCTTGAACAGGTCGAAGAACAGCCTGTCGAGCGGCACGATGCCCGTGGGGCCCGCGGCCCAGCCGATCGCGAGCCCGCCGAGCAACAGCAGCACGCTGCGGCCCAGGATGAGCTCGCGGGCGAGCTCGAGCCAGCGCGTCGAGCGCGACAGCCCGCGTGCCAGCAGGATGCCGACCAGGATCGCCGGCACCTCGAGCATGACCAGGAACAGCGGTGCGTAGCTCTCGTACGGTATGGCGCGGGCCGTGACGTAGGCGACGGCAACGGCGAAGGTGCCGGCGCTGACGGAGCCGTAATGTGCGGCGACCGAGGCGGCGTCGGGCCGCGCGAGGCGCCCGGCGTAACGCAGCACGGGGTAGGCGAGCAGCGGCAGCACGAGGCCGAGCGCCAGCACCGCACCCGCCGGGCGCGCGAGGCTCGCGAGCGGCTCGCGCGCGAGCTCGACGCCACCCTTGAGGCCGATCGAGAGCAGCAGCACGATGCTCACGAAATCGTAGACCGCGGCCGGCAGCCGCAGGTCCGAGCGCGCCAGCCCCGCGATGAGCCCGAGCACGAAGAACAGGACGACCGGATCCATCTTGAGCATGCGGCCTCCGCACGGCGGTGCGTAGCCTAAGGGATCGGCGGGCGGCGGCGCTAGAATCCACGTCCTTGACGGCAACCGGCCCCGCACGCCCGTGACTCCCGAACGCACGTACGTGTGGGACCTGCCGCTGCGCCTCAGTCACGCGGCGCTCGCCGTCTGCGTGGCCGGATCGTTCGTCACGCACTGGCTCGGCAGCGCCGCGTTCCGCTGGCACGAGGCCTGCGGCTGCACGACGCTCGTGCTGGTCGCGTTCCGCCTCGCCTGGGGCATCGTGGGCACCCGCCATGCGCGCTTCGGCAGCTTCGTGCGCGGGCCGCGGGCCGTGGCGGCCTACGCGCGCGCGCTCGTGCGGCGTGCGCCGGCCGTGTCCGCGGGCCACAACGCGCTCGGCGGCTGGATGGTGCTGGCGCTGCTCGCGCTGCTGCTCGCGCAGGCGGCGAGCGGCCTCGTCGCCAACGACGCCATCGTCGACGCCGGCCCGCTGTACGGCTACGTCAGCGCCGCGCAGAGCGACGCCGCGAGCCACCTGCACCGCGCACTGTCGAACTGGATCCTCGCGGCCGTGTGCCTGCACGTCCTGGCCGTGGTCGCTTACCGCGTCGTGCTGCGCACCGACCTCATTGGACCGATGCTGACCGGCTTCAAGGACGGCCTGCCGCCCGGTGCCGGGATCGAGCCGAGCAGCCGCGGCCAGCGGCTCGCGCTCGCGGCCGCGCTCGTCGCGGCGCTTGGCGCGCTGCTCGGCTGGATACTCTACCGCGCGCCCGAGTTCGTGCTGATCCCGTCCTGAAGCTCAGTCCTTGCGGAACTTCTCGTGGCAGGCCTTGCAGGCCTTGGTCAGGTCCTCGAAGGCCGGCCGGATCTTCTCGAGGTCGCCGCTCCTGGCGATCTCGGCCAGCGCCGCGCTGCGGGTGGCGAGGTTCTTCATGAGCCGCGCGAACTCGGTGGGATCCTGCCAGAGCTCGGGCTTGGCGTCGGTCTTGCCCGCGACGTACGAGCCGGCCGGAAAGCCCTCGGGCAGCATCGGTGCCAGCGTCGCGATGCGGCTCGCCGCGAGCGCGAACGCGTCCTTGTCGTAGGGCGCCTTGCCCTTCATGACCGCGCCCATGGGCGCGGTCATGAAGGGCAAGGCGCCCTACGACAAGGACGCGTTCGCGCTCGC
>Ga0075017_100002697_pt1 | contig 11140 bp, 13 predicted proteins | sample AleBraG_ABR_2012_FD_71475 | JGI IMG/M metagenome (GOLD analysis project Ga0075017, IMG submission 71475) | Freshwater sediment microbial communities in response to fracking from Pennsylvania, USA - Alex Branch Run_MetaG_ABR_2012 | ecosystem: Environmental > Aquatic > Freshwater > Creek >...
CAGCGACTCGACCGTGTCGGCCATCGGGATGCGCACGGCGACGTCACCGGCGCGCAGGAGCTCGACGTCGAGGCCATGGGCTTCGTTCCCGAGCACCAGAGCGACCTTCTCGGGCCACGACAGATGTGCGAAGTCCTGCCCCTCATGAGGAGAGGTGCCGACCACGACCAGGCCCCGTGCCCGCAGCACGACGAGCGCGTCGAGCCCGTCGCTGTGCTCGAGCACTGGGAGCCGAAGCGCCGAGCCAGCCGAGCCGCGCAGTGCCTTCGGTCCGTAGGGATCAGCCGAGGAGCCAGTCACCACCACCGCGTCGGCGCCCGAGGCCTCTGCGATGCGCATGAGCGCACCCAAGTTGCCAGGATCCGCGATCCGATGAGCGACCAGGACGAAGCTCGCGTCGTCGGAGAGCTCGTCGAGGGAGCCCGGTCGCCCCTTGAGGCAGGCCACGAGGGGCTGCGGGTTGACGGCGTCGGCGAGGCGAGCCAGCACGCCCTCACGCAGGGCCACCACGGGCACGCCGCTGGCCCGTGCCCGGGCGAGGATCCCGCCCAGGGAGGGATCGTCGACGAAGGCCTCGTCGTACGCGACCAGCTCCAAGGGCCAACGCCCCTCAAGGGCGGCGTCGACCAGCTGGGCGCCTTCGACGACGAAGCGCCCGTCCTCTCGACGGTGTCGTCGCGAGCTGAAGAGGCGGCGGAGCTGCTGTGCTTCGCTGCTCTTTGAGCCGCGTGCCTCGGTCAGGAGGCTGTGGCCTCGCTGTTGAGCGCGCTGTCGGCGACCTTGACGAGCGCGGAGAACGCGGCGGAGTCACTCACTGCCAGATCGGCGAGGATCTTGCGGTCGACCTCGACACCTGCGGCGTGCAACCCTGCGATGAACTTCGAGTAGCTCATCCCGTTCTCTCGGGTCGCTGCGTTGATCCGCTGGATCCAGAGCTTGCGGAACTCGCCCTTGCGCGCACGACGGTCACGGAAGGCGTACTGCTTTGAGTGCAGCAGCTGCTCGTTGGCGGCGCGGAACGAACGGCTCTTGTTGCCGTAGTAGCCCTTGGCCTCTTCGAGGACCGCCCTGTGGTGCTTGCGGGCGTTCACTGAGCGCTTGACTCTCGCCATAACTTCCTCTCCTTCGCTTCAAATCTTGTGGTGGCACCGGCGTCGACCGCCGGCTTCCGAGCAGTGGTGGTCGCCTAGATCCCGAGCATGCGCTTGATGCGCTTCTCAGAGGCTGAGGACACCTCGACCTCGCGAGCGAGACGGCGGGTCCTCTTGGACGCCTTCTTCTCCATGATGTGGCCGCGGTTCTTCTGGCGGCGACGCAGACGTCCGCTACCGGTGACCTTCACGCGCGCGGCAGCGCCCTTGTGGGTCTTCATCTTCGGCATCTCTACTCATCTCCTGTCGTCGACTCTTCGGCCACCGGCTCTGCGGGTGCCTGGTGCTGGCTTGCTGATGCTTCGCTGGCTGTTGAGCGGTCAGCCTTGGTCTCTTGGGCCTTTGAGCGCTTCTGCGGTGCGAGCACCATGGTCATGTTGCGACCATCGAGTCGGGGCTCCGCTTCGATCTTGGCTCCATCTCCGATGCGCTCGGCAACCTGGTCGAGGATCTTCTTGCCCAGCTCAGGGTGGAAGACCTCACGGCCCCGGAACATGATCGTCAGCTTGACTTTGTGGCCCTCGGTCAAGAAGCGAGCCACCTGGCGGGTCTTGGTGTCGAAGTCTCCCGGCCCGATCTTCGGGCGGTACTTCATCTCCTTGACACCGACGTTGACTGACTTGCGCCGTGATTCCTTGGCCTTCTGAGCCTCGTCGAACTTGAACTTCCCGTAGTCCATGATCCGGCACACCGGCGGGTTGGCCGTGGGTGCCACCTCGACGAGGTCGAGGTCGAGGTCACGAGCGATCGCCAGTGCCTCGGGGACGGGCTTGATGCCCAGTTGCTGGCCGTCGGGTGCGACGAGCCTGACTTCACGGACGCGGATCCGATCATTGATCCGGTGGTCTTCTACTGCAGCTATCGCGCCACTCCCTTGCTTCCTGCCTCGCTCCACTTGGAGCCAGGCGTGCGTAAGCGGGAGAGGCCGCGCCGCCAAAGGCGTCGAGGATCTCGACCCGTCGCACTGGCTCCGGCCCGTAGAGGGATCCGTCGTGGGCGGGTGGAGGTGGACAACGTCGTAGAGACGCGAAGCCACCCCGCTTTTCTTTCGAGCCGTTACCCTAGCAGCGATGAGCTCTCCTCCTAACCCCGCCCACGGTGTCGACGACCCTTTTGAGGGCGACGGAGCGCCCGATCCTGCCGCCATGGATGAGCTTCGCCGCCAGCTTGCTGACGCCGATCCGTCGGTGGTGATCGCCAATCACGCCTACGGCCTCTTCGAGCTCGCTGCGGTCTACCTCTCGACGCAGCCTCCCCGGCTGGCCGAGGCGCAGCTGGCGATCGACGCGCTGGCGGGGCTCTGTGAGGCGGTCGGTCCTCGCCTGGGAGAGGCCACGTCACCGCTGGTCGAGGCGCTCGCCCAGATCCGCCTGGCCTGGGTGCAGCTGAGCTCAGCGAGCGCAAGCGACGAGGCATCGCTCTAGCGAAGGGTCCCCGAGGGGCCCGATCAGCTCTGAAGAGGTGCCAGAAGGCGGAGGATCACCTGGCCGCCGTGGTCGGCGCCCAGCTGGGCCGTGACCTTGGTCCCGACCTCGATGGAACGAGAACCGTCCATGATGGCGGTGGCATGGAAGGCCAGCGTTCGCCCGTCATCGAGCTCCACCTCTCCCAGCCCGACCGCTCGATCGAACGACGAGACGCAACCAGAGACCACGCCTCCCGTCACCTCAGTGGACGATCTTGGCCAGCGCCATCTCGAGGATGTCGCTCGCACCGAGATCCTTGAGGGCAGGGATCAACGTGTTGATCTGCACCTTCTCGACCACCGTCTCGACCGCGTAGCCCGCCCCTCCAGAGAGCTCAGAGACCGTCGGTGAGCGGAGGCTGGGCAGCACCTCGAGGACCGCGTCGAGCTGCTCAGCCGAGACGTTGAGCTTGACCAGCACCTTCTCGCGAGCCTCAAGGGTCCCTTGGAGCAGCGTCATCAGCTGTCCCATGGCGTGGCGCTTGTCTGGGTCAGCGGCGGCCTTCGGGTTGGCGATCACCTCGGTGCGGCTGACCAGCAGCGTCTCGATGATCTTGAGGCCCGCCGCCTTGAGCGCTCGGCCCGTCTCGGTGATCTCCACCACGCAGTCGGCGATGTCGGGCACCTTGGCCTCGGTGGCGCCGTAGGAGAGCGAGACCTCGGCGTCGACCCCCGCTGCGGCCAGCGAGCGGGCCGTCAGCTCGGGGTACTCCGTCGAGACCCGCAAGACCCCAACGTGGCGCTTGAGATCCTCCAAGGAGTCATAGGGCGCGCTCTGCTCGACGGCCAGGACGACCCGGATCGGGTTCGACGTCGCCTTCGAGTAGCCGAGCTCGCCGAGGGACTCCACCTCGACGCCGCGCTCCTCGATCCAATCTCGGCCCGTGATCCCGAGGTCGAAGCGACCTTCGGCCACGTAGACGGGAATCTCCTGGGGACGCAGGATCCGAACCTCGACGACCCGTGGATCGTCGATCGTCGCTCGGTAGTCGACGTCGCTTGAGCGGTGGACCGTCAGGTCCGCTGCCGCGAAGAGCTCAAGGGTCGCCTTCTCCAAGGAGCCCTTCGGCAGAACGATGGTCAGCACCGGACCATTGTGGCCCAGAGCGCAACGAGGCGCGGGCAGAGGGCCTAGGACAGCGGTGCGCTCTGGAGCAGACGGACCATCTCGACGGCCGTCTCGAGGGCCTCGGCGCCCTTGTTGCCCGCGCCCTCGACCGAGCGCTCAAGGGCCTGATCGACCGTGTCGGTCGTGAGCACACCAAAGATGACGGGCTTGGTCGAGGCCAAGCTGACGTCTTGGAGGCCGCGGGCGCACTCGCCGGCGACGAAGTCGTAGTGACCAGTCTCACCTCGGATGACGGCACCGAGCGCGATGACGGCGTCAAGTCCCGAATCGATCATCGCCTTGGCAGCGAGGGGAAGCTCGAACGCGCCAGGCACCCACGCCACCACCACGTCCGAGAGGTCCACCCCGAGCTGCCCCGCAGCTACCACGGCACCGTCGAGCAGTCGGAGCGTGATCCCGCCGTTGAAGCGGGCGCAGGCGATGCCAAGGCGGAGGCCTCGCCCGTCGTGGGCGCCCTCGAGGTTCTTCCCCACTCGCCCATCGAGCTTGCGCAGCTCGCGCTCGTCGAGCTGAGTCTCATCCGACGTCGTCATCGAGACCTTCCAAGAGGTGACCCATCCGCTGCTGCTTGGTTCTCAGATAGCCGATGTTCTGCGCCGTCGGCTTGCTCTCGATCGGCACCCGCTCGGTGATGTCGAGCCCGAACCCCTCAAGGCCCCCGTACTTCACGGGATTGTTGGTCATGAGCCGCATCGTCGTGATGCCGAGATCGACCAGGATCTGCGCACCGATCCCGTACTCGCGGTTGTCGACGGGGAGGCCAAGCTCGATGTTGGCGTCCACGGTGTCGGAACCCTGCTCCTGGAGCCGGTACGCCCGGATCTTGTGGCCCAGCCCGATGCCGCGCCCCTCATGACCCCGCAGGTAGACGAGGACACCTGAACCCTCTTCAGCGATCTTCTCGAGCGCGCCGCGCAGCTGGGGTCCACAGTCACATCGCTGGGATCCGAAGACGTCGCCGGTCAGGCACTCAGAGTGCACGCGCACGAGCACGTCTTCGATGTTGGCCACGTCGCCCATCACGAAGGCGATGTGCTGGACGCCGTCGAGCATCGATTCGTAGACGATGGACTCGAAGTCACCCTCGATGGTGGGGATCTGCGCCTCGGCGACCTTGCGCACCAGCTTCTCGTGACGGCGTCGATGGCGGATGAGGTCAGCGATCGAGATCATGTGCAGGCCGTGGCGGTCAGCGAACGCCTTGAGATCAGCCGTGCGCATCATCGACGACTTGTCCTCGGTGACCACCTCGCAGAGCACGCCTGCCGGGCTCAGCCCGGCCATCCGGGCCAGGTCGACCGTGGCCTCCGTGTGGCCGGCGCGCTTGAGCACGCCACCGGCGCGGTAGCGAAGCGGGAAGATGTGGCCCGGGCGATTGAGATCGGTTGCCCGGGTGGTCGGGTCGATCAAGGCTCGGATCGTCGCTGATCGATCGGCAGCCGAGATGCCGGTGGTGGTGCCGTGGCGAAAGTCCACGCTCACCGTGAACGCGGTGCGCTGCGCCTCGGTGTTGGCAACCACCATCAGCGGCAAGTCGAGGGCATCGGCCCGGCTGTCCTCTAAGGGCACGCAGATGACCCCAGAGGTGTGAGCGAGGAAGAAGGCGATGTTCTCGGGCGTGGCCGCCTCGGCCGCCATGACCAAGTCGCCTTCGTTCTCTCGATCTTCGTCGTCGATGACCACGACGATCTCGAGATTGCGGATCGCTTCGATGGCCTCTTCGACCGTTGAGAGCCCCATCAGAGCTGCACCTCCATGCGTAGATCATCGCCCAAGCGGACCACCGAGACGAATCGCCCACGGGTGATCGCCTCCATCGTTGGTGCTCCAGGGCCTCGCAGCATCGGCGCACCATCATCACCGCCCATCACCGCGGGAGCCACGTAGCAGACGATTCGATCCACGAGACCCTCCTCGATGAAGGAGTGGGCGACCGAGGCGCCCCCTTCGACGAGCAGCTGGAGGACGCCGTCTCGACCGAGTTCGTCGAGCAGATCGCCAAGCGGCCCCTCCCAAGACAAGGCTGGTTCGACGGCGGCACCTGACGGGATGGCGCCGAGCACGATCCGTCGTGGCTGGCGACCAGGAAGCGGCTCGAGGCGAGCCGTCAGAGCGGGGTTGTCCGCTCGAACGGTGCCTGCACCCACCAAGATCGCATCTGATTCGGCGCGCAGTCGATGGACGTCGGAACGTGCCTCGGCCGAGGTGATCCACCGGCTCGAGCCGTCAGCTGCCGCCGTCCGACCGTCGAGGGTGGCTGCCAGCTTCACGATGACCTGAGGTCGACCCGTGCTGCGCTGGGTGAGGTACGGAGCCAGCTGCTCTGCCACCTCGACCGCGCGAACGCGTTCGATGACCTCGACGCCGGCGCCGCGCAGGGCCGCGACGCCACGCCCCGCCACCTTGGTGTCTGGGTCCTCGACGCCGATCGCACAGCGCGAGATGCCAGCGGCCACGATGGCCTCGACGCACGGTCCCGTCTGGCCCGTGTGGGAGCAGGGCTCCAAGGTCACGACCAGCGTGGCGCCTCTAGCCAGGTCTCCCGCTCGCTCGAGGGCGACGATCTCCGCGTGTCGACCACCTGGCGGCTCCGTGGCGCCTGTGAAGACCTGGCCGTCATCGGTCACGATCACGGCACCGACCCACGGGTTGGGCGAGGTCGTCGTCCGCACGAGATCGCCTTGGCCCCGAGCGACGTCCATGAGGTCCTCAAGCTCGGGCTGGGTCACCATCGCCGCGCTCCGAGCCGCTCAGGAAGCGGCGGCTGCGTCGCGCAGCGCAGCGATAGCCGAGAGCGGGTCGGTCGCACCGAAGATCGCGCTGCCAGCCACAAGGATCGTGGCGCCCGCCTCGACCACCAGCGGCGTGGTCGTGGCGTCGATGCCGCCGTCGACCTCGAGCTCACACGCCAGGCCGCGCTCGTCGATCGCCTGGCGCACCGCCGCGATCTTGGGGAGGACCTCAGGCATGAAGGCTTGCCCGCCGAAGCCCGGGAACACTGTCATGCACAGGACCAGGTCGACCGCATCGAGGTACCGATCGAGCGCCTCAAAGGGTGTGTCGGGATTCGCTGCCAGCCCGATCCGCATGCCGAGTGCTCGCGTCTCGGCGATGACGTGCTCAAGCTCGCCGAGCTCGGCGTGGACCGTCACGCCCTGCGCTCCGGCGCGAGCGAAGGGCTCAAGGTACTCACCTGGATCGGTGATCATCAGGTGGCAGTCGAGGTAGAGATCGGTGTGGCGGCGCAAGGATGCCACCACCGGTGGCCCGAGCGTGATGTTCGGCACGAAGTGGCCGTCCATGACGTCGACGTGCAGCCAATCGCTGCCCGGAGCCACCGCGGCGACGGCCTCGGCCAGCGCTCCGAAGTCGGCCGCCAAGAGCGAGGGCGCTATCTTGAGCGACCCCAGAGGGCCTGGATCGATCGCAGTGGCCAGAGTCACCCGCAGAAGCCTAGAGGTCGCCTCTCCGGCCGAGGTGCACGGCTGAGGTCTGCTGCAAGCCTCGCCGCCAGGCCTCGGCGTCCATCGGGCGTTTGCCCTCAGACTGGACCTCGACCAGCTCCAGGCTCCCCTCCCCCGTCGCCACGCTGATGCCGTGGAGGCTCCCGGGTGCGGAGCCCACCGCACCCCCAACCCGGGCGTCGAGGATCCGAAGCCGACTGGCACCGCAGAAGGTGAAGGCGCGTCCCAGCCGCACGACGCGCACCAGCTCGTCGGCGGGACGAGAGAAGTCGAGCTCGAGCTCTGAGGTCTCGAGCTTCTTCGCGTAGGTGACCTCCCCGAGCTGGGGAGCAGGAGCAGGGAGGCCCGCCACCCCAGGAGCCAAGAGGTCGATGAGCAGCGCGGATCCGAGCGCGCAGAGCTCTGCTCGGAGCTCGGTGAGCGACTTGTCCCCGACCGCCACCCGTCGCTGGGCGTAGATGCCACCTTCGTCAAGGGCAGGGACGACCTCCATCACGCAGACCCCAGTCTCCTCGTCGCCAGCGAGGATCGCTCGCTCGACTGGAGCAGCGCCTCGCCAGCGAGGCAGCAGGGAGAAGTGGAGGTTGAGCATCGGGAGCTCGCGGAGCAGGCTCGAGGGGATGATCCGCCCGTAGGCGACCACCACACAGGCCTCAAGCGACGCGTCGCGCAGCGCCTCCATCTCCTCGCTGACCTCGATGTGGTGCGCTTCAGCTGCCCGCTTCACGGGGCTCTTGACCAATCCCCCTCCCCTGCCGCGCTTGGCATCGGGTTGGGTGATGACGAGCCCCACGTCATGGCCGGCAGCCACCAGCGCGTCGAGGGTCGTGACCGCGAGCTCGGGCGTGCCGAGGAAACCGAGCCGAGCCACAGGGCGCTGAGGCTCAGGCCGACGTCAGTCGGCCGAGACCGTCGGGGTCAGCCCGGGTGAGATCGATCGAACGCTCTCGCAGCAGCTTCTTGGCCGCCCGACGCTGCTCGTCATCGAGGCGCTCGATCAGCAAGATCCCATCGAGGTGATCGAGCTCGTGCTGGAGGACGCGGCCCTCGAACTCATCGGTCTCGATGCTGATCTCGTTGCCATCGAGATCGAGCCCGATGAGGTGGACGGCATCTGGTCGCATGATCTCCCAGCTGAGACCGGGTACGGAGAGGCAGCCCTCTTCGTAGACGAACTCGCCGTGCGTCTCGACCAGCTGCGGGTTGATGACCACCACAGGCCCGTCGCCGATGTCATAGACGAAGAGCCTCCGCTGGACGCCGATCTGGTTGGCAGCCAGCCCCACGCCTGGAGCGGCGTACATCGCCTCGGTCATCCGCTCGACCAACGTCGCGATCTTGGCGTCGATCTCGGTGACCTCTTGGGTGCGCGAGTTCAGCACTGGGTCGCCGTAGGTGCGGATGACGTCCGTGTTCACGCTCCCATCTTAGAACCAGGTCGGTTCAGATCGACTCGGGATCGACAGAGACGACCACTCGTGCCTTGGGCCGCTCCAGCTCGGCCAGCGCATCTGCCAACACCTTCGTGCTCGGAGCCAAGACGGCGAAGGTGTCGTCGCTCAGCTCCGCGATCTCGACCGCGTCGGGAGAGAGCTGACCGACGAGGTCGCCCGCTCCGGGGCCCTTGACCTTGGCGAGCGCACGGTACGGGGGCAGCTCGAGCGTCCGTCGAAGGGCATCATCGGCGTTGACCACCGGAGCCGGGTCCCCCCGCTGCGCAGCGAGGACCACTGGGTGCTCGGTGAGACGGGTCTGGAGCAGCACCACGCCGGCCCCCTCGGTGGCGCGGCCGCCCACGAGGCGCCCGGCCCGACCGATCAGGTTGAGTGTGCGCAGCTCGGCCCCCACCCGTGGGGCGAGCAGGTGGTGATCGAGGTCCAAGAACGCGACGAGCCCACAGTGGCGCAGGCGATGGAGGACTGCTTCGGTGCCCACCACGGCGCGAGCTGCTTGCCAGGACTCAGGCGTCGAGGTGGCGGTGAGCTCGGCGACCCGCACGCCCAAGAGCACCTCGAGCTCGGGAGCCAGCTGCGCCGTGCCCAAGCGGAGGAGCTTGAGCTTGGTGGCGCCACAGGCTTGGCAGATCGCGGGCCGCGACGCGCCGCAGCGAGAGCAGGTCAGCTCCTCGTCGAGGCCCATGGCCGCATCGCAGCGATCACAGCGCAGCAAGCTCTCGCACCGGCCACAGGCAAGCAGCTTGGCTCGCCCCGTGCGGTTCACGAGGCACGCCACCGCCACGCCTGTCGGTTGGCGCGCCAGGGCTTCTCGAGCCAGCTCGACCAGGTGCGAAGACAAGATGCCCTGGCGCGGGTCGTCGGTCGCGCGATCGGCGATCGCCACGGTGGGCCATCCCTCACGCTCTCGTGACGGAGCGACGGGGAGAGCCTCCCCGAGCCCCGCCTCGGTCGCCGAGGCGCAGGTGGCGACGAAGAGCGCAGGAGCGCCCTCTCGCCGGGCTCGCTCGAAGACGACGTCTGCTGCGTGCCATGTCGGTGCAGCTTCAGAGCGGAAGCGCTCGTCATCGACGTCGAGGACCAGCACGCCGGCAAGCTTCGGGCACGGTGCAAAGGCTGCAGCCCGGCTGCCCACCACCACGGGCCAGCCCGCTCGTGATGCCTCCCAGCCACCAGCGGCGTCCACGGCGGGGACCTTCCTTCGCGCCAGCCTCGTGACCAGCCGGCTGGCGTAGCCCACGCCAGGCACGAGGATCAGTGCGGTCTCCTCCTCGAGGCGACCCTCCTCGCTCAAGCCGGCCAGGAACCCGAGGACGAGGTCAAACGGATCGGTGCAGGGACCGAGCTCGAGCACCGCGGGCGACGCGCTCCGTGCTCGCTCGAAGCCCAGCTCCCCCAGCCAGGTCTCGGGCGCACGCAGCGCTGGCGGCACCGGACGCGTGGGCAGAGAGCGCACGACTCGAGCAGGCGAGGCGGTCTTGGCGAAGTGGGCCCACGTCCCGTTCCAGCGCCATGCCGCCCAGCGGGCGAGCTCGAGCACTCGCGGTGGTGGTCCGAGCCCCAGTGTGCCTCGAAGGTCCTTGAGCGTCGCTCGATCTCGCTCGTCCTCGGGCGCACCGGTGATCCAGCCGCGCACCGAGCGACCGTGCAGCGGGACGCGCACGCGGCTGCCCACCTCGAGAGGACCGGAGAAGCCCTCGGGCACTTTGTAGTCGAAGGGGTGTTCGAGCGCCGTGACCTCCGTCAGGACGCCGACCGTGGAGAGCGGCCTCTCGCCGCTCACCGCCGGATCAAAGACCGAGGGCCCGGCGAAGATCGTCTGCCCGAGGCGTCTGCTCCCAGGTGAACTCACGCTCGTCACGACCGAAGTGACCATACGCGGCGGTCTTCTTGTAGATCGGTCGATACAGGTCGAGCTGAGCAGCGATGGCGGCAGGCCGGAGATCGAACAGCTCGGTGATGGCCGTCTCGATCTTGGCTCGGTCGACTCGCTCGGTGCCGAAGGTGTCGACGAGCAGCGAGACCGGACGCGCGACCCCGATGGCGTAGGCCACCTGGACCTCGCAGCGCGTGGCTGCTCCTGAGGCGACGACGTGCTTGGCCACCCACCGAGCGGCGTAGGCCGCAGAGCGGTCCACCTTGGAGGGGTCCTTGCCCGAGAACGCTCCGCCGCCGTGACGCGCCATGCCTCCGTAGGTGTCGACGATGATCTTTCGTCCCGTGAGCCCGGTGTCGGCGTGAGGACCTCCGAGCTCGAAGATGCCAGTGGGGTTCACCAAGATCCGCAGCGACGAGGTGTCAAGGTTGCTCGGCAGCAGGGGCTTGATCACGTGCTCAGTCAGATCAGGGGTGAGCGTGCCCTCGAGATCGACCCCGGGGGCGTGCTGCGTCGAGATGAGCACCGTGTCGACCCCAACAGGGACGCCGTCTTCGTAGACGATGCTCACCTGGGTCTTGCCGTCAGGGCGCAGGTAGCC
>Ga0075017_100002698_pt1 | contig 11140 bp, 10 predicted proteins | sample AleBraG_ABR_2012_FD_71475 | JGI IMG/M metagenome (GOLD analysis project Ga0075017, IMG submission 71475) | Freshwater sediment microbial communities in response to fracking from Pennsylvania, USA - Alex Branch Run_MetaG_ABR_2012 | ecosystem: Environmental > Aquatic > Freshwater > Creek >...
CCGCAACGGAGGAAGTCGATCCCGTCGCGTAGTTGGCGCGCCCGGGGTCGAACGATGTCCTCACCGTGGGTCATGCCGAAGGGCACGAACAAGAGACCCGGTTGGTACACGTGCTGATCGTTCTCGTCGATCACGGTGATACTGGCCTCGTCGGGCCGGTAGATCTTTCGGAGCCGGTTCGCGCTCAACGTGCCGCCGGTTCCGCCACCAACAATCACTATTCGGTGCATAGGCACCTCCAAACACCCTCTGATCACAGAGTATGCACACCTACGGCGCCCTGGTCAGAGGACAAAGTCATACCTTGGGCCGCGAGGAACAAGAAGGCGCCCGAAATACCCGATCGCGGGGCTGGGACACGTGACAATAGAGCAACGACTCACTTCATCATGTCGGACTTCCAAAGGAGGATTGATGAGGATCACGTGGAAGCTATTCGGCGGGCGTTCGTCGAAGAGGGCACCGCTGCTCGAGCGAGAATCACTCATAGCGTTCGCCCACATGAACGGGCCTGATCAGGCGGTGATGGCCCGAGCGCTCATCGACGCGAGGAACGAAGCCAAACCATTGCGTCGCGCGTCCTAGCCGTCGACGGCCCTTCGTCGCCCCGGTGGTGACTGCCGGGGCGGTTGGCGCCGAGTGGGCAGCGCGGCCAACAGCTGCTCGGTAGCGAGCGCGACCTGTTCGACGGCGACGGCGACGGCGTCGGACTCGAGTAACCGACCCGTTCCGAGCGAACCCACCTTGCGTACGTACTGCAGGGCGGCGGCGCGCACCTCCTCGCCGGTCGCCGCAGGTTCGAGGCCGCGCAGGTTCGTGATGTTTCGACACATGCGCGCAGCGTAGGCGCACGACGCCCAGAAATCACCCGCCCATCAATGACATCCACGGCCGACTATGAGAAAATATCGCCATGCGCGCTCACCGTTTGCACGTGGGTACTTTCACGCGCTCGATCGTCCTCGAGGTCGCCCGTCAGGACGGCAGCCTCGCCGAGGCCGGGCTGGAGGTCCGCGAATCGTCGGTCACCTCGTCGCCGGCCCAGTTCGCGTCGCTCGAATCGCGCGAGTACGACCTCGTCTTCACCAGTCCCGACAACGTCCTCGCCTACCGGTTCATCGCGGACAATCCGCTCGGGCGGCACCTGCGCGTGAAGATGCTCGCCGGACTCGACCGAGGCCTGGGGCTCTCTCTCTGGCTCAACCCGACGCTGGAATCGATCGACCAGGTTCGCGGTGCGACGCTCGGCGTCGACGTGGCGACGTCGGGCTTCGCCTTCGTCGCCTACGAACTGCTCGCGCGCGCGGGGATCCAGCGCGACGCCTACGAGACGCTCGCGCTCGGATCGACGCCGGCGCGCGCCGATGCGCTCGTGGCGACGACCTGCGCCGCCACCATCTTGAACGCTGGGAACGAGCTCCGTGCGCAGGCGAACGGTTGCCGTCGGGTCGGGCAGGTCCAAGACATCGGACCGTACCTGGGCACGGTCGTCGCCGCGCTCGAGACCGAGGACGACCACGTGCACGACACGCGTTCGCGCTTCATCGACGTGATGCTCGCCACCTCCTCGCACATCGTGTCGGGCGAGCGTTCGGCGCTGGTCATCGCCGCCGCGAAAGATGTGCTGGGCCTCGACGACGAGCAGGCGCACGCCCACCTCGAGTGCCTGCGCGACCGCTCGTGCGGTCTCACACCGAGTGGCGTGATCGATCAGGCGTCGCTGGACACGCTGATCGAGCTGCGTCGTCGGTACCTGCCGGTACCCGAGCTCGAAACGATCAACGAGCTGCTCGACACGGTGCTCGTCGCGCACTGACGGCACGGCGGATCGCGGGGCACCGACGTCGCGACGTTGAAAATTACTCAGCGGCGCGCGTCTTCGAGGCTCGATATGGTGAATTCGAACCGTGCGACGACGTCGCGCGACGAACCAGGAGACGCAGATGACCGGTCCATCGCACCCTGCCATCGATTCGACGTTGAGCGACACACTCCTCGGCGCCCGACCGGTCTGGGGCGCCTTCATCGGCGGCGGGTTCGTCGATTCGACGGGTTCGGACACGTTCGAGGTGCTCGAAGCGGCGAACGGCCGCGTCCTGGCGAGCGTCGTCGACGCCGACGACGCCCTGGTCGACGCCGCCGTGCTCGACGCCCGTCGCGCCTACGAATCGGTGTGGCGCGAGACGTCGCCCAAGGAGCGCGGCCGGCTCATGCGCCTCGTCGCCCAGCGAATCCGCGACCACGCCGAAGAGCTGGGCGAACTGTGCGCGAGGGAGATGGGCAAGCCCAAGCGCGACGCCTTGCGCGTGGACGTCGTTTCCAGTCACACTAGCTTCGACTACTACGCGGGCATCACCGAGAACGTCCACGGCGAGATCCTCGACCAGGGTCCGGTCGAGGCGCGCGTCACCTACGAGCCCTACGGCGTCGTCGCGGCGATTCTCCCCTTCAACTGGCCTCCCATCCACTTCTCGAAGAAGTGCGCGCCGGCGCTGGCCGTGGGCAACACCGTGGTGATCAAGCCGGGCGAGCAGGCGCCACTGACGGTGCTGCGTCTGGTCGAGATCGCCAACGAGGTCCTACCCCCCGGCGTGATCAACGCGGTGGCCGGCCTCGGGGCCGGGGCCGCGCTGGCCTCGCACGCGCGCGTCGAACGCATCTCGTTCACCGGCGCGACCGCCACCGGCCGCAAGGTTATGGAGAGCGCGGCGAAGAACGTGACCTACGTCACGCTCGAGCTCGGCGGCAAGAACGCGTTGCTCGTGCTCGACGACGCCGACCTCGACGACGCGGTCGCCATCGCCATCGAGGGCATGTTCTACAACCAGGGCGAGGCCTGCACCTCGACGTCACGAATCCTCGTGCACGAGTCGCGCTACGACGAGTTCGCCGAGCGTTTCGTCGCCGCGACGAAGCGACTGGTGATCGGCGATCCGCTCGCGGCGGGGACCGACATCGGCCCCCTGGTCGACGCCCGTCAGGCCGATCGGGTCCGTCAGTACATCGAGGTCGGCGTCGACGAGGGAGCGACGGTGCTGCACCGCGGCGCGGCGCCTGACCTGCCCGAGTTCCTCGACGGCTTCTTCGTCGCCCCGGTCGTCTTCGGCGACGTCACCGGATCGATGAGGATCGCCCAGGAGGAGATCTTCGGTCCCGTGGCGAGTCTGATGCGCTTCGCCGACGACGACGAGGCGGTCGAGATCGCCAACGGCACCGCCTACGGGCTCACCGCGGCGATCTGCACCCGCGACGAGGTTCGCGCCGCGCGCCTCGCCCGCAGACTCGACGTCGGCATGGTCTTCGTGAACAACTACACCCGGCGCAACTTCATCGGCTCGCCGTTCGGTGGCGTCAAGGGCAGCGGGTACGGCCGCGAGTACGGCCCCGAGACCCTCCACGAGTTCGTGCGCGCGAAGAACGTCCGCTTCCCCTCGGGCCGTGGCGAGATCGCCGGATGGCCACCGCCACCCGCGCACTAGGGCCGTCGTCGTCGGGGCCGGCGGCGACGCCGGTGCTACTGTGCGGAACGATTCCGCCTGAACGGCGCGACGTCGTCATCGCCGGAGTTCGGGCCCGACCAGGGGGAGACGGGTGACTCGTTCGCAGGCCGTCCTGGCGATCGACCAGGGCACCTCGGGCACCAAGGCCATCGTGGTGACCCCCGACGGGCAGGTGCTCGGGTCCGCGAACGCCGGGGTGCGCCCGTCGTACGGACCCGACGGTTCGGTCGAGCAGGACCCCCACGAACTCCTCGAATCGGTGATCGACGCCGGACGGCGCGCCCTCGACGACGCCGGGGTGCGCGTCGACGCCATCGGACTGGCCAACCAGGGCGAGACGGTGCTCGCCTGGGACCCCTCGACTGGCGAGCCGATCGGCCCCGCGCTGGTCTGGCAGGACCGCCGGTCCCAGGGCGTCTGCGACCGGCTCGCCGAGGGCGCCGCCGAACTCGAGTCCATCAGCGGTCTGCCGCTCGATCCCTACTTCGCCGCGCCGAAGATGGCCTGGCTCCGCGAGCACCGAACCCGAGACGGCGTCGTGACCACGAGCGACGCGTGGCTCGTGCATCGGCTCACGGGCGAGTTCGTCACCGACGCCTCGACGGCGTCGCGCACCATGCTGCTCGACCTGGCGAGTACCGACTGGTCCGACCGGGCGCTGGAGGTCTTCGGGCTCGCCCGCGAGGCCCTGCCCCGGGTGGTCGACTGCGCCGAGGTCGTCGGCGAGACCCGCGCGTTCGGCGCCGCGACACCGCTGAGCGGCCTGATGGTCGACCAGCAGGCGGCGCTGCTCGCCCACGACTGTCGGACCCGCGGCGCGACGAAGTGCACGTACGGGACGGGCGCGTTCCTGCTGACCAACACCGGCGACCGTCCGCACCGCGGCGGCGGCGGTCTGGTGCCGTCGGTCGCGTGGCGCCTGGGCGGGACACCGACCTACTGCGTGGACGGACAGGTCTACACCGTCTCGTCGGCCGTGCGGTGGTTGGTCGACATGGGCATCGTCCCCGGGGCCGAGCAGCTTGACGACGTCGGTGACACGGTGGCGAGCGCCGGGTCGGTGACCTTCGTGCCGGCGTTCGCCGGTCTCGCGGCCCCGTGGTGGCGAGGTGACGTCAAGGCCAGCCTGGCGGGCCTCGGTCTCGACACCAACGCCGGCCACGTCGTGCGAGCGCTCTTCGAGGGCATCGCCGCCCAGGTGGCGGCCATGGTCGACGCCGCCGGCGTCGCGGCGGGGTCGGCGCTCACCCACCTGCAGGTCGACGGTGGATTGACTCAGTCGCGTCTGTTGATGCAGACCCAGGCCGATCTCCTGCAGATCCCGGTCGAGGTCTACGGATCGGGTGACGCGACGGCGCACGGGGTCGCCGTCGCGGCCCGCATGGGATTCGACGCGACCGACGTCGCGGTACCCACGCGTTGGCAGCGCTCGACGGTCTTCGATCCGGTGATGAGCGCCGACCACGCGCGCGCGATTCGGGCGCGGCACGAGCGGGCGGTGGCCGCGATCCTCGAGGCGGGTCCGTCGTGAGCGATCCGCTCCCCATCGAGCCCGCGGGTCTCGTCGACGTCGTTATCGTCGGCGCCGGGGTCGTTGGCGCGGCCATCGCGCGCGAGCTGGCCCACTACGACCTCGACGTCCAACTGATCGACGCCGCGGACGACGTCGGCGCGCGCACCTCCAAGGCCAACACCGCGATCCTGCACACGGGCTTCGACGCCACACCCGGCACGCTCGAGTCGCGGTTGGTGCGCCGCGGGTACGAGCTCCTGGGCGAGTACGCGACGTCGGCGGGCATCGCGCTCGAACGGATCGGCGCCCTGCTGATCGCGTGGGACCTCGAGCAACTCGACGCGCTCGACGCACTGGCCGCCAAGGCCGTGAAGAACGGATACGAGGAGACGACCCGGATCGGGGCCGGCGAGCTCTACGGGCTCGAACCGCACCTCGGACCCGGGGCCCTCGGGGCGCTGCGTGTGCCCGGCGAGTCGATCATCTGCCCCTGGTCGACGACCCTGGCCTTCGCGACCCAGGCCGTGCGCGCCGGGGTGACGCTGCGTCTCGAGACGCGCGTCGAGCACGTCGAGGCGCGCGACGACGTCGTGCTCGTGCGGACCAGTCGCGGCGACGTCGTGACGCGCGTGCTCGTGAACGCGGCCGGGCTCTACAGCGACGTCGTCGACCACACGCTCGGCCACGACGGATTCCACGTGACGCCCCGGCGAGGACAACTGCTCGTCTACGACAAGCTGGCGCGCCCACTCGTTCGCCACATCCTGCTGCCCGTGCCGTCCAGTCTCGGCAAGGGCGTCCTCGTCGCCCCCACGGTCTACGGCAACGTCCTACTGGGCCCCACCGCCGAGGACCTCGACGACAAGACGGCCACCGAGTCGACCGCGGACGGCATCGCCTTCCTGCTCGAAAAGGGCGCACGCATCTTGCCCGCGCTGGTGGACGAGGAGGTCAGCGCCGTCTACGCGGGGCTGCGCGCCGCGACCGAGCACGGCGACTACCAGATCGAGGCGCACCCCGACCAGCACTACGTCTGCGTCGGGGGCATCCGCTCGACCGGCCTGACCGCCTCGATGGCCATCGCGCAGTACGTCGCGCAGCTCGTGGGCGAGTGCGGACTCGACCTCGGCGCGCGCCACGAACTCGAACCGGTCATCGTGCCCATGCTCGGTCAGGCGTTCGAACGGCCCTACCAACGCGCCGACCTCATCGACGACGACCCGACGTTCGGCGACATCGTCTGCCACTGCGAGCGCGTCTCACGCGGCGAGATCCGCGACGCGTTCGCGAGCGACCTCGCGCCGCGCGGCCTCGACGGGCTGCGCCGACGCACGCGGGCCATGAACGGCCGATGTCAGGGCTTCTACTGCGGCGCCGTCGTCGAGACGTTGCTGGACGAGGCACGAAGGACCTCGTCGCCGTGACCGTCGCGCACCGCGAGGTCGACGTGCTCATCGTGGGCGCCGGGCCGGCCGGACTCGCCACGGCGCTCGAGCTGTCGTCGAGTGGACTCTCCGTCGAGGTGCTCGAGCGCGAACAGACCGCGGGCGGTATTCCGCGCCACTCGAACCACCAGGGCTACGGACTGCGCGACCTGCATCGGGTCATGAGCGGGCCGGCCTACGCGCGCCACTACGTCGACGCCGTGCGTCGCTCGCGGGTGCGCCTGCGCACGGGGGTCACGGCCACCGACTGGATCGGACCCACGGCCCTGTCGGTGACGAGTCCCGCGGGTCTCGAGACCATCGACGCGCGCGCCGTCGTGCTCGCCACCGGTGCGCGCGAGCGACCACGCAGCGCCCGGTTGGTCCCGGGCACCCGGCCGTCGGGGGTCCTCACGACGGGACAGCTCCAGCAGCTCGTCTACCTCGAACACCGGCGACTGGACGCGCGCGCGGTCATCGTCGGAGCCGAGCACGTCAGTTACTCGGCGGTGATGACCATGCACCACGCGGGTGCGCGAGTCGTGGCGATGGTCACCGACCAGCCCCGCCACCAGTCCTACGCCGCCTTCGACCTCGCGGCGCGAGCGCGGTACCGCTTCGAGTTCCTCGGTTCGAGCGTCGTCACCCGCCTCGTCGGACGCGACCGCCTCGAAGGGGTCGAGGTGCGCGACGAACTCGGCGCCACCCGGGTCATTGGCGCCGAGCTCGTCGTCTTCACCGGCGACTGGATCGCCGATCACGAACTGGCCCGACTGGGCGGCCTCGAGATCGACCGGGCGACGACCGGACCGCGCGTCGACACCGCGCTCGCGACGAGTGTCGGCGGCGTCTTCGCCGCGGGCAACCTGGTGCACCCGGTCGAGACCGCGGACGTCGTCGCCCTCGACGGACGCCACGTGGCGCACGCCGTGACCTCGTACCTGTTCGCGCGGCGAGAGGCGCGGCCCGTCGCGTCGCGCTGCGTCGACGTCTGCGTCCAGGCGCCGCTCGAATGGGTGACGCCCCAGCGCATCGCGCCGGGCGTGCTCCCCCCGCGCGCCCGCTTCGTCGTGCGGACCTCGCACTCCGTGTCGCGGCCCGCCGTCACCGTCCACCAGGGTCCCGACCTCGTGCACCGCCAGCGCATCAATCACTCGATCGGACCCAATCGTCCCTTCTACGTGGACGCGGCGTGGATCACGCGCATCAGCGACCACGAGACGCCCTTCGTCGTGTCCCTCGAGTGAATTCGGCGCCCAGGCGGCGTCGGGCTAGTTTCGTTCGATGATCGAGTTCGTTCGCCCCCCGGACGCCGGCCGCCTCTTCACCAGCGAGTACGACGTTCGCCTCGGCGACGCCGACCCGAGCGGCGCCATCCGCTGGGACAGCCTGGCGCGCTACCTCCAAGACATCGCGTCCGACGACTGGGAGCAGATCGGCGTCGACTCCAACGACTTCTGGGTGGTGCGGCGCACGTCGATGCGTCGCGTCGGCGCGCGCTGGCCCGTCTTCAAGCAGTCGATGACGCTGCGCACGTGGTGCGCGGGCGCGGGACCGGCCTGGGTCGAACGGCGCACCGACGTCCTGCTCGACGGCGAGGTCGTCGTCGAGACCGCCGCCCTCGCGGTGCAGGTCAACACCCAGGGACAGCCCGTGCGGATCCGCCCGGAGTTCCTCGCCGTCTACGGCGACGCCATCGGCGGGCGCAAGGTCTCGGGCCGGCTGGCGGCCCCCGTCGTCGCGCCCGGCGCCGCGCGTCGGCCGTGGCACCTTCGCCGGGCCGACCTCGACGTCGTCGGCCACGTCAACAACGCCGCGTGCTGGCAGGCGCTCGGTGAGGTGGCGTCGGACGTCGTCGAGGCCACCTTCTCCCACCACGGCTCACTGGCCGTAGACGACCAGGTCCTCCTGCTCAGCAGCGCGGGTGCACTGTGGCTCTGCGTCGACGGCGACGTCCGGGTCGCCGCTCACTTCGCCTAGACCCCGATACGTCGACCCGAGAACGACGAAGTGACCTTGGCCACTGGCCGACTCGCGCGAGGCGATGCTAAGACGGTCGTGGGGAACGACCGAGGAGAACGTATGAGCGAAGACCTCACCGCCCGCCGCGACGACACCGTGGACCCCTCGCTCGACCTACCCGGGAACTACCCGGGACACCTGGCGCGAGACGTGCGGTCGATCAACGGCGAGGTGCTGCACCTGCGCCCGATTCGACCCTCCGACGCTCACCTGCTCGTCGAGTTCCACCACACGCTCTCTCCCGACTCGATCTACCGTCGCTACTTCTCGCTGAAGCCCGAACTCTCCGACGCCGAGGTCGCCCACCTGACCCAGGTCGACTACGTCGACCGGTTCGCCTTCATCGTCGAGAGCGACGACGGCCTCGTGGGGGTCGGTCGCTTCGACCGCATCCCGGGCACGAACGAGGCCGAGGCGGCCTTCATCGTCTCGGACAAGTACCAGCACCAGGGTATCGGGCTCATGCTGCTCTACAACCTCGCCGACGCGGCCCGGCCCCTCGGGATCACGACCTTCACCGCCGAGACCCAGGCGGACAACCGCAGCATGATGGGCGTCTTCGAGGCGTCGGGCTTCCCGGTGAGCGCCCACATCGACGACGAGGTGATCACGGCCACCTTCTCGATCAAGGAGAACGACCAGAGCATCATCACCCGGGCGCGCCGGCGCCTGATCGCCTACGGGGCCGACGAGGAGCTGACCTGATGCTGATCGTCAACGCGCCCGTGGACGACGGCGGGCACGAGGAGCACGGACACCCCGAACGACCCGCCCGACTCGCCGCGGCGATGGCGGGCGTCGCGGACCTGCACCTCGGCGACGACCTGCTCGTCGTCGACGCCCGGCCGGCGACCCGGCCCGAACTGATCCGCGTGCACGAGGCGACGTACCTCGACGAACTCGGCGTCTTCTGCTACGAGGGCGGCGGCGACATCGACCAGGACACCTACGCCACCTACGATTCGTGGGCCATCGCCCAGCGCGCCGCCGGCGCCGGTCTCGCGGTCATCGACGAACTGCGTGACCGCGGCGACGGCGTGGGCTTCGTCGCGGTGCGCCCGCCCGGCCACCACGCGCTGCGCGACCGCGCGATGGGGTTTTGCCTGTTGAACAACGTCGCGGTCGCCGCGTCGTCGCTGACCGCGATCGGCGAGCGGGTGATGATCGTCGACTGGGACGTGCACCACGGCAACGGCACCCAGGCCATCTTCTGGAACGACCCGGACGTGCTCTACGTCTCCACCCACCAGTGGCCGCTCTTCCCCGGCAGCGGCGGCGCGCGAGAGATCGGTGGTCTCGGCGCCCTCGGCGCCACCCTCAACGTCCCCCTGCCCGCGGGTACCACCGGGGACGTGGTTCGCCAGGCCTTCGAGGAGCTGGCGCTGCCGACGATCGAGCGGTTCGACCCGACGTGGGTATTGATCTCGGCCGGGTTCGACGCCCACGCCGACGACCCCATGGCCGACCTGGCGCTGTCGGGCGGGGACTTCGCGTGGCTGGCGCGTTCGGTGGGCGCGTGCGCGCCGGGGCCGGGACGCGTGGCGGTCTTCCTCGAGGGTGGGTACGACCTGCGCGCGCTGCAGCACTCGGTGTCCTCCTCGCTCGCCGCGCTGATGGACGTCGACTTCGACGCCGAGGCGCCCACCTCGGGCGGCGCGGGCGCGAACGAGGTTCGTCACGCCCAGAGTGAACGCCGGGTCGCGATGCGCATGGCCGACCAGGACATCTGAAAGGACGATTCATGACCCACGAGATCAAGACCATCGCCGTCGGGTTCGACGGCTCGCTGCCCGCCGAGGCCGCGGTCCGGTGGGCCTTCACACTGGCGCGTCCACTCGAGGCCGAGGTCGTGCTGGTCCACGCGGTCGGTCTGCTCGGGCACCTCGAGGGCGAGGACGTGACCTCCGAGTTCCACGACGCCGTCGCGCGACTCGCGCACGAGTGCAACTTCGACATCGGCCACGTCAGCTGGCAGATCGAGGACGGCAACTCCACCTCGGTGTTGATGCGCGCGTCGGGCCAGCCCGTGCACGCCGACCTGATCGTGGTGGGCTCGCGCGGCAAGAGCGCGCACGCTGGCCTCATGCTCGGTAGCACGAGCCTGCAACTGGCCGAGCGCTCGACGATCCCGGTGATGATCGTGCCGTACGACCGGTAGGCGACCGTCGTTCATCGCGGCCGCCGCACTGGCCCCGGCGGTCGTCGTGCGACGCTCGTCGGACCTGGGGTCGATGAGCACCTGACCGGACCGCGTTCCTCGGCGCCCGCGATTCGAGGTCGAACCATATGGCCTCACCCCGCGGTCGGCGGACGTCGACGCGAGACGACGCGCGTCGGGCCGCCCCGTTAACCACGACGTCACCGTGTGGTCGTCGGCTCCCTACGCGACGTCGAGGCGAAGATCAGAAGATCCGGTTGTCGTGGTTCTCCACGGCCTCGCGTCGTTGGTCCTCACTGAGGTCCTGGTCCCTCACGGGACGAACCAACGTCCAATGCCCGCCGACCGGGCAGTACTGAAAGCGCAGCCACCCCAGGCGCACCGCCTTCAGCGATACACCCGGAATCCAGATGGTGGAGAACAGGTGTCCCTGGCGACAGCGCACGATGGTGTTGCCACCCAGCCCCGAGTAGCCGCGACGTCGCGCCACGACAGTGGCGACGACCAGTCCGAGCAGGACGAC
>Ga0075017_100002699_pt1 | contig 11138 bp, 11 predicted proteins | sample AleBraG_ABR_2012_FD_71475 | JGI IMG/M metagenome (GOLD analysis project Ga0075017, IMG submission 71475) | Freshwater sediment microbial communities in response to fracking from Pennsylvania, USA - Alex Branch Run_MetaG_ABR_2012 | ecosystem: Environmental > Aquatic > Freshwater > Creek >...
CAGGAGAAAGGACATTACGCCGGAAGACACTGAATCGGCAGGAGATCAGCGAAGGGTGCAACCAAACCAGCAGAACGGGAACCAGTCCACGCGACTTACGAGGAAGTCTTCACGGTGACGGGAGGCGCAACGGCCTTCGACCAACGATTCTCAATGAGTGAAATGGCCTGATTACAACAGTCAGCAGACCGTAGTTGTCTCGCGGGGACGCAGGTGCGGTTCAGACCGAGCAGCGGGAACTAGCCCTTCTCAGTGGGGTAGAGAAGTTGCCACCATAGAGGCCGGAGGGATTTTTTAGTGTAACGGCCCGATTACAACACTCGACCACCTAGCCGCTTCCTTAAAGCAGGCAGACGAAATCGACAAATGGCTTCTCTCCAAGCAAGAACGCAGGCCCTGCCTGTAGGCAAGGCCGGCATGTAGGGAACCTTTCCTTCTTAATCGTTTTGCCAAAGAGCGCCGCTGGACTCTTTGTGTTTACTTTCGGTGGCGCAGCCCTTCCCGCACGGAACCATTTTGACGAACCCGCTACTATCGCCAGAATTCGACAAGGCCACGGTAGACCAAAACATACGGCCCCGAGAAATTGTTACTGACTAGGCTCGAGATATCCTGCTAGGAACACCCAAGCGGACGCGGATACCCCGGAATTGTTGGAGATGCAGAGTTGCTGTCCCGGCTCGACCGCCAACTTCATTGGCAGGCTACCGCCAAAAAACCGGTTATTGTCTTGCACGACGCGTCCCAGTGGGCCAAGTTCGAGCATTCCGAGTTCGTTTGCCTTTTCGTCGTACAAAAACAGAAGAGCTTCCGGCAATAGGTTCCCGTCAGTTCTGATCCAGTCGCCCAGAATTACATGGACGTTTGCATATTCGACAATGAACCGGTTGCCATTGGTCACTGTGTAGCACGACGTACCCAAGGTACCGTTGTTCAGCCACTGGAGGAACACCTGAAAATGAGTGGGCATGACGGTAACAGCCACTGGGTTGGCGTTGGTGTTCGCGATGCTTACAGCAGGAGTGCCGCTTAGAGCGACCGGAGGCATTGTGGCCACGTTCACGGTGGGTGTGTTGGTGACGTTGACGTTCGGTACATTAACAACACTAACGCTTGGATTATTGACGACGTTGACATTGGGTGTGCTGGTGACGGTAACGGGCACGGCCTGAGCGGCAGTGTTCCTCACGACGACTGGCTGCGTCGTCGGGATTGGCACTGTCGGGGTTACCGGCTGTTGAGCCTGAGCCTGCTGAGCGCTGCTGATCACGAGGGATACTGTAAAGAGTGTGGTGAAAGATCTCAGTAACACGCTTTTCAAGCCTTTCATTCTTGACCTCCTGAATACTGCAATGGAAGTCGATTCGCCTCAGGAGGGTGTGCGTCTCAACTGGTGGGAGCTGCGCTTCGGCGAGGCGAGTGGACGTATTCATGCCACACGAATGAACGCTTAATGTCAGTGACGCGGGTCACCTCTGACGGGTGGTGGGCACCAGCGCCACAACTGGTGAAAGATCGCCAATACACTCAGAATCCCCGGCTGGGGTATTTGAGTGCAAACGCCTCTTCCTCTCCGCGCCGCAATATGTGACAATCGCGCGACGTAAACCCCAAACCGTCAAAGGCAGATTCCAACAAAATGTCCGATCCGCGCAACCTCACCTTCGCCATTGAGCGCTACGATGACTTCATCGTGGTCCACTGCTCTGGCCGCTTGGTCTCCGGAGTCAACCAGCAACTCAACCTCGAGGTCAGCCAGTTGCTACCCGGCCCCAAGCGAATCGTTCTCGACTTCGAGCATCTCACGCACATGGATAGCAGCGGCCTCGGCACGGTGGTTCGACTCTACGTCCACGCCAAATCGGCAGGCTGCGCGCTGGAAGTCGCCAATATGGGCAAATCCATCCGCAACCTACTCGGTGTCACCCATCTCCTGTCCGTTCTTCAATCCGTCGGCGAAAATCACATCAGGATGGGCTGACCGACGGCGCGCGGGCATCGCCAGATTCCTTCGTGGATGGTTGGCGAAGCATCAATGTAGCCGCGACCCAGAAAACATGGCACGAGTGAAAACTCGTGCCCTTCCCGGTTTCTCTTTTCTGTTAGAGAGTGGTGGCCACTCACTTCACCAGCTTCTCAATCGCCGCCGTCACTTCCTTCGAATCTGGCGTCACCGCTGGCTCAAACCGCTGCACCACTTTTCCGTTGCGATCGACCAGGAACTTGGTGAAGTTCCACTTGATGTCGCCCGAGATCCCAGCCCCTGTCTCCTTCGTCAGATAGCCATACAACGGAGCCTGATCGTCGCCCTTCACGGAAATCTTCGCGTACATCGGAAAGGTCACGCTGTACTTGCGAGAACAGAACGTCTTGATCTCTTCGTTCGTCCCCGGCTCCTGAGCGCCGAAATTATTGGCAGGGAAGCCGAGAATGACGAATCCCTGATCTTTGTATTTCTCGTAGATCGCTTCCAGCGCGGTGTACTGCGGCGTGTAGCCGCACTGGCTGGCCACGTTGACGATCATCACCACCTTGCCTTTGTAGTCGGCTAGCGGTGCGGGCTTGCCGTCGATCGAATTGAGTGTGAAGTTGTAAATCCCAGAGGCGGCGAACAGAGAGGTAGCCATAATCAGAAGTGCTCCGAAAGGAAGATAGTTTCCAAGTTTACCCGGCTTCGAGTTGAATCGGCTCATGAAGATGCTCCGCAGGTTTTTGATGGTGTCAGGGAGGATTAAGAATAGAGGCCTCGGAGCGAAGCCGCAAGCGCAGGAATGTAAATTCTGTGTCGTAGCCGTTCGCGGGAACAGGGGTGTGGGAAGCTTAGGCCCGCATGCGCTTGATCGCGATCTGATCGTGCTCCAGCGCGCGATGCTGCGGTTCGGGGGTGCTGGCAGCGAGCAGCACGTCTCCCATAGCTTCCAGCGCGGTCACAGACCGCCCCAGCACCATGGCGAGGTACTTCTGTGCAATGGGTCGGTCGGCAGGATGGATCAGTGCCCACCACCGCCGGATCGACTCCTGCACCTCCGCTTCGGTTTTTTCTCCTACCACGAGGGAATCCACCAACCGATAGACCTTGCTTTTGATCGCCTGATACGACACCGAGATCTCTTGAGGCATGGGGTACCTGGGTTTTGCTGGTACCATTTATTGTGCAATCAGTAAACCAAACGGGAAACATAGTTCTGCAAGGGTTTCTGCATGTTACATCCGCGGAAACGTACCACGAATGGAAGAAATCGATCGACCGGATATGAATTATGGAAGGCCGGGACGTGCCCGGAATATACCCGGTTGCCCCACGACAAGCGCGTTACAATGTTGCGCTTCGCCACAAGATGACAGATCGCGCCGGCTGTCTGCTCCGCTCGGTGGGAGGCGGCCAATGTGATCCCGTATTCCAATTTCCAAGTTCCGGAGGCTCAATGAAGCGATGGGCGTGGGTGTTAACAGTTCCTGTACTGATCTCCTTGGCGGTATCGCAGACGTCCACTACTACTCTCAGTTCCCAGGGCAGTTGGCAAAATTCCGACCCCAGCGCGCGGATGTTCTTCCCCCGCGACACATTCTGGGGATGGGCCCAGTTCGACCTCGCCCCGCCCCACAACGAGATTGATCCAAACCTCTGCTCGGGCAATGCCAGCCTCTATGGGGGCATCAGCGACCCATGCAGTCTGTTCGCTCGCTACATGTTGTCGGGAATTCTCGAGGTGCGTCCTTTTGGCAAGGGGCCGCTGCGCCGGTTCATGGTTTACGGAGCGCCCACCTTTCTGTTCGGCAAGACGATTCCCAAGACTCTTTACACATGGTCTCCCGATGCGATCGGAATCGAGCACTCGTGGGGTGTCGGGATTTATCTGAACAAGGGATTCGAATTCCGCGTGACCCAGCACTTCCTGTTCGATCGTCTGGGCGCGCGCGACAAGAATCTGGGTGGCGCCGATCTCGGCAGCAACGGACCATGGGGGCGCTACGTGACCGTGGGCGTGAGGAAGACATTCGGCACGCGCAGGTGGTAGGAGCGGTACGACTTACCAGCTATGCGGCCGACAGGGCGGAACTCCGCACCAGGCGCCGGATGACCCAGATGATCAGCGCGATGAACCCGCCCACGACAAACAGCGGCAGAACGAAGATCAGGAAGATCCACTTGCCGCTGTTGAAATCGGTGACGTCGCCCCCGATGGTAGCGCCAGGGTCGCGGCGGATGCGGCCGCCGAAATCGGCGACATCGCCGGACACTTTGACGTCTTTGTCGAGGCGAATGTCGCCGCCGAAATCGGTGGCATCCCCTCCGACGTCCGCCCCGGCCTCAAGGACGATGCTGCCGCCGAAGCTGGTGACGTCGCCGTCAACATGCCCGCGCACGCGAATGCTGCAGCCGAAACAGGTGGCCTCGCTGACTTCTTCATCCGGACCGATGGTGATGTTATGTCCCATCTGAGTGCGTTCGCGAGTGGCGTCGGCGAAGGCGCTGACCGGGAAGGCAAGCAGGGCGAATAAGCAGGCACAGGCCAAGTGGCGGGAAATCCGGACCATGGTGACCCCTCCAGATCGGGCGAATGCGGAATTATGCCACAGAGGGCAATAATAATCTGCTCCTACCCACTCCCGTTCCTCTATAATCGTAAGTTTTTTAATCCATCGGAAATTTTTCATACAGGAGATCTTCAATGGCCGGCTCTTATAACGGTATTGCCGTACCCGCGGACGGAAAGCCGATCGGCTACGCAGATGGTGTTTATCAAGTCCCCGATAATCCCATCATTCCGTTCATCGAAGGGGACGGCACGGGCCGCGATATCTGGAAAGCTTCACTGCGCGTATTCAACGCGGCAGTCGAGAAAGCATACAAGGGAAAACGCCGGGTAGCCTGGTACGAAGTCTTCGCCGGAGAAAAGGCCAAGGCGAAATTCGATACCTGGCTCCCCGATGATTCAGTCGATGCCGTGCGCGAATTCCGCGTCGCCATCAAAGGGCCGCTGACCACGCCGGTCGGCGGCGGCATTCGTTCGCTCAACGTCGCGCTGCGCCAGATTCTCGATCTCTATTGCTGCGTGCGCCCGGTGAAGTACTACAGCGGCGTGCCTTCGCCTGTGAAGCATCCCGAGCGCATGAACGTCGTCATCTTCCGCGAGAACACCGAAGACGTTTACGCTGGCGTCGAGTGGGAGCAGGGAACTGCTGACTGCGCGCGCCTGATCGAGTTCCTCAATAAAGACATGCTCAAGGGCGGCAAGAAACAGATTCGCCTCGACTCCGGTATCGGCATCAAGCCCATCTCGGTGACCGGAACCAAGCGCCTCGTCCGCATGGCGATTCAGCACGCCATTGCGAATGCTCTGAAGAGCGTGACGCTGGTGCACAAGGGCAACATCCAGAAATTTACTGAGGGCGCATTCCGCCTGTGGGGATACGAAGTCGCCACCCAGGAATTCCGCGACAAAGTCATTACCGAGCGCGAAAGCTGGATCGTCGACAACAAAGACAAGAACCCGAACATCACGGTTGCGCAAAACGCCGAAGCGGTTGAGCCGGGGATGGAGTTCGCTCCGCCCGCCTTCCGCCAGTCGGTCGAGAAAGAAGTGAAAGAAGTCCTCGACAGGATCTATGCGACGCATGGCAACGGCGCGTGGAAGAAGAAAATCATGATTAACGACCGCATCGCCGATTCGATCTTCCAGCAAGTTGTGACGCGAGCCGACGAATACTCGGTGCTGGCCTGCCCGAATCTAAACGGCGACTACATCTCCGACGCCTGCGCCGCGCAGGTGGGCGGGCTGGGCATCGCCCCGGGCGCCAATATTGGCGACGGCTATGCCATCTTCGAAGCCACGCACGGCACGGCTCCGAAGTATGCCGATAAAGACGTGATCAACCCGGGCTCGGTGATCTTGTCGGGCGTCATGATGTTCCGCCATCTGGGCTGGAGCGAAGCCGCCGACCTCATCGAGCACAGCATGGAGCGCACTATCGAGCAGAAAAAAGTCACATACGACTTCGAGCGCCTCATGCCAGGCGCGACGAAAGTGAAGACCAGCGAATTCGCCGGATTCATGATCGAGAATATGGACTCATCCGTGCTGGCGTAAAGATTGTGAGATTGGACGATCGGGTCATCGAGCGATTGCCCGGTCTTGCCTGGTCGCTGAGATTCTGAATTGCAAAATCACCAAATGGCACAATCGCTCAATATTGTTGAAAGGACTCATCCCATGCGAAAAAAAGTAACCATCGTAGGTTCAGGCAACGTAGGCGCGACCGCGGCTCACTGGATCGCCTCCAAGGAACTCGCCGACGTCGTGCTCATCGACATCATTGAAGGCGTGCCCCAGGGCAAGGGACTCGACCTGCTCGAGGCCATGCCCATCGAAAAACGCGATTCGTACGTCAGCGGCACTAACGACTACAAAGATACCGCCAACTCGGACATCGTCGTCATCACCGCCGGGATTCCGCGCAAGCCTGGCATGAGCCGCGACGACCTGCTCAACACCAACTACAACATCATGAAAGCAGTCGTCGGCGAGGTGGTGAAGAATTCGCCGAATTGCATCCTGATCATCGTCTCCAACCCGCTCGACGCCATGGCGCAAGCCGCCTATAAGCTCAGTGGATTCCCCCGCGAACGCGTGATCGGCATGGCCGGAGTGCTCGATTCCGCCCGCTTCCGCGCCTTCATCGCCGACGAGTTAAAAGTCAGCGTGGAGAACGTCACCGCCTTCGTTCTCGGCGGCCACGGCGACACCATGGTCCCGCTGCCGCGCTATTCGACGGTCGCCGGGATCCCGATCACCGAACTGATCGAGAAGACGAAGCTCGACGCCCTCGTGCAACGTACCCGCGACGGCGGCGCCGAAATCGTGAAGTATCTCAAGACCGGATCGGCCTACTACGCGCCGTCAGCAGCGGCAACGGAGATGGTCGAAGCCATCCTGAAAGACAAAAAGAAGATTCTCCCGTGCGCCGCGTACCTGCAAGGCGAGTACGGCATCAACGGCCTCTACGTCGGCGTGCCGGTGAAGCTGGGATCGAAGGGAATCGAGCAGATCATCGAGATCAAGCTGACGGCCGAGGAGAAAGCCGGGCTGGATAAAAGCGCCGCCGCGGTGAAGGAGTTGGTGGCGGTGATCGGAGTATAGATATCAAAGGTGAGAGTGTATGTTCCCCCGACAGAAGGAAATGGAGGTCCCAGTACTTCGGGTACTCCAGTCGCTTGGCGGAAAGGCTAGGCCTCAGGAGGTCTATCCAGCCGTAACCAAAAGCTTCCCGCAGCTTACTGAGGCCGACCTGTCCGAGCCGCTGTCCAGCGGCGGAAACAAACTGAGGCCGACCTGTCCGAGCCGCTGTCCAGCGGCGGAAACAAGTGGACAAACAGAATTCAGTGGATCCGGCAGAAACTAATTGCAAAGGGCCAGGTCGAAAAAGCTGGATATGGTGTGTGGGCAATCACCGACAAGGGAATATCGAGACTGAAGTCAGAGGGAGAGAGGTTAGGCAGGGCTGTTGACGTTGAATTGCGCGGCCCCCGAACCAACGGTTCCGACTCGGATGAGGTCGGAGATTTGGAAGACATTGCGGAAGAGTACGCCGCGACTTTCAAGCAAAAAGTCCTTAGCAAACTCCTAGATCTCTCTGCGGACCAGTTTGAGCAATTCGCCGCAAGCCTATTGAAGGCGTTCGGCTTCCAGAAGATTGTCGTGACAGGCAAGAGGGGAGATGGCGGGATTGACGGCAATGGACAGTTGCGGGTCGGCCTCGCCACGATTCGGGCTGCGTTTCAATGCAAGCGATGGCAGAACTCAGTAGGGTCCAAGGAGGTGCAAGCATTTCGCGGAGCGATACAAGGTCAGTTTGAGCAAGGTTACTTCTTTACGACCTCAACCTTTACGAAGGCCGCTCAGCATGAGTCGATAAAGATGGGCGCCGCCCCCGTGATCTTGTTTGAAGGAGAACAAATCGTCGAAATCATGATCGAAAAGGGCGTCGGCATAAAACGCCGTCCCATCGAGGTCTACGAAGATCAACTGGAACAGCTTTTTGAAACCTAGGCATCTTCCGACGCCTTTCGACCGTCGCGCCTTCTTCACCCTGACGTTCTTAATCTCCACCCACGACGTCCTTAATTCGGATGACTCTGCCGGATTAATATTTGACCATAGTCATCGACCATGGTATAAATGAATCATGAAGGAAGTTGCCATCTCTGTATTCAAGGCCAAGTGTCTCGGCATCCTCGAAGAGGTCCGCAAGACGCGGAAGCCGATTCGCGTTACCCGCTTTGGCAAGCCCGTCGCCGAGGTGGTTCCCCCTACACCGGACGAGCGGCCGAAGACTTGGCTGGGTTGCATGGCTGGCACAGCAGAAATACTAGGCGACATCGTCGGTCCGACCGGTAGTCTCGACGATTGGGAAGCCGGCCGCGATTGAAGCTGCTACTCGATACGCATATCTGGGTTTGGGGTTCTTTGCAGCCCGAACGTCTCTCGCCGCGAGTTGCTCGACAGCTAACCGATCCAGAGAATGAACTTTGGTTGTCGGCGGTTAGCGTTTGGGAACTGCGACTACTCCACGACAAGGGTCGAGTGAAGTTAATGCCCGATGCGGTTAGCTGGATCAAAGACAATCTCAGTCGGCTGAAGATTCGAGAGGCGCCCCTCACCTTTGAAGTCGCACTCGCAGTGTCGTCGCTGGAGTTGCCGCACAACGACCCAGCAGACGGCTTCATAGCGGCAAGCGCAAAAGTGTTTGATCTGACACTGGTCACTGCCGACGAGCAATTGATACGTCTGCCCGGAATTCGTGTGTTGGCGAATCGCTGATTTGAAGATTCTCCACCGCGCGTGCTATTTACCCCTCTGCGCCAGGAAATCCTCCTGGCACTTCTTCGCGCCGGCCACCAACTCTGCCCACTCCGGCCTGCCGCGCAGATCGGTCCAGACGGAATCGTTGCGCAGTCCCTCATAGGGGCAATAATGTCCTTCGATCGAACTCTTGATCATCCGCAGCGCGAGTTCCTTCTGCCCGCAGAAGAGCATGTCACTTGCCACGACATAATGCGTTTCGGGATCAGGATCCGCAAGAACGTCGGCGCCTTCTTGCTGCGTGAGCCTGGCCGCCTCCTCGGAGCCTGGATGATCGGCGCAGGCCAGCATGACCGGGCCCCATTTCTGGTCACGAAATTTCTCGGCAAGCTCCCGGACCGCTCCCAGCTTTCCTTCACGAATGTAAAGCCGGATCGTATTGCTCGCTACCCACGCGGACCCGGCATCCAGTTCGAGAAAGTCCCTGGCGCGCGCATATTTGCCTAGTTGCTCGAACGTGAACACACACGAGCGAAAGGCAAAATTTCCTGGATCCAGCCCCAGCGCAGTCTCACATTCGTGCGCGGACTCTTCAATCGCTCCGCCATAGCGAAGCACGTAGGCCAACGAGAAGTGTGCGTGGGCGTTTTCCGGATGACGCTCGACCAACGCTTTCGCGGCGTGATAGGCCTCGATCACCCTGCCCCTTTCCACCTCACCGCCGGTCAGCTCTCCCGCTGGATCGATGAAATTCGGGTCGAGAACCAGAGCTCGCTGAAATGCCGCGTTGGCACGCTGAAACGCGGCCGCCCCGCCGTCGGAATACGCCGAATCGTAATGATAGCGAAAGCCCAAAGCGTTCCACGCCGGGGCGTAAGTTGGGTCGAGGCCCACAGCGCGTTCCAGCATGGCGATGCCATCTTTGTTGGGCTTCGGATCGTGCGGCACGGCAATGCTGCGCAGGTAAAGATCGTAGGCCTGTTCGTTTTTCGGGTGGGTGGCGCCTTCGTCGGAATTCGCGCCCGCACCCAACGCAGGAACCAGGCCCTGGCGCACCTTCGCCGTGATCTGTTCGCGCATCGCGATCAGATCGGGCGCAGCCACGTTCAGAGTATCGCGCCAGACCGTGCGATTATTCTCCACATCGATGGCTTCGAGCGTGATCTGCAGCTGCGAACCTTCCTTTAGGAAGTGCCCGGTGACCACATCGGTGACGTGCATGGCTTTGCCGGCTTCCTGCACGTCGACCGTCGCCGTGTCGTATTTGCTGGTGGTGGTGAAAGGACGGATGGTCAGCGAGCGCACGTAACTTAGCGAGGTCGCGATTTCGTCGGCCAGGGCGAGCCGTAAGAAATCGATGTCCTTGTCGGCGCCCATATTCTGCAGAGGCAAAATCGCGAGCGTCTTCGGAGCAGCGGGGGCCGGCGCGTTGTCCGAGCGATGTCTTGCGAATGGGATGACAGTGAGGACGACAATCGCAACGGCAACCAATGCCCAGACAAATTTCAGATAAGGCCGCTTGCTTTGCGGCATCGGAGCGCTGGCGGTTGCGCTGCTGGCGGCGGCCTCCTGGGCCTGACCAGAGATTGGCGGGGCAAGCGCGGAGACTGAATCCGTCGGCAACGATGCCGGCAACGGCATGCGCCCCGAGTCGGTGTCGCGCTTCAGGCGTTGCAAGTCGCTCCGCATCTCCGAAGCATGCTGATAGCGCAGGCCGCCTTCTTTTTCGAGAGCTTTATTGATGATGTCTTCCAGCCGCGCCGGAATTTCGCGATTCAGGCGCACAGCGGCCACGGGTGCGCGATTCATGATGGCTTCGCAGACGACCGCTGAACTTTCCCCATGGAAGGGCACGTCGCCGGTAGCCATCTCATAGAGCACCGCGCCGAACGAGAACAGATCGCTTCGGGCATCGAGTTCGCGACCACGAACCTGCTCCGGCGACATGTAGGCCACTGTGCCCAGCATCGTGCCCGGGCTCGTGAGGTGCGCCTCGTCCATGGTCTGAGCGTTATCGCCCAGCGTCTTCTGGGTGCCGCGAGCGGTTCCAACTTTAGCCAGGCCGAAGTCGAGAATCTTGGCATGCCCGCGCTTGGTCACGAAAATATTCGCCGGCTTGATGTCGCGATGTACAATGCCTTCCGCATGGGCGGCGTCGAGGGCATCGGCAATTTCAATCGCCAGATTGATCAGCGTGTCGATCTGCAGCGGGCGTGAGCCGATGGCATGCTTCAGCGTCATGCCATCGAGAAACTCCATGGCGATGAAGGTCTGTCCTTCGAACTCGTCGATTTCATGGATGGTGCAGATATTGGGATGGTTGAGAGCTGAGGC
>Ga0075017_100002700_pt1 | contig 11135 bp, 12 predicted proteins | sample AleBraG_ABR_2012_FD_71475 | JGI IMG/M metagenome (GOLD analysis project Ga0075017, IMG submission 71475) | Freshwater sediment microbial communities in response to fracking from Pennsylvania, USA - Alex Branch Run_MetaG_ABR_2012 | ecosystem: Environmental > Aquatic > Freshwater > Creek >...
ATGATGCGCAAGGACGAAGCGGAGCAGGTGGAGGAGACCTTCCGCCGCCAGTTCCACGTCGACCTCATCCACGTGAAGGCTGCCGATCGCTTCCTCGGTGCGCTCGCCGACGTCACCGACCCCGAGCGCAAGCGCAAGATCATCGGCGAGACGTTCATCCGCGTGTTCGAGGAGACGGCCGCCGAGCTCAGCGACGCGCGCTTCCTCGTGCAGGGCACGCTCTATCCCGACATCGTGGAGTCGGGTGGCGGCGACAACGCGAACATCAAGTCGCACCACAACGTGGGTGGTCTGCCCGAAGACATGAACTTCGAGCTCGTCGAGCCGTTGCGCAACCTGTTCAAGGACGAGGTGCGCGCGGTCGGCGAGGAGCTCGGTCTCCCGGAGGAGATCGTGTGGCGCCAGCCGTTCCCCGGTCCGGGGTTGGCCGTGCGCATCATCGGCACCATCACCGAGGAGCGCCTGGCGATCCTCCGTGAAGCCGACCACATCGTGGTGGAGGAGATCCGCCGCGCCGGCCTGTACCGCGAGATCTGGCAGAGCTTCGTGGTGCTGCCCGCGGTGCGCACCGTCGGCGTGATGGGCGACGGCCGCACCTACGAATACCCCGTCGTGATCCGCGCGGTCACGTCGGACGACGCGATGACCGCCGACTGGGCCCGCATCCCCTACGACGTGCTCGAGCGGATGGCGTCGCGCATCATCAACGAGGTCCCCGGGATCAACCGGGTGGCCTACGACATCACCAGCAAGCCACCTGGCACCATCGAATGGGAGTAATCGAGATGGACATCGCCCAGCTTTCCGCAAACGCCCAGGCGCTCGTCGCGCCGGGCAAGGGCATCCTCGCCGCCGACGAGAGCAGCGGCACGATCAAGAAGCGCTTCGACTCGATCGGGGTCGAGAGCACGGAGGACAACCGCCGCGACTATCGCGAGATGCTGTTCCGGGCGCCGGGTGCGGGCAACTACATCTCCGGCGTGATCCTCTACGACGAGACGCTCCGCCAGAACGCCGCCGACGGCACGCCGCTCGTCAAGATCCTGCAGGACGACGGCGTCATCCCCGGCATCAAGGTCGACCTCGGCGCCAAGCCGCTGCCGAACGCCGAGGGTGAGACCGTCACCGAGGGTCTCGACGGGCTGCGCGAGCGTCTCGCCGAGTACTACGAGCTCGGTGCCCGATTCGCGAAGTGGCGCGCCACGTACACGATCACCGATTCGCTGCCGTCGCAGTACTGCATCGACGTGAACGCCCACGCACTCGCCCGGTACGCGGCGCTGTGCCAGGAGGCGACCATCGTGCCGATCGTCGAGCCCGAGGTGCTCATGGACGGCGCGCACACCATCGAGCGTTCCTTCGAGGTCACGTCTGCCGTGCTCGACGCGCTCTACGAGGAGCTCTTCGCGCAGCGTGTCGTGCTCGAGGGATCGCTGCTCAAGCCCAACATGGTGCTGTCGGGGTACAGCTGCTCCACGCAGGCGTCGGTGGAAGACGTCGCCGCCGCCACGGTGAAGTGCTTCAAGGAGCAGGTGCCGTCCGCGGTGCCCGGCATCGTGTTCCTCTCGGGCGGTCAGTCCGACGAGCTCGCGACCGCGCACCTCAACGCGATGAACAAGCTCGGCCCGTTGCCGTGGGAGCTGTCGTTCTCCTACGGTCGCGCGCTGCAGGCTCCCGCGCTGAAGGCGTGGAAGGGTGCGATCGCGAACGTCGAGGCCGGCGCCAACGCGTTTCTGCACCGCGCCAAGTGCAACAGCGCGGCACGCTCGGGCAGCTACACCGCGGAGATGGAGAAGGCCGCGAGCTAGCTCGCTCGCGAACCTCGTACGTCACGTGCGCGCGCTCGTCCAACGGGTGAGCGGCGCTCGTGTGCACGTCGCCGATGAGGTCGTCGGCGAGGTGGGCCCGGGGCTCTGTGTGCTCCTGGGCGTCACCCACGCCGACGACCTCGTCGCGTGCCGGAAGCTCGCGGAGAAGGTGTGGCACCTGCGGGTGTTCCGCGACGACCTCGGGGGAATGAACGATCCGGTCGCGTCCGTCGGCGGGGAGGTGCTGGTCGTGAGTCAGTTCACGCTCTACTCCGACACCCGCCGCGGTCGGCGGCCGTCGTACGTCGCCGCCGCCCGGCCGGAGCTCGCGGAGCCCCTGTACGAGGCCTTCTGCGACGAGCTGCGCGCGCTCGGTGCCCGGGTGGCGACGGGACGGTTCGGGGCCGACATGCAGGTCGAGCTCACGAATGATGGTCCTGTGACAATTCTTCTCGAATTCCCAGCACCCGAGGTCTAAGGTCGCACCACTTCCTATGCAGCGCATCGATTCCACTCACAGCACGTGGTGGTTCGACACCGGGGAAATGCGCTTCTGTCGTCTTCCCAAGGGTGTCGCACCGGCGCAGCCGCCGCTCGACCGCGAGTGGCAGCCCTACTTCGGGCTCGACATCGACACGACCGGTGCGTTCACCGTCGCGTTGAACCCCGACCACACGCGTCTGCTGCGCGCGTACCGCGAGGAATCCGAGCCCACCACGGAGCTCCACCTCGTCGTCGACGGCGAGGCCTGACCCGCCCTTCCACCAACTTCGACATCGGGACCGCGAGCCACCCCGAACATGTGTGCGGGTGCCGGTACCATGCGCTCGTGCTCTCGATCGACGACATCCTCGCGGGGCTCAACCCCGTCCAGCGCGAGGCTGCCTCCGCGCCCGACGGGCCGATCCTCGTGATCGCCGGCGCCGGTTCCGGCAAGACGCGGGTGCTCACCAACCGGATCGCGTTCCTCGTCTCGGAGCGTCGCGTGTCGCCGTTCGGCCTGGCCGCGATCACCTTCACCAACAAGGCCGCGGGCGAGATGAAGGAGCGGGTCGCCGAGCTCGTCGGGCCGGTCGCGCAGAAGATGTGGGTCAGCACGTTCCACTCGATGTGCTCGCGCATCCTGCGGCGTGAGGCCACGGTCCTCGGCTACCGCTCGTCGTTCACGATCTACGACCAGGCCGACGCGGTGCGCCTCGCCGACTACGTGCGCCGCGACCTCGACCTCGACCCCAAGCGCTTCCCGCCCCGTCGTCTGCAGGGCGCGATCTCGGCGATGAAGAACGAGCTCATCACGTGGGAGCAGGCGGTCGACAAGGCGTTCACGCCGCCGGAGAAGCGCATCGCCGAGGTGTACCGCGTGTACCAGCAGCGGTTGCAGGAGGCATCGGCGCTCGACTTCGACGACCTGCTCGTGCTCACGGTGCGGTTGTTCCAGGAGCACCCCGACGTGCTCGAGCGCTGGCGCCAGCGCTTCCACCACGTGCTCGTCGACGAGTTCCAGGACACCAACGCGGCCCAGTGGGAGCTCGTGAAGATGCTCACCGAGGAACGCCGCAACGTGATGGTGGTGGGTGATTCAGATCAGTGCCTGGTACAGGGCAGCCGCGTCACCATGGGTGACGGGTCAGTGCGCGCCATCGAGGAGGTCCGCGCGGGTGACGAGGTCATGTCCTGCTCTGGCAGTGGCGACTTCCGACCGGCGCGTGTGCTGCGTACCCACGAGTCGCAGGTCGACCACGGCGTCGCCATCACGCTCGCCTCGGGCCGTCGCATCGTCTCCACCGACGACCACGTGCACTTCGCCGGCTTCGTCGTGGGCCGCACCCCGCAGCGCCACCTCACCTACGTCATGTGGAAGCAGGGTCTCGGATTCCGCGTGGGAACGTCGCGCACATACCCGAGGGGAAGCTCCGAGCGGGTCTTCGGTCCGCTTCGTCGGTCGGGGCAGGAACACGCCGACGCGATGTGGGTCGTCAGCGTCCACGACACGGAAGCCGAGAGCCGCTTCCAGGAAGCGTTGCTCGCCGCCAAGTACGGATTGCCCACGTTGCCGTTCGTCGCCCGGAACTCCGACAAGGCGGGTGACGGAAGCCTCGTCGGGAACCAGGCGCTCATCAACCGGCTCTTCCACGAGCTCGACACCGACAAGCGGGGACTGCAGCTCCTCGCTGATCACGGCCTGCACTTCCAGCACCCGCACCACCTCCCTGCGTCGAACGCTCGTGAGTCGTTCGGGGTGCCTCGGCGGCGCCTTTCGGTCGTGCTCTGCGGTGACCGTCGCGGCAGCACGCCCATGCACCGGATCTCGTTGTTCGGCTACGACGAGGAAGGCCGACAGGCGCTCGAGGGCCTGGGTCTGAGCGTTCGACCGGCACGCAAGGGAAGCCGCGGCTGGCGCTTCGAAACCTGCAGCGCCGACATGCGGGTGGTGCAGGAGACGGTCGCCAAGATCCAGACGGTGCTCGACGTGAGTCTGCGACCGGTGGCACGGCTGGCCGCGAACGACGAACGCGCAGTCACCAGCTCGTTGCCGTTCACCCCGGCATCGTCGGTGCGCGAGGGCATGGTGATGGTCGACGAGCACGGCGCGTTCGACGTCGTCACGTCGGTCGACCGCGTCGATCTCGACATGCCCGTCTACGACCTCGATGTCGAGCACACGCACAACTTCGTCGCCGAGGGCATCGTGACCCACAACTCGATCTACAAGTTCCGCGGGGCGGACTTCCGGAACCTGATGCGGTTCGAGGAGGTGTTCCCGGAATCGACGGTGATCGTGCTCGACCAGAACTACCGGTCGACGCAGAACATCCTCGACGCCGCCAACGCGGTCATCGCCAACAACGCGGCGCGCCGGCCGAAGCACCTGTGGACCGAGCAGGTCGGTGGTGAGCTCATCACCCGTTACCACGCGGAGGACGAGCACGACGAGAGCTCGTACATCACGCACGAGATCACGCGGCTCGTCGACAACGAGGGATACCGCTTCGGCGACGTCGCCGTGTTCTACCGCACCAACGCGCAGAGCCGGGTGGTGGAAGAGGCGTTCGTGCGCGCGGGCGTGCCGTACCGGGTCGTCGGCGGCGTGAAGTTCTACGACCGCCGCGAGGTGAAGGACATCCTCGCCTATCTGCGCGCATTGGTGAACCCCGACGACGAGGTGAGCTGGCGGCGCGTGGTGAACACGCCCAAGCGCGGGGTCGGCGACACGTCGATCAACCGCGTCGCCGCGTACGCGCAGGGCGCGGGGCTCACGTTCCGCGAGGCGCTGCGCGAGGCCAACGTCGCCGGGGTCACCGGCAAGGCGCTCGGCGGGATTCGTGACCTGCTCGAGCTGATGGTGGAATTCGAGGGGCTCGCCGACCGTGGGGTGGGCGGCATCGTCGAGGCGATCCTCGACCGCACCGGGTACCTCGCCGAGCTCGAGGCGGAGCGGTCGATCGAGGCTCGCGGCCGCATCGAGAATTTGCAGGAGCTCGTGGGCGTGTGCCGTGAGTTCGACGAGGCGCTCGACGCCGGCGACGTGGGCGGGTTGCCGAGCATCGCCGGGGTGGGCGCGGCCGAGAACGTGGAGGGCGACATCGTCATCCCGTTCGGGCTCGACCGCGTGCAGGCGTTCCTCGAGGCGATCTCGCTCGTGACCGATCTCGATGCCGAGGCCGAGGGCGGCGAGCAGAGTGCGGTCACGCTGATGACGCTGCACACCGCGAAGGGCCTCGAGTTCCCCGCCGTGTTCATGACGGGCATGGAAGACGGCGTGTTCCCGCACGTGCGGGCGCTCGGCGACCCCGACGAGCTCGAGGAGGAACGTCGCCTCTGCTACGTCGGCATCACCCGGGCGCGCGAGCGGCTGTACCTGTGCCACGCGTGGAGTCGGATGCTCTTCGGCGCCACCGACTACTACCCGCCGAGCCGGTTCCTCTCGGAGATCCCCGAGGAGCTGCTCACCGTGACCGGTCCCGCGTCCCAGCGCGGCCGCCGCTCGTCGTCGGGTGGGCAGGTGCGCGACCGTGCCGCCCACCGCGACGAAGTGGCGCGTGCCGCGATGCGGTCCGGCGCACGATCCCCCGAAACGCGTGCGCCGATGGCGACCGCGCCCACCGGGGCGCGTGGTGCGGAGACGATGGGTCTGCGCGTCGGCGACGACGTGCTCCACGACAAGTTCGGCGAGGGCGTGGTGCTCGCGCTCCACGGCGCCGGCGACAAGGCCGAGGCCGTCGTCAATTTCCGCGGGGTGGGCGAGAAGCGCCTGCTCCTCGCGTGGGCGCCCCTCCAGAAGATCGGCAACTGAACGGCCTCGCGAGACGTCGCGACCCGCCGGTTCTCACTCGCCGGGTGCTACACATCTGCCGTGATCCGAGTTCATGCCACCGTCTCCCTCGTGCCCGAACGCGTCCCCGAAGCGCTCGACCGCGCCCGCGAGATGCTCCGTGCGGACCCCAACGTGATCCACGGCGAGATCGGTCGCTGCATCGATCCCGTGACGGGAGTCCCGCTCGAGAGTCGCTATGTGGTCACCACCGTGTTCGACGATCCCGCGGCGCTCGCCCGCTACGCGGCGGGCGCGCCACATCAAGAGGTCTTGCAGTGGTCGTTACCCCTGACCCTCGACGAGATCGTGTCGATCCACGAAGTCGAGACGATCAAGTGAGCACTTCATGAGCGCGGCCACGGAACAGCTTGCGACCGTCGTCGCGTCGATCCCGCACCACGACCCCTTCCGCGGCATGTGGAGCGGTCGCGTCACCCAGCTCTCCGACCACCACCTGCGTGACTGCCCGCGTTGTGGCCGGCAGCTGCCCGTCACCGCCGAGGCGGTCACCTCGAGCGCGGAGCACCAGTTCGAGCCGTCGGGCCAGTACGTGCCGAACGCCGACGAGCTCTCGCTCCAGTGCTTCGTGTGCGGTCCCGAGCACGAGCGCGCGGTCGCCATCACCCTCGACGAGCTCTTCACGGGTGCCCGCGCATTGCGCGATCGCCTCGACGAACAGAAGTGGCACGCGTGGGTGGAGCTCTTCGACGACGCACTCGCCCGCGCCGACGACGCCGAGCGCGCGCTCTCGCTCGGTCAGGCGCTGCTCCTGTTGCACGACGGCATCGACCAGGTCAAGGGCCACGGCGACCGATCCGAGCCGCTGTTCGCGCTCTCGATCGGCTCCGCCGTCCACTGGCCCCACCGGGCGTGAGGGACGTCCCTACGCGGGGTTGGGCGGGGGCAACAGCTGGCGGGGATCGATGAGGAGGATCCCCTTGAGGTTGCCGCTCTGGCCGACCGACGACGCGTAGCGGGCCAGCTCCGTGCTCTTGAGCTTGTCGCCGTGGCAGTCGACGAAGGCGTTCTGCGAGCCCTTCCACTTGACCTCGCAGGTCTTGGTGTCGGGCAGGAGGGACGCCAGGGCGACGATCTTGCCGTTCTCCAGCGCGAGCAACATGTTCTTGTTGCCGCCGAAGGGGTCGGGGAAGAAGTAGGGGCCGCCGTCCTTCAGGTCGCTGCGCACCGCCGACGCCAGACCGGCGGGGAACGGCCCGACTTTCTTCTGGGAGCCCTCGCGGCCGGTCCCGATGAGGATGACCGCGGCCACCACCAGGCCGGCGAGGATCACCGCGCCGCTGGCCAGTGCGAGGATCTTCACGTCCTGTTTGTCGAACCGGTTCTCGCTCGCTGCCACGCCACCAGTGAAGGCGGCGGGACCCGGCAAGTGCCAGTCGGGGCGGCCGCGGATCACCTGCTGAGGCCCCTTCGGGGAAATCCCCGCTCCGGTTTGTGCTGAGGGCCGTCCCGGGAGCACCATTTCCCGTCCCCACATCGAGGCAAAGGGCCCCCAAGTTGGACTTGTACGAGTACCAGGGCAAGCAGTTCTTCGCGCGCTACGGCATCCCCGTCTCCGACGGTGCGCCGGTCGACACGGTGCCGGAGGCGGTGGAGGTCGCCGACCGCATCGGCTACCCGGTGGTGGTGAAGGCGCAGGTGCAGGTCGGTGGCCGAGGCAAGGCCGGCGGCATCAAGCTCGCCAACAACACCGAGGAGGTGCGTGAGCACGCCAGCAACATCCTCGGCATGGACATCAAGGGTCACACCGTGAAGGTGCTCTGGATCGAGGTCGCCAGCGACATCGCCGAGGAGTACTACGCGTCGTTCACCCTCGACCGGGCCGCGAAGCTCCACCTCGGCATGCTCTCCGCCCAGGGCGGTGTGGAGATCGAGCAGGTCGCCGAGACCGACCCCGACGCGATCGCCAAGATCCACGTCAACCCGGTCGACGGGCTCACCGAGGCGCAGTGCCGCGAGTGGGTCGCCGCCGCGAAGCTCAACCCCGCGGCCACCGAGGGCGCGGTCGACATCCTCCTCAAGCTCTACCAGGCCTACGTCGACGGCGACGCCGACCTCGTGGAGATCAATCCGCTGATCCTCACGCCCGACGGGCGCGTGCACGCGCTCGACGCGAAGGTGACCCTCGACGACAACTCGGTGTTCCGTCACCCCGACTACGTCGAGTACGACCAGACCCAGGTGCGCGACTTCCGGGAGGAGGCCGCCCACGAGAAGGGCCTGCAGTACGTCGGGCTCGACGGCTCCGTCGGAGTGATCGCCAACGGCGCCGGGCTCGCGATGAGCACCGTCGACATCGTCAACCAGGTCGGCGGCAGCCCCGCGAACTTCCTCGACATCGGCGGCGGCGCCAACGCCGACGTGATGGCAGGGGCGCTCGAGGTCATCACGAGCGACGCCAACGTGCGCTCGATCTTCATCAACATCTTCGGCGGCATCACCAAGGGTGAGGAAGTCGCCAACGGCATCGTGCAGGCACTCGACCGCGTGGACATCGACGCGCCGATCGTGATCCGTCTCGACGGCACCAACGCCGACGAGGGTCGCAAGATCCTCGAGCCGCATCTGTCGGACAAGCTGCAGCTGCAGCCCACCATGCTCGACGCCGCGCGTCGCGCGGTCGAACTTGCTGGGGGTACCTCGAAGTGAGCATCTTCGTCGACGAGAACACCAAGGTCGTCTACCAGGGCCTCACGGGAGGCCAGGGCAGCTTCTACGGCAAGCTCAACCGCGACTACGGCACGCAGGTCGTCGCCGGCACCAGCCCGAAGAAGGCCGGCACCGACGTCGACGGCATCCCCGTGTTCGCGAACTGCGCCGACGCGGTCGCCGCGACCGGCGCCACCGCATCGTGCATCTTCATCCCCGCTCCGGGCGTGAAGGACGCGGTGATGGACGCCGCCGAGGCGGGCATCGAGTTCATCGTGGTGATCACCGAGGGCGTGCCCGCGCACGACGAGGCCTGGTTCTTCAACAAGCTGCAGCGCGACTTCCCCAAGGTGCAGCTGCTCGGCCCCAACTGCCCCGGCATCATCAGCCCCGGGAGGGCCAACATCGGCATCACCGCCGGTCACATCGCCAAGCCCGGCGGCCCGGTGGGCATCGTGAGCCGCTCCGGCACGCTCACCTACCAGGCGCTCTACGAGCTCCAGCAGAAGGGCATCGGCGTCACCACCTGCGTGGGCATCGGTGGCGACCCGGTTCCCGGCACGAGCTTCATCGACTGCCTGCGGGCCTTCGAGGCCGACCCCGAGACCAAGGCGATGATGATGTTCGGCGAGATCGGCGGTTCGGCCGAGGAGGAAGCCGCCGAGTTCATCAAGAGCTCGGTGACCAAGCCGGTCGTGTCCTACATCGCGGGCGTGACCGCGCCGGCCGGCAAGAAGATGGGCCACGCCGGCGCCATCGTGTCGGGGGGCAAGGGCACCGCGGCCGCCAAGATGGAGGCGCTGCGCGACGCCGGTGTGCTGGTGGGCAACAACCCCACCGAGGCCGGTGACCTCATGGCCGGGGTCGTCGCCAAGCTCTAGGCATTCGTGCTTCTCGCTCTGGCGTCACTCACCCGGACGGTTCCCGAGTGAGTGCCGCCAGACGTGTGGCTAGATCCCGAGGATCTGCGACTTCTTCGCCGCGAACTCCTCGTCGGTGAGGATGCCCTTGGCGTGCAGGTCGGCGAGCTGCTCGAGCTGCGCGTAGCTGTCGTCCGCCGGCCCGGCCGGTGCCGCGGCGGGTGCTTCCACGTACTCCACCTGCGGCTGGTTCGCCGCGGCCTTCTGTGCCTGCTTGTTGGCGACCCGTCCGCTCACCGCGGTGGCGGTGCCGGCGATCACTGCGGTGCGGCCGACGGTGCGGACGAGACCGGGTCCTCTTCTGAGGGGCATGGGGTTTCTCCTGTGCTGGTCGAAGGGGTGTGGCGTGCGGCCTGGATCAGCCCGCGGCGGCGATCTCCGCGAGGGCTTCCTCGGTGATCGGGAGCCGGGCCACGAGACGGCCGCCGGAGCCGGCGATCGCGTCGCGGAACGGGATCGCCCACGTGTGCTCGAAGAGCAGGATCGCGGCCGAGGAGTTGGGCTCGAGGCTCTCGGCGAGGTCCTCGACGTCCTCCTCTGCGATCAACTCCGCGACTTCGCTGACGAGCTCGTTGAAGGCGTCCTTCGACTCGTCGGGAAGGTCCTCGAGGGCGATGCCCACCGAGTTGCCGTCGGCGTCCTTCGCCACGAAGACGAGGTCGATCACGCGGATGGTGCCCTGCTCGATCAGCTCGGTGAGGGCAGGGATGATCTCGCCGGTGAACTGGTTCCCTGGGAACTCCACGAAGAGGAGCTCGACGGGGCCGAGTGCTGCCATGCATCTTCCTTGCGTCCGGGGCACGGCGGTGGCCGCGCGCGAGCTCTGATTCTCGCGCGTGTGCGGCTCTCGTGGGGAGGCGAGTCCGTCGCCGGGCGCGACTCGGCCCCGCCAGGGGGCGGGGCCGAGGTCAGGCGTGGAGCGCGGGCGGCTCGGTCAGGCCGCCGGAGGCGCGGCCTTCTTGTTCCAGAAGAGCTCGCCGGTTGCCGCGGAGGCCATGTAGGCGCCCGCGAACTGGACCGCGGCCGCGATCAGCCCGAGGAAGATACCGATCTTCCGCTCCTTCGAGACGCCGGTTCCCGAGATGTTCACGCCACCGGTGCCGGGACCGGCGATCAACTTGATGACGATCAGGAGGAGCGCCAACGCCGTGAGGACGAAGAGGACCTGCGTCCAGGTGACGGCGCCGAGTTCGGGCTTCTTCACGTCGAACAGCTTCACGATGGCAATGGCGGCAGCCACGACGCCGAGGATCACGGCGATCCAGCAGAGCGTGAATTTCCACGCGCTTCCGGAGGCCGAGAACGGTCCGTAGGAGAAGCCGAGCCAGGGGAAGAACGAGAAGATCAGGAGGGCGATGCCACCGCCTGCCACGAGCTTCTCGCCAGTGTTGAGCTTGCTGAGGTCCACTTGTTACCCACCCTCTT
>Ga0075017_100002702_pt1 | contig 11130 bp, 12 predicted proteins | sample AleBraG_ABR_2012_FD_71475 | JGI IMG/M metagenome (GOLD analysis project Ga0075017, IMG submission 71475) | Freshwater sediment microbial communities in response to fracking from Pennsylvania, USA - Alex Branch Run_MetaG_ABR_2012 | ecosystem: Environmental > Aquatic > Freshwater > Creek >...
GTGAAGAGCCGCTCGATGTCGAATTTTCCGGCAATGGGTTCCAGGTTCGAAACGCAGTCCATCTCGCTCCGCGTGAAGAACATGGAGAGCCGGCCGTCGTCGTCGAGCAGCTCCACCAGGTCATCGAGGATTTCCTGGCTGTGGACTGCGAGCCCGGTGTCGACCAGCAACCGGCCGGAGCCCTCGCTGAGGAGATAGCAATTCGACGGCTGGAAGCCGGTTGCTCCGGCCGGTACCCAGCTCACGCGGCCGTCGAGCGGAATGGTTCCACCGAGGGCGATAACTTTATCTTCATGAACTTTAGTGAACATATCTTCAATCTATTGAAGTCGGGAGATGTCTGTCAAGACTTCTCGGGAGGTGGCTAAGCGATTACTAGGAGATGGCTGCCGGTGTTTCGGCCAAGCGCTTCTGACGGCGTCCGGCCACGGCTTTGCTGCGAGTGCGGGGATCCAGAAGGGTGATCAAGGCATCGAGAAGGACGTAGCCAAGCAAGCTTGTGGATCCCATGATGAGGACGAAGCCTTGAATGACGGGCACGTCGCCTTTGAGCACACCGTCGAGTGACCAACCGCCCACTCCAGGCCAGGAAAAAACACTTTCGACAATGGCCGCCCCACTAAGAGACGCGGCGAAAAGAAGTACCAAGTAAGTCATGAGTGACCCGCGGATGTCGCTGAGGGCATATCGGAAGACCTGGGCAGGACGCAGTCCGCAGGCCCTCGCGAACTCGATTTGAGGTGATTGGAGCACCTGCAAGAGCCCTGAGCGCACTGTCTTTCCGAACGGGGCGGCGAAGAACAAGCCCATCGTCACGATGGGAAGGACGGCGCGGCCGAGTATGGACGAAAATGTTCCCCACTGGCCGGCAATTATCGCGTCGACAGGGATTGATCCTGTGACGTGCGGCGGAGTGATTTGCGCACTTGAGAGCATCCCGATCGGCGCGGGCGCGATCCGCAGCTGTTGATAGAAAACAAACAACAACACGAGCGCCAGCACGAATTCCGGCATGGCCATAAGGATGGATATCCAGAAGGTGAAGGCCTTGTCGGCAAAGCGCCGGTAGCGATAGGCCGCGAACGTTCCACTCGCCATGCCGATGATCAGGGCCAGGACGAGTCCCGGGACCAAATAGACCAAGGTATTGGGGAGCCGGGTCAGGATTTCACTGGATACCGAACTGCCCGTGAAGAGGGAATGGCCAAGGTCGCCGCTCAGGGTCCTGGACATATAGCCGAGATAGCGGTCCCAGAAGGGCAGGTCCAGTCCAAGTTCCGCGTGGATGCGTGCGACGTCTGCCGGAGTTGCGTATTCACCCAAAAGGGCCACCGCTGGGTCTCCGGGAAGAAGGGATACGAGGCCAAAACTGAGGGTGATGAGGCCACACAGCAGTAAGGCCGCAAGCAGGAGCCTTGAAATGATGTAGCGGATCATGAAGTCTGCCCCTGGGAATTCGTAGTGCCAACGGCGGCGGAATAGGGAACCACAGGCAACGCGGCGGAAATGAGCGATTGCGTGTAGGGGTGCTGCGGGGCGATCAAGACGTCCCGGGTGGGGCCGACTTCGACGATTTTCCCGCGATGCATGACAGCCACCGTGGAACAGAAATGCCGCACGGTTTCGATGTCATGCGAAATGAATACATAGGTGAGGCCCCGGGAAGCCCTGAGTCGCGCGAGGGTACGCAGGATCGAGGCCCGGATGGTCAGGTCCAGCGAGGACGTTGGCTCGTCAAGGACCACCAGACTGGGATTCGTGACCAAGGCGCGTGCGATTCCTACGCGCTGTTGCTGCCCTCCGCTCAGGTTCGCCGGGCGCCGGTCCATGAAATCGGCCGAGAGTCCGACTTCTTCCAAGGTCGCCAGGACCCGCAAGCGCCGCTCGGCACGATCGCCCATCCGGGCGACAATGAGCGGCTCCTCGACGATTTGCCGGATCGTCAGGCGCGGATTCAATGAGGCGAAGGGTTCCTGGAAGACGATCTGCCAATGGCGCCGCTTCCGGCGGAGTTCGCCCCGGCCGAGGGCCAACACGTCCTGCCCCTCGATGACGACCGATCCGGAATCCGGTTCGGTCAGTCTCAGGATGAGTCGGCCAAGCGTCGACTTGCCGGAACCACTTTCGCCGATGATGCCGAGCGTCTCGCCGGCTTCCACGGACAGGGTAATTCCATCCACGGCACGGGCTTCTCCATGGGGAGTGCGGAAAATTTTCGTAAGTTCCACGAGTTCAAGGAGCGGCATCTCACGACCTCCGGGCTTCGGACAATTGGGCCTCCGAGGGGTCCGGCGTTTCCGGTTCGGCCGAGTCCGGGCCACCGGCGCTCTCCGGAACGTATTGCATCTCGTCTTCGGGGCGCACCACGGAGTTGAGCAGGGAGATCGTGTAAGGATGCTGCGGACGGACGAAAACGTCGTCAACGAGTCCTTGTTCCACGATGTTTCCTCGATACATGACAAGGACGCGGTTGCAGTAGGAGGCCACCACCCCGAGGTCATGGGTCACGATCAGCATCGAGCGGCCGCTCCCGACCGTCAGGCGGCGAAGGGTATCCAGGACCTGGCGCTGGACGGTGAGGTCGAGCGCCGTCGTCGGCTCGTCGGCGATCACGAGCTGCGGGTTGAGGTAGAGGGCCATGGCGATGACGACGCGCTGCGCCATGCCGCCGCTCAGTTCGTGCGCGTAGCCGCGCATGACGCGTTCCGGATCGCGGACGCCGGTCGATTCCAACAGCTGCAATGCGCGGCTGCGCTCGGAGGCATCCACCTTCACTCCGTGCGCCTTGGCGATATGGGCAAACTGCTTTTCGATGCGGGTCACCGGGTTGAGGGCGCTGAACGGATTCTGGGCGATGAATCCGATCTCCTTGCCCCTGATTCGACGCATTTCCCTTTCGGGCAGGTCCAGCAGGCTGCGTCCGGAGAAGTCAATGTTGCCCGCAGACACCTTGCCCGGCGGCATCAACAGCTTCGTGATGGAACGGACCACAGTCGATTTGCCAGAGCCGGATTCGCCGACGATCCCGACAATCTCGTTGTCCTGCACCTCAAAGGAAACGCCATGCAACGCCCGGACCACACCCCGGGGAGTATGGAACTCGGCTTCGAGTTCCCGGACTTGGAGGGTCTTGTTCATCGGGTGTGCTCCACTCGTTCCATCTTGTCCTCAATGGCACCGGCGATGATGTTGAGCGAGCCGATGACCAGGAGGAGGGCCAGCGCCGGAAAGGCGACTGCCCACCACTGACCCCGGATGAGCATGCTCACGCCGTCTTCGATCATCGCGCCCCAACTTGGCTGGGGCGGCTTGACCCCGACGCCGAGGAAGTTCAAGGCGGCAATCGTGCTCAGGGCGCCGGCCGTGGTCAGCGTGGCCTGCACGAGGATCACACCGTAGGCGTTCCTGAAGATGTGGTTGAAGGCAACGCGGATGGGCGAGCACCCGATGGCCACCGCTGCCTCTACGTACCGTGACGAGCGGAGCGAAATCGCCGCAGCGCGGGACAAGCGGACAAAGCGCGGAGCCGCAACAAGGGCGATGGCGAGGATGACGTCGGTGGCTCCGCCGCCCATGAGCTGGATGGACACCACGGCAATCACGATGATGGGGAGGGCTGCGAAGGCGTCGACTACGCGCATTATCGCCTCGCCCGCCACGCCGGTAGTAGCGAAGAGGCCCAATGGAACGCCGATGACAAGGGCAATGGCCGTCGCCGCCAGCGAAATGGGAAGGTCGAGCCTCGCCGATTCAATCGTCCGGGAGAACACATCCATGCCGTTGCCGTCCGTGCCGAACCAATGAACGGAGTTGGGAGCCAGGGCCATGGATTCCACGTCCGGTTGCAGCGGGTTTTGGGGAAGGTGCAGAAAAATCGCCGCAAGCGGGAGCGCCACAATGATCCCCGCGGCGACGACGGCGAGGACCATCCCTGATCGCTTGTACGCCCAGGCCCTGCCTTGCTTGGCCCAGCTCGACGCACGTCCGCCCAGGGACGTCACCGGAGTCCGGGACTCGGCTGTCGTAGTTTCACTCAATTGGCACTCGATCCGGTTGACGGGTGTAGGTGAAGGCCTTCTTTTGACTGGCGCATCCAGGGCTCCAGCCACTCGACATCATGCCGAGAATTTGCATATCGAAGTTTCATCACTTTATTGAAGTCTTTGATTGTGTGTCAATGGTCACTGTTGACAGGATCATCAAGCGTCTTCATTATGGTGACAACGCCAACAGTAAGATGAAGACGGATGGCAAACTTGGTGCGAAGCCGAGCCACTGATCTGTTTTCCGAACACGTTTTGGAGACAACAATGACCAATCTGAGCGAATCCGCAACTGTGACCGACACCAAGGAACCCGCCTTCGAGCCCAGCGTTCGCTACCTGCTCCGTGACGGCGAACTGGTGGGATACGCAGATGCCAAGCTCCATGTCCTGAGCACCACGTTGAAGTACGGCGTCGGCGTCTTCGAAGGGTTCCGCGCCTATTGGAGTGATGAGGACCAGCAGCTCTACGCCTTCCGGGTGGCCGACCACATGCGCCGCTTGATTGACTCGATGCGGGTAGTGGAAATCGACGGGCCGCGCGACATTGGCGTCTTGAGTGAACAATTGCTCGGTCTGGTGCGTGCGAACGGGCTGCGCGGGAACCTCCACATGCGCGCACAAGTATTCGTCGACTCGAGCGATGGCAAGCCGGAGGACACCGGTCCCGTTAGCGTCTTCATGGCGGCCATCCCCATGGGCAACTATTTCGGGGCCAGCGGACTGGATGTTCAGATCAGCAGTTGGGCCCGTTTGTCCGATCGCTCCATGCCGCCCCGGGTCAAATCGATCGCCAATTACCAAAACGGACGCCTTGCCATGCTGGAGGCCCGGCGCAACGGGTACGACGCAGCCCTTCTGTTGACCGAGGACGGCCACGTTGCCGAAGGTGCCGGCTACAACGTGTTCATGGTCCGCCAAGGCCGGTTGTGCACTCCCCCGGCAACGGACAGCATCCTGGAGGGGATCACCCGGGACAGCGTCCTGCATCTGGCACGCAACGTCCTCGGCGTCGAGGTCGACATCCGGGCAATCGACCGGACGGAACTCTACTCGGCCGACGAAATCTTCGTGTGCGGCAGCGCCGCCGAAATCAACCATGTCTCGTCCGTGGACCGCACGCCGATCGGCGACGGTAGTGCCGGCGAACTCACCCGGAAACTGCAGCACGCCTACCGGCAGGCCGTCGTCGGACGCGCAGCCGCCGATCAAAAGTGGGCACAGCCCGTCTACCCCACCGCATAGCTTCATCCACCGCCTCAAACGAAAGGGGCACCATGCTGAACATGCTCCACGCAAGCCATGAATCGGCGTCGGGATCCTTTGACCGCGACGCCGCCCCCGTGATTGAAGTCGGCCAGGGCGAGCAGTTCTCCCTCGGGGCCAGGAGCCTGCTGACCGGCGGCCTTTTCGAGAGCACCGGGGAGTACGAGAAATTGTCCATCCCCGTGACCGGGCCGGTCGCGGTGCGAGGCGTCAACCCCGGGGACACGCTCCGCATTGACGTCCACGAGATCCGGATAGCGGACCGGGGTGCCATGGTCACGCTTCCCGGGCGCGGCGGTTTCACCGGCGGACTGGGGCGGTCCGGCCGGGTTGTCGACATTGCGGACGGGAGTGTCCGGTTCGACGACGACATCCGGATTCCCATCCGCCCGATGATCGGCAAGATCGGTGTTGCACCTGCGGAGGATAATCCCAACTCCAGCACCGTCGGATCGCACGGCGGCAACATGGACTGCAAGGACGTCACCGCCGGTTCCGCCGTGATCCTGCCCGTGCAGAGCGCCAACGCTTTGCTCTATGCCGGCGACCTTCATGCGGTACAGGGCGACGGCGAGTGCTCCCTTACCGCCGTCGAGGTCGAGGGCAGCGTTGTCCTCTCCTGCCACGTCTTGCCCGGGGTCGCCGTCAAACGGCCGGTGGTCTTGTCCGGGGGTTCCGTCATCACGATCGGCGACGGGGAGACGCTCGACGACGCCGCGCGGCTGGCGCTCGACGACATGCTCGAACTCCTGCAGGCGGACCGGAAGTGGACGCGTGAGAAGACAGCGATGCTGATGAGCGCAGCCGCAGATGTTTCCGTGTCCCAGCTCGTCAATGCACGCGCCTCGGTCAAAGTCTCCCTCGCCGCCAGCTACTTCACGTCCGCTCCGTTTTCCCTGAACGCTCACCACTCCTGAACCGTTACCAACTTTGAAAGGCGCGACCCCCTGATGCTTGATCTCGTTCTCTCCAACGGCCTGGTCGTTACCCCGTCCGGCGCCAAAACCCTGGACATCGGCATTGCGGGGGGAAAGATTGTGTCCCTCCGCGAGACCGGCCTCGGCCCCACCGAGGTAGGAATACGTACAGTCGATCTCCGGGGCCAATTGGTTGTCCCCGGCGGCGTGGATCCGCATGTCCACACCAACTCCGTCCTCCCGACGGCGGCCGAAAGTGGAATCAAGTGTTTTGGCCCCGACCGGGTGAGCGAAGGTGCCATCTACGGCGGCACCACCACCCTGGTGGACTTCGCGCACTGGCAGCCCGGCGATGAGCTCTCGGAGTCCTTCGCCCGCAAATCGGCGGAGTGGGCCGGGTCGAGCTACACCGATTACGCCCTGCACGGCACGTTCAAGGAGCCGGAAATTCCGTTCGAAGTACTTGAACAGATTCCCGACGCCGTCGCGGCCGGCCATGGAAGCTACAAGGTCTGGATGACCAACACCACCCCGACGCGCCCCAAGCAGAAGACGGACCTCGGCAATATGTGGGGACTCATGCAACAAACCGCCCAGGCCGGGGCGATGCTGGCGGTGCACGCCGAGGACGACGACATCGTCATGTACGCCTACAAGCAATTGCAGCGCGAAGGCAGGATCGGGCTGGAGAACATGCACCACGCCCATAACAACCTCTCGGAAAAGTTGTCCTTCCAGCGGGTCATCACGCTCGCCGAGCACGTCGGAGCGCCCATCTACCTCATGCACGTCAGCGCCCGCGAGGGCGTGGACGCCATCCGCGAGGCACGCGGGCGGGGTCAGGCGGTATACGGCGAGATCCTCCCGCACTACGCGTACTTCACGGCCGAGGACTACAAACAGAAGAACGGCGCGATCTATCACACCTACCCGTCGTTGAAATCGGAGACCGACCGCGATTCCATGTGGGAATCGCTGCTCGAGGGCTCGCTCAGCACCCTGGCGACAGACGGAGTGTGCACCGACCTCGAAGTGAAGACCCGCGGCAAGACCATTCTTGACGCCACCGGCGGCCATGCCGGCGTCGAGATGCGCATGGCTGTCGCGTACACCGAAGGGGTGGCCAAACGCGGGCTTGATCTGAACCGCTTTGTTGACATCACCTCCGCCAACGCGGCGAAGATCCTCGGACTGTACCCGCAGAAGGGCGTGATCGCGGTGGGCAGTGATGCCGACTTGGCGGTCCTGGACACCACAGTGAAGCGGGCCATCCACGCCGAAGACCTGCACGAGGCCGACTACACGCCGTGGGACGGTTACGAAGTGGCGGCTTGGCCCAGCATGACGGTCCTCCGAGGGCAGGTCATGGTTGAAAACCGGGAACTGAAGGCGGAAGCCGGCGGCTCGCTGCTCAAGCAGCATGTCTCGAGCGACGTCCGGAACCGGCCGGCCTGCTGACATCCAGCGCCCGACGGCGGCAGCTCACCCGAGCGCCCGACGGCGGCGGCCCGCCGTCGTCGGGAACTCACCTCCGAGAGAGGTACTGGCAGGGACTCCCTGCCGTGCCGAGCTATCCCTAGTGTTGACGGCAAAGCTGGATCTTGTTTCACGACGCAGGGATTCACAACTCGGAGGGACGAACGATGGAAAAGCGCACCTTGGGCACCCATGGCTTGGAGGTCTCCGCCGTCGGGCTGGGCTGCATGAGCATGACCGGTGGGTACAGCGACAAGCCGGACCGGCAGGAAATGATCTCGCTGATCCGCGCCGCAGTGGATCGGGGCGTGACCTTCTTCGACACTGCCGAAATTTATGGCCCGTACGCCAACGAAGAGCTCGTCGGCGAAGCCCTCGCCCCGTACAAGGGCCAAGTAGTTATCGCTACCAAGTTCGGTTGGGACATCGATGCCGCCGAACGCAAGCCGAGCGGGCGCGTGAGCAGCCGCCCCGAGGTCATCAAGGACGTCGTGGACGGTTCATTGCGCCGTCTCGGCGTCGACGCCATCGACCTTTACTACCAGCACCGGGTGGATCCCGACGTTCCCATCGAAGACGTCGCGGGTGCGGTCAAGGAGCTGATCGAGGCCGGCAAGGTGAAGCACTTCGGTATGTCCGAAGCGTCTGCGGGAACAATCCGACGGGCGCATGCCGTCCAGCCCGTCAGCGCCGTCCAAAGCGAATACTCCCTCTGGTGGCGCCGGCCCGAGGAGGAAGTGCTGGCCGCGTGCGAGGAACTGGGCATTGGTTTTGTCCCCTATAGCCCTCTCGGCAAGGGCTTCCTGACCGGAACCATTACTGCGGACACCAGCTTCGATGCGGGCAACGACATCCGCAGCACCATCCCCCGGTTCGCGCCGGAAGCGCTGCAGCACAATGCCGCCGTCGTCGAACTGCTTGCGAACATCGCGGAACGCAAGGGGGCCACGCCCGGCCAGATCGCCTTGGCCTGGCTCCTGGCCCAGAAGCCCTGGATCGTCCCGATTCCCGGCACCCGAAAACTGCACCGCCTGGAGGAAAACATCGGTGCCGCCGCCGTCGAACTGTCCGCTGCGGAACTGGGCGAGATCGAGGACGCTGCCTCCAAGATCCAGGTGCAGGGCGGCCGCTACAGCGACGCGGCAGAACGGATGACCAACCTTTAGGTGTTCGCGCGGTGCCACGCTCCCGGATCCTGTGAGCCAGGCGGAATTGTCACAGTTCAGGCACAGCACAGGTAAAGAGGCGCCAAAGTGTGGGGTTCGAGGATGGGATACAGCTTCGAACCCCTCGGAGTTGAACCTCTAAGGAGCAACATCGTGAACAAAGTCCGGAAAATCGCAGTGGGCGCCGCACTCATTGGCGCGGTCGCAGGCGGCGGAGCCCTCACCGCCATGGCCCTGCCCGCGAACGCAGCAACCACCGACACGTCGACCGCCAGCCCGTCCGCGCCCGCCACGAACGGCGGCAACCACGGAAACGAAACGGACCTGACGGGTGACACCGCCACCAAGGTGAAGGCCGCTGTCCTGGCCGCCAACTCCGGCGCCACGGTGGAGAACATGACCACCGAAGACGACGGCAGCGCCGCCTACGAAGCCCACATCACCAAGTCCGACGGCACGCATGCCACCGTCAAACTCGACGCCAGCTTCAAGGTCACCGCAACCGAAACCGGCGGCCCGGGCCACTAACCCCAAACCGACCGAGGACTGTGGGCGGATACGGTACCCTGCCGCATCCGCCCACTTGTTCGTTCTCGCTCCGGCCGCGCAGCCCGGGTCCGCTCGCCGGCGTCGATCTCCGACTGAGCGCGGTGAGGGTAGGACCGCCAGTCCTAGGAAAAGCAGGGAGCGGCTCAGCTGCTGACATCGTCTTCCGGAGCGTTTAGCGTCTTTAACAGAACCTTGAACGACGGCGGTTCCGCCTTTGAGTATTCGGGTTTCTTCCAGCCGCTAACTGATTCACCAGTTCAGGGCTCCGCGCTTAGATGAGAAGAAGATGACAATGGAATTTTCGTTGATGATGGCTTGCGCAGTCATCAGCATCGTGAACAACGACAGCCGCAGTGCTTTGCCTGGGGCGCCTGTTGTGCCGGCACGCCCGGCCGGACGCCTGCGGCTGACCCGGCTGCGGGGTTGGATGGCGACCGCTTTACACCGTGCCGCATGGAGCATCGAGCCCCGGGTGCAGCCTGTCTTGGAGACGTGCCGGTGAGGTGCGCGGAAGGGTGTCCGAATGTCAGGCAGAGTCCTGCGGTCCGAACGTTAGCGCGTTCCACTCCCGGATCTCGCTGGGAACCGCAAGTCCTTCAAGAACGAAGGGATCGCCTGCAATGAACTCCTCCGCCCTTTCCCTGCTGGTGAAGATGCCCATCGAACCGTTCACGGCGGGATTGTCGAAGGTCCCGATACCGATCAGGCCGCCCTCAGCGGCGAAGGCCTGAAAGTATGCGGCATGACGGGGGTAGACGGCTTGGAGCCCCGGAAACGCCGAAGGATCCGAGCTGTAGAAAACGACGAATTGCATTGTTTGCCTTAGCTGTTGGATTCGGTGCTGTCGAGTTCGGCGAGGGTCTGGCCCAGGCGCGGGAGCACGTGGTTGCGCCATCCGCCGCTCATGATGCGGTGCGATGCCACGTGCGTCGGTTCGCTGGGATCGAAGCCGTCGTGGACGAGGGACAGGCGAGTGCCCGTGTCCTCAGCGGCAATTGACCAGGTCACTGTGCTGTCGAGGTTGTTTCCGGAGTGTGCGTCCCGCCATGAAATCCGCAGCACCTTCTCCGTTTCCACGTCAAGGACTTCGCTGGCCACCAAGCCGCTGAAACCCACTGCCGGAACGGGAATCCCGCGCATGTGGAACTTGTGCCCCACGATCGCCTGGAAGTCATTTTCCATCAACCAGCGGGCGATCAGCTCCGGTTCCGTCAGGGCCCGCCAAATCGTGGCAGGCGCATGCGGCAGGAATTCTTCGACCTCGATGGTTGTCAGTTGTTCACTCATCAGTTGTCCTCTATCTTGTTCGTGACCATGCTAAATTCCGCGGGAGCCATCGGCCGGGCGATCAAATAACCCTGCGCAGTGTCGCAGCCCAGGTCCCGCAGAATGTTCAATTGCTCCTGGCGTTCCACTCCTTCGGCGGTGACCCGGACCCCCATGGCGTTGACCGTTTGAATCAGCCCTCGGACAATGATCGCAGTGTGCGGATCGCTATCTATGTCCCTGATGAACGCTTTGTCGATTTTCAGCGTAGTCAGCGGAAGGACCCGAAGCATGGCCAAGGACGAATAGGCGCTCCCGTAATCGTCCAAGGCGACGCCAAGGCCCATGTCCATCAGTTCACGCAGCTGCGATGCCACCGAGGGGACGTCCACTATCGCTGTCCCCTCGGTGATCTCGATTTCCAGCATTCGGGCAGGAATTCCGTGC
>Ga0075017_100002703_pt1 | contig 11129 bp, 12 predicted proteins | sample AleBraG_ABR_2012_FD_71475 | JGI IMG/M metagenome (GOLD analysis project Ga0075017, IMG submission 71475) | Freshwater sediment microbial communities in response to fracking from Pennsylvania, USA - Alex Branch Run_MetaG_ABR_2012 | ecosystem: Environmental > Aquatic > Freshwater > Creek >...
GAGCAGCTCGAAATCGTCACCGGCCTCTGGGAGACCCCGCTCGGCGACCGCTACAGTTTCGCCGGCGAGTTGATAGTGCTCGCCGGCGAAACTGTAGCGGTCGCCGAGCGGGGTCTCCCAGAGGCCGGTGACGATTTCGAGCTGCTCCTCGAGCATGCCGAAACGCTTGGCCGGGAACGGGATGCCGTATGCCGCGTGCTCCTCGGCGAACCAGCCGGTGCCGAGGCCGAGCTCGACGCGTCCGCCCGACATTTGGTCGACCTGGGCGACCTGAATGGCCAGGATTCCGGGCGGTCGGTAGGTCACCGATGAGACGAGCGTGCCCAGGCGGATGCGTTCGGTTTCGCGGGCCAGGCCGGCCAGGGTGGTCCAGGCATCCGTCGGGCCCGGGTAGCCGTCACCGCCCATCGAGAGGTAGTGGTCTGAGCGGAAGAAGGCGTCGAAGCCGAGTTTCTCCGTGGCCTGCGCGACGGCGAGGATGTCGTCGTAGGTGCCGCCCTGCTGCGGTTCGGTGAAAATGCGGAATCTCATGGGTTCACTCTTTCAGTTTCGGTGAGACGGCGAAGCGGCGGGTTCGGTTCGCTCTCCCCCGCCGAGTTTGACCGCGAGCGTCAAGCTCGGCGAGGGTTATCCGGGTTCAGACCGGCCTCACACTCCGGGTGTTCGGCGCGTTCCGGGTTTTCGGCGCGTTCCATCTCGTGCGCAAGTGCCTCGAGCTCGGCGCCGCCGGCCATCAGCCGGGTCATCTCCTCGATCGTGATCTCCCGTTTCGTGAAGTTGCCGAGGCTCGTGCCGCGTTTGAGCAGCAGAAAACGGTCGCCGACCAGGTAGGCGTGGTGCGGATTGTGGGTGATGAACACGACGCCGAGCCCGCGGTCGCGTGCCTGAGCGATGTATTTCAGCACGACGCCGGCCTGCTTCACGCCCAGCGACGAGGTCGGCTCGTCGAGAATGACGACCTTCGCCCCGAAGTAGATGGCGCGCGCGATGGCGACCGACTGTCGCTCACCGCCGGACAGCGTGCCGATCGGTTGGTCGACATCCGCCAGATCGATGCCCATCGTGGCGAGCTGCTGCTGGGTGATCGTGCGCATGGCCCTGACCGCGAGGCGCCGGAACGGCCCGACACCGCGGGTGAGCTCCGCGCCGAGAAAGAAGTTGCGCCAGACGGGCATCAACGGCACGACGGCGAGGTCCTGGTAGACGGTCGCGATGCCGAGATCCAGTGCGTCGCGGGGGCTGGCGAAGCTGCGGGGGGTGCCGTTGGCGAGCAGCTCGCCCTCCGAGTGCCGGTGCGCTCCGGAGAGGATCTTGATGAACGTCGACTTGCCTGCGCCATTGTCGCCGAGCACGCAGAGCACTTCACCGGCGCCGACCGACGTCGAGACTCCGTGCAGCGCGCGAAAGGGGCCGTAGCTCTTGCCGATCTCGCGCACCTCAAGAATGGGCGGGACGGCGGATGCCGGGACGACCGATCCGCCGACAGATGCGGCGCCGGATGCGGGGTGCTGCGCCATCATCGGATTCCAACCTGTCTGCGAACCGTTCGGTTCACCAGCACGGCGAGCAGCAACATCACGCCGAGAAAGGCCTTCAGCCAGTTGTTGTCCCACTGGGCGAAGACGATGCCCTGCAGGGTCATCCCGTAGATCAACGCGCCGAGCGCGGCGCCGACGGCCGATCCGTACCCGCCGGTGAGCAGGCATCCGCCGACCACCGCGCAGATGATGTAGATGAACTCCTGGCCGATGCCCGTCGTCGCCTGAACGGTCGACACGTCGAAGAGCTGCAGCATGCCGACGAGCCAACCGGCGCCGGCCGTGGTCATGAACAGGCCGAGCTTGACCTTCATCACCGGCAGGCCGACCTGGCGGGCGCTCGTGACCTGACCGCCGACGGCGAAGATCCAGTTGCCGGCGCGAGTGCGCAACAGCACCCAGGTGGCGACCAGGGTCACCGCGAACCACCAGACGATGGAGATCTTCACGTTCATGCCGAGAAACGGGAACGAGGAGCCGAAGAAGACCTTGACCTGCTCGAAACCGGAGACGTCGCTCATGCCCTGAATCGAGACGGTGCCGGTGATCAGTTTGGTGACGGCGAGGTTGACGCCCTGCAGGATGAAGAAGGTCGCAAGTGTCACGATGAAACTCGGCAGGCCGGTTTTCATCACGATGTAGGCGTTCGCGGCACCGATCGCCAGCGCGACGGCCAGCGCGATGCCCAGCGCCAGCCAGATGTTCACGCCCCACTCGGTGGTGATCACGCCGACGATCAGTCCGGTGGTGCCGGTCATGGCGCCGGCGGAGAGGTCGAACTCTCCGCCGATCATCAGCAGGGCGACGGCGACCGCCATGATCCCGAAGAGGGAGGCCGAATACAGCCAGGTCGACACGCCCGCCGGAGTCAGAAACGCCTGGGTGAAGACCGAGAAGAAGATGAACACTGCAAGCGCGGCGACTGCTGCGCCGACCTCAGGTCGGCGCAGCAGTGTGCGAGCGGGGCTGGTGCGTGTGACCCGTTCATCGGTCACCGCGCCTGCAGCGAGGGTCATCGGGTGCCGTTCCTCGCGAACTTCTCGACCTCGGCGGCGTTGTCTTTGGTGACAAAACCGGGGCCGGAGTAGATCGGCTGCCCGCCACCGACGACATCACCGTTGCGCTTCTGCAGGGTGAGCAGAACCACCGGCAGGTATCCCTGCGAGTAGGGCTGCTGGTCGACCGCGAAGAGGATCTTGCCGTCTTGGATGAGCTTCGTGACGTCGGCCGACACATCGAAGGTCGCCAGCTTTGCGGAGCTGTTCGCCTCGGTCACAGCCTGGCTGGCCGCCACCGCGACGCTGCTGTTGAGCGTCAGAATGCCGTCGATCGACGGGTCGGCCAGCAGCTTGCTCTTGATGGTGTTCTGGGCATCCGCCAGGTTGGAGATGTCGACCTGCACATTGCTCACGGTGCCGCCGAGCGTGCTCTTCGCACCCGCACAACGATCTTCGAGGCCGGCATTGCCTGCTTCGTGGATGACGCAGATCACGTTCTTGACGCCGGCCTTGGCCAGCTGCTCACCCGATCGCTCACCGGCGATGCGCTCGCTCTGCCCGATGTGGGTCTCCGCGCCGAACGCCTTCGACTCTTCGAGGCCCGAGTTGATCGTGATGACGGGGATGCCCGCGGCGACGGCGGCCTCGACCGAGCCCTTGACGCCGGCCGGGTTGGCCATCGAGACGATCAGTCCGTCCGGCTTGGTGGCGACGGCCGCATCGATGAGCTGGCTCTGCTTCACCGGGTCGCCGTCGCTCTGATAGGTGATGGTGACGCCGAGATCTTTGCCGGCCTGCTCGGCGCCGCTCTTGACGACGTCCCAGAAGGCGTCGCCGGCGCTGCCGTGTGTGACCAGGGCAATCGTGATCTTGTGGCCTGACGTCGTCGTCGACGTCTCGGCTTTGCTGTTCGGTGCCGTGCATCCCGCAACCGCGAGTGCGAGCGGCACAACGGCCAGCGCAGCGAGCCAGCGTTTGGTGTGTTTCATCGGTGAGTCCTCTTGTGGATAGCTGTGAGTGGCGCCAAAAACGCACCCAACTAGCTATTCTGCGGGTGCGCCGCCCTAGTCATGAACTCTGGTGGCAGTGGTTCCATTCCGCCGGGAATGAAATTGGGTCAGACTTTGTTCGCGGATGCCTCGGCGGGCGGATCAGGAACGTCGACCGGCGGGTCGACCGGCACGTCCACGAATTCGACGTCCGGCAGCGCGGCGAACCGCGCGCGCATCACGGCGAGGGACTCCGGGTTCTGGTCGACGAGCACGAACTTGCGTCCGAGCGCCGCCGCCACCGCACCGGTCGTGCCGCTTCCGGCGAAGAAATCGAGCACCCAGTCACCCTCACGGCTTGAGGCTTGGATCATGCGTCGCAGGATGCCGACCGGCTTCTGCGTGGGATACCCGGTCTTCTCCTTGCCCGTCGGCGACACGATCGTGTGCCACCAGACATCCGTCGGAAGCTTGCCGAGCGCGACCTTCTCGGGAGTGACCAGACCCGGCGCCATGTAAGGTTCACGGTCAACGGTGCTGGAGTCGAAGTAGTAGCTCGCCGGGTTCTTCACGTAGACGAGGATGGTGTCGTGCTTGGTCGGCCAGCGATTCTTCGACTTGGCGCCGTAGTCGTAGGCCCAGATCAGCTCGTTGAGAAAGCAGTCACGGCCGAACAGCGCGTCGAGCAGCACCTTCGCGTAGTGGGCTTCGCGATAGTCCAGGTGCAGATAGAGGGTGCCGTCGTCGGCGAGCAGCCGCCAGGCCTCGATCAGGCGGGGTTCGAGAAAGCCCCAGTAGTCCTCGAACTGGTCGTCGTAGCCGAGCAGATCACCCTTGATGCGCTCGTACCGCTGACCCTTGAACCCGGTGATGGTGCCGACCGCGCTGGCCGAACCTTCGAGTTTTGACCGAACGGATGTCGTCGACTGACGCTTCTGGGTGCGGCCGGTGTTGAATGGCGGGTCGAGATAGATCAGTGTGAACGACTCGTCGGGAAACTCGGGCAGCACAGTGAGGTTGTCGGCGTGGAAGACAGAACTGGGAGAGGTCTGAGACCACGCGATTGGCATTCCCCCATTCTGTCAGCCGTCGTAGTCTGAAACGATGATTCCGGCATCGGTGAACGACTCATCCGCGCAGAGCTCCCCCGAGAACGACGACACGGCGAGCGAATCCGCTCCGCTGATCGAGGTGCGGCACGAGCCGGCGCTCGCCCGCTACACAATCTGGCGTGACGGCGAGCACGTCGGGCTCACCGACTATGCGATCAGTGGGCACGAGGTGCGGTTCACGCACACCGAGGTCAACCCGCTCTTTCGTCACGAAGGTTTGGCGAGCATCCTCGTCGAATTCGCGCTCGACGATATGCGGGAACGCACGAGCCTGACGGTCGTTGCGCAGTGCCCGTATGTGCGCCGGTGGATTCACGAGCACGCCGAGTATCAAGATTTGTTGACGCGCGGGCGCTAGAAGCGGCGTTGCTAATCCCTTCCGTCGTCTTCCGCTCTTCGGGTTTGCGCCTGAATTCGCGTGGATTGAGGAAACCGGGGTTTAGCTCGCCGTCGGGGCGCTCATCGAACAGAACACTGAAGAAGAGCAGCCTTCGCCGGATCATCACCCGACGCCCGAACGAACCGGTAAATTGTCAGTCCAACCATCGCCAGCGCGAACGCGCCCCATGGTGCGATGACGCCCCACCGCAGCGAACTAGCTTTCACGAGAAACCGCACGGGTCGCCTTATACGCGAGAACACGATCACGCTGCACCTGTCGGCTCAGCAGCGGTTCCCCGGCCGCTCGCACGATCAGACCCGTTGATGGATCGACCTGTTCCAGGTTGGGGTAGCCCCTGCTACTTGTCGTGTATCCGGCTGCAAGCTCTCTGTCCTTCTGCTTCGACGCCCAAAAGCTCAACAGGAAGCTGACGACAAGAGCGGCCACTTCGAGATAGAACAAGATGACCACCCGGGGGCTGTCTTGTGTCACCACGAGCACGAGAATCACGATAACCATCACAATGAACGCCACACCGACAAACGCCAATGCCGCCATGTAGAGACGCCACATCGAGGGACCTGGCACTCTGGTGCGAGTTCGCATACCGAACGGTCGGCTCGCCATCTCCACCACTGATTCTCCCTACCGACGCTTGACACTGAGCAGATCGTATCTCTCAGGCTGTTCAACGAGGCGCAAAAACCACCCGCAACAGATGCTCTGATCGAGAACCGGAAGCGAGTGGGTTCGCGAAGCGCCCGGTCAGAAGAGATCGAACGGTCGTACCCTATGCGTCACTTCAGTCATTTTTCCGACCGGGATCCAGCTAACGGTAGGTACAGCGATAATTGGCCGCAGTACTACGCGCTGCAAGAAGGCTGCCAAGTTCAGATCGTACCAACCAAGGCATTCAGGGAAATCTGCCTTCTGCCACCAAACATGCACGAACATCCACGCTACGAACCCAATCACGAGAACTATCCATATGAGAAGCCCCTGGAGAATCAGGAGCAAGCCGGCGATGGACCAATGCAATTCAGGCTTCACGATACTCATCCATCGGATTCAAAGGCCGCCAATTATGTCCAGAGGTTGCAAACTCAAAAAAGGGGAACAGCCCATCCGCCGCGAAAGCACCGAACGAAGATCGAATAGCCAATGAGCTACGAACCGAGTTCCCGCGCGGCATTCAACGCTGAGGCCGGGCCGCTCCTGCCTCTCGGATCACGTCGCCAGTCTTTGAGTCCAGTTGCGGCAATTCGGGATACATCCCACCAGTCGTGGTGTATCCGGCCTTGGCCTCACGTATCGCCTTGATCATTGCGGCGAAGTATGTAAACCAAACGGCCAGAAACGTAAGGACGGCCAGAGCAAAGATCACATACAGCCAAAGTGGAACTGTTTCAGCCGTCGCGCCGATCAAGAAGTAGGCTGCGCCACCGCCCCATGTGAAAGTCAGAAGACCGACACCTAAAGCCTTTAAGGGGCGTCCCCACTGCCTCGCAGTCCACCCTGGCAGCATTCTTGATTTGTCCACATTCACCTCCACTCTTGGTAAGCATGTCTGCCGGTATCGACGGTGAGACTTGTCGCATTTGCCATCGTATTAGTCGCGTCTATCCCGGCCGCTTCTGCCCCCATGCTGAGGTCTCCGCTTAGCAAAGCAGCTGCTTTGAAGGCGAGGCCAGCTCGAGCAACGCTCCGCTATTCCTATGGAGCAACGGGGCGACTTGGTGGGCTGCGAAGCAGCTCCGCGACATATCTCAGCGGTGTTGCGTATACCCCCATCGGGCAGGTCGCGCAATACGATCGCTCCGGAACAACAAGCAGTAGTACCGCGATCGGCTACGACCAAGCAACAGGGGCGGTCTCGCAGCTTCAAGAGACGACGCTCACCGGAACGACTTTCACGGTCACGGGAAACCGGCTCTACACACGCGACAAAGCAGGGAACGTATCCAAAATTGCGACGACGGCATCGGGTGTCGTCGCGGACACGCAGTGCTTCAACTACGACTACCTGCAAAACCTCGCAGCCGCGTGGACACCCACCTCGAACGCCTGCACGACGGCACCAACGTCCACAACGATTGGCGGCGTCGCTCCATACTGGACGACATACGCGGTAGACCCCACAACCGGAAACCGCACGCAAACGGTCGCAAAGCCTGCCACGTCCACCGCGCAGGAAACACGATACGACTACACCTATCCGGCGGCAGCAACCGCTCATCCGCACGCGGTCACCAATGTCCTGAAGCAAATCGGTACAGCCACTCCGACGAACACTGGCTACGCCGTTGATGCGTCGGGCAACACGACCGCACGTTCCACTCAGGTCCTTGAGTACAACCCAGCGGGCAAACTCGCCAAAACCACGGTGGGATCCGTCACTCAAAAGAACGTCTATGACGCATCAGGTCAGCTCCTGATCCGCATCGATTCCAGCGCAGGCTCCACGCTCTTCATCGGCGACACAGAGCTGAACATGGCTGCTGGTGCGACCGTCGCGTCGGGCGTGCGCACCTACACGGCCAATGAAACCGCCCTCGCCGAGCGGACAAGTACGGCCGGCGGAACAACCACGACGCTGAACTGGTTGTCAGTGGACCTGGTGAACACGTCAACAATGAGCATTGACGCCAGCACCGGCGCCATCGTCCGCCGCTACCTGGACCCCTACGGCAACAAACGCGGCACTGCCGCAACATGGTCGTCAAACCACAAATACTTGAACGCACCAAGCTCGACAGTAACCGGGCTCACCCACCTCGGCGCGCGCGAGTACGATCCCGTTCTTGGGCGATTCATCACCGTTGATTCCGTTCTCAGCCCGATGAATCCGCAACAGAACAACGGCTACAGCTACGCCGGAAACAACCCCGTCACGAGGGCAGACCCATCGGGAGACTGCTTCTCAATGGAGGGTTACAACTGCGCACAGTGGAACCGGATCTCCACCGCGCGGCGCGCGGCAAGCGGATCGGCGCCACCAGCAGCAGCGGGAAGCCCAAGCAGCGGAGGCGGTGTCAGCGTAGGCGGCCAAGTCGCCAACGGTGCGCGGCAAGCGACCTCAAACAAATCTCACACTGCGGCAATCGAACCCGTGGCCATGCAAAATGCCTTTGCATTGATCCTTGGAGTTGCGACGACTGCCATTATCGCCGCCGCGGTTATCGCCTGCGTGGCAGCGACGGTGGGGCTATGCGCGGTCGCCGGAGCAGGTTTCCTGGCGGCCGGAGTCATGGTTGCTGGCGCAGCGGGGAGCGTGATGACTTATGACAACTCCAGCGGCGCGAAAGATCTAAACGGATATACCCAAGCGGTCGCCGGCGGGGCAATACTTGGCGGTATCGCACCCGGCGCAGGTGCGCTACTCAATAAAGTCGCGCTCAAAGCTGTTGCACCGGTCACGAAGTCTGCAACTCAGCTGCCGATAGAATTGACGGTTGGGAACAATGCAAAGGAAGGTGTGCATGTGTACCAAGGGGTCGTAGATGGTGAAGCCGCCTACACAGGGATTACGAACAATTTGGGTGCTCGGACGGTCCAGCACGGAGCAAGATTTGACTCCCTTCAGCAGGTGACTTCCTCGACGTTGACCCGCGGGGAGGCTCGGGCCGTAGAACAGTCATTCATCGCGGACGACCGACTTACGAACATCATCAATAGCATTAGCCCGAAGCACCCTTACTACGACGATGCCGTCAACTGGGGTCGGGAATGGAGAGCGAACAATGGCCACTAAGAAGGTGTTTCAAACCAACTTGAAGGTCATCGAACCAAGTCGAAAGCCTTTGAGGCCCGGCGACATCTTCGCGATGCAAATCCCGAACGGTCGATATCTCTTCGGTCGAGTCATTGAAGCGGATCTTCCCGAGGGGGTCGGGCCACTGCCACGATCCAATCTGATCTACATTTATGCCGGAATTCACGAAACCATGCGCCCGGATTTATCCCGATTGGTCCCCTCGAATCTTCTCCTTCAGCCGCTCTTTACAAACCGACTCGGGTGGTCAAAGGGCTACTTCAAAACCGTCGCAAATGAGCCAATCCAGGAAAGCGACCGTTTGAAGGGCCAACATTTTTTCCACCATTTCACGCGGAAGTACTTTGACGTGGGGTGGAAAGAGGTTCCAGCGAGCAATGCACCTGGCGGCGATTGGGGAGTCGTGAGCTACCGAAGGATTGACGACTTGATTAGCGACGCACTGGGACTCCCCAGAGTCCCAGTGGAGGAGGAATGAACTTGATCTCATTTCCCACCCGGGAGCAGCTGAAAGATTTGAGTCCAATTCGACGTATGCGGAGCTTTCGCCGACATCGAGCGTCGTTGCATGGATCTCGACGATCGAATAGCTAGCAGCTTCTGAACCAAGTCGTGATGGCTTGATGAGGGTCGAACTACGAATGGAGAACGCCGATGGACAAAATGCAGATGAATGAGCCGAGCGGGTTGAAAGGCCCTCTTCAGAACTTGGGCGATGACAAAACGCAGCTGTACGGGTTCGTTAGCGGCCTGGTCGGGATCGTGGTGGTTTTGTTCATCCCGTTCTTTGGACTTGCAGCAGGCGTAAGTGCCCTCATGCTGGGAATCATCGCGAGGAAGAGGCTGACTCGCTCCCGGAAGGGAAGAGGGCTCACGACAACAGCCATCGTGCTGGGCATCTGCACCATTCTCATCGCGATTGTGGAGATCATTGCACCTGTTTTCTTGCGTGGTTGAGCGGTCGGATTCCGACTCAAACCATCTGACACCCTCGCGGCCTACGCACGAGCCACATGTCTCGAATAACTAATGATTTCCGAGACATTCAACAGGGTCTGCACACGTGAACGTCAAACCGCGAAACTCATCCGATCGGGGTTGTCTCGATAAGTCGTCTCAACACACAGCGTGTCTCAACCTGACCAATGGGGTTTACGAAGCAAAACAGGGGGGATGAGGGTTCTGGGCAGTACCGTTCGGTCTAAACGCTACGAACAGTCGTTGCTAATTATTGCCAGCTGCCCTTCGTCTGCTGGGCTGCCGTCTTCGGCGCCCTAGAACCACGCGAAAGTGGCCCTGTTTGCAGTTGGAAGGAGTGGCCCTATTTTCACTTGGCATTAACAAACTCGAACGAGAGCTGCATCCCGCGACACACGCTAAAGATCGATGCGGATGCGTCCGTCGTAAATGCCGAGATCGCGGTCGCCGGCCAGCGGCGCAGGCGCCGGGAGGCTGCTCTGCCGATCGAGCTCGATGGCCGCTTCGTGACGGCTCGGGGCGAAGACCTCGTCGCCGATGGTGAGCAGGCTGCCTCCGCCGCCCGGGCGCTCATTCTTGTTCGAGAGGTCGATCCAGCCGAGGCGGTTCGCGAAGTAACCGAGCAGGAAGACCCCGGCCACTCCGATCAGAAACCACCAGTTCATGCCTCCAGCGTAACCTGACGGCTCGGAAGGGGCTGTCGGAGGGCGCGCGGGAGTGGGGAGCCACATCCGATGCGCACGATCGGGTCGCTAGGCCAGCAGGGTCAGGAGGTCACGTCGAGTAGGAGGCGGCGAGCCGGCGAAGTCCCTCGTCGAGAGAAACGGCGGGCACCCAGTGCAGGTCGGCGCGCGTCTGGCGCTGGTCAAACCAGTGCGCGGTCGACAATTGCTCGGCCAGGAATCTGGTCATGGGCGGCTCGTCGACCCCCGGGCGGATGCGCCACATCGCCTCGATTGCGGATCCGGCGGTTCTGGCCAGCCCGGCCGGCACCCGCCAGCCCGGGGCACGCACGCCGGCCGCCGCGCAGATGCCGGCCAGCAGTTCGGCCACCGGGCGCGGCTCGCCGTTGGTGATCACGTACGCCCGGCCGTGCACCTCGTCGGCGCGCTCGAGGGCTGCCACGATCCCGGATGCCGCGTTGTCGACGTAGGTCGAGTCGATCAGCGCGGCGCCATGGCCGAGCAGGGGAAGCCGGCCGGACCGCGCCCGTTCGACGACGCGGGCGACGAGCTGGGTGTCCCCCGGGCCCCAGACCAGGTGCGGGCGCACCGCCACCACGTGCAGTCGCGGCGAGTCGGCGGCGAGCGCGAGCAGTTCGGCCTCGGCTTTCGTGCGGGCGTAGTCGCCTCTGGCGTGC
>Ga0075017_100002704_pt1 | contig 11128 bp, 8 predicted proteins | sample AleBraG_ABR_2012_FD_71475 | JGI IMG/M metagenome (GOLD analysis project Ga0075017, IMG submission 71475) | Freshwater sediment microbial communities in response to fracking from Pennsylvania, USA - Alex Branch Run_MetaG_ABR_2012 | ecosystem: Environmental > Aquatic > Freshwater > Creek >...
CTGGCGATCGGTAGTCACGTCGTGCACCGACAGCACGGCGTGGCGCGGTTCTCGGGCACGACGACGCGTTCGATCAACGGGACCGTCCGCGACTACCTGATCCTGGAGTTCAAGGACGGCCGCAGCTACTGGCCCACCGAGCAGATCGACGCGCTCACGGCGTACACGGGCGGCGACTCACCGGCGCTCTCGCGCATGGGTGGCGCCGAGTGGCAGCGCACGAGCGCCAAGGCCCGCGCCGCGGCGTTCCTCGTGGCCCAGGAGCTCGTCGACCTCTACCGGCTCCGCTCGGTGACGCCGGGCCACGCCTTCGCGCCCGACTCGGCCTGGCAGCGCGAGATGGAGGACCTGTTCGCCTACACGCTCACGGCCGACCAGGCCCAGGCGATCGCCGACGTGAAGGCCGACATGGAGTCGGTGCGCCCGATGGACCGGCTGGTCTGCGCCGACGTCGGCTTCGGCAAGACCGAGATCGCGGTGCGCGCCGTGTTCAAGGCCGTCCAGGACAACACGCAGGCGGCGCTGCTCGTGCCCACGACGCTGCTGGCCAGTCAGCACTACGCGACCTTGACCGACCGGTTCGCGGGCTTCCCGGTGCGCGTCGCCCTCCTGAGTCGCTTCGTGGACGACGCCGAGTCGGCGGTGACGATCGCGGGCCTACGTGACGGCACCGTGGACGTCGTCGTGGGCACGCACCGCCTGCTCTCGGACACGGTGACCTTCAAGTCCCTCGGCCTGCTCGTGGTGGACGAGGAGCAGCGATTCGGCGTGACCCACAAGGAGGCGATCAAGTCGCGCAGCGTCGGCGTGGACGTGCTGACGCTCTCGGCCAGCCCCATTCCGCGCACGCTGGAGATGGCCTTCGCGGGCATCCGCGACCTGTCGATGGTCACGACGCCGCCCGCGGACCGGCGCCCGATCCTCACGCACGTCGGCGAGTTCGACGAGGCCGCGGTCGTCGAGGCCGTGCGCCGCGAGCTGCTGCGCGAGGGCCAGGTCTTCTACGTGCACAACCGGGTGTCGGACATCGACCAGGTGGCCCGCCGGCTCGGCCAGCTCGTGCCCGACGCGCGCATCGCCATCGCGCACGGCCAGATGGACGAGGGGACCCTCGAACGGGTGATGATCGACTTCGCCGAGCGTCGCTTCGACGTCCTCGTGTGCACGACCATCGTGGAGTCCGGACTGGACCTCGCGCCGGTCAACACGCTGATCGTCGACCACGCCGAGCGCCTGGGCCTGGGCCAGCTCCACCAGCTGCGCGGCCGGGTCGGGCGAGGGGGCCAGCGCGCCTACGCGTACCTCTTCCACCCGGCCGACCGCGTCCTCTCCGAGACCGCGTACGAGCGCCTGCGCACGGTGGGGGACAACACTGCGCTGGGTAGCGGCTTCAAGATCGCGATGCGCGACCTGGAGATCCGCGGCGCGGGCAATCTGCTGGGCCACGACCAGTCCGGTCCGGTGGCGGCCGTCGGCTACGACCTCTACGTCCAACTCGTCGCCGAGGCCGTCGCCGACGCGCGCGGCATCACCGTGGCGCCGGTCGTCTCGATCACCCTGGACGTGCCCGGCGAGGCGCACCTGCCCAAGGAGTACGTCGAGGCTGACGACGCGCGCCTCGAGGCGTATCGACGCCTGGCCGGCATCACGACCGACGCGCAGCTCGAGGACCTGCGCGAGGAGTGGATCGACCGCTACGGACCTCTGCCGGTGGCGGCGCTGGGGTTGCTCGACCTGGCCGCTCTGCGACTGGCCTGCGTCTCCCTGGGCGTGCGCACGCTGGTCGTGATGCCCGCGCGCGTGGGCGTGCGCTCGGCGCCGGTCGTGCGCGCGTCACCGCTCACGCTCACGCTCTCCCAGCAGCTGCGCCTGCGACGTCGCCACGGCTCGCGCGCCTACGACGAGGCCGCGCACGAGTTGCGCGTCGAGCTCGATTCGAACGACGTGAACCCCGTGTCGATCCTCGCGCTCGTGCGCGAGACGGTCGCCGGCGCCGAGGAGGCGCCGTAGTTCCTCGGTAGGCTGGACGGGTGCGCCGGCTCCTCGCCCTCTTCGTCGTGGCCGTCCTGGGCGCCGGTGTCTACGGCATCAGCGGCGCCTCCTCGGGCCTCGCCGTGGACGGTTCGCGGGTCTCGGCGTCGACGCTGCGCTCGGAGCTCGCGGCGATCGCGGCGTCGCCGACACTCACGTGCCACGTGGAGGCCCTGGCCCAGGCCGGCGTCACGACGGGCGCCGGCGGAGACGCCATCGCCGCGTCGAGCGTGGCGGCCTGGGGCCGGCTGCGGGTGGAGGGATTGGCGATCCAGCAGTTCGTCGCGCATCACTTCCTGTACCGCGCGACCCCCTACCGACTCTCGGTGGCGCGCTCCTCGCTCGAGGCCGAGATGACCCAGGCCGTGACGGCGACGGAGGCCGCATTCGCCCAGCAGGGACACTCGTTCGTCTGTCCGGGAACCTCGGCCCAAGCGCTGGCGGCCATGCCGCGCGAGATGCTCAACGCCCAACTGACCGCGCAGGCCGCGTCGCTCTACCTCATCGCCCAGATGAACTCGACGATCCCGCTCACCACCGCCTCGCTCCACGCATACTTCGACGCGCACGCATCGTCGTACGACACCGTGTGCATCTCCGTGGCACTGGTCGGCGTCTCTCAGGTGACCACATTCGTCACGGCGATCAAGTCCTCGGGCCTGTCGGTCGCGGCGCTGTCGCGCAAGTACACGGTCGACCCGAAGCTGGCCGCCAAGGGCGGCGTCTACGGGTGCTTCGGGCCGACGTCGAGCGTGTACGCGACGGTGCTCCACGACGTGGGCTCGACGCCCATCGGTCAGTTCAATCCGACCCCCCAGAGCGTCTCGCTCTCGGGCGCCACCTACGCGCTCTTCGTGGCGCCGACCAAGCGCTCCGCGACACCGTTCGCGATCGCGGCGCCCGCCGTGTACGCGGCGGTCCAGAGCCTCAACGCCACGGCCGCCGGCAACGTCAAGAAGGACATCCTCTTCCGCGCCGCGGTCGCGGTCGACCCGGCGTTCGGCCGGTGGGCCCTGGTGTCGGGCGCGGCGACCCTGACCACGCCGGGGACGCCCAACAGCGCCGACGTCACCGGCTCGGCGGTGCTCGCCGGCACCACGCCCGCGACCTATAAGTGACCCGTCCGGTCGTCCGCGTCGTCGGACTCGGACCCGGTGACCAAGACCTCACCACCGCGCGCACGACGCGCCTGATCGGTGCGGCGTCGGTCAGTCGCCTGCGCACGCGTCGCCACCCGGGCGCCGCGCACCTCGGCGACATCGCCAGCTACGACGAGTGGTACGAGGACGCGACCTCCTTCGACGACCTGTACGAACGCATCGCCGAGGACCTCGCGGGCCTGGCGTCGACGTCGCCGACACGCGAGGTCCTCTACATCGTGCCGGGCTCGCCGGTGGTGGCCGAACGCACCGTCGAGCTGTTGCGCGCGCGCGAGGACGTCGAGACCGTGTGCGAGCCCGCCGTCTCGGTCGTGGACCTCGCGTGCGCGGCGATGTCGCGCGACCCCATGGACGGCCTGCGCGTCGTGGACGCGCTCGGCTCCGCCGAGCCGCTGCGCGGACCGGGGCCCCTCCTCGTGCTGCAGTGCTACGCGCCCGAGGTGCTGGCCGGTCTCGCCGCGCGACTGCCCGCCCCGACCCCCGTGACGGTGCTGCACCACCTGGGCCTGGTCGACCAGCGACTGGTGAGCGTCCCCGCGGGAGAGCTCGTCGGCTTCGCCGACGCCGACGAGTTGACCTCGGTCTGGGTCGACGAGCTGCGAACGCCCGGTGCCGCGATCGACGACCTGGTCGACCTGATGCGCCGGCTGCGTCACGACTGCCCCTGGGACCAGGAGCAGAGCCACGCCTCGCTCACTCGCCACCTGCTCGAGGAGGCCTACGAGGCCCTCGACGCGCTCGAGGTCTTGGTGCGACGCGAGGCCGACGGCTCGCCAGTCGACACGGCGGTCGCCCACGTCGAAGAGGAGCTGGGCGACCTGCTGTTCCAGATCGTGTTTCACGCTGAGCTCGGCGCTGAGGAGGGCCGATTCGACCTCGCGACGATCGCCGACCGCGTGGGCACGAAGCTGGTCGGGCGACACCCGCACGTCTTCGGCGACCTCGCCGTGAGTGGCTCGGACGAGGTCGCGTCGAACTGGGAGACCCTGAAGCGCGACGAGAAGGGTCGCGCGAGCGTCACCGAGGGCATCGCCTGGCAGCTGCCCGCGCTGACGCTCTACACGAAGCTGGTGCGCAAGGCCGTGCTCGTCGACCTGGAGGGACCGGGCGCCAGCTCACTCGTCGACGCGGTGGCGGCGCTGCGATCGATCGAACTGTCGGCGACGCCGGCGCCGGACGCCGCGTCGACGGCCGACGTCGACCCCGCGTGGGGTGACGCGATGGTCGCCGTGGTGCGCGCCGCGCGCTGGGCGGGCGTCGATCTCGAAGGCGTCGTGCGCGAGCGCAGCGCGCGTCTTCGCGACGCCATCGTGGCCGCCGAGACTTCGAGTTCTCCAACCTGACGGCTAGCGTGAAGTGCGACGAGGGAGGTCCATGAGCGCCATCGAACTGGTCCGCGGCCGCCAGGTCCTGGACTCGAGGGGCAACCCCACCGTCGAGGCCGAGGTGCACCTCGAATCGGGCGCGTCGGGACGCGCGGCTGCGCCGTCGGGGGCCTCCACGGGAGCGCGTGAGGCCGTCGAGCTGCGCGACGGCGGCGTCGAGTGGGGCGGCAAGGGCGTCACGCGCGCGGTGGCCAACGTCAACGGGGAGATCAACGACGCCCTCGAGGGGTACGACGCGCTCGATCAGCGAGCGGTCGACTACGCGATGATCGACCTGGACGCGACCCCGAACAAGTCGCGCCTCGGCGCGAACGCGATTCTCGCCGTCTCGCTGGCCACGGCCAAGGCGGCGGCGGCCGAATCGGACGTCGCGCTCTACCAGTACCTCGGCGGCGTGAACGCCCACGTGCTCCCGGTGCCGATGATGAACGTCGTCAACGGCGGCGTGCACGCGCTCAACACGATCGACTTCCAGGAGTTCATGATCATGCCCATCGGCGCCGCGACCTTCGCCGAGGCGCTGCGCTGGGGGTCCGAGACCTATCACGCGCTGCGCGCGATCTTTGCGGGGCGCGGACTGTCCACCGCCGTGGGCGACGAGGGCGGCTTCGCGCCCGACCTGCCCGACAACGAGAGTGCGGTCAAGGTCCTGGTCGAGGCCATCGAGGCCACGGGACGCCGTCCCGGGCGTGACGTGGCCATCGCGCTGGACCCGGCCACGTCCGAGCTGTGGCGCGACGGCGCCTATCACTTGAAGGGCGAGGGGCGCGTCCTGACCAGCGCCGCGCTCGTCGACTACTGGGAGGACCTGGCCGGCCGCTACCCGATCGTCTCGATTGAGGACGGAATGGCCGAGGACGACTGGGACGGCTGGGCGGCGCTGACGTCGCGCCTCGGTGAGCGAATCCAGATCGTGGGCGACGACGTCTTCGTCACGAACTCCGAGCTGCTGGCCGCCGGCGTCGCGCGCGGCGTGGCCAACTCGATCCTCATCAAGCTCAATCAGATTGGCACGCTCAGCGAGACCCTCGACACCGTCGCGCTCGCGACGCGCTCGGGGTACAGCTCGGTGATCTCGCACCGATCGGGCGAGACCGAGGACGTGACGATCGCCGACCTCGCGGTGGCGACGAACGCCGGCCAGATAAAGACCGGTGCGCCGGCGCGATCTGACCGCGTGGCGAAGTACAATCAACTCCTGAGACTCGAGGAGATCCTCGGGGATCAGGCACGCTTTCCGGGTGCCACGTCTTTGTCGGGGGCGGCGGGTGTCAGCTACTCATAACGTTCCAGCGCCAACGAGCCACCGGTGGATGACGCCCCTGGCGGTGGTGACCGCCGTCGTGATGCTGGCCGCCTGGTTCCCGCTCGCCGCCCTGTGGCACCAGCAGAGCCAGATCGACGCGACCACCAGCCAGATCAGCGCCCTGCGCCTCCAGGAGAGGACCCTGGCCGCGCGGGCCAAGTCGATCTCCACACGCGCCGCCGCCACGCTGCTGGCGCGCCAGCAGTACCAGCTCGTCCTGCCCGGCCAGAGCTTCATCCAGGTGCTGCCCGGGCGTGAGGCCGGTTCGCCGTCCGTCGCCAGCGGCGACCCCGGACTGCAGCCGCTGGTCTCGCCGTCGTCGGTGACCGCCCTCGGATCGACGCCGACGGTGCACCGCCGCTCGGCGGTCGGCGGGTTCGTCTCGCGGCTCGTGCGCACGCTCGAGTTCTGGCGTTGACCTTCCGCGACGCGTCGCCCGACGACGTCGCGGCGGTGACCGAGTTGCTGGGCCGTCCTGCGGCGGGGCGCTTCGCCATCGTGGTGCGCCGCGGCGACGGCGCGCCGGTCGTGATCGAGAACGAGCCGCACCTGCGTGACGGCACGCCGATGCCGACCCTGTACTGGCTCGTCGACCGCGAGTTGCACACCGCCGTCAGCCGTCTCGAGTCCGACGGGGGCGTGCACCGCTACGAGGGGCTGGTCGACGGTGCGGAGCTGGCGGCGGCGCACGAGCGTCACGCCCAGCGACGCGCGGCCGCGACCACGCGGCGCGACGCGCCGGACGCCGCGGGCGGCGTCGGGGGAACGCGCGTGGGCGTCAAGTGCCTGCACGCGCACCTGGCCAACTATCTCGCGACCGGCGACGACCCGGTAGGCGAGCTCGTCGCGACGTCCGTCGGGCTGCCCGAGCTGGTGCGCGTCGACGTGAGGGCGCCGGTGGCGGCCCTCGACTGCGGGTCGAACTCGACGCGCCTGCTGATCGTGGACGGCGCGGGCGCAACGCTCGCGCGCGATACGCGAATCACGCGCCTGGCCCAGGGCGTGGACGCGCGCGGCGTCCTGGCCGACGAGGCGATGGGTCGCTCCTTCACGGTGCTCGAGGAGTACCGGGGCGTCATGGACGCGGCGGGCGTGTCGCGCGGGCTCCTCGTCGCGACCTCGGCCGTGCGCGACGCGGCCAACGGAGCCCAGTTCCTCGCCGAGGCCGGGCGACGGGCGGGCGTGCCCGCGCGGATCCTCACCGGTGACGAGGAGGCTGGCTTCACCTTCGCCGGGGCGACGCGGGACCTGGCGACAGACGATCGGCCGACGGTGCTCGTCGACGTGGGCGGCGGGTCGACCGAGCTGGCGACGCGCGTGGATGGCGTCACGTACAGCTACTCGATGCAGCTGGGCTGCGTGCGCGTGACCGAGCGCGCGCTCGGTCGCGAGGCTCTGACGCCGGCGCGCGCCGCCGCCGCTCGCGAGATGATCGAACGCGAGCTCGACGTGGCGTTCACGCAGCGCCCGGCGTTCGGCGCGCTCGGGCCGGTGCGCCTCGTGGGAGTCGCGGGAACCGTCGCGACGCTGGCCCAGCTCGACGCGGGCGAGTCGACCTACCGTCGCGAGACGGTGCACCACCGCGTCATCACCCGTGCGACCGTCGTCGAGTGGCGCGACCGGCTCGGCGCCGAGACGCCCGAACAGCGCCTCGAACATCCCGGGATGGTCGTGGGGCGCGAGGACGTCCTGGTCGGCGGACTGTTCGTCCTGGACGCGGTGATGGGCCGCCTCGCCGCCGACGAGCTGATCACGTCCGAGAGCGACATCCTCGACGGCGTGGCCGCGTCGATCTGAGTGGGCGTCGTCGCGTCGTACCTGCCACGATAGAGAGATGACGGGACGGTCCGAGTGACGACGCGCGGCGCGATCCATTCGGCGACGACGCTGCACGGGCGTCGGGTGGTCCTTCGCACCCTCACCGACGCGGACTACGAGGGGTGGTACGAGGTCCGGCGTCGCTGCTCGGACTGGTTGCTCAAGTGGGAGCCGCGTTCGGCCCACGCGACGCACCTGGCCGAGGACCGGCGCAGCTTCGCCAGCCGCTGCGCGATCCGCGAACGCGAACGCCAGTTGGGCACCGGCTTCGGGTTCGGCATCTTCTACGCGGGACGGTTCATCGGCGAGATCACCCTCTCGTCGATCGCGCGCGGCCCCCTCCAATCGGCCTACGTGGGCTACTGGATCGACGAGGCGTGGGCCGGCCAGGGGCTGATGCCCGAGGCCGTCGTGACGATGCTCCAGTACGCGTTCGAGACCCTGCGCCTGCACCGCATCGAGGTGAACATCATCCCGCGCAACGCGGCGTCACGACGGGTGGTCGAGAAGCTCGGCCTGCGCTGCGAGGGCGTCGCGGAGCGATACCTCGAGATCGACGGCGCGTGGGAGGACCACGCGCGCTACGCGATCACCGCCGAGGAGTGGAACGACCGCGCGCCCGAGCTGGTGGCGAGCTGGCTGCTGCCGCGCGCGGACTAGACCGCGTCGAAGCGTCGCCCGGACAACTCGGTGATGTCCGCCGTGCGCAGCACGCCGTTCAGTCCGTCGGCGATCGCGTGCGCGCCCAGCGCGGCGTCGTGTCCGAGGACGACGAGGGCGTTCGTCGCCGAGCGCGCGACGACCGCGCCCAGCACGCGCGCCTCGCGCGCCAGCTGGGCGACGCGCGCGACGTCGACGTCAACCTCGACCTCCACGACCGGATTCGCGTAGTGGGTGCGTCCCAGCGCGCGCAGGTCGCGAATCATCTGCAGTGAGTCGCGCGCCAGGCGCACCGACGAGCCCGCGACGTCGTCCCACGTCACGGGCACCGGCGTCACGGCGAGTCCGAGCCGCTGGGCCAGCAACAGCATCTCGGCGTCGAAGATGAACCGGTCGGTGTATCCCAACAGGCCCATGACCCGCGCGGCGCCGAGTCGGTAGCCCTTGCAGCCGCACTGGGTGTCGCGCAGCGTCGTGCCGGTGTAATGGCGCACCAGGACGTTGAACGCCTTGCCAGCCGCGGTGCGCAGCGGCGAGTCGTAGTCGATGTGCTCGTTAAGAACTCGTGAGCCGGGGGCCAGGTCCGCCGCGTCGAGCGCGGCCACGATCTCGGGCAGGTGGCTCGGGCGGATCGACATGTCCGCGTCGGTGGCGATGACGCGCGCGCCGCGCGCCAGCGCGACGCCCAGTCGCACGGCCGCGCCCTTGCCCCGATTGACGGGCTGCTGGACGAATCGCGCGTTCTCCAGGTGCCCGTAGACGCGCTGGGCCACGCGCAGTGTGTCGTCGCTCGATCCGTCGTCGATCACGATGACCTCGGTGTCGGCGCCGAGCGCCTCGAGCGTCGGGCGCAGTCGTTCGAAGCCGGCCGCGAGTCGTAGCGCCTCGTTGTACGCCGGGATGACCAGGCTGAGCGAGGGCGGCGCGTCCGTCACGGCCGGGCGGCGCCGACCAGTCCGAAGGTGAAGATCGGCGAGAAGCTCACCGTGGTGCCCGAGTGGGCCGCCGAGATGATCGTGCTCGTGCCCCACGGGCCGCTGCCGGCATACATCACGACGTGGTCAACCTGGTGGTCGCCGTCGAGGTTGTAGTAGTAGAGCAGGTCGCCCGGCTGGAGCGCCTGGAGGGGGACGTGGCGCATGGCCGGCCACTGGGCCTCCGTGGTGCGCGGGATGTTGAAGCCGGCCTGGGCCCAGGCCCACTGGACCAGGCCCGAGCAGTCGAAACCCTTGAAAGGCGTCTCTCCTCCCCAGGCGTAGGGCACGCCGATCTGGCTCTCGGCCGCCTTGAGCGCCGCCATCCCCTGCGCCGACCCGGCGGGCGAGCCCGAGATGAGCGTGGGCGTGGCCGCCTGGATCGCCGAGAGGACCTGGTTGGCGGCGGTCTGTCCGCCGACCGCCGACGCCGCCGCGACCGCCTGCGCCTCGCCGGCGACGTCCTTGTGGCGAGCCGCCGCCACGCCCACGGTGATCTCGTAAGAGATGATCTCGCCGCGCAGCTTGCGCGTGACGACGGCCAACGTGGCACGCGTCACCGACTCGTTGTGGATGTTCTGGCTGAGCAGCGCCTGCATCGTGTGGGTCTGCTGGACGGAGTGCGAGCGCTGCACGGCCACGGCGGCGATCGTGTTGTCCAGCGACTTCTTCTGGTTCTCGTAGTTGTTGCGCAGGGTCGTCAGGTCACCGATGACCTGGTCCTGGTACACCTTCTGCGCGTCGCTTCTGGTGACGTTCTGATTGAACAGCTCGAGGATCTGCGCGTCGGCGGCACCCAGCACGTAGGCCTTCACGACCGCCGTGGCGAGCTGCTGGGCGGTCGTGGCCACCGCGACGCGCTTCTGGGACTCGTCGGCTTGCAGGCGCACGATGGTCGCGTTGATCGACAGGAGCTTGGCCTTGGCCGCGTCGTACTCGTTCGCCGTGATCTCGCTGGTCTTCTCCTGCGCGAAGAGGGTCGCCGAGAGGCGGGCGATGCGCGCCCGGTCCGTGGCGATCGACGCCGAGGCGTCGGCCACGGGCAGGATCAGCGCCACCACGAGGGTGGCGAGGACGACCAGGGAGGCTGACCTTGTCGTGCCCCGACGACGCACGCAACTCACCCACCAAGCCTACTGAGCACTATTTGTGAATTGGCTCAGTTTGCCGACTGTTTACAATGCGTTAGCGTTGGCCCGCGGTTGACGTGTGGGGGCGTAGCCCAATTGGCAGAGGCAGGGCGCTTAAACCGCCTCCAGTGAGGGTTCGAGTCCCTCCGCCCCTACGACAGAAAGGCATTCCCGATTCTTTAGTAGCGTGGCACGCGTGGCGAAGAGCACAGCGGGCAAGTGGGTCAGCAGGGTCGGGTCGTCGGGAGGCGGCAAGGCCTACCGAAAGACGCGTCCCTCCAACTACTACGGCGTGCTCATCGTGATCGTCGTCCTGGGCATCGCCGCGACGCTGCTCGCTCGCTACGACTACCAGCACCCGGCGTCGGCCACCGGCGCGCCGCCCGCCGTCGGGACCACGTGGTACGCGGCACTCAGCGTCGAGCAGTGCGGCACGGTGCTGCCGTACCTGCCCGCGAACAAGCCGGGCCTCGGCGGGTTCGTCATCGGTGCCGACAACGTCCTGCGGATCAGCCCCATCTCGGCGGCCGACTCCGGCGTCCACGCGACGGTCGCCCAGTTCGCCAACGAGTACCCCGGGATGATCATCTCCTCGAGCCAGATCGCCCTCACGCCCACCGGGACCGCCCAGCCCTCGACGACCTGGCGGAACGGCGACCTCTGC
>Ga0075017_100002707_pt1 | contig 11124 bp, 1 predicted proteins | sample AleBraG_ABR_2012_FD_71475 | JGI IMG/M metagenome (GOLD analysis project Ga0075017, IMG submission 71475) | Freshwater sediment microbial communities in response to fracking from Pennsylvania, USA - Alex Branch Run_MetaG_ABR_2012 | ecosystem: Environmental > Aquatic > Freshwater > Creek >...
CCTGCACCAACACCAACCTTATCAAGGTACTCCAAGGGGGACTTTGAGGTCGTTGAGAACTTCCCACCATGGAAGTCCTTGTCCCGATACAAGGCACCCAAAGGAAGACGCTCTGTACAACCAAGGTACTCTGGGCTGGCTTCGGTATCTCCTGCAGCACTCAATGCACCAACTTTGAGGTTAGGTCGTGTTGCAATTGAGGTTGGAGGTGGGTAAGCTGTTGGGTCTTCGAACCCAACGTTTCGGAAGTCGTAGGTGTTTGGTGCTACGAGATCTCCAGAAAGACGTCCGGTACCCATCGAAGTAATGAATCCGATAGAGGCTAGCACTTCAAGTGGCTTCTGATTTGGACGAGTCAAAGAAGCAGCATCCAAGAAAGACGAACTCAATTGGTATGCCGTTGCACTTTGAAGTGGTCCAGGAGTAAACCCTTGGTCCAAGTAGTTTGACTGAGAGCCCCATGGGTCACCTTGATAAGGTGTGCGACTATAGTTGACAAGTGCAGTATCAAAACTTGTCAGTGGACCTGGAAGAATAGCCCAAGGTCCAGGGAGGGTGGAGTTGGTAATGTTATCAGCACGTGTTGCACCAATCGCCTGTGAATTTACAGAAGTACGTGCACGAGAGAGAACCAACCTGAAGGGTTTGTTGATGTCGAAAGAACCTCGATCAAACCCAAAGATGCTGGCTGCAATCACGTAGTGCTTCGAACGGAAGCTACCGATAGGAGTTGGTGACTTTGATAGATCAAGAGCATCTGCATTCAGAACAAAGAAGCTGTCCCCGTCGTCATCAATCTCAATCCAGAACAGTGGACCATTGAAGTTTTGGCGCAACAGATTCTTGGCACCTGAACCCGTTGGTTGACGAGTAGTGTTACTAAAGCCTGGACCATTGCTCTTGTAGTCTGAAGACTCATAGACAGCAAACAATCGAGCGATGCCATAGAACGGAGGTAATTGGATACCCTGTCGACCATAGCCCCTACCGTCATCAAAGAACTTGGCCCCTGCAAAGGTACCACTGTAGGAGAAGGTTGCATTGTATGTTGCATCAATAGTGGTGGGACCCGAGAAGTTACCCGTGGAGAAGGCAGCAAAGGAGAAAGTCCCAGTATAGTTGATGTATTGCTTGTTATGGTCCTGATCCGTTACCGCTGTATAGTCACCCTCATGCGATTGAAGCATGAAGTTGATACCACGATGGAACGTCGTGTTATTGGCTGGGAGGATTGGGGCATATACTGCACCCCAGCCTGGAACCATGTGCCTTGGGAGGGTGACATAAAAGTTCTTACGCTTCAAGTCGGAATCCGTACACCCTGAGAAGTGATTCAATGGGTCTGTGGTACTCCACTTGGGGGTGACGCCATCCACCTTGTTGAGAGGCATCAAACCTTGAGCATGGTACAATGAGAACTGCACACTACCTGATACGGTAGGGAAGGTCTCATACACCGTAACTGAATTGGCTGTGTTAGAAGCCTGTACAGTATAGGTCCCCTTAGCAGGACCATCATGAATAACTAGGAGGTCTTGGTCACCTACAGGGGTACTAGCAAGTGGTAACGTTGCTGTAAGAGTGGAAGCGGACAAAGTTCCAGACCCTGAGGCATAAGAGGTTGCGGTAGGGTTTGCACCCGAACCATTGAGTGCATTCACAGTTGGGAAACTGATCCTTTGGAAGGGGGTCAGGATGACTGTCTTAGAGCCAAGGTCCGCATAGGCTTCAGCAGTCACTGGAAGAAGATTCTTGTATGCAGTGCTTCGGAACTTGCTCCACAACATAGCCCAAGAGACCCTCAAGGGGAAGTTGTTCTGAGGAATACCCGAGGGTTGAGTCAACAACTCAGCATAAGGGTTCGAAAGTGTGATGTTGTGAATAGAGTCAGGTCGACGGGATAACCCACGGCCACCACCATATTGAGCCCGAACCGTAACATAGAGGTTGGGACGATTACTATTGCTCATTGGGAACGGAGCACCGGCACCAACCAACTGAATAGTAAGGTTTGACGTTGATGTTGGGTTACGAGGGGTAACCACAAATCGATGCTGAGGCAGGGTTTCAATACTACCATCAACACGGATCTGAATGGAACCTACCCCTTTGCGAACCTCAAAGAAGGTACCTGTAGTTGCTGGTGGGATTACATCAAGGTGGAGTTGGGAGGTACCCAGACTAACCACCGGATAGGAACCCTTCGCTGGTCCGTAGAAGATGACTAGGGTATCGCCAACTTCAACCCCACTAAGGTCCATTGAGGTCGTAAATAGTTCTGAGGAACCGTCTGTTACGCCATCTGAACCAGAAGCTGGAACCTCGTTCAAGAGTCGCACTTGGTCTGAGTCAGCTCCAGAGACAGTGTTCTTGAAGGAAGTTACCGGAATAACAATTCGGTCCCCTGTACCCGTTACAGGATCTGAATTCAATAGTACGAGGTCAACCGAGTCTGAAGTGAACGTACCACCAGTAACTTGCCTGACTGTAACAGCTCCAACCGCATTCAATGACCATGTTGGGACTACCGACTGTGAACCACCCACAGCAACAACACCTGAATAGGGTGTGCACAATACTTCGACAGGTTGTTGGACAGCTGCATCTGAGAAGATTTGCCTGATCCGGTCTGGAGCATCCAGGGAAGTAACACCCAGACCTGCAGGTGTGGCGCTGATACGATCTTCATAGGTGACAAATGAACCTTGAGTACCTGCACCAGAACGCTTCCAATTGCTCCTAAGTTGACCTTTCAAAAGCTTGTCAAGATTGGCTTTCAATAAGGACTGATACTCAAACCCATTGGGATTAACAATGTGTCTGAGGTCCAAGATATCTGTAAGAGCGACCTGATCAGCAAACAACTTGTCAGGACGACCTGAGATGAGGTTCACTGTAGAACCTACGGGATGGGATTCTGCAGTAGTACCATTCAAGCCACGAACCACACCACTAATGGTGGTTCCAGTGATTGAAGTGTAAGATAGGATCTCTTCCCCAATTTGAATAAGTACCGATGAGGCTGGATTCGTAGGTAGCGCTGAACCAAGAACCGATACTACTGAGATTGTAGTTGAGGTATCAGTGATACCTGTAGCTATCACTGGAACTACTGAGAATGTAGTTACTCCACTTCGGTCAGTAGCAGTAGGGTTCCTATTGAACCCTCCATTGAGATTCTGGGAAGGGTCACTTGACCACACTACCGAGTTTCGCCTGAAGATAACACAGAGTGGGATAGCATAAACATAGCCATCAACCGTTGCCAATGAGTTGTCTGTACCATCTCCAGCCCTCCACAGGCCTGGGTCACCCAACTCTTTGCCCATGTTCAAGAAGGGGTACCCTCCTGAAGTAGGAGCAGTGGCTTGAGTACCTTGAGCTTTTACCAAACTTGTGTCAAACCCATCAGGGAAGGTTGCCAAACCAATGAGGCCCTTCACCACTCGGATACGATACTGGAGTTGAATCCTTTGAGTAGTTTCTGTGCCAATAGCAGGATCTTTGAAGTCATCTGGGAGATAACTTGCACCACCCTCTACGTTACCATAGCGATAGATAGCGGAAGCACTTGGCTTGTTTAGAGCACTTGGGTTGGCTGGAAGGCGTGCCTTCCAAACTTCAACGAACACGAAGTCTGCTCGAAAGTCACCACTGTTTGCAGGAGGTGGGTCTAATGCAATTTTGTTGAAGGTATCTGTATTGTTAGGGCTACCTGGGGGTGTACCAACGCCAGTACCTGTGATGGGAATCAACCATCCATTGACAACAGCCCAAGGAAAGGATCGTACTTCACCGGTACCTTGTTGTCCAAACTTGAACCAGTTGGACCAACTTGGATCAGTCACATAACTCTTGGATAAGTTGGTGTCGTTACCCAACCACCCTGAAGGCGTATTCTCCAAGACTAGCTTCTGAGTGGCGTCCACTTCCAGTTGGTGAATCAGATTGAGTTCCGAGTCAAGTGGTGGTCGACCTGCCTGCCAAATCAAAGAAAGGACCCCAGAATCCTTAGGATTGAGCACCCGACTAACACCAGTACCGAAGTTATCAGACATGTAGAGTCTCCAATTTTAATCTGTTCGACCAACTGCAATGAAGATTAGTAGAGAACCGCCCAAGACCCTATAAAGATACGGGGTGTCACAGCAACATTGGTTGTCCTTGTGAAACGTAGGACCAACTGTGTCCCTCTAGCGGCTGGGGGGATGGTGACAAGTGCCTTATCTATAGTAGATATGAATGTGGCACCACCATTGAAACTTACTTCAAGAGTTAGGTCGTGGTCAGTGGGTATCTCTTGAAAGTGTCTTTGGAAGGATCCCGTTGCAGGATCTGAATCGGTATAGGTAAACAACTCGTACGTTACCATGGCTTGAGTTGGACCTGCTCCAGATCCCATCCAGGTAATACCATGAGCACTAGTAACAAGTACAGGATGTGGGTTACTTGGGTCTGTAGGGTATAGACAAATAGACCCCTTAAACCCTGTACAGACACCATGACTCAAAACCATGTCCACATTGGTGGCATCTAGCATAGAGTCATAGGTTATAGTGGAGTACATACCACGGGTACCCAAGATACCTTGATACTTCTTAGCCAACAAGTCTGACAAACTTGTTGGTTTTTTCACAGCTATGTCATCAGGTACAGCAATCACATAACTTCCCGTGATAAGGGAAGTTGGTGGAGCACCGGTAGGTACAAGGACATCTGTGATGGAATCATCAAAGAGGCTGATTAGGTAATGTGAACTCATGGTCTATGCTTTCCAGGTACCTTTGAATGGACCCTTGATGTCTCAAGGATATCGAACTTGGCAAGAGGTGATGCAGTAACGGGGCTTACATGCGACTTCTGCCCCATCTTAGCCGTTGACAGTGTTGAGGAAGCAAGACCCATCGGAACTCCTCCTTCTTTCCAGAAGGGAGCTGAGTTACTTGGGTAATATTCACTAATGTCCACACCACCACCTTGGAAGGTGATGTCTTCTACCCTTACACCATCGGCATCTTTGACTTCAATGGCAGGTGATTCACCCAGAGTGAAGAAGAACACATCTTCTCGAGCCATTGCATATAGGGTATGTGAAGTAGAAGTAGGGGTTGTGGGGAACCCAGTACACTCACTGCTGTCCGTACTCACTTTTAGAGCAGAACCAGTAAAGCTAATGGTCTGAAAGACATAGTCCTTTGAAGCACGTTGAATCTGAACGTTAGTAGACGTCTGATAAACAGACGGAGTTATGGGATAGTGGGTTCCATCAATGGGTATATAGTCTACAGTACCCAACCCATAACCCCAGGCATAATAGAAACCTGAACCTGCTGCATACGCGAGAACAGTATCTGAACCCAACAATATGCTGATCAAGTCCCCCTCAAGTACATTTTTAGAGAATTGGAATGACTGAAGCATGTTCTTCATTGCAAAGGTTGCCCCACCCAACCACCCTTTATTACCAGTAGTTAGCTGTGTAAAGTAGTTTGATTGTTGTGAATCAAGTGCAGGTCCTGTAGACCAAGAAACATTATCCTGGTAGGTTGTATCCGAAGTAGGTGGGGTTGTACCTACAAGACCCATTTGTGGTGCCCCATTCCAAGACACTGAGGTATAGTTGGTAAAGAGCAATCGAATGCCTGGTTGTGGTGTCCCAGGGTTAAAACTAAGGGTGAGTGTACGTCCGGAATAAGACGAAACCTTCATAGGGTTACTGGTATATGAGAGTGCCTTATATCGAGTCCTCAGAGACACCTCGTCCCACCATCCCACTGATACTGCAATAGTCCAACGGCATAGTTTAGAGTTCCATTGAACATCAGTAGCTCGAATCGAATAACTTGGAGTGGAGGATTGGCTTGGAGTTGCATACCCTGGTCCAGGCATAGTGCCACTTGTATTACCAATCAGGTCCGTGAGAGTACAAAGAACACCACTTGAGATAACCTCTATGTTCTTACTTAGGACATAGTACAACACATTGACTGAATTAACACAGGTTACTATGAAATGTGAGCCATTCCAGGCGGCTGAAACATTTGTAACCAGGAGCAAGTTATTAGTGGTACCTTGGTCCACAACCACTTCTGTAAGGTATTCTTGTTTGCCACGTGCCCAAGAAGAGATTACCAAGCGACCTGGAGGGGAATCTAGCGTGACTTCCGATTGGCTGTAAAACGCAAAGTACCTGTCCTGCTCTTCAACATACAGGGTATCCCATAGGCTAAATACCCCAGTGTAAGTAAGTGTTGCTGGTTGCCTTGCAATTTGGTTTAGTATGGTACCCCTTGTTATGGTACCCGCACCGATAGTACCTAAACCTGCACTACTTGTATCTGGCGGGACCCCGTCCCCTGATAGGATCATACCATAGACATAAGTCCCTGAACCTGTAGCGTTACCGCCACCAAACTGTTTTAGATTGATGCCAATATCAACCAGGTTATTCTTACTATCAAAACTTCTGACAGTATAGACACCTGCAAAGTTTGAGGCTCCTGGACTATTTAGGATAGGCGCAAATGTTAGATCACTCACATTTGACTCACCCGTCGGGCTGTTACCTGTCCTAGAAATAACCACCAGGTCACCAGGCTTCACAGGATAGGATGAATTGGGTATACTTAGTTTCCCCGTACTAGGGTCCACTACACCTATGCTATGTGAGTTACTGTCACTATCGGAGAACGATGGTGAACCAACCTGTAAGAAGGTAAAGTTACTTCGTAGGCCATCCTTTGGAAAGATGAAGTTTTTGAGGCTAACTGAACCAAAGGTTGTTCTTAGATAGGTGACTGTGAAGTTTGTACCATTCCAAGAAATCTTAGGGTCTGTAATAGATGCTGCACCATCACTTGACATTTCAATAAGATATGTTGTGGAATTGAATGCAGATCCATTTGAGTTCGAGTTGATACCAACACCGTTCTGATTACTCTGTCCAGACCTAAATAGAGTAACACCTAAAGTGGGTTTCCCAGACTCTGTGAGTCCATTAAGGGCCTTATTAGCACAGTTTACCCAAACAACTGCTAGAACACCCTCAGCCCAACAAGTATCTACTTGCAGGATATCTACGAAGTCATTGGCCCGTGTGTCTGCAATACACCTATTACCATAGTTGGTTAGGTTTCGAATTGGACCAGAAGGTAGCCCACCACCATTACCAACATAGGCAAACCCAGTGATGTTGCTCAACTCATAGTTCATGTAAGCTGTAGCATCACGTACCGTTGCAGTACCAATGACAGCCTCATTGATAACAGGATCTTCCTCAGAAGCTCCCAGGTCAAAGAGTAAAAGACCCCTTGGGACTATCATAAGACCTAAGAAAGTCTTACCCGTCCAAATTGCCCTTGCACCGTAAGATGGCTTCCTAGTAGTACCATCAAAGGTACCATCTAGGGTAGTATCTTGTGGAAGAGTACCAATTAGGTATTCGGCTTGCCAGGTAGGTAACTCACTGAGGTTGTTCTGTCGGTTGATACTTGGGAAGGCAATCACACGTTTGCGGATGCTATGTTTACCAAGTACATCGGTAAATACTGCACACAAACTAACATTGTAACCAGCAGCAGTTCGAGGGTCACGATCAATACGACTGTGGTTATTTAAGGTTAGGTTCCCATAATTTGAGGTCCAAGATTGACCATAAGACCACACACCAATGTGCAAGAACACATTCCTAAAGCCATCAGTGGCGAAAAATGGGTTAGGACATCCTGATAGTCCGTGTCGTGTGTACACGTGACTTTGAGTTTTCGTAGGGAGTGAAGTTTGCTTGTTATGAAGTGTTAGTCCCTTCACTGATACATTATATGGACCGAAACTTTGACGAAATGCCCTAATGGCATTTTGAGTACCTGTCAATCGTTCACGGTCTAGAAATCCAAATAGGTGCTCACCCCAAGAGATGGCTACCAGATAACTTTCGGTAGGCTTATCAATGCTACCTGTACGACGAGGAGCACCTACTGCAACACCTTTGAACCCAAGGTCTGCTTCTAGTCGGGATCCTGTTACAAGGTCATTCCAAACTAGACCAGGGAATCCAAACTTTGCAGTGGCATAATTATTCAGGTCACCCGTACCCAACACACTGAAAGCCAGGTTATTTGTGTCTACAACATCTGTGGATAGACCTGAGTATTGAAAAGTCTTGTTGGAATTAGATGATCCACCTTGACTATAGATGTACAACTGATAGGGGCGAGTGCCAACAGCCATCTCTGGAGAACGAACCCAGTTACCAGCAGAGACAATCCAAACACCGTTATAGATTGGATTTGTTTGTCCTGCAAGAAGAACAAGGTTTCCAGAAACAGTAGCGGTGCCGTCGACTGTAACACCCTCCCCATTTGGAACACTGATTGAGAAGTACACATTAGAGGTACTTGCATAGAGTACTAGAATCTTGTTGAATACCGTATTCCCAAGTACTTTTCTCTCAAGCACCTCTTGTTGAGCCTTAGCATTAGACCCTTCTGGTAAACTGTCTGCAAACGTAGTGTAAGACGAACTTACCAGTACTTTACCTTCAGAGGAAACCCTGAAACCGGGTGTCTTTGAGAATCCCTGAGTGTCAAGTGCACCAGAGTTGTTACTACGGTCTAGTGTCCAAGAGACACCTGTACCATAAGCACTAAGAGTTGTAGCTAGGATGGCTACATGTTCACTCATTACAGCTTGAATTGTAACGTAGGTACCTCCACCAAGATTGGGAAAGTAAATTCGATCCCCGGTACCCACTGTTGGTCGGTAACTTCGACCATTCTGATCAGGTGACCCCATTGAAAACAAGAATGAGTTGTCCGCAAGATATGTGTAGAAACCATCATTCCAAGTAATGCCTGTATCCGAAGTGATAGAGTCCACAACAGGGCTTACAACTACCCAATCGCTACCATTCCAAGTAACGTCTGGGATGAAAGATGGAAAAACCCCATTGGTTAATGGCAAAGCATAGTTTCTTGCCGAAATCACATCATAGGGGTGAAAAGTGTTATTGACAGCGTTGGCATAAGGCACCATAGGATCCCTACCACCAAGTGAACGACTTACCAGTTCAACATCATTGGTCCTTCGCCTATCAGATATACCTGATTCCTTTGACTCAGGCCCTTCGGTTGAAGAGGGGGCAATAACTGCTTGAAACCCATTCATCAAGTTTATATGAGAAATAATCACATAACTTGTCGAAAGGTGAAACCTATAAGCAGTTGCTGAGGACAGTGGGATACCAACATCATGGTATGACGAATCAATACCGTTGTCAAAGTTGAAACTTAGGACTTTGCTCAAGGAAGCCCTTGAATCAAAGTTCTGATAAACCAAGATCGTGTTGTTGGTAGAACTAGAGGACAACCTAACGAAGTCAGGTTCTCGCTCCTGTATCAGGTAATATGCAGAAGATACTGGGTTATCCGGTCCGGCCACCTTTGTTACTGTGCCCATAGTGACACCACCACCATTGCTGGTAGACGCCCTCGTGTAGATTCGAGTAGGTGCGATTACTGCATAGCCAAGACCTGTTTGAGCAAAGGCATACTTTGTTGCATCAGAACCTTCACCACCTTCAAGTTGGAAGTGGCACTGATTCCCAGATGTAATGGTATGGATCCAAGCAGTAAGTCCAGTCAAGACACCTGCACCACCAGAACCCTGGGTGAACAAGAGCCGGTCTCCAACTTCTGCAGTAGAGAATAGGAAGTCACCACTCGAATTTGTAGCACCATTTGTACCAAAGAACGTCTGATGGTTCCTTAGAGACCATGCCCAAACGAACCTAGTTTGCAAACCACCCGTACGAGAAGTACCAGCCCAACTGACATCGGTCGAACTTACAATGCCACCTGATTGATAGGACTGATAGTAAGTACCAAAGAGTAAAGAGCCATCTATAGAAGATCTGAACCCTTGGACAGCCTCAGAGAAGTTCAAAGGACTATTAAAACTCCAAAAAGATACAGCAATCTTGTAGTCTACAGCATCCGTTTCACCAGCGTCCACGTCCACTGAAGGGTGACATGAATACTCGTAAGCATTCATATAGGCTGCAGCATACTTGAGAACGTACTTTAAGGACTCGTCTCCATTGTTAATCGGGAGGTATTGAAGTGTACAAATCCTATTACGAGGACCCACCGAAATTGAACCACCTGTGTACTCTTCTGTCCAAACGAAGACATACTCATCAAAGAAAGGTTGGTGAGTTACCCTTGGATAGTGTCCAGCAGTATAGTGCTGTGTGAGTACTGAGGCACTACCAGACGTAAAGAAGGGTTGAGTAGTATTCTTTACGTTGATTCCAATACCATCAAAGATCTTGGTACCATCTAGACGGATCTCATTGAACCAAATGGAGTTGGTAGTAGACTCTGCAATGAACACACCCCAAACTCGTCGAGTCTTGTTCCAAACAATGTCATAACCCTCAACCTTAAAGTTTGTAGGAAGGTTGAAAAGGGTTGGAGCTACCGTAGGACTATCAGGGGTAACAGATGCATCATAAACGCCCCAACTAGTATTAGGACCCACCTTGATCTTGGACTCATAGAGGTCCAATACTGTTCCAGGTCCGTCACCTTCCAGGGTAACTCCCGGTGGAATTTGTACATCATGATCCAACCGGTAGCGACCCCTTCGAAGATGAAGAGCAGGATACTCACCCTGTGTTAGAACTGCTTGGAGAGCGGTGTTGAGTGTACTTGAAGCTCTTCGAAGACCACCACCATAAGAGTTGTTGAAACTAGTGCTTGGAAGAACATAGTCACCCGAATGCAAGGTGCTGCTTACAACAAGGTGAGTCTTCTCCTCTATTCTGGTTTCACTGATTGCCATAGGGTAGTCGTTGGTTTGCACCATACGAATCTTACCGTCATTGCGAATTCTAAAGCCCCTGAAGCCATAAAGATTGTTAGAACTTGGGAAGGTGGTATTGTCCACCACACCGAAGTCAGTCTTCCAAGTAGCATCAAGGGTTGAACCAACACCCATTCCTGCTTCGCTAGGGTCTAAGGCTCGAACAGAGAAGTTGTTACCTGCGGGTGAAGCTCCAATCTTCCAAGAATTGGAAGACACATCAAAGTAAGCCTTGGCAGGGTTCTTGTATTGCTCCTCAGT
>Ga0075017_100002709_pt1 | contig 11122 bp, 12 predicted proteins | sample AleBraG_ABR_2012_FD_71475 | JGI IMG/M metagenome (GOLD analysis project Ga0075017, IMG submission 71475) | Freshwater sediment microbial communities in response to fracking from Pennsylvania, USA - Alex Branch Run_MetaG_ABR_2012 | ecosystem: Environmental > Aquatic > Freshwater > Creek >...
TTGGGCAACAGCGGCGCCGTGGTTTCCAACTACGCGCTGGGCACCATGACCTTCGGGGCGGAGGCCAACGAGGAAACCTCCCACGCCATCCTTGACAGCTACGTTGCCGCCGGCGGCAACTTCGTGGACACCGCTGACGTATACAGTGCCGGGGAGTCGGAGGAGATCGTCGGCCGGTGGCTGGCGAAGCGCCCGGACGCGCGGGAGTCGGTGGTGCTCGCCACCAAGGGCCGCTTTCCCATGGGGGGATCACCGAACAACGTCGGGACCTCCCGCCGCCATCTGACGCGCGCCCTGGATGATTCCTTGCGACGGCTGGGGGTGGAGCAGATCGACCTTTACCAAATGCACGCCTGGGATCCCATCACCCCCCTGGAGGAGACCCTGCGGTTCCTCAACGACGCCGTCGGCCGGGGCAAGATCGCCTACTACGGTTTCTCCAATTTCCTGGGCTGGCAGCTGACCAAGGCCGTCCACCTGGCCGCGGCCCACGGCTGGAATGCCCCCGTGACCCTGCAGCCGCAGTACAACCTGCTGGTCCGGGAGATCGAGCTGGAAATAGTGCCGGCGTCCCTGGACGCCGGGATGGGCCTGCTGCCGTGGTCGCCCCTGGGTGGCGGCTGGCTTTCCGGCAAGTACCAGCGGGACGTTCCACCGGCCGGGGCCACCCGGTTGGGGGAGAATCCCACGCGCGGCATGGAGGCGTGGCAGCAACGAAACGACAACCCCCACACCTGGGAGGTGCTCGGGACGGTTCAGGCCATTGCCGCGGACCACGGCGCCAGCGCATCGCAGGTGGCGCTGGCCTGGCTGGCGGACAGGCCCGCGGTGACCTCCGTGATCCTGGGTGCCCGCACCACAGGGCAGCTGGCGGACAACCTCGCCGCAGCCCAGCTGAAACTCTCCGAGGCGGAAACGCAGCGGCTCACGGACATCAGCCGGCCCCAGTTGGGCGCATACCCCTACGGCCCCATGGCGCAGGAACAGCGCAGCCGGAAGGTTCAGGGAGGCCGGTAGCACCCCACCCGGGCGGCGCCCAGGAACCGTCCGCCGGCTGCGACTCCCACCGCCCGCTTGCCCTTGTGTGGGCAGGGGGTGACGCTCGACAACGGTGGTTCACGTGTTGCCGCCGCCTCGCCTAGTGCAGGTGGCCCGGCCAATCCTCGGGCACACGGGAGGCGGGGCCGGGTGTGGGCTGCGCAAGCGGGTGGCTGTTGGGCGGGAACAGCTCGGGGCCATCGACAAAGCTGGAGGTGCGGTAGTCCCAGAACCAGTCTTCGCCGGGTTCGAAGCTTCTCATGATGGGGTGGCCCGTTGACTGTGCATGGGCGCTGGCATGCTGTCCGGGCGAGCTGTCGCAGCAGCCAATGTGTCCGCACTGGGCGCACCGGCGAAGGTGCAGCCACCAGCCGGCGCCGGCCTCGCACTCTGCGCAACCGCTCCCGCTGGGTGGGACAGAAACATCGATTCCTACGGTGGGGTCCATGCCGTCATCTCCCGCTATTCCAATGCACGTCCGGACAGCTACATCCTACGCCTGGGCGGTGGTCACGCTGCAGGGAAAATCTCCCCGGGCTGCACGCCAGATCCCCCGAGGAAGTGCACAGGGCTGACCTTGCCGCTGAAATTGGGGCGGAATCATTGCAGCACCCGATCGGCCAGGCAATGGCAGGCGTTGTGGAAGCTGCACCGGCCCCTACCGGCTCATTGCCGCGGCCAGGCTTGGCCACCAGGAGTCCCCGGTGGTCAGGCCCAGCCGCTGCTCCAGGGCCGCCCCCAAGGTGAACACCGTGGCGTCGTCATAGCTGCGCCCAACGATCTGGACTCCTGTGGGGATCCCATTGGGGGCGATTCCGGACGGCACGGAAAGCACCGGAACCCTGCCCACCACGTTGAACGGCACGGTCAATGCCGACTCGATCCAGCTGACCTGTTCCGTGCCGACGTCGATGAGCCCGGCAGGGTCGGCGAAGTCGGCCGCCATGCCCTGGGTCGCCAGTGTGGGGCAGAGCAGGGCGTCGTACGTTTCAAGGAGCCTGCCCAACGGTTCGTACAGCTCGGCCTCGGAAACCAGGCCCTCCGCGAAGGACCCGGCTTGTGCGGCACGCGCGGCGAAGTCAAGGGTGTAGGGCATGAGAAGCTCGCTGTTCGCTCCGGCGACTTCGGTAATGAAGGGCCCCATGATGCCACCAAAGTGTGCCCAGGCGGTCTCGATGATCTTCTTGCGGGTCCACGGCAGCGAAACCTCCTCGACGATGACGCCGGCGCTGCGCAGGGCCTGCGCGGCGGCACGGGTGTTTGCCTCGATGGCCGGGTCCACGGCGTAGTCGCCCAGATTGACGCACAGGGCCACCCTCATTCCGGTGGCGGCCGCGGCGTTGGGAACGGGGAGCACGTAGGCAGGGCGCAGCGAAGCCTGGTCGGTTGGGTGCGGGCCGGCGATCACGTTTTGGAGCAGGGCGACGTCGGCAACACTGCGGCCCATGGGGCCGTCGGCGCAGTAGGTGTCCTGGTTGAACGGCGCCATCCCGGGAACCCGGCCGAACGGTGGCTTGAAGCCGACAAGTCCGCAGAAGGAGGAGGGGATGCGGATTGACCCGCCAATGTCCGAGCCCGTGGCCAGAATGGTCTCGCCCGCGGCCAGTGCCGCCCCGGAGCCGCCGGAGGAACCTCCCGGGGTGAGGGCAAGGTTCCAGGGGTTGCAGGTGACGCCCCACAGCTTGCTGTGCGTGTACGGCGCGCAGCAGAATTCGGGGGTGGTGGTGCGCCCGTGAACCACGGCACCGGCGGCGTAGATGCGCTCGACGATCGGGTGGCTGGTTTCGGCAATGGTGCCCTTCTCCGTCAACGAGCCTTCCTCGGTGGTCCGTCCGGCAATGGGCTGCTCCTCCTTGAGTAGCAGCGGGATTCCCTCGAGCGGGCCCAGATGCTGATCTGACTTGGTGAACCTTGCCTCGGAAATCCGTGCTGCACCATACGCCTCATCGAGCATCTGTTCGGTCAGGGCGTTGATGCGCGGTTCCACCAGTGCGGTCCGCGCCACAACGGCGTCGAGCAGTTCAAGGGGAGACAATTCCCTCGCCCTAAAAAGTTCGCGGGCCTTGGTTGCGGTGAGATGGTGCAGTTCCATGGGCGTGGTCCAATCGAGATGTGGGCGTGCGGAGGCACATGCGGCCGTCAGGTGCGAGCCCCGGATGAACGGGAAACGTCACTCAAAAATGAGACTAGGCTCACATTCCGATTATGTCAACGGTGATGACAACGCAGCTGACATCAGTGTTGACAATAAATTCGTCGTGGAATCAGGTATTCCTTCAGTTGCAGCAGCGCCGGGCAATGGCACGGCTGTTAGTGTTGCCACTACTGAGCATGTTTGATCGCTGGGAGGCCGTGATGAACCTGGAGCTGAGCGCTGTTCCGCCCGGAGTATTGGTGGTTTTGGGCGTCCTGGCCCTGGTGCAGCTGGCCCTGGATGTGATTGCCCTTATTGACCTGGCCCGGCGGCCCCGGGAGGCGGTGGTCTTCGGCAACAAGTGGGCGTGGCTCGCGATCATCGTGCTGGTCAACCTGATCGGCGCCATCCTCTACCTGGCGGTCGGCCGCAAGCCCGCCTCCCCGCCCGAGGACATGCGGACCCGGCCCGCCAGAGGTGCCACCGCGCCGTCGTCGGTTGCCGACAAGCTCTACGGCAGGCCGGAGGACCGGCCCGGCAGCAGGGATACGCCATGAGTGCCGCACTGGAGGCGTTGGCGCTGACCAAGACGTACAAGGGCAAGCGCGTTCTCGACGGCGTGGACCTCACCGTGGAGGAGGGGTCCGTTTTCGGTTTCCTGGGTCCCAACGGCGCCGGCAAGACGACGACGTTGCGCCTGATCACGGGCATGGCGCGCCCCACCTCCGGAACCATCCGGGTGCTCGGCCAGGACGTAGCCACGGCGGGTAATGCGGTACGGGCAGAGCTCGGTTTCCTGCCCGATGTTCCAGCTTTCTACCCCTGGATGACGGCCACGGAATTCATGCAGTTCGCCGGCAACCTGTTCGGGCTCGAACACCGTGTCCTGAAGCAGCGGACCGGGATGCTGCTGGACACCGCAGGGCTCGCTGGCGTGACGGGCAGGATCGGCGGATACTCCCGGGGCATGCGGCAGCGGCTGGGAATCGCCCAGGCACTCATTAACGCACCCCGGCTGCTGCTGCTCGATGAGCCCACCAGTGCGCTGGACCCAATCGGGCGCAAAGATGTCCTTGGGCTGATCGACTCGCTGCGCGGGCGCACCACGGTCTTCTTCTCCACCCACATCCTCGGCGATGTCGAGCGGGTCTGCGACTCGGTCGCCATCCTGGACCGCGGGCGGGTGCTCACGCAGGCACCGATCCATGAGCTCAAGGCGCGCTATGGCAGGCACAAGATAGTGATGGAGGTCAGCGAGGGGGCGGACGGGCTGGCCGCGGCCATCGGCGAACGGCCCTGGGCCGTCTCCGTGGCGCGGGGCAATGGCGGTTCGATCGAGGTGACCGTCAGCGATGTACAAGGCGCCCAGCACGAGATCCCCGGGCTGGTGGCCGCCCACCGAACCGGCCTGGTCCGCCTGGAGGCGGGGGAGATGGGGCTCGAGGAAGTGTTCGTTGAACTTGTGGGGGAGTCGGAACCATGAGGACCGCGCTGATGTTTGCCCGCAAGGAAGCCTTCGAGATCCTGCGAACGTGGCGAATCTACGTTCTGCCCGCGATCATGGTGTTCTTTGCCGTCACGGGGCCGGTATTGGCGAAGTACACCCCTGAATTGCTGGGCGCCGTTGCCGGGAGCCAGTTTGCCTCGCTCCAGTTGCCCGAACCAACCGTGTTCGATTCCTATGGGCAGTGGATCAAGAACCTCTCGCAGATCGTCATCTTCGCCCTGATCATCATTTACGGGGGCATTATCTCCTCCGAGCGTCGCAGCGGAACCGCCGTCCTGGTGCTCACCAAGCCGGTGTCGCGGACCACCTTCGTGATGGTGAAGGCAGCGGTCCATGCCACCTACCTGGCCGTGCTCCTGGTTGGTGGCACACTGGTCACGTGGGTGGTCACCGCTGTCGTGTTTGGTGAGGCACCGGGCGGCGCGTTGTGGTCCTCCTCCCTCATCTGGCTTGTCATGGCGGTGTGCTACCTCGCACTGATGACCTTGTTCTCCGTGCTGATTCCCTCTGCGGCAGGGGCTGCCGGGGCGGGGTTGGGCGCCTTCATGGTGCTCTCGATCGGTGGCATCTGGAAGCCTGCCAGTGATTACTCGCCGGCGGGCCTGCTGGAACGGGCGGCCACACTGGCCACCGGCGAGGGCGCCGACTTCCCGTTCTGGCCGGTCGGTTCAACGCTGGTGCTCAGCCTCGGCGCCGTCGGACTCGCCGCCATCCTCTTCCGGCGGAAGGAACTCTGATCCCGGCTGCAACCGTTTCCATTGCGGGCTGGGCCGTTCCAGGTACTCCTTCAGCGCCGTCCGGTTGTTGCGTTCCTGGCGGGTGCCGATGGGGCCGGAGGTGGTCTTCTTCTCCCAGGCCATGCGCGGGTTGTAGCGCGGTTCGTTGCGTTCGTCGGCCACGAAGTCGAACACCGTGTGGAGTGGGGCCTCGATGGTGATGTGACCGCGAATCGGTTTCATGGGCCATCCCCGTCGGGAACCCTTGCTGCGGATTCCATCACTCTCCAAGGGGAGAAGCTGGCGGCCAGCAATGTACCGGCCGCGGCCAACACCAGGTAGCTCAGCAAAAGGGCGATCACTTCAAAGCGGTAATCCAGTGTGCTGCTGTAGACGACTGCGAAGACCGCGAGCAGCAGCAGGGTCACCCCGCCCCCTGCGGCGAAGACCCAGCCGGCGGCCCGGGCTGGCTTGCGGGCCGACTTGGCCAGGGGCATGCCGAGAAATATCAGGGCCAGGGCGATGGTTCCATAGCCGATGTTCTCCAAGCCTATGAACACCCCATGGGGGTTGTATTGGGAGAGCAGGGACAGCCCGGACGTTTCGCCGGCAAGCAGGCTGGGCTGCATGACGGAAAGTTGCAGCCCGTAGTCGACCACCAGGATGGCGGCCCCCACCGCCGCAAGGCAGGTTCCGGTGAGGCTGAGGTGGCGCCACCGGGCTGGCGTCCAGGAATGCAGGCATGCAGCCAGGACGGTGAACGCCAGCGGGGCCAACAATGCCGGGTACATCCACAGGTAGTCGCGGGGAACAAAGCTGGCGGCTTCCGTGTAGGGGTACCCGATGCACGCGGACTGGCAATAGGGACCTGAGCGGGGCGGGGTGGTTACGGCCAGGGCAAGTGCTGCCGCTGCCAGGACTGCGGTGAGCAGCCCGGCCCAGAAACCCAGGTGTGACCCCCCGGTAGGCCCTTCCACCGCCGGATTTCCCCTGGCGGCAGCTGGCTTGTCCTGGCTGGCACCACGTTCCTTTGATTGCCTCATGCTCTCCACCATCCACGGGTCGGTGCGAGGCTGACAGGGCCGTTCGCCCTGAATTCGGGTTCAGGGCATAGCATCCCTGGATTGCTTGACTGGCGATGGTGCCGAACGTGGGTGCGGGCAGCCAGTGGTGTCTTAGTGGTGAAGGAACTGCTCCATGGCCTTGCCCACGCTGGCACCCCAGTTGCGGGCGCGGACCAGTTCGCCGTCGCCGAGGGTGTTGTCCTTGGTGACGAGGAAGCTGGCAGGTGAAATGACTTCCCGTGAGCCCCGCTTCACCATGGCATGCTGGATGTGCCCGCACGCCGCTCCGGAAAGCATGCGTGCCATGTCCACCCGGGTGTCGAAGGCAGCGCTCAGGGGAGGAACCAGATCGACTTCCCTGAGCCACTCACGCACACCAGTTCCTGGTGCCGAGGGTTCAAGCGCCAAGTTCTTCTTCGGATCCTTCGACCACGCCAGTGCCTCTTCTCGCGAGGACGGCCTGCTCATGCCGTGCACATGGGTTGGGCCGCCCAGAACAAGCAAGTTGGCTTGATGCGCAGCTTCCTTGGCCTGTGCCTCGTTGACGTTGGCCGTGATCACCACCCCGTAGGGTGCCAGTCCCTCGGCGATGGCCGCGGCAATTTCGCGGGTATTGCCAAACATGGATTCATAGACGACGGCGATGCTCATCTCAATTGCCTTTCTTGCCGAACGCACGGTGACGGGCGGTTCCCTGAAGTCTTGCTGAGTGCAGCGTGTTCCGATAGGGCCGAACGGCCCACACGGCCCACGCTGGCTGCAGAGCCCGGTCCTGTCCGAAGCCCGGGACCGGGTTTTGGCACTCGCAGCAGGGTGCGGGTGGGGGACCTGCACCAGTTCGCCGGGCCCGCCAATGTTCTGTCGCCGGCCGGCATGAATCCGCCGAATCATCGGTGGGACATATTTGTGTTCTCTGGAGACCTCGTGCCGCAGGCCACCCTTGCGGTTGCCACTTGCTGGCAAGAGAAGGTAGCTCGCCATGGCCAGCGCGATTCCCAATAAGCAGTCTAGGCAGGCAACGGCGAAACCAGCTGTACCGGACATGCTCAGGCCGAAACCGGCCGGGAGCCACGTCACGAACCGGATGAGAGCATCGATCCAGCACCCACACCGATTGCCCTTCCATGCTCCGTGCAGTGCCAGCCCTGGGAGCCGCGTGAGGCCCGGCCCGCCCAGGATGCCGATGTAGAAGCCCCTTGTGCCGTGGTTGTCGGCATGGGAACCTCCCGACCCTTCACTTGGCGAGATTCGGGCTCCCCCCAAGACCCGATGTTCCGTTCCTGCGATTCCAGGGTGCCGAAGAAACCCTTGACGGGAGCGCCCTGGCATTTTGGGATAATTGCTGTCCCTGCACCGGCCGATCCCTGACTCCATCGTTGCGGCATTCTCTGATAGGTTCGGGGCAATTCGATTGTCGTCTTTGGGGAAGTTCTAGGTGTCTGACATGTCCGGAACAGAGGTACTTGCTCCGAACGCATTTGAAATGATCGTGACACTGGGTTCGATCATTGCCGCAATTTTGTTCGTATGGGCGGTTGCTAGCCTCAGTCGCCACCGCAAGGCCCTGTCCATCGGGGAAAGCTGGCTTTGGCTAGTGGCGATCTTCTGTTTACCGCTTTTGGGGTCAGTCATTTGGCTAGCCACGGCCCGCCGCCTGATTCGGCAAGGGCAGGATCGCTCGGTCGCGGGCTAAGGAACGCGGTGGGCCCCGCAGGTGCCGTCAGTATCTGCGATCGGGCCACTTCGATGGATCGTTGTCATGGCCTGGGTGGCTCAAAACCTGATTGCCGACGACCACATCGTGCGGGATTGCCCGGAGTTCGTCGGCACTGATCGTGATGACCTGCTGGGCCAGGATCTTCCCCAAGTAGTTCCAGTGGCCCGTGGTTGCCCCCTCTGCGCCCTGGTCGCCATAAGGTTCATCAGGGCCGACGACGACGCCCGTCATCTCCTCGATGTCTGCTAGATGAATCGCAGACCAGGACTGGTTGGGACGCCGGCCGCGGTCATCCAGGAGCAGTACGGACCGTCCGTTCTCGAGTTCGGCCCCTGCCGTACTGTCACAAAAATTCCTTGAGTGGCGGCCGTCAGATCTTGAACGTCGGCAAAGCTTACGAGACGGGATACTGTCGCCATGATCCGTCTCCGGTTGGCGGGGCGGTGTCAGTGATCGGAGCGAGCGCCGGGCCTTTGCGTACGTCAGAGATAGCTGGCAAGCCACCGGTACAGCAAGGGAAGCCATTCCGGCCACGTTTGGTTGATCTGCAATCCACAACCAGCGGGCAACTCGGCGGAGCCGGGCGTCTTGGCTAGCGGGATCCGGTGGGTGGGATGGCTTGCCCTCGAGGGTGCGGGACGTGTTCCGGCGGTCCCGCTTCGGGGTCCGGTGTGCGTCCGCGCAGCCGACCCACCACCAACAATCCCACGAGCACCAAGACAACCAGCATAAAAATGCCGGCCACCACCGCAGTCCAAACCAAACCGTCCATGATTCCAAGTCCCCCTGGCGACGACGTCCGTCGTCTTCCTAAGGCGAGTATGCCAGCCGTGGCAGCTATTTGCCACCGCTCTTCACCGTGTTTCAGTCGCTGCAGGTGCCGGTGAAATGTGCCGGCGGCAATGCTATTCCCGCGGTCTCTGGGCAGTAGACTCAGGCCCCATGGGGAAAATTTGGGCTGTAGGCGCGTCGAATAGTCAGCGCCGTGGCGACCACATGGTCGCCGGTGGAGCACCTGGTGCAGGGTCTGCCGCGGCCGCATCTGCCAGACACTTGTCCCACAAAAGGGCGCGCTCAATTTGGGCCAAGGCTGGAATCGCCCTCTCCATGGTGATGGTTCTCGTCTTGGGCGTCGGCGTTGTTGCGTACTTCAAGCTCCAGAACAATATTCAGGTAGCGGACCTGTACCAGCCGGGGGAGTCCCACACCTCGGCTCCGCCGGTGGACGACAGGAGCCCGATCGATATTCTGGTGGTGGGGACCGACACCCGTGCCGGTGCGGATAGCAGGTATGGCAGTGAGGACGATTCCGGCGGCGAGGGATTCGCCGATGTCATGATGGCCGTCCATGTCTCCGGTGATCGCCAGCGGGTGACGGTCGTCAGCATTCCCAGGGACACCATGGCGCCGTTCCCCGGGTGTGTGGATGCAGCCGGTGGCGACCCGTGGCCGGCCATGGGCGCCCAGATGCTCAATGCCGCCCTGAAGATGGGCGGCCCGTCATGCCTGCGCAAAACCCTGGGCGAGCTGACCGGCATCCCTTTCGGGCATTTCATGGTCGCCGACTTCAATGCGGTCGTTGACCTGAGCAACACGGTGGGCGGTGTTGAGGTCTGTGTCGATCGCCCGATCGATGATCCCAAGTCGCATTTGCTGTTGCCTGCAGGCAACAGCACGATTCAGGGTGAGGACGCCCTGGCGTACCTGAGAACCAGGGGCTCCTTCGGGGACGCAAGCGACCTGGCCCGGATCACCGCCCAACAAGGGTTCCTCGCCTCGCTCGTGCGCAAGATCAAGGGCGAAGACACACTGACCAACATTCCCAAGCTGTACTCCATCGCAGATACGGTCACCAAGAACGTCACCCTGGACAAATCACTGGCCAACATTCCAGCGCTGCTGCAGCTGGCCGGTCGCCTCAAGGATGTCAATACCGAGAACGTCACCTTCGTGACAGTGCCCAACGAGGCGTACATCTACGACAACAACCGGGTGCAAATCCAAGACGGGCCCGCGACGCAGCTCTTCCAAGCAATCATTGACGACAAAGACATCTCAGAATCCGTCATGACCGATCCAACCAAGGAAACGTCCCCGCCGGTCCAAGGCAACTCACAGCCTGCCGCTCCCCCTTCCCCGGACTCTTCTCCGGGCGGGACGGCACCGCAGCCCTCCAGTGCCCCCGCGGGGACCGAGCCACTCAAGGGGCAAAACGCGAGCCAGCAGGGCTGCCAAAAAGTGTCCGCGAACTAGAGGCCCCACGGAAGGTGTGGCCAATTGTCCGAGGAATCAAGACTGGCCTCCATTGCCAGACCATTGACGGGGCAGTTGCGAGATGGCAGTCTGTGAAAACATCCAAGACGGGGGAGACCAAGATGAAGCATCCGCGTACCCCGGCCGTGACCGCGGCGCTGCTTGGTTTGGCGCTCGTTGGGTGCCAAACGACGTCCGGCCAGCTCCCGGGGGGATCCGCGGCCTCGGTGCCGAGCCCGTCGTCGTCCGAGCTTGCGGCCATCGTCCAGGCTGCCGTCGAGGATCGCAACGGAACAGTCCTCGACACTCCCCCCACCCCGCTCCTGGGGGAGGAGCAGATGACAATTGGCTACCAGGCCAAACGGGAGCGGGACCTGCCGGTGGTGGCCCGGTCGAAGGCCGGATTCAAGTCAACGGGCTTCTGGTACACATCCTTTTCGACGCAAGTGACGGTGGAGTCAATCGAGGTGAAAGGTTCCGAGGCGAGTGTCCGCTTTAAGGAATTGACCGAGGAGTACCTGTCGTCGGCGGCGAACGGCCCGAGCAGTGTTCCGTCGAGTTATATTTTGCCGCAGACCGCGATCTTCCGGGCATCCTCAGCTGGTTGGAAGCTGGAGAGCATCGACCCCTCCGAGAAGGGACATGGCCTGCCAATGTCAGTCGTCGAGGGCTGAGAACTGCCGTCAAACGGTC
>Ga0075017_100002710_pt1 | contig 11122 bp, 10 predicted proteins | sample AleBraG_ABR_2012_FD_71475 | JGI IMG/M metagenome (GOLD analysis project Ga0075017, IMG submission 71475) | Freshwater sediment microbial communities in response to fracking from Pennsylvania, USA - Alex Branch Run_MetaG_ABR_2012 | ecosystem: Environmental > Aquatic > Freshwater > Creek >...
GCGGACAGAGCTCCGGCTCGGGTCGCTCCGGCGGCCTGCAGGTCGGCGGGCTCGTTCGCGGCGCATCGGCCGGTGGCGCACGCCGCTCGGCTCCGCGTCGCGCGCAGGGCTAGTCTGCAGCCTCTTTCTCTCCCCAACGGGTCGGTCTCTTCGGAGGCCGGCCCGTTGGTCGTTTTCGTGGTCGTTTTCGCACGCATCGGCCCGACGTTGCGCAGTGCGTCGGGTTGTTACCTGGCCCGACCGGTGGCTAACTCAGGAAATCCTCGCCGCCCACGTCGCAACATCCGCGCCACTACTGAGCTGCCGAACCCGCGCCGGGCAGATCTCCTGAGTTAGCCCCCATCGCACTCGATGTCGCGCCCGGCTGCCTCGCCGAGGTGACTGTGGGGGCGTCGATTTCAGTTTTGAGCGCAGGCTGGCTTAGTCTCACTTCATGAGCACCGAAGCAGTTGTTCGACCAGTACGAGACGTCGACGCAGAAGCCCTGGGCCGCGTTCACGCGACCTGCTGGCACGAGACCTATGACCACCTGATCAGCGAGGCAACCCTCGCCAATCTGTCCCCGCGCCGGATGGCCGAGCTGTGGACGCACTGGATGAACCAGGGCGAGGAGTTCCACCAGTTCGCCGCGCTCGTCGACGGTGAGATCGTCGGTTTCTCCGGCTCCGGCCCGGCCCGCGACAATGAGGCACCGCGAGCCCGCGAGCTCTACTTCATCTACCTTCTGGATGCCTACCACGGCACCGGCATCGGCCAGAAGCTCTTCGACGCTGCCTGCGGCGACGGCCCGGCGTACCTCTGGGTCGCCTCAGACAATCCCCGCGCCCACGGTTTCTACAAGCGCAACGGCTTCACGGCCGACGGCGAAGAGCAGACGCAGCCGTTCCTCGGCGAAGAAATCCACGAGGTGCGACTGGTTCGCTAGTCCCACCACCCGAAACCTTCATCTCTGAACGAATGGCGCTGACACTGGAGTCGGCGCCATCCGTCGTTAACAGGCACTGGCGTGTGCGGGTGGACACGTGCGTGGAAGAAAGGCGCCCAACTAGGCTGGGCGGATGACAACGATCCCTGTAATCCTCGACGTTGACACCGGCGTCGACGACGCCCTCGCCATCCTGTTCGCCGTCGCGCATCCCGAGATCGAGGTGCTCGGCATCAGCTGCGTGGCAGGCAATGCTTCGCTCGAGCGCGTGGTGGACAACACGCTGCGCATTCTGGATGTCGCTGGCGCCGGAGACATTCCGGTGGCCGCCGGAGCCCGTCGCCCGCTGCTCGAACGAGCCCGCGACGCCTCGCATGTGCATGGCGAGAGCGGCCTCGGCACGCTGCACCTGCCGCCGAGCGAACGCTCCGTGATGCCGATCAGCTCGATTGAGCTCATGCACTCCCTCCTGCAGGACAGCCCGCATCCCGTCACGATCGTCGCACTCGCCCCGCAGACCAACCTGGCGTTGCTGTTGCGTCAGTATCCCGACATCGTCACCAAGATCGAACGCATCGTCTTCATGGGTGGCTCCGCCAGCGTGGGCAACGCGACGGCCGTCGCCGAGTTCAACATCTGGCACGACCCCGAAGCCGCCGCGATCGTGCTCGACTCCGGTGTGCCGACGTTCATGTACGGCCTTGACGTGTTCAATCAGGTCGTGGTCGACGAAGCCGATGCAACGGCCCTGCTCTCCCACGACACCGTCCTCGGGCGCACGGTCGGCTCGCTGCTGAACCACCGTTACTCAGCCGTAGACGGAACCGAGGACCCCTTCTCGGGCGGCCTCGGCGACGCCGGCGCGGTGTGCGCACTCGTCGACCCGGGAGCTCTCCACACCGAGATGCTCCCGGTGCGCGTGGAGCTGGCCGGTTACGGTCGCGGCCAGACTTTGGTCGACAGGCGGTCACGCCCGGGCGAAGACACCATGCACGGCGAAGCGGATGTCTGGGAGGTCGTCGAGGTCGCCCTCGAGGTCGACGTGAAACGCTACACGAAGCTGTTCCTCGGCACCCTCGGGTTGGCCTAAACCCCGAGTCGCTCTCGAAACGACAAACGCGTCAACGACAAACGCCGAGTGCCGCCCTTCCGGGCGACACTCGGCGTTTACTGTGAGCGATTCGAGCTAGCCCTGTGCCGCATTGGCCGCGGCGAAAAGCTGCTCCAGCTGCGCCATATCGATGTCGACGCCGGGGAACATCGCGAGACGGGCGATCGGGATCGACGCCATCATCTTGAAGACCGTCGGGTCGGCCATCAGGCCCGCGCCCGCACCGCTCCCACCGGCCAGCGTCTGCATGACGATCGGTCCGGCGATCGGGTTCGCGAGAATCTCGCCCATCGTGGACTCGGCGGTCAACGGCGTCAGCAGCGCGTCTCCCTCGATCGCGAGAGCGACCGAAGCACGCACGTCGCGGCTGGAGGCGCCGATCTCGAAGGAGTATTCGCCACTCTCGACGACCCAACCACCGATGCGCGTCTCCCAGTAGGCGAGATCTTCGCGACGCACCTGCACCAGAACCTCGCGGCTCTCGCCGGCGGCCAGGGTCACCTTGGTGAAGCCGGCCAGGGCACGAGGTGCACGCACAACCGCAGACTCGGCGAGCGAGGAGTAGACCTGCACGACCTCGGCGCCGGCACGGCTGCCCGTGTTGGTCACCGTCACGCGCACCTCGACGGTGTTGCTGTCGGCGTTGACCGTGGCCGTCGCATCCGTGTAGGCGAACGTTGTGTACGACAGGCCGTGACCGAAGGCGTAGGAGACCGCGATGTCACGGGCGTCGTACCAGCGGTAGCCGACGAACAGGCCCTCGCTGTAACGAGCGTGGCCGTTCTCTCCTCCGAAGTCGAGGAAGGCGGGGCTGTCCTGCAGACGCACAGGGATGGTCTCGGCGAGGCGCCCAGACGGGTTGGTCACGCCGTAGAGCATCTGGGCGATCGCGCTGCCGCCGGCCTGACCGAGCAGCCAGCCCTCGACGATCGCGGGCACGCGGTCGGCGAATCCGGAGACGCGTACGACACCACCGTTGGAGAGCACGACGACCGTGCGCGGGTTGGCCGCGAGCACGGCGTCGAGCAGCTCCAGCTGAGTCGTCGGCAGCTCGATGTCGGTGCGGTCGAAGCCCTCTGACTCCTGATCGGCCGGCACGCCGAGAAAGAGCAACACGGTGTCGGCGGTCGCGGCCAGGGCGACGGCTTCCTGGGTGAGTTCCACCGAAGCCGCACCGTCGGTGGTGTAGCCCGCAGCGAACGGCACCTCCGTACCGGTCAGCTCACGGATGCCATCGAGCGCGTTGTCGAGACGGGTGGGGTTGATCTGTGAGCTGCCGGCCCCCTGGTAGCGCGCGTTCTGGGCGAGCTCACCGATGATCGCGACCGAAGCATCGGTCGCCAGCGGAAGCACGGCGTCATCGTTCTTCAGCAGCACGATGCTGGCCGCGGCGGCTTCACGCGCGATCGCGTGGTGGGCCTCGCGGTCGTACGTGGAATCGTCCGCACCGGCGACAGCCTTGCGCACCAGCTCAGCGACTCGGCCGGCAGCCGTGTCGACCACGGATTCGGCGAGTTCGCCGGAACGCACAGCAGCCACGATCTCAGCATCCGTGCGGCCGTTGGTCGCCGGCATTTCGAGATCGAGTCCTGCTTCAAGTGCAGCGACACGATCGGAGACAGCACCCCAGTCGGAGACGACGACGCCGTCGAAGCCCCAGTCGTCGCGAAGCACACTATTGAGCAGCCAGGAGTTCTGCGAGGCCGAGACGCCGTTGATCTTGTTGTAGGAGCACATGACCGTCCACGGCTGCTCCTGCTCGACGACGCGCTGGAAGCCGCGCAGGTAGATCTCGCGCAACGGACGCTCGTCGATGTCGGCCGAAACGCGCATGCGGTCGGTCTCCTGGTTGTTCGCCGCGAAGTGCTTGAGCGAAGCGCCGACACCCTGCGACTGCAAGCCGCGCACGAGCGCCGAGCCGAGCACGCCGGAGACCAGCGGGTCTTCAGAGATGTACTCGAAGTTGCGACCACAGAGCGGTGAACGCTTGATGTTGATGCCAGGGCCGAGCAGCACGCCGACGCTTTCCGCGCGTGCCTCCTCACCCAGTGCCACGCCGACGCGCTCGAGCAGGTCGACGTCGAAGGTCGAGCCCAGGCCGACGGCCGGCGGGAAGCAGGTGGTCGGGATGCTGCCGGCGAGGCCCAGGTGGTCGGAACCTTCGGTCTGCTTGCGCACGCCGTGCGGGCCATCCGTCAGCATGATCGACGGAATGCCGGGTACGGCCTTGGTGGTCCAGAAGTCGGCGCCGCTGGTCAGGCCCGCCTTCTGCTCGAGGGTCAGACCGTCGAGGACTGACTCGGTGGGGGTGTTGCTCATGATGCTCCTTCGATGGATGCGGCGGCATGGGTGTGCAGCGAGGTTCTGTTTGCCGACGATCTCCTGGACCGTGCGGCGGGAGGGCTACTGGTTACTTCACTGCCTTGATGAACCAGACCGCGAAAGCGCCGAGGATCGAGAGGATGATGCCGATCGGGAACAGACCGACGTAGCCGAAGGCGAGGACGACCGCACCGGCAAGGCCCGGAGCGAGGGTCTGCGGGAGAGTGGCCGCGATGTTCACGACGCCGAGGTCCTTGGCGAAGGAATCCTTCGAGGGAAGCACCTCGCTCATCAGCGCCTGGTCGACGGCGGAGAAGCAACCGAATCCGAGACCGGAAACGATCGAGAAGATCAGCCAGCCTTCAAACGTGGGCATGATCATCGGAATGAGCAGGGCGAGGCCAACGACGACCGACGAGATGAAGACGAAGATCTTCCGGCGCCCGAGCTTGTCCGACAGCGGTCCGGAGACGAGGGTCGAAATGATGATTCCGGCGAGGCTGGACAGCCCGAAGATCGGGATGGCGGCAGCGGCGCCGTCCAGGCCCAAGCCGATGTAGTCCGAGAGGATGTAGAGCTGGAATCCGGTGACGGCGAAGTAACCCGTGTAAAGCAGCAGTCGACCGGTGAAGGCCCAGAAGAAGTCGGGGTGCTTCTTGGGGCTCACCCAGAAGGTTCCGAGGAAGACCTTGAGCGAGAAAGGCTCGCGCTCGTTGTCGACACTGGAGTGGTCGGGGTTGAAGACGACGAACAGGGTGATCACGACAAGCGCGAGGCCGGCGAAGAACATGTAACCGGTGGGAATGTTCTTGGAGAAGAAGATGGAGCCGACGATCTGACCGCCGAGGGCGCCGAGCATCGAGCCGAGCCCGGCCATTGCCGAGAAGGTGCCGCGCGCGGCACGCGGCACGCGGTCGGGCAGGATCGCGCTGAGCGGTCCCTGCGTGAAGTTGTAGGCGACCTGCACGATCACCCAGGCGATACCGATCTGCACGAGGGTGCTAGCCATGGCCATGCCGATCAGCGCCAGACCTCCGATGAGCACGCCACCGACCATCCACTGCGCACGACGGCCGAAGCGGGAGCGCGTGCGGTCGGAGAGGAGACCGGCGATCGGCTGGGCGAGCATCGCGGCGAAAGCGCTGACCGTCATGACGACAGCGATGTTCGCGATCTTGTTCACCGGGTCGATCCCCGCGACCTGCAGGGGCAGCAGGAGGCCCGGGACGGCGCCCCAGATGATGAAGATGCTGATGTTGGTCGGGATGATCCAGCCGAGCAGGCGGCGAAGCGTGCCCTTGACCAGGGGTGGCGGCTCTTCCAAGCCGTCAATAGTCAGGGATGCGTCTGTAGACGTCGTTGTCATGGGTTCCTCTCGGAACCGCTCACCGATGAGCGGTTCCGAACACAGTACAACGCTCGGTTTTCGAAATCAAGCGAGCTTCGCTGAGAACGACGGATGCCTACGGCGCGGTCAGACGCGCCCAGAGGTATTCGACGTTGGCGACCATGTCAATCGAGTCATCAAGCATCCACTGTGTCTGCAAGCCGTCAATGGCTGCCGCCAGCAGGGTCGCACTGAGAACCGCGTCCAGTGAGGTGGACAACTCCCCCGCCTCCTGCTTCGCGCGGATGGCCCCGGCCACGGCAGCGCGGAAAGCTTCGTAGCGCTTCCGGAAATAGGCCTGTGCCGGGTGCCCCGACTCGGCAGCCTCTGTGGAGAACTGCGCATAGAGCTGCACGAGTCCTGGCACTTCGGCATTGTGTTTCACGACCCGCGCGATGACCTCGATGATGTCGTCAGTGGCCGACGCATCACCGTCAGGAAAGCTCACTTCGTTGGCCTCGTCGATCACCAGGAAGCCGCCGCCGTCGATCTCGTCACGCTTGCGAAGTACAGCGGCGAAGAGCTCTTCCTTGGTGCCGAAGTAGTGAAGCAATCCGGTCTGGGAGAGACCGACCGCCGCGGCGAGATCGCGAATCGACGTCTTGCGGTATCCGTTCCGGGCAATCACATCCAGAGCCGTCGTCAGTATCTCGTCGCGCTTGGCGACACCCTTCGCGTAGGAACCTCGAGCCTTCATGGAGCAAGCTTAGCCAGGCGACGACCCCTTGCAGTCGAAAACAGAATGAGGTACGGTTTTGGAACGCCTCAGGGAGGAGACGCGCGTGATCCTCTCGTCATGTTCACCGCTCTTCCGCTCGGCACCAGCCTCACCATCGACAAGGATTAGGGCATGACAGACTTCATCGAAGCACAGACCACTGCCGGCCGCGTACGCGGATTCTGGCGGGGCGGTTCCGCCGCATTCCTCGGAATTCCCTTCGCTGAACCGCCGATCGGTGAACTGCGCTTCGCTGCGCCGGTTCCGCACCGCGCCTGGGACGGCGTGCGCGACGCTCTCGAGCAGGGCGCAACACCGCAGCGCGGCAACGGCGAGATCACGCTGATCCCCGAGCCGTCGGTCGAGGGCGAGTCAACGCTCAACGTCAACGTTTTCACCCCCGCGCCGGCGACCGGCGGAGCGGGCCTCCCCGTGCTCGTCTACATCCACGGCGGCGGCTACTTCTCCGGCTCCCCCGCGAGCCCCTGGTATGACGGTGCGGCATTCAACCGTGACGGCGTCGTGACGGTGTCCATCGGTTACCGACTCGGTTTCGACGGCTTCGGCTGGATCAAGGATGCCCCGCACAACCGCGGTGTGCGCGACTGGCTCCTGGCCCTCGAGTGGGTGCGCGATAACATCGCGAACTTCGGCGGCGACCCGTCGCGGGTCACCATCGCCGGTCAGTCGGCCGGCGGCGGCGCCGTGTTCACGCTTCTCGGGATGCCCGCTGCCCAGTCGCTCTTCCACAGCGTGTACGCGATCTCCGGAGCGCTGAGCGCCCTGACGCTCGACGCCGCGAAAGACCTCGCACAGAAGGTTGCCGCCGACCTCGGCGTCGAGCCCACCCGTGCGGCACTCAGCGGCCTCTCCGAGGAGCAAATCCTCAAGGCGCAGAACAAGGCGACCGGCATGGAGGGCGGCTTAGCGGGTGGCGACCCGATGGAGATGCTCAACGGGATGATCAACGACGGGCTGAAGCTCGGTCCGGTCATCGACGGAGAGCTCATCCCCGTCTCAACGCTGGAGGCGATCCGAAGCGGCATCGGCGGCGACAAGCCGCTCGTGCTCGGAACCACCGATGACGAATTCTCGATGATCTTCGCCGAGGCGAAGAACAAACTGCGCTGGATCCCCGCCAACTTCCTGCTCGGCAAGCTCGGCCTGCGCGGATCGACCCGCTCCGCCTACCGTGCAGCGAACCGTAATGTGAAGGGAACCGCCGACATCCTCGGTCGGTATGTTTCTGACAAGATGTTCCGCGTCGCTGCAATGAGCGTCGCTGACGCTCGCGGGGAAGCCCCCACCTGGATGTACCGATTCGCCTGGCGCTCCCCGGTGAGCGGCTTCGCCGGGCACTGCCTCGACGTGCCGTTCTTCTTCGATTGCCTCAGCCTCGACCGCGTCGCAGTCATCGCCGGAGACAACCCGCCGCAGTCGCTCGCCGATGAGGTGCACGGCGACGCCGTGGCATTCGTGCGCGACGGCGACCCGGGATGGCCGCGCTACACCGACGGCCACGCCGTCCGGGTGTTCGATCTCCAGTCGAAGACCGAGTCGAACGGAACCGCGGCGGTGCGGTCACTCGCCGTCTGATCTCCCCTTCGGCAAACGCGCCGACGCTTGGCTCTGGAGCCGGGCGTCGGCGCTTTCGTCATGCAGTCGGCGCTTTCGTCACTGGCTCAGCGCAGGCAGCCGACCGAGGCGAGCGCGGTGCGCAGCAGGGCGCCGCGGCCACCCTCCATCTCGGCGGAAACCGCATCCGTCGCCGCCTCTTCCGGCGTCATCCAGGTGAGCTCAAGGGCGTCCTGACGCGGTTCGCAGGTGCCGGTGACCGGCACCACGAAGGCCAGCGAGACAGCGTGCTGGCGCTCGTCGGTGAACGCAGACACTCCGGGCAACGGAAAATACTCAGCAACCGTGAACGGAAGCGGGCTGGCCGGGAGCTGCGGGAACGCCATCGGCCCGAGATCCTTCTCCAGGTGCCGGAACAGGGCTTCGCGCAGCGTCTCGCCGTACATCACCCGGCCGGACACCAGCATCCGGGTCATCTCACCGGTCGGCGTCGCCCGCAGGAGCACTCCCACCTGGACGACCTGGCCGAGGCCGTCGACGCGCACCGGGACCGCCTCCACGTAGAGCAGCGGCAGACGCCCCCGCACCTCGGCCAGTTCGATGTCACTCAGCCAGCCGGGGTTCGTCGACGGTGGCGGGCTGTCGTCGGGGCCCGGAGTCCAGTCGGGGTCAGGTGTGCGCACGCTCATGTGCTCATTCTCTACCCGCCGACCGGCAACCACGCACCACAGGCGGGTGCCGCGCGCACTCTCACCTCGGTCAATGACAGGATTGACGGTGTCGAGGCAGGTTTCGCCCCGGCTTCCCCCAACGTGAGGTTCGAGATGCCCGACAGTGAGAATATCCTCAGCATCGACGCGGATGCCGTGCTCTGGTCCGCCAACTCGGCCGACCGGGTCGGTCGCCCCCTGTTGCTCGTGCTGCACGGCTACGGTTCGAATGAGGGCGACCTCTTCTCGCTCTCGCCGCATCTGCCGCTCGAACCGGTCATCGCCGCGCTCCGCGCGCCGTTGCCGGTCGGCGATGGCGCAGCCTGGTTTCCGATCAGCAACCAGCCGGGTCGACCGGATCCGTCAGCCGTCGATGCGGCGACGGTGGCCGTGCTCGACTGGCTCGACGCGCTGACGGAACAACCGACATCCATTGGGCTGCTCGGCTTCTCCCAGGGCGGTGCGATGACCCTGCAGCTGCTCCGTCACGCCCCCGAACGGTTTGCCTTCGCCGTGCAGCTCTCCGGCTTCGTCGCCGATGGCGGGTCGGCCGGCGACGCCACGCTCAGCACGCGGCGACCGCCGGTCTTCTGGGGACGCGGCACCGTCGACCCCGTCATCCCGGCGGATGCCATCGAGCGCACGGCAGCCTGGCTCGCGGGTCATGCGACCACGACCGAGCGCATCTACGAGGGGTTGCCGCACTCCATCTCGATGCCGGAGTTGGCCGACATCGGGGCGTTTCTGCGCGAGCAGTACGCGGCGGCACCCCGTCAGTAGCCGATACTCTGCGCCGTCAGTTCTACTGACGACTCTCGGCGGAAGAGCCCGTCGTTAACGAACTGCGCCGAGTTTGACCGTTGCGGTCGAGACGCCCCGGTGTGTGCCGGGGAAACTCGACCGGAAGCGTCAAACTCGGCGAAGTGAAAGAAGAAGTGAAAGAAGAAGAGTGAGTTACGCGCTCCGGTGCGCTGCGCGCTGGGCGGCACCACGATCTGCACGTTCCTTCTTGGCAGCCTTCTCGATCTTGGCGTCTTTTACGCGGATCTGCTCGGCGCGCACCTCGGCCTGGGTCGCACGCTCGGTGATGAGCCACGCGGGCGGGGCCTGCAGGAGTTCTTTGATCTCGACCGTGGTCAACGGCGCGTCGACGCCGGAGCGGGCGAGACCGGAGATCGACACGCCGAGCTTCGCGGCGACGACCTGACGCGGGTGGGGGCCATCCGCACGCAGCGTGGTCAACCACGCGGGCGGGTTCGCGGTGAACTCAGCGAGCTCGGTGCGGGTGATTTCGGCGGTCTGGAACTCTTCGGGTGCTGCCTCGAGCAGAATCCCGAGTTTCTGTGCCGCCGTCGCGGACTTCATGGTCTGGGGCTTCTTTTCGGACGTCATAGTCCAAGCGTATAGCCTGGGAGCACTGCGAAACTGGTTGAATGCCTGCCTCGCACCGAGAACCGTACTAAGAAGAGAGGATGCCGGTGACCTTTTCAATCGCCTTCGTCGCCGGCGTCACGCCCACCAAGTGGACGCGCATCTGGGCCGAGCGTTTTCCCGACCGCGACCTTGAGGTGTTTCGCACCGATCCAGGCGAGCAGATCGAGGTGCTCCGCGACGGCCGCGCCGATGTCAGCCTGGTACGTTTGCCGATCGATTCGACCGGACTCGGCGCCATCACCCTGTACTCCGAGATCCCGGTTGTCGTCGCGGCGAAAGACCACGCGATCGCGGCAATCGCCGAGAACGGCACGGTGTCGCTCGACCTCCTGGCCGACGAGCACCTGTTGCAAGACCCCGACACGGTTCCGGAATGGCGTGACATCGCCACCGAGGTGACGGACGGCACCCGCCGGGCTCTTCCGAGCATGCGTGACCTCGATGAGGTGATGGAGCAAATCGCTGCCGGCGTGGGCATCGCCATCCTGCCGCATTCGCTCGCCCGCCTGCACAGCCGCAAGGATGTCGTCTCCCGCGCCGTCGAGGGCGTTGCCGAGACTCAGATCGCTCTGGCGTGGCCGATCGACGAGAAGACGGAGAACGTCGAGGAGTTCATCGGAATCGTACGCGGTCGGAGCGCCGCCAGCTCCCGCAGCGCGACGGTCGTCGTGCGCGGCGAACCCGTGAAGAAAGAGAAGGCGACGGCCAAGGCGAAGGCTGCGGCCAAGATCGCTCGCGAGGAGGCGGCGCGCAAGAAGCCCGCCCAGGCGAAGAAGAAGCCGGGAGTGATCACCGGGCGCGTTCGCAGTTCGGGTGCCCCCAAGAAGAAGCGCCGCAGCTAAAAGCGAGCAGCACCGATTTTCGGCTATCGAACTGCCGGAAACGCGCGATGTCAAGCTGTGTGGAGTCACGCGGCTGAAATATTGGCTAGTTCCTTGGG
>Ga0075017_100002711_pt1 | contig 11121 bp, 11 predicted proteins | sample AleBraG_ABR_2012_FD_71475 | JGI IMG/M metagenome (GOLD analysis project Ga0075017, IMG submission 71475) | Freshwater sediment microbial communities in response to fracking from Pennsylvania, USA - Alex Branch Run_MetaG_ABR_2012 | ecosystem: Environmental > Aquatic > Freshwater > Creek >...
GCCCCGGACCGGTGGACTCGGACGATGCTCGCCGCTGCCGAGGCGGCACTTGCCGGCGTGCCCCCCACCGTCGAGGCGATCGAGGCAAAGACCGTGATGTCGCGCGGCGCGGCGGCCAATGCCTTGTCGCGACTAGAGCGGATGGGACTCCTGGCACGCTCCGACGGCCTCCGGGGACCATCGTCCGCTCGCCGGATCGTCGACGTCGAGTCCTTCATCGATCAATACGCCACCGGTGCTGCAGAACTGCGGGCGAAACAGAAGGTGCTCCGCTTCCATCGGCTATGGAAGGACCCGCTGGAGGACTTCGCATCCGAGGTCGCGCCCGCCCTCAATCGCGAGGAGGAGCACTGGGCTGTGACCGGAGCTGCCGCCTCGACCTTGCTTGCGCCCTACATCGGAAACGTCACCATCATCGAGCTGTACGTCGGCAGGAACCTGTTTTCGAACCGGGAGCAACTCGCCAACACACTGGGTGGACGAATTGTCGACAAGGGTCATCGGATTGAAGTCCGAGAACTGCCCACTCCGGTGAGCGCAGACGGACCAGTTATCAACCACATCCACGTGGCGCTGCCAGTCCGTGTCTACGCCGACCTCATGGCGGCCGGGGGACGGTTTGCAGAAGCTGCCCAACACTTGCGGGAGGTGATCGATGTCGGACCCCGTCCGTAGTCGCCAAGCACGAGAGCTGGCCGAGGGAGCCCTTGTGCGGCTTGTGCACGCATATGGCGACATCCCTGAGTTCGTTCTCCTCGGGGGACTGGTGCCCGATCTTCTCTGCAGCCAGGCACCACGCCAGCACGTCGGCACGACAGATGTCGATGTCCAAGTCGATCTGGAGATTCAGGGAGGCTCGGTCAACAGCGAACGACTGGAGCGCGCCCTCGTCGAGTGCGACTTCAAGCCCGACAATGAGCGAATCTGGCGATGGAAGGATCAGTCGGCGCCATACCTCGTGGTCAAGGTCGAGTTCCTTGCCGACCTCCCGGACGTGGCTGACCACACGACGGTCTCCTTCGACGGGTGCGAGTCACTCGGCGCTGTGAATCTGCGCGGCACCGGCTTCGCCGCGCGTGATTGGGAATTGCATGAGATCACCGCCGACATCGGAGAGGGTCTGGCCACAGTCCAACTTCGCGTGGCAACGCTTCCCGCATACCTGTTGGCCAAGGTTCACGCAGCGCACGGCCGTGGGCTAACAAAGGATTGGTACGACATCGCATACGTGCTCCTGCACAACGATGCGGGCGGCCCCACTGCTGCTGCTGATCTGGTTGTCGAGCGGTTTGCAGACCCGCTTCCGGGCGCAACGACAACTGCGCTCGGCGAGCTGGCCGCGAACTTCTTTGACGAGGTGGCCCAAGGAAGCCTCGCGTATGCGGAAACGATGGTTGGTCTCCATCCCGATGTCGACGTGGATGTCGCCGCCAACGACGCAGTCGCAGCGGTCACGGCATTCGTCGCGAGGGTATTGCCCGCACGCCAGTGATTGTGAGGGCGGGCTTACGGGCGCCCAGCTGCCGGAGTGCTGAACGACGCTGGATCTGCCGCGAACGCATCGGCGCAGCCCGAACAACAGAAGTAGATGTCGGTACCGTCGTGCACCAGGTGCGCTCCAGCGTGCGCCGGGTCCACGGTCATGCCACACACCGGGTCGATTGCTGATGCCGAACTTGGACTCTCCGTACCTGCAGTTGATCCGTGATCATGAACATGCGCGGGCTCAACGCTCTTGGCGAACTTCGAAGGCTCTGCCGCGAAAGCATCGGCGCAGCCCGAACAACAGAAGTAGATGTCGGCACCGTCGTGCACTAGATGCGCTCCAGCGTGCGCCGGGTCCACGGTCATGCCACACACCGGGTCGATTGCTGGCGCCGCACTTGGACTCTCCGTGCCTGCAACTGATCCGTGATCATGAACATGCGCGGGCTCAACGCTCTTGGCGAACTTCGAAGGCTCCGCCTCGAAGCGATGCTTGCAGTGATCTGAGCAGAAGTAGACCGCATGTCCCTCGTGCATGACCGACGCCGGTGAGTTTGCGGTCTGCACTTGCATTCCGCAGACCGGGTCCAGCGCATACCCGCTGCCACCCCCAAGCCGCTCGCGGTTCCGGTATGTCCAGTAGAGGAGTCCGAAAACTGCCAGGAACAGGATGTTCAAGTAGGTGGTGTAGTTCCACTCGAAATGAGCTGGGGCCACAGTCTCGGGCCGAGTGGTCGGGATGCCACCAAAGGCCCCGAAGATCCCCTCGGTGATCAGGCCCGCCGTGGACATCACGAGCCAGAACAGCGCCAGCATCCGAAGGGTGAGCTTCATCCCGTAGTACCTGCGGTAGATGAGTAGCAGCGGCAATGCGATCAGGTCGGCGAAGATGAAGGAGATCACGCCGCCGAAAGAGATCCCTCCGTGCCACAGAGCGGCTGCCAGTGGGACATTCCCAATCGAGCAGACAAAACTGATGATTGCGATGAACGGCCCGACGATGACGTTCTCAAGGCTCGTCCAGAAGCCGTGCCCTTGTAGGAAGACGACATTCCAAACAGACGTCGGAACCAGCACCGCCAAGAAGCCTGCCACGGTGTATCCGATCACCAACTCGCGGCGGAGCATGGTGAGGTCAGCCATCGTGTAGGTGGCAGCGTTGGCCCAGCCGCCCTTTGATCGGAGCTTGGTCGCCCACGGTTCAGCCTGCAGCTCCGTGTTCTCCTCAGGAGTGTGCTGATGGCCAGATGCGGCCTCAGCCTCCAGATGCTCCCGAGCCTGGGCGATGGACCGGCCCCGGAACCACAGTCCACCAAGTACGGACAGAAGGACGATCATGATTGCCCCGCCCACGAATTCGGCGGCTGCGAACTGCCAGCCCATAAGCACGATCAACACGATGCCCAGTTCTATGACCAGATTGGTCGAGGCAAACATGAAGACGAGGGAAGCGACGAAGTCTGCTCCCTTGACGAACAACGACTTGGACATCGCCGAGGCCGCATAGGAACAGGACGAGGAGACCATCCCGTATCCGCTGGCCCGGGCGATGGACCGGGGACTGCGGTCGCCCATCTTCTTCTGCATCGACTCCCGGCTCACGAATGCTTGCACGGCCCCCGACAGCCCAAAGCCGAGAATCAGTGGCCACAGCGTTTCCCAGAACATGAAGAAGCCTTCTCGGAGGCTTCGTCCGATGTCGTCGATGAACGAAGAGCTGGCGAGCAGCGCAGCGGTCATGAGCGCACCAGTCTGGCAATCGCTGCCGATGCCTCTGCAAGCTTGGCCGCCGCTTCGTCACCGCCGGCCTTCACAGCGTTTGAGACGCAGTGAGCCAGATGCTCATCGAGAAGTAGCAGTGCCACGGACTCAAGCGCAGATGTCGCTGCGGAAACCTGTCCAAGAATGTCGATGCAGTAGCGGTCGTCCTCGACCATGCGCTGTAACCCTCGAACCTGGCCTTCCACGCGGCGCAAGCGCTTGAGCACTAGCTCCTTGTCATCCGCGTAGCCCGGCGTAGTGGTCGGCGTCGATGCCTTGCTTGGCATACCTATACCCCCTAGGTGTATAGGTGCAGCATACCAGGACAGCCCCTTTGAGGCGAGAAGGAGTGCGTCAGCGATTACGTCACCGTCAGGACGTCGAACATCCCGGCGGCGTAGTGCCACGGTTCGTCGCAGACCAGCTCGTAGCGACCGGCCTTCAGATTCACGGTCGTCCATCCCGTACTGCCCGGCGAAATCCCATCACCGGTTCCCGCCGCGCAGGACCGTGACGACTCGCCAAGGCTCTGGGATTCGTCGATCTTCCCGTCGGAGCCCGTCGCTCGGGTGCCGGGGCCATCGGCCGGGAGGGGGAGGATGACCATCTCGTGGACCAGAGCACCCGTATTGGCGACGGCGAACGACACCTCGCCAGCCGGCACGCTCGCGGGCGCCGCAATCAAGGTTGCCCGCATCGGGGTCTGGCCCATCATGGCGTCACCGGCATCAGTGACCTGGACATCCACTGTGGTACCGGGCAGCACCGGAGCGGAACAGGAGATTGCCCCGTAGGCGCCGTTGGCTGGGGCTCCTGAGTTACTGGTTGCCAGGGCGACGACGGCGACCGTCCCCGCCGTGAAGGCAAGCCCCGCGACCACCGCAGCCACGACTATGCCGCGATGGTTGTGTCCCGCACTCACCCGGACCCTTGGATGAGGGTGCGCAACTTGATGTACTCGTCCTGGTCGATCTCGCCACGCGCCAAGCGCTCATTGAGGATTCTCATCCCGTCCGAGCTTGGAGGTGGACCGGTCAATCCAGGATTCGCGGACGGCGTGCCTGGCGGCGTGCCGCGATGTCGGAGGAAAGTCACGATGATCCACGCCAGGGCGCCCCAGAAGACCACCATGGCGACGATCATCACGATCCAGAGACCCCAGTGGCCACCGCCATCGCCGTACCCGTAATGCATCATGGTCGCGCGCTCCTAATCCTCGTTCCCCAAGTCTCGGCGCTACGGACGGCCCGGAGTAGAGCCGAAGGTCCTTCGACTCGATCGAGGTGGCGGGCGGTTATCGCCGAAGCCGCGGCACCGCAAGAATCGGGAAGTCGGCCGCAGTTTCACACTCCCCGCGACTTGGAGCTATCGGGGAGGTGATCGATCCGGCACGTTGAGTTACAGAAGCTCATCTTTGGCCGCGCCCCTGATGGCCGCCGTCAGCTGCTCCACGGTCGGCGCGCCTGCAGCACCATCTGGCGTGGAGTACATCCGACATGTCAATCCGACTTCGCTGGGCGACTTGGCGAAGGGATCTCTTCCGTTGAGGAGGATCGATGGGGAGCCGGCGAATCGGTACTCGCTTGCTTCTTCAACGGTCTCGACCAGACAGTGCTCGATTGACTGCGGAATGCCTGAGAGGTCTAGGGCTTCTCGAAGGTGTTCCTCCATCACCGTCCAGTGCGGACATCCGTCGAAGTAGAGAAGCTGAACTCTCATGGCCCTCACCATTCTGCACCTGGGGTTTCTCGACAACGACGAGAGTTGTGCCCACGTCGGCTGGGGGTGATTAACCGGAGGCTCAGCGGAGGCAAGACAACGCTTAAAAGAACACCTCCAGGAGTCTTAGAGTTGTCGCCATGACCGATCAAGAGCCTGATTCGGGCGAGCGGGTTGCCCACTGGGAGTCGGTGTACCAGCGCAACCGAACGGACAGTGTTAGCTGGTACCAGACCGCGCCGGTCGTGTCTTTGGACCTCATCGATGATCTCGGCATCTCGGAAGAGGCCGGGGTAATCGACGTGGGGGGAGGCGCGTCGGTCCTGGTCGGTGCGCTGTTGCACCGGGGGTTCGCCGACCTCACCGTTCTCGATATCTCCGAGGCCGCGCTGCAGGCGAGCCGAGCACGCGTCGGTGCCAGTGCGTCGGTGGATTGGATCGCTCACGACCTGCTGACGTGGAAACCGAAGCGCCGCTACGACCTGTGGCACGACCGGGCGGTATTCCACTTCCTGTCTCGGAATGAGGTCGAGGTCTATCGGAATCTCCTGCACCATGCCGTGGCTCCAGCGGGGTGCGTGGTCATGGCCACGTTTGCACCCGACGGGCCAGAGTGGTGCTCTGGGCTACCAGTGACCCGGTACAGCGCCGAACAACTGGGCGAGGCTCTCGGAGGCGAATTCATAGTGGTCGAGCAGCGCCGGGAAGTCCATACAACGCCGAACGGTGCCACCCAGCCCTTTACATGGATTGCCGCTCGACGGGTCAGCGACTCCCAGACTGACTAGGCGGAGTCCGGACCCACAGGAGCCCTCGCAGGAGGCCCTTCGAGCCGGCGAACTCAACCCCGTGCACCGCCGTGGTCGACTGTCCTGGCTCTCGGCACTCTGCACATTCGTGACGATCTCGACCGTGTTTGAATGCAGTGGGACGCGATGTCCCAACGGCCGGCGCAGGCGATTTTGAGCCGTGAATTTTTGCGATAATGCGGCCGTGGCGGGAGAATTTTTGGAACAATTTGGTGCACTGTGTCAGCCAGATTCCCAAAAAAGTCAGCCATCAACGTTGTTGGATTTCCCGGTGTCAGCCAGCCCAGTTACGTTCAAACCGGCGAATTTAGGAGGGATGCGATAGGAAGCCAAATTCTGGATCAGCCAATCAGAGGTTCGAATCCTCTCTCCCCAGCCAATCGGCGATTTTCCTTGTGCTACAAGGGATTTTGAGAAGTGACGAGATTCTTCGGGTGTGCACAAGTTTGTGCATAACTACACAATTAATCACCCGCTCAGTCACCCCAGTTGGTTGGTTTTCGGGGATCAGCCATCCATACTGAATGCATCAAACTGTTCACGAGGGCCGCATCATGGCCATGCAACTTCTGGACCCCCGCCAGCCGTCTCCACTGGAGCGGCTCATCAACGACTACCTCATCAGCTGCCGGGCTCGGGGCCTCTCCCCGAGGACGGATGAGCAGTACTCGTACTCGCTCCACAACATCTTCCTGAAGTGGTGTGACGGTCAAGAGATCACGCGCCTCGACCAGCTCGACAGACGTACCTTCGACCGATTCACCGCCGACCTCCTGGCACGGCGCAATCGCTACGGTCAGCCGATCTCGAAGCATTCCGTCCACACCTTCGTCCGCCCAGTCCGTCTTCTCCTCAACTGGGCAACCCGGGAAGGCGAAGAGGTGACAGCGCGACCGCAGCTCCCCCGCCGCGAGAAGCCGATGCGGGATGTCCTCACGCGGTCCGAAATCGACCAGCTTGAGGCGGCGATGCCTACCGAGAGGGACCGGCTCATCATCCGGATCTTCGCCGACTGTGGGCTGCGACTCGACGAGCTGGCAGGGCTCGACGCCAAGGACATCGTCCGGTCCGCGCGGCAGGCTCACTTTCGCGTTCTCGGCAAGCGAAGCCGACTCCGTGACGTTCCCATCCCGCCGAGCCTCCTCCGCCGCCTCGACCGACTCGTTGAGGCACGACCGATCGAACGTGACTCCGACGCGCTCTTCCTGTCCAGCCGCAAGAGCTTTGGAACCTACGTCCGCCTTACGGATATGGGCGTATACAAGGTTGTGAAGGATGCCGTCGCGCGAGCGCGCATTGATAAGCGCACGTACCCACACGTCCTGCGGCACTCATGGATGACAGAGATGCTGCGCAGTGGAATGAACCCGATCCAGCTGTCATTGATTGCCGGCGCCTCGCCCGAAGTGATCTCCGCTCACTACACGCATCTCAACAAGGACGACGCCTACGACGCGATGATCCGAGCGCTCGCGGTGCAGGGCCGGCGGTAGCGGGGAATCCGTTCAGGCTGATCGTGGTCCGATCAGCCTGCGGTTGCAGCGGCTGTTGGACTTTCCTTCGGTGTCCGGGGGAGATACTTGCCGAGCACGTCCTCCAACTCTGCCTCTTCGTCTGGTTGGTACACGAGGTGGTCCCGGTAAAAGTGGAGGCGCTGTCGGTTCTCCTCAAGGACCTCTGCCCACCGCCGAACCCAGATCCGGTAGTTGCCGCCTTGTGTGTAGAGCCCAGAAGGTTGACCCTTCTTGTTGACCAGCTCCTCGACGACTTCATCCATCTCGTCACCAACGAGGACGAACTCCCAATTGACGCCGTCAGCCTTGAACCGGGGATCTCGACTGACGGCGACCGCGTAGTTCGAGATCTGGCCTAACTCGGTCTGCGTGAGCTTCACACTCGGTCGCTTCAGCTCGACCACAAGGTGCTCACGCCGATCGGCGAAGAGTGCCGCCTTCGACAGCATGAGGTCAACGATTCGAGTGTGGCCCTCGGTGTCGGTCACCGGCTCCACCACGGGCTCGTCGATCTCCAGCAGCTTGTAATGCGCTTCGAGCACTTTCGTGAGACCGAGGTCATCGACGGCGAGTGTGTACTCCTCCCCGAAGACCCACGTCCGGCCGTTCGCGAGGATGCGGTGGAGTTGCGTCCGTTCAAGGAGCTTCTCCTTCTTGCCTGCATCGAACAGCATTCCTTCGAGATCCTGAATGAAGTCCAACCGATCCACAACGATCTTGCTCGTGTAAATGACTGAGGCAAGCGTCGTGCGGTCCAGCAGAAGGTCGAAGTCTGCGAGCTGCGCCGGCGTGAGGTCTAGGACCTCTTTGAGCACTCGGTGGAGTGCGCCAGGCGGTTGAGCAAGCGCCTCCTTGATGAGCCGGAGCGAGAGCTTCGCAGCCTTCGGCTCCTTGCCGACAGCTGAAGCGGCGGTGGCCGCAACAACATCGAATACCTCTCGCTCCTGCACCTCGACCAGCGTCTTTGGCGGTTCCGTGTAGGGGTAGACACGGTCCGCCTTCCATCGCTCAATCTGGTCAGCCCGGCGCTCTGACAGTCGAGTGTCGAGAAACTCGCGAATTGCGGCGCGGGCTGCGTCGATAATGGGACCGAGAACCGGATCCCCCATGTCACCCAGCAAGAGGTTGTTGGCGTGTTCTGTGAAGCCCGGCCAGATGAGGTAGGCGGTGAAGCGAACACCGGTACCCTTGTCGATCCCGTCAGTAATCTCGTGAAGCGCTACACCAGCGCCATCGCAGAGCATGAGTGAGGGCGTGATCGCCTTCACCTCCGGCTTCCACTCCAGGATCCGAAGGATGGACGGGCCATGATCACCGCCCAGTGCCTTGTCCAGTTCAACCTCGGTCTGCGACTCTAGAATCGACGCTGGATCAAGCGACCGGCCGTCGAAGGTGATGCTGAGTGATGGGTAGTTGACGAGGTAAACCGCGAAGCGCGTGACGAGCCACGTCGGTGCCTCGTCGGCAAGGATTCGGTGTGCGTGCTCTCGTGGTGTCGTGATCCGTACAACCGTGCCTGGCCTTCCTGTCGCAAGCTCAACGGGGTCACTGACGGTGAATTCGGAGCTGTCCAGCGATCCGGTGACGACGGTTCGTTGCAACTTGCCGGTGATGTCTTCAGTGATGCTTTCCCATTCCACGGTGCTTCCAACTGCGAATGCCCGAAACCGACCGGAGCCCTCCTTGCCGTGAAGAGGTCGCTTTCCGTTCTTCGACGTCGCCCTTGCCTTCTTCCACGAACCACCGAGCTTTCGGAAGTCCCGCGAGGTCTCGTCGTGCGTCATCCCGTGTCCGTCGTCGGTGACGACCACAGTCTCGACACCGTCTAGGTCGGTGCGCCCGATGGAAACGACGACGGTCTCCGCCTCGGCGTCAAGAGCGTTCCACACCAGCTCTGCAATCCCGGCGAGCGGCTGCGTCGGGCGCGCCAGCCGATCGAATTGATCCCTATCAACCTGGACGACGAAGCGTTCGGTCACGGCTGAGTTCTACCAGGGGGATGTATCGAGCCTCGGTCTTCTTGGTCCCCAGGTGGGGCGGCAGATTCGAGATAGCGCTGGAGGGCAGCTTTGGGAACCAGGATTCGCCGCCCGATGCGCATCGACGGGATATCTCCTCGCTGCACCGCCTCGTACGCAAACGATCGGCTGATCCCAAGCAGCTGCGCCGCCTCCTCGACAGTGAATACCAGCCGATCCTCAACAGGCGCAACGGCTCCCGACGCAGTACTCGACGCGGGCGCAGCGGGCGAACCTGGGGCGTAGGCGGCGCACGCCAGCGCGTCGGCAAGTTCGCGGCCGTTCTCTGCCCACTCCGCCGGCTTGGTGAAGACGGCGATGCGGTCAGGAACGACCGGTCGGCCGCTGGGATCCGGTATCGACGCTCTGGGCGATGCCAGAAGCTGTGCAAGCTGGCCTGGCTTGTCGGCCCAATAGTCGACTCCGGTGACCGTCACTTCGGCGGGAGTCACTCCCCCTCCAGCCCTGCGGGAGAAGACTTCGCCGGTCCGAGCACCCGGCCCATCACGTCGGCCGCCGCACGGTCGCGCTCTTCGAGTGCGTGCGAGTAGACCCGAAGGGTCACCGATGGGTCCGAGTGCCCCAATCGGCCGGCCACGGTGCGGACGTCAACCCCGGCGCCGATCAGCTGCGTGGCGGTGAAGTGCCGGAGGTCGTGGAGACGGACGTCATGCAATCCAAGGGAATCGCGAACTCGGGTGAAGAACCCGGTGACGTTGTCGGGCCGGAACGGCTTCGACCCGTCCACGGCATGCGAGAAGACGAACGCATCGTCCGGAACGATCACCTCCGCTTGCTGTGCCCAATCCTCCACGTTCGCCCGATGGCGCAGGAGGAGCGCCACGCCAACCTCATCGAGGGCGACGATACGGAATCGGTGCGTCTTGGTTCCCTTCTCAGCAAGGCCCCCCGGGACCACCACCACGGATCTGGAGACGTCCAACTCGCATCGCTCGAAGTCCACATCGGTCCACCGAAGAGCACACAGTTCCCCTCGCCGCATACCCGTGAGGGCCGCCAGCATGAGGAGCGGGGCGAGCCGGGGATCCCGGTCCTCGGCGGCCTCGATCACGGAGCGGACCGCCTCAACGGATGGGGCCGTCACCCGCCGCATCGTCACCCTCGGCGGTTTGGCCCTCTCGGCGATGTTCTCCCGGACCCATCCCCACCGGACGGCTTGGTGCAGGGCTGACGAAATGATGGCGTGGTGGTTCCGAATCGTCTTCGGCGACAGCCCTTCGTCCTTCATCTGACCATAGAGGTCGTCCAGGTTCTTCGTTGTCAGCTGGGTGAGTTTGACCTTCCCGAGCCGGGGGCGGATCGTCCGGTCGACCTGGGCCCGGTAGGTCCGCAGGGTCGTGGGCGACAGGTCCATCCGTTCGGACTCCTCAAGCCACTTGTCGAGGAGGTGGCCGAAGGTGGCGCCGATTCCGTCCTCGCTGCCGTCCCCGTACTTGTCCACGAGGTCCCGGAGAGCGTCGTCTGCGGCCCGTGCAGGGCCGTGGAAGGTCCGGGACAGCTGGCGGTACTTTCCAGTCACCGGATCCTTGCCAAGAGCCACCCTCAGCTCCCAGACGCCCGTCCGCAGCTTGCGCTTCGAACCTCGCACGAGAACAGCCTATCCCGCGTCTATGGGATGAGCTGTGGGATGTCGGTTCGGGAAACAGGAGGGCCGGTCCTCTCGGACCGGCCCTGACCTGCACTTTCCTTGGTGGCGGGGGCAGGATTTGAACCTGCGACCTTCGGGTTATGAGCCCGACGAGCTACCAGACTGCTCCACCCCGCGTCGGTGGAATCGTCAGGTTACCACCTGGC
>Ga0075017_100002712_pt1 | contig 11117 bp, 10 predicted proteins | sample AleBraG_ABR_2012_FD_71475 | JGI IMG/M metagenome (GOLD analysis project Ga0075017, IMG submission 71475) | Freshwater sediment microbial communities in response to fracking from Pennsylvania, USA - Alex Branch Run_MetaG_ABR_2012 | ecosystem: Environmental > Aquatic > Freshwater > Creek >...
AGAGCGGCGGAGGTTTGAAGGCCCATCCGCCGCTTCTGCAGGAGGTGTGAGTGTTCGCTCTAGACAAGGCCATGCTACCGCCGTCTGTACAGACTGACGAGATCACGAAAGTACTTGTTGGCATGTAGGGCGGACGCATTCGTCCGCCCGCGGGCGAAGCGAGCGCCCCAAGCGAATTCGTCCGGGACGTGAGCCGGGCCTCTTTTCTAAGCGAATCCTAATGAGACAGGGGGCATTACTGCTTCTTCGGAGCTACCATCACCCGCGCGGTCAGCGCCTGATTGGACAGCATTCCACCGACAATCAGCGTCCCGATCGGCGTGACAGCCATTCCGCGGCTGTCGCTGCGCACATCGAAGGTGTCTTCGGTGATGTCTTCCCAGTGATTGCCATGCAGATCGAAGGCGAAGGTCACGGGAGAAATTTCGGTCGGCTTGCCATCATAGCCCAAGCCTTTAAAGTTATGGGGAGCGGTGGTACCTCCCGAAAACAAAATGCGGTGATCCTTGGCCGCGCCGGCTACGATGGCGAATCGACCAGCCCCCGGATGCAGCGGCAGTTTGCTCCATTCAATCTTGTTGGGATCCTTGCGATCAATCTTGCCCATCCAGCACTCGTCGGAGGCGACGAATGGCCCTCCTTCTCCCGTGCCCTTCTTCGCGCCATCCGCAATGACGATTGTTCCTTCGCTCAATCCTCCGGCGTGGCCAAATACGGGAGTTCCAGGAAAAGGCGTGGCCTTGCTCCAGGTATTTTTCTCGGCATCGTAAACCTGCACGTCGTTCACCGGCCCGTTCTTCGAGCGGCCCCCAATGAGGTAGACGTAGCGGTCATGATCCAATCCGATCACGGCGCTATCTACGGGCACGGGAATATCTTCGGCCCGGTACCAGCGGCGTTCGACGGTCACATAGGAGTTCACATCGCCGACGGTCATTTCGGTGTCCTGGGCGTCCACCACGAATCCACCGAAAACAAAAATTTGACCCTTGAGGCCCACCGCAGACGATCCCAGGCGGCCGGCGACTCCCGGCACCGGGCGCAACTCGGTCCATTTGCCGGTGGAAAGGCGCAGCATATACCCCTTGTTGGTGATGGCGTCCCAGTTCTTTTTCTCCCCAATGCCCATGAACGAGTAGACTTCGGTGCCGTTGTGAAGCGCCGTCACCACGTTGCCGGCAAGCGCGACGGGCAGGGGGGGAATTTTGGGCTGTTCAGCCGCCAGTAGGAAAACCGCACACAGCACCGGGAGGAGCAACACAGGGAGTCGTTTCATTGCACAGATATTACGTGTTTCGATGAGCGGCGGCAAAGGGTATAAGGCCTTATCCGGCGGGCCTAGAACCATGTCTTGCGGCGGTACTCGCGGTACTCGTCGCCAAACGCGGCCTCGAGCACACGGGCTTCCTGGCGTGCCCGGATCGTCTGCATAACCACCAAAGCGGCGAGGACAAGCCATAGAACTGGCCTCTGCAGTACCAGAAGCAATCCCGCGATGAACATCGTGCCAAACACGTAGATGGGATTGCGAATCTTCGAGTACAGCCCTGTAGTGACCAGTTTGTGCGCCTGCGGCGTGACGGAGAACGATTTGCCCAGCTGATACCGTGCGAGGAAGATGAAGCTTATTCCAACAACCGCCAGCACGGTGCCGAGATAGCGTTCTGCGTTCCAGGGAGTCTTCCAGGTGAATAGAACCCAGAAAAGCACGCCGACCGCCATAATCTGAACCGCGGTAAACGCGAAATGTTGACGATCATTCATGGTTGCAATTACTCGCTCTACTTGACCAACCCCTGGCGCACGCCGTGGATGAAGTCCGTATAGGCCGGAGTCTGTCCCAGAGCGCGCATGTGGCTGGCAATCTGTCCGCGATGATACGCCGAGTGCATGATCACATGAGTCAGAATGTCGAGAACGCTGCTGGGCCAAGGCTCGCCCTTGCTGTTTGTGTAGCGAACTTCTGCGGACAGATCTGGATCGGTCATCGCCAGTAAATACGCACGCCAGGAGTCGGCCATCTCCTTGGAACTCGTTATACAAGCTGTATAGTTCAATTCCGGCCAGACCCGCACGCTCTGTGGTTGCTGCTTCAACCGGTCGAGCCAGAGAACCTCTGCCGCGAGGATATGTCCCATCAGTTGCAGCGAGCGTTCATTCGACTCATGTTTCCCGATGGAAGAGAGCGTTTCGCGATTGGCCCACTCGTTGTAGGCAAACTGGCGGCGCAGGTATTCAATGAGATTCATCTTCAGTCCTCCAGTAAACCGCGTAGAGACGGACAAATGCTTCCGAGGCTAAACGAAGCCGCGGTAAACTTGTAATCGTCCTGTCACAATTCAGGAATAGACTAACGCTTTGGAGTTCCGCACGGAATTGCAACGGTCTCCAGCAATCTAACCATGACCGCTAAAGCGCAGCCATCCGTCGTCCGTCATACGAAATCAGCGAAAACTGGCTCCTCGGTATCCAAAGCGGCTTCCCGATCGGCCGCTGAGATCAAATTGGGAGGCCCCGACGATCTGGCGCGTCTATCCTTGAAGGCCTGCTTGATTGCCCGGGATGCCGCCTTCAACGTACGCGACCTGCTGACTAATTCGTCGCGCATGGCGTTTCTGGCCATCAAAGATTGCGAAAAAGAGCTCGACATGATCGAGCGCCAGATCGACGAGCGCCTGCCCGCCGCTATCACCCGCGTCAGCGAGATGCGGGCGCGCGTGTTGCTCTCCAGTTTAAAATCGACCACCGATTTGGAGCGCATTGGCGACCTGGTCATGAGCGTCGCTATGCGCGTGCAGGCGCGCACCTCGAAGATTCCGCCCGCCGACGTGCGGCATCTTGTGGAAATGGCGGTCATTCTGCACGACATGCTCGATCTGATCCACAAAGGCTTTTCCACACTCGATCTGGAGTGCGCCCGCAAGGTGCTGCACATGGACAAAGACATCGATCGCGTCTGCCACGGCATGTTCCAGAAGCATTTGTCGGAGAGCGGGGCGCAGGCGGATCCGCAGGGCTTTGAAGTTCTCCTGATGGCGCAGGCCCTGGAACGCGCCGGCGACCACACCACCAATCTCGCCGAAGACCTCTATAGCCTGATCGAAGGCCGCAGCCTGCGGCACATGCCGAAGAAGAAGGCCGCTAACTGAGGAAATTCCGGCCTCACAATTCATCGTTCGTTAACAATCGAGCAACATTCGCGCAACAATCGCCAAATACATTCTGAGTGTGTCTTGCGGGCGCCATTTTTCGTGGCCTGTGGCTTCCTGAAGCGAATAATGCACTTTCGATCCGACCCCTACGAAGAGATAGAGAGCACCAGCCGTCTTGTGCCTTTGCGCCCCGTCATCTTTGTTGTGGAAGATGAAGAAGACATCGCTCGCCTGATCTCTCATAATTTGCAGGCCGCGGGCTTTGAAGTGCAGAGCTTTGTGAGCGGCGCCTCCGTGCTAACCGAGGCGGTGCGCGAGATGCCGGCACTCTTCCTTCTGGACGTGATGCTGCCCGGGACCGACGGCTTCGAATTATGCCGGCACATACGCCAGACGCCCGTTCTGTCGGCGACTCCGATCATCTTCCTGACGGCAAAGACCTCTGAGGCGGATCGCGTCAAAGGCCTCGAACTGGGCGGGGACGACTACATCACCAAACCCTTCAGCCCGCGCGAACTGGTGGCCCGCGTTCGCAGCGTGCTGCGCGGATTGGGCCAGGCTCCTGCTGTTATTGAAGTGTTGCGGCTGGGCGATCTGGAAATCGACGTCTCTTCGATGACAGTGCAGGTGCAGGGCCGGAACGTGCTGACCACCGTCCGCGAATTCCGACTTCTGGAATATCTGGCCGCGCATCGCGGCCGCGTGCTGACGCGTGATCAACTGCTGGACGCCGTTTGGAAGGAAACTCCCTTCGTCACTCCGCGCTCCATTGATGTGTACATTCGCCGTCTGCGCGAGAAGATCGAACCGGATCCGCGGCATCCCCAGTATCTAAAAACTCTCCGCGGCATCGGCTACCGCTTCGAAGTTCCGAAATAGCCGACGCTTTTGTCAACTGAGCGTAAACCGGTCTTCAGGCGAAGCGAAGGATTGACATGCAGGAGATGCCTTGGGCAAGGGAGATCCCCTCGGCCCGCTGGTGAAATCGCGAGCCTTCGGGATGACGCCGCGCATTTAGTACTTCACTGCGCCAGGGCCTTCGCAAACAACTCCTCAATGTGCTCGGACTTCACTTCTCCAGAGTCGTTGTAAAGCGCATTACCCTTGTCATCCAGCACTACAACATGCGGGATGTACCCCTTGTAGTACTGCTTCACCAGCTTTTGCTGCTCCGGTGAGCGCTGCACGTCGAGATCGATCACGACAAAATGCACCCGGCCGCGGTACTTGTTGTACAGCTCAACCGTGCGTCGAGCCTGGCGCTTGGAGTTGAAGCATCCCTCACCATAGATGATGACGTAGTTCGGCATGCCTGCAACGAATCCGGACTGAGCGTCGTCGCCGGTGATGAGCGGGCCGTCCAGGCTGTCGCTGGTGTAGTCGAGCTTCGTGTTGAGCTTCAGATTTTCGATGCCGAACAGAAGCGGGCTGCTCACCGCCAGCAGGAGAACCAACCGGGCTGCCTTCTTCGCGATCATTTTGCTACCTCTAATTGGACCGAGCCCTCGCGCACGCCATACTCACGCTATCCTCGTTCGCATAGGCATCAGATTCTTCGGCGCGAACAAAGTTTCACTTCCGGCCAAGGTCGTTTATTCTCTTTGAATCCCTTGCGATGGCCGCGAACCAGCCCAAGCCGCTATGGAAAGTCGATGACCAGCGGGCGCGGCTCGCCGATCTCACGGCTCGTTCCGATCAGGCCACAAAAGACAATCCTCTGCGCCGCGACGTGCGCTCGCTTGGAGCCGTTCTCGGGCAGGTCATCGTAGAGCAAGCCGGCCAGGAGCGGTTTGATTCGGTGGAGCAGCTGCGCCGCCTCATGATCGAACACCGCGACGCGATGCGCCGAAATCCGCGAAGAGCCTCGCAAGCCGAGCTCATGAGCAAGGCGCAAAACATCGTCTCGCAAATGGATTTGACCAGCTCCTATCAGGTCACCAAGGCCTTCGCCATTTATTTCGAATTGACAAACCTGGCCGAGACGAACCATCGCAAGCGCCGCCGGCGCGCCGGCAAGCTGGAACGCGAAAAAGCGCTTCCCGGCTCGTTCCGTGGGACGCTGCAGCGCATGAAAGAGGCTGGAATTTCGGCGGGCGCAGCCTGGCAGACGCTGCGCCAGATCGTGATCATTCCGGTCTTCACAGCGCATCCCACGGAGGTCGCGCGGCAGACTGTGCTGCTGAAGCGGCGGCGTATCGCGCAGCAACTGGAGCGGCTGGACCTGCTTCCGCTCACGGCGGAAGAAGCCCAAGACAGCGAGAACAATATCCGCGCGGAAGTCACGTCGCTGTGGCAGACCGACGAAGTTCGCCTGGCCAAGCCCACCGTGAACGACGAAATCCGCATGGGCCTGCGCTATTTCCGGCTCTCGCTGTTTGACGCGATTCCGAAAATCTATGCCGAGATCGTGGAATCCCTGCACGATGTGTACGGATTGGAATCCGATGAAACCGCTTTGCCAGAGGTCGTTCTGTTCGGCTCCTGGATCGGCGGCGACCGTGACGGAAACCCTCTGGTAAAACCGGATTGCACGGGCGACGCGCTGAAACTGGCGCGCGATCTCATACTCCGCGAGTACGCGAACGACGTTGAAGCGCTCAGCGACCGGCTCAGTTCGTCGCGCCGCCAAACCGAAGTTGGAACCGAGCTGCTCTCTAGACTTGAGCACTATGAGCGCATGCTTCCGCACGTGCATTTCGCCTGGGGAGGAGAGAACAAGGGCGAAAGTTGCCGGCGATTTCTCGCTTACGTATTTCACCGCCTGCAGCAGAGCCGCGAAGGGGCCGAATCTCCAGCGGCCTACCGCGACGCGGCCGAGTTTAGAAACGATCTCGACCTGTTGCGCAACAGTCTGCTCGCCCACGGCGGGGAGAGGCTCGCGCGGACCTGGGTTCACCGGCTGTTGCGGAAAGCCCGCACGTTTGGATTCCAGTTGTACACACTCGATATCCGGCAGCATGCGCGCGTGCATGCTAAGGCGATCGAAGAACTCGGGGCGCAGCTCACCGGCGAGCCGGATTCGGCGGAAAGCCGGGAGTTGCTCGAAACTCTGCGCACCATCGCCCAGCTGAAACAAGAATATCCAGCTGACTCCATTCGCCAGTACGTGATTAGCGGCGCTGAAACTGAGAACGACGTACTGAACGTGGTCCACCTCGCTAAAGCCGCCGGGGTACAGGTCGCAGCCTCGGCCGCCGATCCTGGCTTGATGCCCGTACCTCTGTTCGAGTCGATCGATTCGCTGCGCGCGGCTTCTGACGTGATGCGCAAGGTGTGGAGCGATCCCGAATACAAGCCGCTGCTCCATTCCTGGGGAAGTTGGCAAGAGGTCATGCTGGGCTACTCCGACTCCAATAAAGACGGCGGCATGCTCACCAGCACATGGGAAATCTACAAGGCGCACCGGGAACTGCACCACGCGGCGAAAGAGTTTGGCGTGAAGCTGCGGCTGTTTCATGGTCGCGGCGGCACGGTGGGCCGAGGCGGCGGACCCACGCATGCCGCAATTCTGGCGCAGCCTCCGGGATGCTTCTCGGGACAGATTCGCGTTACCGAGCAAGGCGAGGTCCTCAACTGGAAATATTCCGACGCAATCCTCGCCGAGTGGAATCTGGAACTGATGATCGCGGCGAGCCTGGAAGCGCTCGCTCGACCCGAGGCGCAATATCCGGCGCGTTGGGAAGAAGCGCTCGAAGAGATGTCGCAGGAGGCCTATCGCGTCTACCGTCGCGAAATCGCGGAGAGTCCCGACGTACTGGAATATTTCGAGCAGGCTACTCCCGTGAACGAACTGGATACAGCCCGCATAGGCTCACGCCCGGCGCGGCGCGCCAAAGGCCGCCGCCTGGAAGATCTACGCGCGATACCGTGGGTCTTCGGCTGGATGCAGAGCCGCCACGCCGTACCAGCGTGGTTCGGCGTGGGTTATGCACTGGAAAACTTTGCCAAGAGCGGCCGCGGGCATGCGAAGCTTCTACGTGACATCGCGCGCGGCTTTCCCATCTTCGCTGATTTGCTGAGAAACGTGGAACTGGGCATGGCCAAGGCCGATCTCGACATCGCGCGCCTTTACTCCGGACTGGTGAAAAATTCTGCGCTCGGCAAGCGCGTCTTCTCCATGCTGGAAGATGAATTTCTGCGTTCGCGGCAAATGATCCTCAGCGTGACTGGGCAGCGCGAACTACTGGCCCAAAACCGCGTGCTGGCGCGATCCATTCGTCTGCGCAATCCTTATGTCGATCCTATGAGCCTGATTCAGGTGGAGTTGTTGCGTCGCAAGCAGCAAGGACAACACGGCCAGGAATTGGAATACGCCTTGGGAGCCACCATCAACGGCATCGCGGCCGGCCTGCACAACACGGGGTGAGCCACGGATTTTCGCGGATCTACACCGATAAGACTCAAGAAACTGATTTCGAATTAATCCGCGGAAGTGCGCGCAGCTCCGTGGCTGATTAGATTTTCCAGGTCGCGTGCAGGTTTGAGTTCGAAGCAACCACGGTATTGCCGTTGCCTAAATCGAGCGTTGTGGCTTCGCCCGTATTCGCCCTTTCCGGCGCTGACCCGGACTTTCGACTGGCGTCGACTCGGGCCAGAAAAATCTCTCTCTGCTTCTCGATATAATCCTGCGGGCCTTCCGCCTCGAACTCATATGGCCCCAACTTCAAGCGTAACCTGCAGATATCCATACGTTTATTCCCCGGCGAAGTATGACGCAGTATGGCATAAATTCCCCACCTCGTACATGGTTCTGAAAGAAAATGCGGCTGCGCTTGACAAGTGAACGGCCATGAAGCACAATCCTTAAGGCGAACAAAAAGCGAATATGCCTCCTGGATTCATTCCCGGCGCTCCCTGAAATTCTTCGAGGAATCTTATGTCTTCCGCAGTGGTTTCCACTTCGGCGGCCCTGGGCCGCCCTTTTCTTTTTGATGCCGATGACCCGAAGGTGTGCCCGGGGCAATCTGCCCTTGCCCGCGTGCATCAATCCATCCCCCCTCAAAAATCAGCGATCCCTCTCACTCCGGCTTCGCGACTCGAAATCCGCCCGGCGCCGGAGATGGTGTCCAGCGGCATCTCCGCCATTGACGCTCTCACCGGCGGCCTGCCCCGCGGATGTCTCACCGAAATCTGCGGCCCGGCCTCTTCCGGGCGCACCACGTTGCTGCTGGCCGCTCTGGCGGCTGCCACGCATCGGGGAGAATTCTGCGCCGTGGTGGATGCCGGCGACGCGCTCGATCCGCATTCCGCAGCCTCTTCTGGAGTAGATCTGGACCGGTTGCTCTGGGTGCGCTGCGGCGACGATGTTCCGGCTAAATCAGCTAAGAGGAACAACGGGTGCCCCATTTCTCGCGCGTCTTTTGCGCGAGAAATGGGGACTTCGCGACGATCCGAGCACCGTCTCGAACAGGTCTTGCGCGCCACCGACCTGCTACTGGATAGCGGAGGCTTCGGCATGATCGTGCTCGATCTCGCCGATCTTCTGCCGCAGGACGCCCGCCGCGTCCCGCTGACTACGTGGTTCCGCTTCCGCCGCGCCATCGAGCACACGCCCACGATCCTGCTGGCCATCGAGCACCAGCCCATCGCCGGAAGTTGCTCTTCCCTGCTGTTGCAATTGGGCCGGACAGATGAGGCAGCCGCAAAGCGGCGCAAGAATGCAGCCCACGGCGTAAGCCGTGGGTCAGACGTGAGAGAGGATGCAGCCCCAGAGGGGCGGAAGATGGATGGCCCCATCGATCTGAAATTGGATCAACCGGCGCATGCTCTCTTGTTTTCGGGATTGGAGATTAACGCAGAATTAATTCGCTCGCGCTTAGACCGCAAGCCCGCGCGCTCGGTCACATTCGCAACCAAAACTGCCTGGGCCGGATGAAGGAATTGAATGTTTCATAAACGACTCAACGAGCCTCCCTCAGCGGCTAAAGCCGCGGATCATGTGGCGCGCAATGCGGCACGGCAGAAGCCATGCCCTTCCCAGATTACCGGATGAGTTCATACCATCATGCCGTTCGCCTGCATCTACGTTCCGAATTTCCCCGTAGCCGCCGCCCTGCGCGCCGAACCGGAACTGCAGGCACGCCCCGTCGCCATACTCGAAGGCAAGCCGCCTCTCGAAAGAATAATCGCGGTCAATGAAAATGCCGGGGCCTTCGGCATCGCGCCGGGCATGACCAAGGCCCAGGGCGAACTGTGCGCGGAACTGGCTTTGCGTTCGCGCTCCGCGTTGCAGGAAACTTCCGCGCACGCCGCTCTGCTCGATGGCGCGCAATCGTTCTCGCCCTGTGTGGAAGACTCCGCGGCCGACACTGTCTTCCTCGATTTAGCCGGCATGGAATCTTTGCTGGGATCGCTGCCGGAGATTTCCCGCGCCCTCTCGAATCGCGCAACAGCGCTCGGACTCCACGTCAACGTTGCCATCGCATTCAATCCCGATGCGGCCCTGCTCGCCGCCCGCGGCTTCCCTGGTGTCACGCTGATTCCTGCAGGCAAGGAAGCAATCCAGTTGGGTCCGCTGCCGGTAGAAGTTTTATTTTCCGATCGCCTGGAGGGAGGAGGTAAACAATCTTCCGATCGTTTTCTCGAGACCCTGGACCGCTGGGGTATTCGTAACCTGCGCTCGCTGGCGGCGTTGCCGGAAGTATCGCTCAGCGAGCGTCTCGGGCAGGAGGGCCTGCGGTTGCAGCGCCTGGCGCGCGGCGGCGCTGCGCGCACCCTGGTTCCTGTCGAGGCGCCACTGGTATTTGAAGAAGCCGTAGAGTTGGAGCATCCGGTCACTCTGCTCGAACCGCTAGCCTTTTTATTGAATCGCCTGCTCGAACAACTCTGCGCACGCCTCGGTTCGCGTGCCCTGGCCACGCAGGAACTGCGGCTCACGCTGGAGCTGGAAACTTATTCGTCGTCCTCTTCCTCGTCCTCGAAAAACAATTTTGTGCGCACGCTGCGCCTGCCTCTTCCTATGCTCGATGCCAAAGTGTTCCTAAAATTGCTGCAACTGGATTTGAACGCGCACCCGCCGGGAGCGCCTATCGTGAAGATTCATCTCGCAGCCGAACCGGCGCGCCCACGCTCGGCGCAAGGCGGATTATTTCTGCCACCATCACCGGAACCGGAAAAACTCGAGCTCACGCTGGCCCGCATCGCTGGCATGGTCGGTGAACACAAAGTCGGAGCGCTGGAGTTGCTCGACACACACCATCCCGAAGGGTTCCGCATGCGGCGCTTTGTAGCCGAGGTCGCGAGAAGAGTTCCGCAGAAACAAACTCCGGATGCGGCCCAGGCCGCCTCGGCCATCACCGCGCTGCGCCGTTTCCGTCCGCCGCTCCGCGCGACGGTGACGCTGGAGAACGGCCAGCCTACGCATGTGGCCTGTAACAAAAAGGAAGTACGGGGCGAGGTGCTCTGGAAGGCCGGCCCGTGGCGCTTTTCCGGCGACTGGTGGGAGCGCGAAGCCTGGTCACGCGACGAATGGGACATCGCTCTAAAGAACGGTGAAGCTATCGCCTTGTATCGCCTGGTGCACGATTTGCTCGGCGGCAGTTGGTTCGTGGAAGGAACGTATGACTGAAAAGAAGTGATCAGGGGCCAGAGGTTAGGGGTCAGTAAAGATGCAGAGCTCAAGAGTTTCTAACTGACCCCTAGCCCCTGGCCCCTGATGTACATCGAACTTCACGCCCGTTCCGCATTCAGCTTCCTCGAAGGCGCGTCGTTGCCTGAGGAATTGATCGGCGTGTGCGCGCAGCTTGGCATGCCCGCCATGGCGCTGCTGGATACCGACGGAGTCTACGGCGCGCCGCGCTTTCATCTGGCCGCAAGCAAGATTGACCTGAAGGCGCATATTGGCGCGGAAGTTTCTTGCGCGTCTCTTAGCCCTGTCGCCCTGAGCGGTCCTGCCATCCTGAGCAAACCTGTCATGCTGAGCGGAGCACGTGCTTCACGAAGTGAAGCACGCGCGGAGTCGAAGGA
>Ga0075017_100002713_pt1 | contig 11117 bp, 14 predicted proteins | sample AleBraG_ABR_2012_FD_71475 | JGI IMG/M metagenome (GOLD analysis project Ga0075017, IMG submission 71475) | Freshwater sediment microbial communities in response to fracking from Pennsylvania, USA - Alex Branch Run_MetaG_ABR_2012 | ecosystem: Environmental > Aquatic > Freshwater > Creek >...
CAGATCGCGCAGATCAAGGGCGTCACTCTCGCCGAGGACGTCACCGGTCCCTACGACGTCATCGTGCGCGCCGAGGCACGCACCGTCGACGAGCTCGGCAAGCTCGTCGTCGCCAAGATCCAGGCGGTCGAGGGCATCACGCGCACGCTCACCTGCCCCGTCGTGCACCTGTAAGCGGTGCCTCCGTCGGTCCTGGCACGCACCCTCGCCGCGGCGCTCGTCCTGCTCCCGGTCACGGCCTGCTCGTCGGGCCTCGCGGTCTCCCCGCCGGACCCCCCGCCCACCGGCGTCGCGGCGTTCGACTGCTCGGCCATCCACGGGGGCCTTCCCGACCGCGTCGCGGGCCAGACCGTCACGGCCCTGACCCCCAAGAGCCCGCTCACCAGCGCCTGGGGCACGCCCGCGATCGTGCTGCGGTGCGGTGTCGGGGTGCCCGCGGCACTGACCCCGACCTCGCAGCTCGTGACCGTCGACGGCGTCGACTGGCTGCCCGAGCAGCTCACCCACGGCTACCTGTTCACGACCGTCGGTCGGGCCGTCAACGTCGAGGTCAGCGTGCCCGACGCGTACTCCCCCGAGGCCGGCGCGCTCGCGGACCTCGCGCCGGCGATCGCGGCGCTGGACCCGGTCGCGGGCTGAGAGCGGTCAGCTCGACGTGCGGGTGCGCGGATCGGCCGTCGTGGTCAGGTCGACGGCGCCCGACGGCCGCCCCGACGGCGCCGCAGCGACGGGTGCGGGGGCGGGCGAGGCGGGTACGATGCGGTCCAGCGGGATCATGAGCGGCCCCCTTCGTCTCCTGACGGTGGTGGGAGCTGACCCTCGCCGCCGGCTCGGGCGCATTCCCACGCGATCTGTCGGGGCCACCATGGACCACCGCGGCACCGCGATGCCACCCCGGCGCCGGCGGAGGTCACCGGCTCGTTGCGACACGCCGCACCGGCTCGGCGAGTCGTAGGACAGGCTCTCCGAACGTGGGTCAGCGCAGCCCGGTGCCCCGGCGCAGCGCGTCGGTCACGAGGCGATCGACCAGGGTCGGGTAGTCGACACCGGACTCCGACCAGACCCGCGGGAACATCGAGATCGACGTGAAACCGGGCATCGTGTTCACCTCGTTGACCAGCACCCGCCCGTCGGCCGCGACGAAGAAGTCGCAGCGGGCCAGGCCCTCGCACTGCAGCGCGTCGAACGCCCGCACCGACAGCGCACGGACCCGCTCGGAGACCTCCGCCGGAAGGTCGGCGGGGACCACGAGGTCCGCGGCGTCCTCGAGGTACTTCGCCTGGAAGTCGTAGAACTCGTGAGCGCCGCGGACGACGATCTCCGCGCACACGCTGGCCTGTGGCTCGCCGTCGACGTCGACCAGCACCCCGCACTCGATCTCGCGCGCGCCCTCGACCGAGGCCTCGACCACGACGCGCGGGTCGTGCTCGCGCGCCACCTCGATCGCGGCGAGGAGCCCGGCGTGGTCCTTGACCTTCGTGATGCCCAGGCTCGACCCGGCGCGCGCGGGCTTGACGAACACGGGCAGACCGAGCTGCGCCACCCTGGCGACGCACTCCGCCGGGTCGCGGCGCCAGTCGCGGTCGGTGACCACCACGTAGGGCGCCTGCTCGAGCCCCGCGTGGGCGAACATCGCCTTCATCGCGCCCTTGTCCATGGCGGCGGCCGAGGCCAGCACGCCCGAGCCGACGTAGGGCACCCCGGCCATCTCCAGCAGCCCCTGGATCGTGCCGTCCTCGCCGTAGGGCCCGTGCAGCACCGGGAACACGACGTCGACCCCGGCCAGCGACCCGGGCACGTCGCCGGGCGGGTGGACCTCGAGCTCGGGGCGGGTCGGGTCCGCGGCCAGCACGAGGGTCGTCCCGGTGCCGTCGACGTGCGGCAGGCGGCCGTCGGTGATCCGCAGCCGGTCCGGGTCGTCCGCCTCGAGGACCCAGCGCCCGTCCGTGGTGAGCCCGATGGGCACGACGTCGTAGCGGTCGCGGTCGAGCGCGCGGAGCACCGAGCCGGCGGACACGCACGAGATGGCGTGCTCGCTCGACCGTCCACCGAACACGACGGCCACCCGGATGCGTTCGTTCACGGTGCCACCCTAGGGCCCGCGTCCCGCGCCTCGGACGGGTGCGGGCGGGGGTGCGCGCTGACCGCTAGCGTCGCCCCGTGACCAGCAGCGACCAGCGTGCCGACCTGTCCCCCGAGACCCTCGTGGTGTCCGCCGGGAGGCCCGCCAAGGCACCCGACGCTCCGGTGAACGTGCCCGTGGTGCTCAGCTCGACCTTCCACGCCGGCGGCCCGGTCGCCTACGGCCGGACGTCGAACCCGACCTGGGAGGCGTTCGAGGACGTCGTCGGCACGCTCGAAGGCGGCCGCGCCCTCGCGTTCGCCAGCGGGATGGGCGCCGTGTCCGCCGTCCTGGACCTGGTGCCCAACGGCGGCACCGTGGTGGTCTCCTCGCACTCCTACTCCGGCGTGGCGGCACGCCTGCGCGACCTCGAGGCCGACGGCCGCGTGACGGTGCGCCTGGTCGCCGTGCAGGACGCCGCGACCGTGGCGGCCGAGTGTGCCGGTGCCGATCTGCTCTGGATCGAGACGCCGACGAACCCGGCGATGGAGGTCTGCGACCTCGCGGCCGTCGCCGCCGCCGCGCGCGCGCTCGGCGTCCTGACCGTGTGCGACAACACGTTCGCCGGCCCGATGCTGCAGCGGCCGATCGAGCACGGCGTCGACGTCGTGCTGCACTCGGCCACCAAGTCGCTGGCCGGGCACTCCGACGTCCTGCTCGGCGTCGTCGTCACGACCGACGATGCGTTCTACGACCGGCTGCTGCGCACCCGCACGCTGCTCGGGTCGATCCCGGGCCCGTTCGAGGCGTGGCTGGCGCTGCGCGGGCTGCGCACCCTGGCGCTGCGGGTCAAGCAGTCGCAGGCCAGCGCACTGCAGCTGGCGATCCGGCTGTCGACCCACCCGGCGGTCACGTCGGTGCGCTACCCGGGGCTCCCGGACGACCCCGGCCACGAGATCGCACTCCGGCAGATGGACGGCTTCGGCGCCCTCGTCGCCTTCGAGACGATCGGCGACGCCGGGGCCGCGGAGCAGTTCTGCGACCGGGTCGAGCTCATCACCCACGCCACGAGCCTGGGCGGCGTCGAGACCCTCGTGGAGCGTCGACGTCGCTGGCCCGAGGAGCGCCCGGACATCCCCGAGACCCTGATCCGGCTCTCGGTCGGCATCGAGGACGTCGAGGACCTCTGGTCCGACCTCGACCAGGCGCTGACCTCGTTGCTGCCCTAGGTCTACTGCCCAGGCCCGTTGGTTGAACGCGTGCGACGAGATCGTGTGATCTCGGGATGAGCGAGGACCTCCCGGTGTGGAGTGGAGCTGTCTAGGAACCGCTTCACGCCCAGGAGGTCTTCGGGTCCCACGCTAACGCTGCTCTGACCCCGGCCCACCGGCTTCGCATAGGTCGACTGGTGGTGGAGGAAGGCTGGTCCGTCGCGGCCGCTGCGGACTGCTTCCGGGTGTCCTGGCCGACGGCCAAGCGATGGTCGGACCGGTATCGGGCTCTGCTCGAGGGGTCCGGGCAGGCCCCGACGGCCGCGGCGATGCCCTCGTCCTCATCGAGTCGCCAGACCTGGCCGGAGCCCTGCTCGGCCTGGTGCCCTCGGACGAGCCCTTCGACGTCTGGTTCCGCGAGCACCTGCTCGCCGTCCACGGGATCGACCTGACCGCCGGCATGTCCCTGCCCGAGCAGGTGCTCGGCTTGGGCGCCTGACCGCGCAGCGAGCGCCCCGCCCGGAGCCGGACGGTGCGCGCCGACGGCGGAGGAGCGAGCTGCGGCGCAGCCGCAGGCGGCCGGGCATCAGCCCATCTCGGCCTCGGGCTTGGTGGCGCGGCTCATGAAACTGCGCAGCATGTGCCGCGGGTCGAGTCCGTGGTGGACGACCTGCACGACCTGCTCGGTGATCGGCATGTCGACGCCGTGTGCGGTGGCGAGGTCGAGGATCGACTGGCAGCTCTTGACGCCCTCGCAGGTCTGCGTCGTCACGGCGGTCGCCTCGTCGAGGGTCATGCCCTGGCCGAGGCGCTCGCCGAAGGACCTGTTGCGTGACAGCGGCGACTGGCAGGTCGCGACCAGGTCGCCGATGCCCGCGAGCCCGAGGAACGTCAGCGGCGAGGCACCGAGCGCGATGCCCAGCCGGGTCATCTCCGCCAGGCCTCGCGTGATGAGGGAGGACTGCGCGTTCTCGCCGAAGCCCATGCCCACGGCCATGCCGTTGGCGAGCGCGACGACGTTCTTCACCGAGCCACCGATCTCGGTGCCCACGACGTCGGTGGTCCAGTAGGGCCGGAAGTACGCCGTGTTGCAGCCGTCCGCAAGACGCTCGGCGGTGGGCTCGTCGGGGCAGGCGACCGTGGTCGCGGCCGGTTGCCGCAGCGCGATCTCGCGGGCCAGGTTCGGACCGGACACGACGGCCACCCGCTGTGCCGGGATCCCGGCGACCTGCGCCGCCACCTCGCTCATCCGCAGCGAGCTGCCCGCCTCGATGCCCTTCATGAGCGACACCAGGACGACGTCGGCGCGCAGGGACGGCGCCCAGGCGCCGAGGTTGGCCCGCAGCGACTGCGCCGGCACCGCCAAGACGACGACCTCGGCGTCGACCAGAGCAGCGCCGGCGTCGGTCGTGGCCGCCAGCGCGGGCGGCAGCGGGATCCCCGGGTGGTAGGTGGGGTTCTCATGGCGCTGGGTGATCGCCTCGGCGAGCTGCTGGTCGCGACCCCAGATCACGACCTCGTTGTCGGCGTCGGCGAGCACCATCGCGAAGGCGGTGCCCCACGACCCGCTGCCCATCACGGCGATGCGCATCAGTCCTCCGCTGCGTCGGCGTCGGCGCCGGACTCGGCCGCCCGGGCGGCGCGGTGCGCCCGCAGGTCGAAGCGCTCCACCGGTGCGGCCTGCCCGCGGATGCCCTCGAGCAGTCCGGTGATGGCCGCCACGATGCGCTCGGTGGCCTCGCGCAGGGTCGCTGCGTCCATCGCGCGGCCACGCAGGTCGTCGAGGTCGACCGGCGGCCCGGCGACGACGTGCATGGTCTTGCGCGGCAGGATGCGGAACTCCTTGCGGTAGGGGCCGATCACGTCCTGCGCACCCCACTGCGCGAGCGGGATCACCGGCGCCCCGGTCATCAGCGCGATCCGGGCGGCGCCGGTCTTGCCGGTCATCGGCCACAGTCCGGGGTCCCGGGTGATGGTGCCCTCGGGGTAGACCACGACGCACTCCCCCTGCTCGAGGGCGGCGACCGCGGCCCGCACCGAGCTGGCCGCGTCGGACGTCTCCCGGTAGACCGGGATCTGGCCGGCGCCGGTGATGATGCGCCCGGCGATCGGCACGCGGAACACGGACTCCTTGCCGAGGAAGCGAGGGGGCCGGCCGTTGTCGTAGAGGTAGTGGGCGGACTCGAGCGGGTCGAACCAGGAGATGTGGTTCGGACACACCACGATCGGCGCCTGCGAGCCGTCGGGCAGCGGCTCGGCGAGCAGGTGCTCGGCCCCGCGCCAGTCGCGCTTGGTGAGGGCAAGCATGCCGGGACGCAGCAGCCAGAGCGCCAGCACGTACCAGAACCCCAGCTTCTTGCCGCTCCGCACCCTGCTCACGCGATCACCTCCCCGCACGCCCTCGTCCGGCACCGCGCCGGAGGTCGATCCTTGCCCCGGGCGGGGCGCGGGTCCAGCGTGACACCACCATGGGAGAGGATGTCGCGCATGCGGGAAGCCGGGGCGCACCCCCTCGAGTGGGTCGTCGTGATCCCGGTGAAGGGCCTCGACCGCGCCAAGACCCGGATGTCGACCCGGCCGGCCCCGCAGCGCGGCGCCCTGGCCCTGGCCTTCGCCCTCGACACGGTCCGGGCCGCCCTGCACTGCCCACCGGTCGCGACCGTGCTCGTCGTCACCGACGATGACGAGGTCCGGGCGGCCACGGTCGCGCTCGGCGCGACGGCGGTCGCCGACACGCCGGACGCCGGCCTGCTCGCCGCGATCGGGATCGGTGCCGACATCGCCCGTCGCGAGTCCCCCGATCGCGCGGTCGCCGCGCTCGTCGCCGACCTGCCCAGCCTGCGCCCTGACGAGCTCGCCCGGGCTCTGTCGGCGGCCGCAGCGGTCGACCGAGGCTTCGTCGCGGACTCCGCGGGCGTCGGCACCACGCTGCTCACGGCCCGGCCCGGTCATCGGCTCGACGCACGGTTCGGAGTGCGCTCGCGCGCCGAGCACGCCGCCTCCGGCGCCATCGAGCTGCAGCCGGGCCCGGCCCCCGGCCTTCGCCGCGACGTCGACACCGAGGTCGACCTGTGGGACGCGCAGCGGCTCGGCGTCGGTCCGGCCACGGCCGTGCTGCTCGGCGCCGACCCCGGCCGTTCGCGATGACCAGGATCCCCGCCACGGTGCGCAGCCACGACAGCGGCACCGGCTCGGGCACGCTGCTGCTCGACGACGGCGGCCTGCTGGCCTACTCCGCCGCCGCGTTCGAGGCGGGCGGACTGCGCCTGCTGCGTTCCGGGCAGCGGGTCGTCGTGCAGCTCGAGCCGGCCGACATGGCCGTCTCGGTGGTCACGCTGCCCGGCATCGACACCGGCTGAGCGCACCGGACACGGCAGGGCCGGACCCCCTGCGGGGATCCGGCCCTGCCGTGCTGGCCCGAGTCAGCGCTTGCGGGCGGGGGCAGCCTTCTTCGCGGGAGCAGCCTTCTTGGCCGGGGCCTTCTTCGCGACGGCCTTCTTGGCGGGGGCTGCCTTCTTCGCCGGGGCGGCCTTCTTCTTGCCGGCCACGGCGTTCTTGAACTCGGCGCCCGCGCGGAACTTGGGGACCGAGGTGGCCTTGATCTTCACGGTCGCGCCGGTCTGCGGGTTGCGGCCCACCCGAGCGGCACGGTCGGTCTTCTCGAAGACGCCGAAGCCGCTGATCGCGACCTTGTCGCCCTTGGCCACGCTCTTCACGATCTCGTCGACGATGGCCTCGAGGGCCTCGCCGGCCGCCTTCTTCGTTCCGCCCAGGCGAGCCGCGAGACGGTCGACGAGCTCTGCCTTGTTGACGCTTTCAGCCACGGTGTTCCTCCGGTAGGACTGCCGGACCCACCGTCCGGCGCACACGGCAACCTAACCCTGTCGCCACGCTGTGGCGGGGTAGGCGCGCCGGTGTAAACCGGTGTGTCGCAACGTTTTCGGGCGCGTCGTGGGTCACATCACACGTTCACCGGGGCCGAAAGGCCCCGAAACGACGCCGAGAGCGCCCGCTCGGGTCAGCGGGTGGTGGGCGCGAACGTCGGCCGGGAGGCCTCGAACGCGGTGATGTCCGCCTCGTGCTGGAGGGTCAGACCGATGTCGTCGAGACCCTCGAGCAGGCGCCAGCGGGTGTAGTCGTCGACCTCGAACGGGGCCACCACCTCGCCGGCCCGGACCTCGCGCCCGACGAGGTCGACCGTGACCTCGGTCCGGGGGTCGGCCTCCACCACGGCCCAGATCCGCTCGATGACGTCCTGGTCGACGACCGCCGTCAGCAGGCCGATCTTGCCGCTGTTGCCACGGAAGATGTCCGCGTAGCGCGAGGACAGCACGACCTTGAAGCCGTAGTCCTGCAAGGCCCAGACGGCGTGCTCGCGCGACGACCCGGTGCCGAACTCCGGACCGGCGACCAGCACGGAGACCCCGGCGTAGGACGCATCGTTGAGGATGAACGACGGGTCCTTGCGCCAGGCGGCGAACAGGGCGTCCTCGTAGCCGTGGCGGGTGATCCGCTTGAGGTACTCGGCGGGGATGATCTGGTCGGTGTCGACGTTGCTGCGACGCAGCGGCAGGGCCCGACCGGTGTGGACCGTGAACTTCTCCATGGCGGTGTCTCCTCGCAGGTTCCGGGTCAGACGCTCAGGTCGGCGGGCGAGGCGAGGTGGCCGAGCACCGCGGTGGCCGCGGCGACCTGCGGCGACACGAGGTGCGTGCGCGCGCCAGGACCCTGGCGTCCCTCGAAGTTGCGGTTGGACGTCGAGGCGCTGCGTCCCCCGGGCGCGACCTTGTCCGCGTTCATCGCCAGGCACATCGAGCACCCGGCGTTGCGCCACTGCGCTCCCGCCGCCTCGAAGACCTTGTCGAGCCCCTCGGCCTCGGCGGCGAGCCGGACCCGCACCGAACCCGGTACGACGAGCGCCGTGACCCCGTCGGCCACGGTGCGGCCCTCGAATACGGCCGCCGCCGCGCGCAGGTCCTCGATGCGCCCGTTGGTGCACGACCCGATGAACACGGTGTCGACCGTGATGTCCTTCATCGGGGTGCCGGCGGTGAGACCCATGTACTCGAGCGCCCGCTGCGCCGCGGTGCGGTCGGTCTCGTCGGCGTAGTCGTCGGGCGACGGGACGGCTGCCGACAGCGGAACGCCCTGCCCCGGGTTCGTGCCCCAGGTGACGAACGGCGCCAGGCCCGCGGCGTCGATGCGCACGACCTTGTCGAAGCTGGCGTCGTCGTCGGTCACGAGCGTCCGCCAGTAGGCGAGCGCCGCGTCCCACCCGGCGCCGCGCGGCGCGCGCTGGCGGCCCTCGAGGTAGTCGAAGGTCGTCTGGTCGGGCGCGATGAGCCCAGCACGCGCGCCGGCCTCGATCGACATGTTGCAGACCGTCATGCGCGCTTCCATCGACAGTGCGCGGACCGCCTCGCCGCGGTACTCCAGCACGTAGCCCTGTCCTCCGCCGGTGCCGATCTCGGCGATGACGGCGAGGATCAGGTCCTTCGCGGTGACGCCGTCGGGCAGCGGACCGTCGACCTCGATGGCCATGGTCCTGAACGGCTTGAGCGGCAGCGTCTGGGTGGCCAGGACGTGCTCGACCTCGCTGGTGCCGATGCCGAACGCGAGCGCGCCGAACGCTCCGTGGGTCGCGGTGTGCGAGTCGCCGCACACGACGGTCATGCCCGGCTGGGTCAGCCCGAGCTGCGGGCCGACGACGTGCACGATGCCCTGCTCGACGTTCCCGAGCGAGTAGATCGGGACGCCGAACTCGGCGGCGTTGCGCCGCAGGGCGTCGACCTGGGCGCGCGAGACGGGATCCGCGATCGGCCGGTCGATCTCGAACGTCGGGACGTTGTGGTCCTCGGTCGCGAGCGTGAGGTCGGGTCGACGCACCGGGCGACCCGCGTCCCGAAGGCCGTCGAACGCCTGGGCGCTCGTGACCTCGTGGATGAGGTGGAGGTCGATGTAGAGCAGGTCGGGCTCGCCTTCGACGCGGCGCACCACGTGTGCGTCCCAGACCTTCTCGGCCAGCGTCTTCGCCATGTCTCCAGCTCCTTCGCCCGCATCACTTGCCATCTCGTATGGTGAGACGGCAGTATCAATACATGGACAACACTAGCGGAGTCGGCGTTCTCGACAAAGCGGCGACCGTGCTCGGCGCGCTCGAGGCCGGCCCGCTCACCCTGGCGGGCCTGGTGCAGGCGACCGGACTGGCCCGACCCACCGCACACCGCCTCGCCACCGCGCTCGAGCACCACCGCTTCGTCGCCCGCGACCTCCAGGGTCGCTTCGTGCTCGGTCCCCGCCTCGGCGAGCTCGCCACGGCGGCCGGGGAGGACCGGCTGCTGGCCTCGGCCGGACCGGTGCTGCTGGCCCTGCGCGACGCCACGGGCGAGTCCTGCCAGCTCTACCGCCGCCAGGGCGAGCAGCGCATCTGCGTCGCGGCCGCCGAGCGGCTCTCGGGCCTGCGCGACACCGTCCCGCTCGGCTCCGTGCTCTCGATGCAGGCCGGCTCGGCCGCCCAGGTGCTGCTCGCCTGGGAGGAGCCCGAGCGGATGCATCGCGGCCTCATGGGCGCCAAGTTCACCGCGACGACCCTGGCCGGCGTGCGCCGCAGGGGCTGGGCGCAGAGCGTGAGCGAGCGCGAGGTCGGGGTGGCGTCGGTGTCGGCGCCGGTGCGCGGGCCCGGTGGTCGCGTCGTCGCCGCAGTCTCGGTGAGCGGCCCGATGGAGCGCCTCGGCCGAGCGCCGGGTCGCCTGCACGCCCAGGCCGTCGTCACCGCCGCGGCCCGCCTCACCGAGGCGCTGCGCCGCAACGGAGGGGGCTGACGGTCATGGCACGCAAGCGGCTCTCGCTCTTCGGCGGCAGGTCCCGGTGGCTCGACCGGTTCGGCTCCGTGCTGCTGCTGTCGACGATCAGTGTGGTCGGCCTCGCGCTGGTCGACATCAGCGGCCCGGAGGGGTCGGTGACCCGCCTGGCCCGGGAAGCCGGTTCGCTCACCGCGGCGGTGATCGTGGGCGTCACCCTGCTCGTCGCCATGCGCGCCTCGGGCGTCCATCCACGACGCCAGCGTCTGCTCGACGTCATCGTCGGCCTGACGATCGTCGGCTACGCCGTCAGCGTCCTCGCCGACCACACGCTCGGGATCTCGACGGAGCAGCACAACGGCCTGGCCGGCGCGATCGCGGTGCTCTCGGTCGCAGCCCCCGTCATCGTGGTGCTGCGCCTGCTCCGGCACCGGACCATCACGTCGGCGACCCTGTTCGGTGCGATCGCCGCCTACCTCATGCTCGCCGTCGCCTTCTTCTTCGTCTTCCTCACCGTCGCCCAGTGGCAGGGGACGTTCTTCACCACCCCGGACCAGCCGTCGTCGGCGTTCATGTACTTCAGCCTCACCACGATCACGACGGTGGGCTACGGCGATCTCACGGCGCAGACGCATCTCGGGCGCCTCCTCGCCACCAGCGAGGCCGTCGTGGGTCAGGTCTACCTCGTGACGTTCGTCGCGATGATCGTCGGACTCCGCGCCCAGGAATGGCGCACCCGTGGCGACGGTCAGCTCGTCGCGCCGCCGGACGCCGAGCAGACGGGCGTCTAGGTGAGGTCGTGCCACGTGGTCGTCTGATCCTGGGATGGGCGACGACCTCCCGGTGTGGAGGGGGCTGTCTGGTTCACCGCTCCGCCGTGACCGTGCCGTTTCGACTCGCAGATGTTGATCTTGACGACACCGTCCGTCGCGCGAGTGCGGTCGCGACCTGTCTGACCGAGCCAACGAGGAAGGCCCAGGTCGCCGACCTGGGCCTTCACTCGTAGCCCCGACGGGATTCGAACCCGCGCTACCGCCTTGAGAG
>Ga0075017_100002714_pt1 | contig 11114 bp, 14 predicted proteins | sample AleBraG_ABR_2012_FD_71475 | JGI IMG/M metagenome (GOLD analysis project Ga0075017, IMG submission 71475) | Freshwater sediment microbial communities in response to fracking from Pennsylvania, USA - Alex Branch Run_MetaG_ABR_2012 | ecosystem: Environmental > Aquatic > Freshwater > Creek >...
GAGCCACGCCAAGCGCTCCGAGGAGCCGGGCCGCACCCTCGGCCCCTTCGGGCTTGACGGCGATGATCGCTCCCGTTGAGGCGTCGAGCTGGTCGAGCTCGGGGGTGTCGCACAAGACCAGGTCGTCATAGGCCAGACGAAGCAGCGCTCGGCGCTCCGGATCGGTCTCGACGACGACGATCTGATCGGCGGAGAGCTTGCCGGACGCCACGATCCCCTCAACGAGACCGGTGCCCATCCGCCCGCCACCTACCACCATCAACGCTGCAGCCATGGCGCCCACGGTAACCGGTGAGCCCCAGAGCAGCCGGAGGAACCCGTCTCTTTCCCGGCTTTGGCGGCCACGTGACGCGTCCTGAGTTCATCGAAGATTGTTCAACTTCCATGGTGTCACGCAACTCTGGACCTCTAGGATTGCCCCTTATGACCCTCAAGGAGCGTGCCGTGTCGATGACACGGGCGCAGCGATCGCAGGAGATCAGCGATCGGATCCTCGAGACCTCGATGATGTTGGTGGCGAGCGACGGCGTTGATGCGCTCTCGATGCAGCGCATCGCCTCGGCCGCCCACCTCTCCATCGGCCCGCTCTACGGTCGCTACGACACTCCTGAGGACATCGTGCTCGACCTCTGGGACACGGTCCTGCGAGCGCATCTCGCCACCATCTTCGACGACCTCTTGGTCTGGATGCCCGACACCACCGCACCGCCGCCTGAGCGCCTCCTCGCCGAGCTAGCTCAACCGTCGGTGGCCTCCAGAGCCCTCATCGAGGTCTTAGCGGTGATCCGGCGCTACCCCTTCGCCGGCGAGACGATCTGCACCGAGCTGACCACCGACCTCGAAGCCTTCGCCGCCGCTCAGCCCGGGATGCCCCGCTCCCTCGTGGCCGGGCAGGTCTCGGTGATCTTGGGCGCGCTGCTCCTCGCCCCGCTCTTCGACGAAGAGCAGCAGCGTCTCGGCGGCGAGATGCTCACCATGCTCGGCGACTGCCTCGCTGAGCCGGCAGCCCACACCGCCATCCCGAGAGAGGTCCCGTCGGTGGTGGGCGCCTTCCCCGCACCCGACACCGGCGATCACGTGGTCGACGCCTTTGCCGCCGCGGTGATCTTGGTGGTGGCCCAGACGGGCTTCGACCGAGCGACCACGCACCGAATCGCCCGCGTGGCCAAGCACTCGTACTCCTCGTCGTACCCTCACTTCGCCTCCAAAGAGGCGCTCATGACCTTCGCCATGGGCGCGACCATCGACGAGATCTTCGCCTTCGGGATCTTGGGGCTCATGAACCTCCCTGACGACGAGCGACTCGACCTCTGCGTCGGGATGGCCCAGGGCATCTGCGACGACGAGCAGCGCCTCTGGCGCCAGCTGCGCGTCGAGACCCTGGTCGCAGGCCGCCACCACCACGACGTGGCCCAGGCGCTCAGAGAGCACTTCGCCCGCCACCGAGGCCGCGCCGTCGACATCCTGGCTCCTGAGATCCTCGGCAAGGATCCCGTCATCGAGAACCGCCTCATGGACGGCTGGCACCTCGTTCGCACCGAGAGCTTCGGCCTCTCGCTGCTGGCGACGTGCACCAGCTTCACCAACGGCGTCGAGTGGACACCAGCGGTCGTCGCCCTGTTCGGTCACGTCGAGCAGATGGCCCACGACGTCGTGGACGCCTGAGACGGGAGTCAGAGGTCGATCTTCTCCTCAGGTTCTCCACAACCCTGGCGGGCAGAGTGCCTCACGGAACGTTTGAGGTTGGCGATGCCCCTAGCGACGTCGGCGGCGTCGATAGAGATCGGGGAAGGCCAGCGTCATCGCCGTTGGGAAGTGATCGTCGACGTACATGATCGAGCACCCTGCGATCCGGTCAAGCTCATCGTCGTCGACCACCGAGGCTGGCACCCTCCCCACCAGGTAGATCGCGTCTTCGGGTCCGAACGCAAAGGCCATCTGGATCAGGTGGGCGTTGCGACGCATGAGGTACTCGACGACCTCGAGCTTGTTGGCCTCGGGGGCCGGCATGAACTGGGTCTCGAAGTGCAAGGTTCGCTGATGGAAGCTCAGCCACAGGGTGATGAAGTCCTTCTCCTCGCCGGCGAAGCGGAGGAGCCAGCGATGCGACGCCGTGCGATCGGTGACGTCCTGGCGCTCGAAGGCGACCAAGGGGTCGCCTTCGGCCAGCTGGCGCTCCGCCCAGCTGTCGATGAGAGCGACGACGTGCGCTCGCTCCGCCTCCTCGGCGACCTCGACGCGCCCCATGCTCAGGGGCAGCTGACGAGCCGGCGGGCGACGAGCGATGAGAACAGGTCACTCAGCTGCGTGGCGGTGGCGCGCCAGGTGTAGCGCTGCGCTTCGAGCACCGCTGCGGTCGAGTAGCGCGTGGCCCGAATGGGCTCGCCGATGATCCCGGCGACGGCCTTGGCATAGGCCACCGGGTCCCAACCATCGACCAGCGCACCTGTACGACCGTCGTCGACCAGCGTGGTCAGGCCGCCCACCGCGGAGGCCACAACCGGTGTCCCGCAGGCGAGTGATTCGAGTGCCACCAGCCCAAAGCTCTCAGAGCGCGACGGGACGATGGTCGCGTCGGCCGCTCGGTAGTAGGAGGAGAGCAGCTCGTGTGGCTGGGGGGCGCGGAAGTGGACGTGCTCGGAGACCCGGAGCGCTCGAGCCAGGGTGTGGAGACCTCGAAGCGTCGACTCCCCTTCGTCGCCGCTTGGGCCACCGATGACCACCAACGAGGCGTCGAGTCCCATCGCACGCAGCTGCGAGAGCGTCTCGATGGCGACGTGCGCTCCCTTGAGCGGCTGGATACGACCCACGAAGAGCAGCAGCGGTCCGTTGGCCGGCAGACCGACAGCCCGACGAGCTTGGACCGCATCGCCGGGAGCGAAGAAGGCATGATCGACCCCCGGAGCCACGACCGCCACGCGACCTGCTTCCGCTCCGTAGAGCTCGACGAGCTGGTCGAGCTCGACCGCACACGACGCCAGCACCGCGTCCGAGCACCCGATGACCGTGGCTTCGGCCTGGGCTCGCCGTCGAGAGCGCTCCGCAGACGCTCCTCCGGCGCCTGCCTCGGCCTTGACCTTCTCCAAGGTGTGGAAGGTGGAGACCAGCGGGATGTCGAGCTCATGCTTGATCGTGTGACCGGCCAGGCCCGAGAGCCAGTAGTTGGCGTGGAGCGCGTCGTACGGACCGCCATCTTCGTCTGAGATCGCACCACCCGATGACGTCGTCATCGCGCTGAGCACTCGATCGGTGAACTCAGGCACGAGCGTCTCGAGCTGCTCTTTGGCCACGGGACCGATCGGGCCGGCCTGGACGCGGTGAACGACGAAGCCTGGCTCGACCGTGACCGTGCCCACACCTGCGGGGTCATCAGCTCGTGTGAAGACGTCACAGTGATTCCCGACTCGAGCAAGGCCGGAGGCCAGCTCTCGCACGTAGACGTTCATCCCGCCGCCGTCGCCCGTGCCCGGCTGGGCCAGCGGAGAGGTGTGGAGCGACAGGATCGCAAGACGCTGCATAGCGCCGACGAGCCTAACGGTCGTGCTCTTGGGGCACCCCTGGTTCGGTGCCCTCCGAGCTCGAAGCCGCCGGCGACGCCGCGGAGGGCTGCTCGCCTGCGTCCGCGATGAACGAGCGATAGATCTGGATGAGCGCCTGGCGCTGAGCGGCAGACAAGCGCTGATCGGCATGGATGTGCACCTCAAGATCAGCGTTGGTGTCGCCGTCGAGGATCCCAGCGCGCACGTAGAGGGTCTCGGCGGAGATGGCCAGACCCTTGGCGATCTGCTGGAGGATCTCGGCCGAGGGACGTCGGAGCCCACGTTCGATCTGGGAGAGATAGGGATTCGAGATGCCGGCGAGCTCCGAGAGCCTTCTGAGCGAGAGGCGCGACGACGCCCGCTGCTCTCTGATGAACGAGCCGAGGTCCTTGAGCCGCTCTGCTGGATCGACCGCCACGGGCCAAGCGTAGACCTGAGCGTCGAGGCTCAGGCTCTGGCTTCGCCGCCTTGGGCTCGTCCGTAGCGGCGAACCACCACCCAGGTGATATCGACCTTCGGGAGAGACCCGTAGGTGCGCGAGTCCGTCGACGCCGCGGGGTTGTCACCAAGGACGCGGACCGCGTCACCCTCGACTGCCACCACGCGCTTGACCACGAGACGTGACTCGCCGGGCCTCGGATCGACAAACGCCACCAGCGTGCCAGGAGCGAGGTGACCCGAGCGTCGGCGCCGCCGAAGAAGGATGCGATCTCCGGGCTGCAAGGTGGGCAGCATCGAGATGCCCTCGACCTCTCGACGAGCGAAGCCGAGCGCCACCGCGGCGAACCCCGCCACGCTGAGACCAGCAAGCGCTCTGCCCGTGGTGCGGTTCCGACGGTTCATCGCTACAGTCTTGAGCACAATCAGATTGTGACCGGTGCCACGTGGCCCGGAACCTCAGAGCGACTTCAGGAGATCACCTCATGCGCCTCATCGACCGACTCCTCACCGTGACCGACCTCGTGTCGGCCCCAAAGGCGATCGCCGCCCACTGCGACCTTCCCTGCGGTGTCTACGACCCCGCTCAAGCGAAGATCGAAGCCCAGTCGGTGAAGGCCTGCATGGAGAAGCACAACGCTTCTGATGACCCCGCGTTCAAGGTCCGGGCGATCACCATCAAGGAAGAGCGCGCGGACCTCACCAAGCACCACCTCTGGGTGCTGTGGACCGACTACTTCAAGCCCGAGCACCTCGCCGCGCACCCTGACCTCCACGACACCTTCTGGAAGGCCACGAAGACGGCGGGCGAGGCCAAGAAGACCAACGATCCTGTCGTCGGCCAGAAGCTGATCGACGAGATCGACGCCATCGCCGAGATCTTCTGGGCAACCAAGAAGTAGCGCAGCGCTCGACGGCTTCGACGGCTGGCTCTCCGCCCTTCGGTGCGGTCGAGCTCAGCCGTCGAGTCGCGTCTGGGCGCAGCTCTCGCAGAGCGCCGCCGTCGGGTCGCCTGCGAGCACCTCGTCGAGAAGTGCGTCCCCGCAGCTCTCACACGTGCCGTAGGACCCTTCATCGATCTTGGCCATGGACGCCTCGACCGCGTCCAAGGTCGTCTCGATCTCGTCGAGCTCGTCACCGTCGCTCATGGCTGCTCCTCGCTCGTCGGCGTGCTGACCGCCGCAGACTCTGCAGCCGGCTGCTCCGCATCGATCTCGTCGGCGTCAGGTCCCTTGGCCTTTCGATAGCGGAGGGCTGGGCCCATGTTCGAGACCAGCAAGGCGACCACGGTCACCAGGTAGAACTGCCCGAAGATCGCTTCGAACGCTGCGGTCGTCCGACCGAACTGGCCGGCTGCCGTCAGGTCGCCGTAGCCGACCGTGGTCAGCGTGACGAAGCTAAAGTAGAGGAATTGGGGTGCCAGCGCACCGGTCGTCTGAGCGAAGAACGTGTGGTTGTTGGACCAGGTCTGGATGGTGCTGTAGACCTGGGCGAAGAACAGGCCCGCCATCATGTAGAGGCACAGCGCTCCGAGCACCGTGCGCAGATCGATGGTGCGACGTCGCACCAGGCCCTTGATCACGACGAGGGGAGCGACCAGCACCAAGAAGACCGTGATGAGCGACGCGGCCTTGTCGAAGTGCGGGTCGGTGTAGATCCAGGCGAGCAACGTCGAGAGCACACCGAAGAAGATGATGACGATCGACGAGGTCACCAGCCAGCCGCGCGCACCTGACGCGAAGAGCGCGACAAGCAGCGTCGCTGATTCGATGATCACCGCCACGAAGGGCACCCAGCCGTCATGGAAGGGTGCCGACCCCACGAAGAAGAAGGTGAGGAAGAGCAGCGCCAGGAGCTCGCCGTAGCGAAAGGCCGGTTGGCGGGCATCGATCGCAGCATGCAGCCGTCGGCGCGCGGACTCCCTCTCGGCTTCGCTGTCTGTGGTCACAGGCACCCCCTTCATCCCACGAAGATTACGAGCGTCAGCGACGCGAGGGCGGGAGCATCGTTGTTCGCCATCATGCACCCCGATACCGTCGTGGTCCGTGACCTCGCTCCCCCGCCGCGTGCCCTTCTGCCAGCGGCGCCCTCACGTGGGCATCGCCGTCGTGGTTGCCGTGGTCGCAGCGCTGGCCTCAGGATGTTCGAGTTCGTCAGGCTCGTCATCGACGACCCAGGGCGGCAAGGCCTCAACGACAACGACACAACCGCTCACCGGCTTCGCCGCCCAGAGCCCGCAAGCCATCTTGGCGGCGGGGTGTGGGGCGACCCAACCGCTCTCCTCGGTGGCGGTCGCCACGACCTTCTCCAAGCCCTCGCTCGTCGGCGGCGTCAGCTCGATGGCGTGGTCGATGAGCACGGCTGCCAACGCCGGGACGCTCCACTACGGCAAGAAGACCGTGGTCCAATCGATCGTCATCCCGTTTGTCACCTACGTGAAGGCGCCGGCGAGCTGGTGGGCGACGACGACCGCCAGTGCAGGGGCTACAGCGCTCGGAGGCCGGTGGATCTCCATCGGGCAGACGAGCACTTACGCACCGATCGCGCAGCCGATGATCTCGTTCTCCAACCTCGCGAGCCTGCTGACCAACTGCCTGCCCACCGGTCAGCAGGTCGTCAAGGGTCGGCTCGGCTCGGTCGGCTCAGCGGAGACGATCAATGTCGCCGTGCAGGCCGGCTTCACCACGCAGACCTTCTCGATCCCGACGACGAGCATCCCGTACATCCTCAAGAGTGTGATGCTCAGTGCTCAGGTGGGCCAGGAGACGTCCCTCTTGAGTGGGTTCAACACACAGAAGAAGATCGCTGCGCCAGCTCCGGCCACGCCGATCGAGGCGGCCCTCGCTGGCTGACGCCTACGCCTCCCAGTGCGGAGGTCGCTCGTGCTGATCACGACGAGCTCGAGCGAGCTCTGCACGAAGGCGCTCGATCTCGGCTCGCAGTACCACGATCTGCTCTTCGAGCTCCTCGCGGCTCACGGCTCCCCCAGGAACGGCATCCATCGCTCAAGGCTAGGTCCGGAACTCCTCGGACTCGACCCTGGCGAGACCGATCGGACCCTCGGGCGATCGCTCGCAAGATATCGTGCAGTCCCGGGTCGCTAGCTCATCGGGAAGAGCAGGGGACTTTTAATCCCAAGGTGCCGGGATCGAGACCCGGGCGGCCCACCAGACAGCGGCAATACTCCGCTCGCCCTTGCGCCGGCGCGTCGCGTTCGACGCTCCTGGCAGCACCACCTGGCGGCTCAACCGTCGAACTCCGGTTCGGGCAAGACCGGGGCGTCGACGCCTTCCTGAGGAGCGTCGGCTCGAAGCCCGACGCTGTGCATCACGGTCGCCAGGGCGAGGTAGCTGCCGATGAGGTGCACGAGCTCGAAGAGCTGGGCCTCGTCGAAGGACCGAGCCAGCTGCTCCCACGTGGCGTTGGTGATACGGAAGGCGTCGATCGTCTCGTCCACCGCCGACAGCAATGCTCGTTCAACGGGCGTCCACACCTCCTCGTAGGGACCTTGCGCTACGGCATAGAGCTGCGCAGTGCTCAGCCCTTCAGCGCTGCCCATCCTCACGTGCTGGTACCACTCATAGGTCGACGAGGTCTTCCACGCCACACGGCAGATGACGAGCTCTCGAAGCCGCGGCTCGATCGTCGAGTCCGCCGAGGCCAGCATGTTGCTGAAGGCGAGCCACTTGTCCGCCAAGGTCACGTTCAAGGCGTACAGACCCATGACGACCGGCATCGGCAGCGCATCGGGGCCGCCAGAGAGGTAGACCTCTGGTCGGCGCAGATAGCGGAGCAGGACCTCCCTCGTCTCAGGAGACCACGAGTCGACAGGCACCGGCGTGAGGCGCTCTTCGCTGCGCTCGGTCATGATCCCGACGCTGCCATCTCGCGCAGCGACACGATGACCGCATTGCTGGTCGCTGCCGCGTGACGAAGCTTGGCCGCTGCCTGGTAGCCCTCCGAGTGGTACCACGCCCTCGCCTGCTCGGTGGAGTCGAACTCGAGGATCACGGTGCGTCCCGCCCAGGTGCCCTCCAAGACCTCGCCGTGCTCTTCGACGGCGATCACTCGTGCGCCGTGCTCCACGATCGAGGGCCCCGATGCGTTCGAGTAGGCAGCCATGCCCTCTGGATCGTGGATGTCCTCGGTCACGATGACGTAGGCCTTCGGCATTGCGGTGCCCCTCACAGCTCGGGCTGAGACCTCCGAGCATTGCCGGGGGTTCAGATGGCTCGCCCGTAGGTTACAGATCTCCTCGATCCGTGCTCAGGCTGTCCGCTCGAGCACCACGCCGCTCACGGAGAGCCCCGACGATGCCTGCGTCGCCACGTGAGATGTTCTGTGAGAATGCGCCCTGGCCGCAGTCCACCACCGAAGGGGTTCCTCCTGATGAGCAACGACGCGTTCCATCCTGACCTGCGGAGCATCGCTCGATTCCTCCCTCGAGCGACCACTGGACCCGTCATCCTCAAGCTGATGAAGCCCCTCGCCAAGCTCGGGGACCGCAAGGCCCCCGCTGGCGTGCAGACGGCGTCGACCGGGACAGCCTCGGTGCGCCTCTACGGCTGGACGCCGGACGGACCACCGCGTCCAGGGCTGCTCTGGATCCACGGAGGTGGCTACGTCCTCGGCTCAGCCGCCCAAGACGACGAGGTCTGTTCGTATCTCTCCGAGCACGTCGGGATCCCTGTGGCCTCCGTCGAGTACCGCCTCGCGCCCGAGCACCCCTTTCCCGCTCCGCTCGACGACTGCTACGAAGCGTTGACGTGGCTCGCTCGCCAAGCGTCGATCGACGAGTCTCGCTTGGCGATCGGCGGGGCCAGCGCCGGAGGGGGCCTCGGGGCTGCGTTGGCGCTCCTGGCACGAGATCGAGGCGAGGTCTCCCCCGCCTTCCAGCTGCTGTCGTATCCCATGCTCGATGACCGAACGGCGCTGCGAACCGACATCGACCAGAGCAACTTCCGCCTCTGGAACAACAAGTCGAACCGCTTCGGCTGGGAGTCCTACACCGGACGACCCGTCGGATCTCCCGAGGTGTCGTACCTCGCGGCACCCGCTCGCTGCGAGGATCTCTCTGGCTTGGCCCCTGCCTGGATCGGTGTCGGCACCTTGGATCTCTTCCACGATGAGGTGCTCGCCTACGTCGAGGCTCTGCGCGCCGCGGGCGTGGCGTGCGAGCTCGACGTGGTCCGTGGCGCCTTCCACGGCTTCGACAGCGTCCGGCCGAAGACCGGCGTCGTCCTCGCGTTCCGCGCCTCGCAGGCCGAAGCACTCAGCGCCGCTCTGCTCTAAGGGCACACGCGGCGTGCGAGCGCTCGAACATTGACGGAGGAGGTCGCCGCACTTAGGGTCACGTGCGATCCAGACGTGCACCGCTGGAGTCACCGAGTGTCCGGGGGGACCATGGGAATCGTTCGTGGGACGTCGCTCGCGGCTCTGGCCGCTGCTGGCCTGGCGCTGACCACTGCTGCCTGCAGCTCGGGAGGGACCACCACCTCTCCCTCGTCGACGACAAGGACCGCAGGACAAGCGCCCAAGGGCTCGACGATCAAGATCGCCTTCGTCTACTCGGGGACGGGCGTGGCGGCTCCTGAGAGCCAAGACGGGCCCATCGGCTTCCTCTCGAGGGTGGATCTCGAGAACGCTCAGGGCGGCGTGGATGGTCACACGATCGTCCCCCTCGTCTATGACGACCAGAGCAGCACGACCGGCGTCGTCAACGCGGTGAAGCTGGCCATCAGCCAGGGGGCCATCGGCATCGTGTCCGACACTGCCTTCATGTTCGCCGCCGCAAAGTGGCCCGAACAAGCCGGCGTCCCCGTCACGGGCGGCAGCTACGACGGCTTCGAGTGGGGCACACAGCCCTACACCAACATGTTCGCCTCGGACCAAGGCAACGGCCTCAACCCGACCGTTCCGTACACCTTGACCTCGGGCAAGTTCTTCAAGGCCCACGGCGCCACCGTGATCGGCAGCTACGGCTACGGCATCTCGCCGTCGTCGACCTATGGTGCGAACTCGGCGGCCAAGGCGTCGCTGGCGGTGGGCCTCAAGAGCGGCGTGCTCGACACCACGGTGCCCTTCGGCAGCGCGAACTTCGCCACGGAGGCGTTGGCTGCGAAGACGGCCGGGGTCAACGGCGTCTACGCGGCCCTCGACAACAACTCGAACTTCGCCTTGGAGACCGCCTTCAAGCAGAGTGGGGTGCAGCTGAAGGCGGTCCAGTTCGAGACGGGCTATGAGCCCGACATCGTCGGCTCGCCTGCCTGGCAAGAGGTCCAGGGTGCGTACTTCGGAACACAGTTCCGACCTACCTCGATCCCGAACGCCGGCACCATCGAGATGGTCAAGGCCCTGCAGCGCTACCAGCATCGCAAGCCCGCCGACTTCCCGACCTTTGCGATTTATGAGGGATGGCTCGGTGCGGATCTCATGCTCAAGGGCATCGGTCTGGCGGGCCCCAACCCCACGTCAGCCACGATCATCACTGATCTGCGCAAGGTCACGACCTACAACGGCAACGGCTTGCTGCCGATCAACGTGAACTTCACGACCAACTTCGGCAAGGGCAACCCGATCGCCTGCGGCTGGAACATGAAGGCAGAGCCGAAGGGCTTCGTCGCCGACTCGAAGACGCCGCTGTGCCTCCCGAACATCCCTGGCTCCACGTCGAAGACCGCTCCGTCGTGACGCACGCTCACCGAGCCGAGCGCTCTCGACCTGTGCTCAGCCCCAGAGCGCTCCGCTCGGTGTCACCGCTTCTCTGAGCGGCTCAGGCCGTCTCTCGGTAGTGCTGTCGCCAGATGATCTTGTAGACACGGCTCCAGCGAGGGATCGACCGGAGCCCTGGGATCACCGGCAAGAGGACGAGCACTGCGGTGAGGCCCATCATGATGGCCCAGACCTCGAGATCGCCGTTCGACGAGGAGTTCATGGGCGGCACCTGGTACCAGAGCGTGTAGAGCCACAGCCAGGCTTGGCCCGGGTAGCTGCCCGTCTCGTTCATCATGCCCCACTGGTCTCCCGACAGGTGCTGTTTGGAGGCCAGGTTCGAGAGATAGCTCCCGTCAGCGATGAACAGCAGGGGCTTCGTGTAGTCCGTGCCGTAGAACTGGTGCGAGCTGAGCAGCGCACCGT
>Ga0075017_100002715_pt1 | contig 11113 bp, 10 predicted proteins | sample AleBraG_ABR_2012_FD_71475 | JGI IMG/M metagenome (GOLD analysis project Ga0075017, IMG submission 71475) | Freshwater sediment microbial communities in response to fracking from Pennsylvania, USA - Alex Branch Run_MetaG_ABR_2012 | ecosystem: Environmental > Aquatic > Freshwater > Creek >...
GCCGACCACCGGGTTGCCCGCCAGCCACGACAGCGCGAGCTCGGGGAGCGTGTGGCCGTGGGCCTGCGCGTACTCGTCGAGCGCTTCGACGACCGCCATGCGCGCGTCGGACGCGAACTCGCCGGCCATGTTCCCCCAGGCCGCGAGCCGCGAGCCCTCGGGGTGCTCGGCGCCGCGCTTGTACTTGCCGGTGAGCACGCCGCTCGCCAGGGGGAAGTACGGCATGAAGGTCATTGCGAGGCGCTCGACCGCCGGGAGCACCTCGGCCTCGACCTCGCGGTTGAGGAGGCTGTAGTCGTTCTGCGCGTTCACGAACCCGGGGACGCCGAGCTCCCGAGCGACGCGCGCGGCTTCGTCGAGCTGCGCGGCCGAGAAGTTCGAACAACCGATCTCGCGCACCTTGCCCGCGCGGATGAGCTCACCGAACGCCTCGAGCGTCTCGCCGATCGGCGTCTCGGTGTCGGGCGTGTGGAGCAGGTAGAGGTCGATGTGGTCGGTCCCGAGCCGCTGCAGGCTGGCATCGCAGCGCGACAGCACGTACTCGCGGCTCCCGCCGTGCATGCCTTCGGGGACGCCCATCCCCACCTTCGTGGTGATGACGACGTCTTCACGCCGGGCGACGAGCGCGCGGCCGAGGAATTCCTCCGACTTCCCTCCGCCGTAGATGTCGGCGGTGTCGAAGTGGTTGACGCCCGCGTCGAGCGCGGCGTCGACCACGGCCTTCGACGCGTCCTCGTCGATGCGCATGCCGAAGTTGTTGCAGCCCAGCCCGGCCACCGAGACCTCGAGCGATCCGACCTTGCGCGTCTCCAGCGTGCCCATGTGACCTGTCTCCCCGGGAAGGTGTGTTGCCTCACGCTACCCGTCATCGGCGGCACGCCACCGGGGCCCGCCGACGCGGCGACAGGTAGCGTCGGGGGATGCCGGAGATCGCCGCCGCCTACCGCGCGACCCGGGGCCGGGTGCGGCAGCTGCTCGAGGCCGCGCCACCCGGATCCGCCGACCTCCCCGTGCCCGCGACGCCCGCGTGGACTGCGCGCGACGTGGTCGCCCACCTCGCCGGGGTCGCCACCGACCTGGTGGAGGGGCGCCTCGACGGCGTCGGCACCGACGGGTGGACCGCAGCACAGGTCGAGCGGGCGCGCGACGAGTCGGTCGCGCAGCTGCTCGACCGCTGGGACGAGCACGGCGCCGCGGTCGACGAGATGGCCGACGCGTTCGGCGCGGCGGGCGGACAGCTCATCGCCGACGCGGCCACCCACGAGCACGACCTGCGCCAGGCGCTGGGCGCCCCCGGGGCGCGCGACACCGACGCGGTCGCGATCGGTTTCCGGTTCCTGTGCGCGGGCGTGCGCAGCCAACGCCGCGACGCGGGCGCGGCGACTCTGGTGGTCCGCCACGAAGGGGGCGAGAAGCTGCTCGGAGACGGCAACCCCGGCGCGTGGCTCACGATCACGCGGTTCGAGCTGCTGCGCGCGGCCACCGGCCGTCGCACCGTCGACGAGCTCCGTGCCTACGAATGGTCGGGCGACGCCCGTCCCGAGCTCCTCGTGGTCACCACGTTCTTCACCCCCCGCACTGCGCCACTGGGCGAGTAGCGCGGCGTACCGGCCGGTTCCCGTGGCGTTCAGCTCCTCCCTCGCACCCTTCCGGCACCGCCGCTTCGCGATGCTGTGGGCGGGCGCGTTCGTGTCGAACATCGGCACGTGGATGGAGACGGTCGGCGTCGGCATCCTCGTCACCACGAGCACCGGCAAGGCGGGGTGGACCGGGATCGTCGCCGCAGCCGGCTTCGTGCCCCAGGCCGTGCTCGCGCCACTGGGCGGCGCGCTCGCCGACCGCGTGCCGCGCCGCACCCTGCTGCTCGCGACGACCGCCGCGCAGACGGTGTTCGCGGGGCTGCTGGCGTTCCTGTCGAGCGTCGGCACACCGAGCCCTGGCATCGTGACCCTGATCGTCCTCGGCGCGGGGTGCGCCAGCGCCCTCGGGTTCCCCGCGTTCCAGGCCCTCCTCCCCGACCTCGTGCCGGTGGAGGATCTGCCGGGCGCGATCGCGCTCTCGTCGGCGCAGTGGAATCTCGGCCGCGTGATCGGGCCCGCGCTCGCGGGCATCGTCATCGGCCTCGGCGGCTACGAGCTCGCGTTCTCGATCAACACCGTGAGCTTCTTCGCCGTGCTCGCAGTGATCGCCTCGTTCACGTTGCCGCCCCCGAGCTTCCACGGCGACACCTCGATCGTCGACGCCGTGCGCGAGGGCGTGCGCTTCGTGCGCCGCGATCCGGCGCTGCGCTTCGTGGTCGAGAGCCTCGCGCTCAACTCGCTGCTCGCCGCGCCCTTCATCGCGCTCATCCCCGCGGTCGCGCTCAAGGTGTTCCACGAGGAGAAGCTGGGTACCTCCGTGCTCGTGACCGCGCAAGGCCTGGGTGCAGTGTGCATGGCCCTGTCGCTCGCCCAACTGTTCTCGCGCTTCGGCGCGCGGCGCACGTTGCTCTCCATGCTCGGGCTGCTGCCCGCCGGCCTGCTGCTGTACGCGCTGTCCCCCGCACTCGCGTTCGCCGCGGTCGCGATCTTCGCGGTCGGCTTCTTCTACATGGGCTGCCTGTCGAGCTTCACCACCATTGCCCAGCTGCGCGCGCCGGCCGAGCTCCGCGGTCGCGTGGTCAGCGTGCTCATGATGATGCTCGGCGCGCTCTATCCCATCGGCGCGATCACCCAGGGCGCCATCGCCGACCACATCGGCCTGCGCGCCACGACCGCCGGTGCGGCCGTGCTCCTCGGCCTGGGGTTCCTGTTGCGCATGGTGCTGCGCCCCCGTTCGGCCGACGCACTCGCGCAGATCGGCGCTCCCGCAACCGATGTGGCGGACGCGACGGTGCAAGAGCCCACGGCGGGTGAATCCGCGCCAGAATTGCAGTGATGGAATCGGCGGAGCGCACCCGGTCCCGGCGCCGCCGACGGCTGTCGCTCGAGCTGCGCTACGCCGCGTTCACCGTGCTCGTGCTCGCGGTGATGGTCGTGCTCCACCTTTCGGGCGCCTTCGCCGACGTGAACGACACCGTCACGGAGGGCGTCGACCGCCTCGCCCAGCTCGGCAGCATCGGGATCTTCCTGATCGCGTTGGTCGCGAACGTGTCGATCCTCATCCAGATCCCGTACACACTGCCGCTGTTGTCGGCCGCGCTCGGGGGCGCGAGCCTGCAGAGCATGCTCGTGCTCGGGCTCGCGTCGGGGCTCGGGGCGGGCATCGGCGCGGTGCTGTCCTACAAGGTCGCGGACGCGCTCGTGACCCGCACGCCCGGACTCCCCGAGGGGCGCGTGTTCCGCTGGGTCGCCCGCAACGTGGACACCCGCCCACGCGCGAGCTGGTTCGTGATCTTCCTCGTCGCCGCGTCGCCGGTGCCCGACGGCACCGTCGTCGTGCCGCTCGCGGTGGTGCGGTACGGGATGCGCCGCGCCGCCACGCCGATCTTCCTCGGCAAGCTGGTGCACAACCTCGTGCTCGCGCTGCTGTTCTCGTGGGTGGGGTCGTGGGCCTCGGAACACGTGTCGAACAAGGCCAGCACCGACCTCGCCGTGGTGGTCGCAGTCGCGTTCATGCTGCTGGTCGCCTACCACGCCGAGAAGGCCCGCCAACGGGCCCGCGGCGAAGCCGAGGAAGCCGGGGGCGAGCAGGACTCGCCGCTCCCGGCGGAGGACCGGCCCGCCTGACGCCCCATCGACCGGCGCACTGGGATCCTGGGAGCAACTGCTCCTAGAATGGTCACTCATGGAAGCGGTCGGCGCTGCGACGCCAGTCCCCGGAAGCCCGGGTCCGGGCCTCCCGAGTGGGGTCCCCGAGGGCGGGATCCGGGTCGAGGAGCTGGCCCGCCGCGCCGAGGTGTCGGTCGACACCATCCGCTTCTACCAGAAGCGCCAGCTGCTCCCGCCGCCGCTGCGCGTGGGCCGCATCGCCTGGTACGGCGCCGAGCACGTCGAACGCCTCGCCCGCATCCGTGACCTCCAGCGCCAGGGCTTCTCGCTCGCGGTGATCCGGCGCCTCGTCGCCGGTGAGCTCGACGCCGCCGACGCGCCACTCGCCGCCGCGGTCGTCGGCGCGCTCCAGGGCAGCGACGTCGACGGCGCGTCGCTGCTGTCCCTCGACGATCTCGCGGGACGGGTCGGCGTGCCGGCGCCGCTGCTCGACGTCGTCGTCAAGGAAGGGCTCGTCGTCCCCCAGCACCGCGACGGCGAGTCGGGGTTCACGGAGGCCGACGCCGAAGTGCTGCGCGCCGGGCTGCGTCTGCTCGAAGCCGGGTTCCCGCTCCCCAATCTCCTCGCGCTGGCGCGTCAGCACCACGACGCGACGCGTGCGATCGCGACCGATGCGGTCGAGATGTTCGACGAGCACGTCCGGCGCCCGTTGCAGGCGCGCGACATCCCCGACGCCGAGAAGGCCGAGCTCCTCGTCGACGCGTTCCGCACGTTGCTGCCCACGGTCACCACGCTCGTCGCGCACCACTTCCGTTCGGTGCTGCTCGAGGTCGCGCAGGAGCACCTCGAGGCCGTCGGCCACCCCGACGAGCTCGCCGCGGCGAGCAACGAACCCGGTTGGGAATCCGGGAAGACCGCACGATGAGCGGACCGGTGCTCGGCACGGACGGCGCATTGCCGGAGGGCGACGCGAAGTACCGCGCGGTCGAGGGCATGTTCGACCGCCTCGCGCCGCGCTACGACCGCATGAACCGCGTCATCTCGCTGGGGATGGACCGGCGCTGGCGTCACCACACGGTCGCGGCGCTCGGTGTGGCCGCCGGCGCGCGGGTCGTCGATCTCGCGTGCGGCACGGGCGATCTCTGCCGCGACCTCGCCGCGGTGGGCGCCCGACCGGTCGGCGCCGACTTCTCTGCGGGCATGCTCGCCAACGCGCGCACCGACGCGCCGCTCGTACGCGCCGACGGCGCCCGGCTGCCCTTCGCCACGGGTGCGCTCGACGGCCTCACGTGCGGATTCGCGCTGCGCAACTTCGTCGACCTCGACGCCGTGTTCCGCGAGTGCGCGCGCATCCTGCGCCCCGGTGGCCGCTTCGCCGCCCTCGACGCGACGGTGCCGGCCAACCCCGTGATGCGCATGGGCAACGCGGTGTGGTTCCGGGGCGCGGTGCCGCTGCTCGGGCGCATGCTCGCGGGCGACGCCGAGGCGTACTCCTACCTGCCGAAGTCCACCGCCTACCTGCCCGCGGAGCCCGAGCTGCGCGACCGCCTGCGCCTGGCGGGCTTCGCCGACGTCGGCTCCCGCACGTTCACCGGCGGCTCGGTGCTCCTGCTCACCGGCACCCACGTCGACGGCCGGAACGACGGGCCGACCACATGACGACGACGCCGGCGCCCGCCCGCCTGCGCGCGGTCACGCGCGAAGTCGCGCCCGGCGACGATCTCGACGCGCTCATCGGCGCGTGCTCGGCGCAGGGCTTCGCGTGGTTGCACCACGACGTGCGCATCGTCGCCACCGGGGTCGCCGCGCGCGTGACGGCCGACGACATCGCCGACACACTCGCGGCCATCGACGTCGACGACCCACTCGGCCTGCCGGGCACCGGGGCGCTCGCGGTGGGTGCGCTGCCGTTCGACCCCGCCCGAGCCGGCGAGCTCGTCATCCCGGCACGCGTGCATGGCGAGGCCGGGGGCCGCGCCTGGGTCACCGAGATCGGCCCGGCGGCCGACGACGCACCCGGAGCGCACGACAGCCCGGCGCGCTTCACCGTCGCGGCCACCCGTTCGCGTGAGGAGTGGGAAGCGATCGTCGCGCGTGCGATCGTCGCGATCGAGCACGGCGAGTTGGAGAAGGTGGTGCTCGCCCGCGAGGTCGTGGTCGAGGCCGACCAGGCCTTCGACGTACGCGACATCCTCGCCCGGCTCGTGCACCAGCAGCCCGGCTGCTTCGTCTACGCGAGCGACGGCCTCGTCGGCGCGAGCCCCGAGCTGCTCGTTCGCCGCACGGGGAACGTCGTGGAATCCCGTCCGGTCGCCGGGACCGCGGTCGCTGAGGGCGACGAGTCGCTCCGACGGCTCGCGGCGTCGGTGAAGGATACGCACGAGCACCGCTTCGTCGTCGACGGCATCCTCGACGCCCTCGCGCCGGTGTGCGCCACCCTCCACGCCGGTGACCCCGAAGTCGCGGTGTTCGGGCCCATCGCCCACCTCGCCACGCCAGTCCGTGGTGAGCTGCGCGGTGAGCTCGCGGGGCCCGACCTGCCGGACGCACTCGACCTGGCCCGCCGGCTCCATCCCACGCCCGCGGTCGGGGGCACGCCCCGCCAGGCCGCACTCGACGCGATCCGCGAGCTCGAGGGCTTCGACCGTGGCCGGTACGCCGGGCCGGTCGGCTGGGTCGACGCCCGCGGCGACGGCGAGTGGGCCATCGCGCTCCGCGGCGCCGAGCTCGACGGCACCCGGGCGCGGCTCGTGGCCGGGGCGGGCATCGTCGCCGGCAGCGATCCCGCGGCCGAGTGGGCCGAGACCCAGGCCAAGCTCGAGCCCATGCTCCGCGCCCTCGTCCGCCCCTGACTACCCACCGAACTTGCGTCGCTGATCCCGGTATACCCGGGCGGTGCGACGCAAGTTCGTGATCAGGTACCGACCGCGGCCGCGACTGCGGCCCACACCTCCCGATGCCGGGCGACGTTGGCCTCGCGGTCGGTGCGGACCAGCACCACGCGTACGCCGCCGGCCGCCGCCGCGTCGGTGACGGCGGGGCCCACCTCGTGGGCCGCGCCGACGCGGGTGACGGGCACGTCGTGCAGCGCGCACAGCGCGGCGAGGTCGACGCCCTGCGGCGTGCCGAACAGCGTCTCGAAGTGCTCGGGCAGGTCGGCCTGCGGGAGGAACGAGAAGATCCCGCCGCCATCGTTGTCGACCACCACGAAGGTCGCGTCGATGCCGCGGTGCGCGACGCCGAGCAGGCCGTTGGTGTCGTGCAGGAAGCAGAGGTCGCCGGTGAGCGCGACGGTCGGGCCGGCGGGTTCGGAGGCGCCGGAGGCCTGGCTCGCCGCGATGCCGAGCACGGTCGACGTGAAGCCGTCGATGCCGTTCGCCCCGCGGTTCGCGTGGAAGGTCACCCCGTCACGGGGTGCCGCGAAGCTCTCGACGTCGCGCACGGGCATGCTCGACGCGACGACCAGCGCGCTCTCACGTGGAAGCGCAGCGACGACATCGCGCGCGATGCGGCCTTCGAACGGCTCGTCCCACTGCTCGATCAGCGCGTCGATCGCGTCACGCGCACTCGCGTCGGCGCGCGTCCAACCGTCGACCCACTCCGCGTCGACCATCACGTCGATCGCGTCGGCCAGTGCGCCGAGCAACAGCTCGGCGTCGGCGTCCATGCGCCCGCTCACCGCGTGCTGCGGGTCGTGCCACACACCGTCGGGGTCGACGAGGGTCTGGTCGACGGTGTGATCGAGCCACTGCGTGAGTGCCTTGTTGGTGGTGGGGCCGCCGACGCGGAACACGACGTCGGGCCGGTGCGCGTCACGGAACACTGGATCGCGCAGCAACGGGTCGTAGGTGGAGATGGTGCCGGGGACGCGACCGTTGGAGAGCGGGTCGGCGAGCACCGGCCATCCGGCCACCTCGGCGAAGCGCGACAGTGTGCCGGGCAGCACGCCCGCGCCCCAGCCCGCGACGATCAGGCCCTTGGGCCGGTCGGCCACGAGGTGGGCGAGCGCATCCAGCATGCCCACCGAGGGGGCGCGCACGCCGGGGGCACTTGCCGTCCACGGGCGGCCGCCGGAGCGGCCGGGGGCGTCGACGAGCTCGTCGCCGGTGGGCACGAGCGGCTCGCGGAACGGGAGGTTGAGGTGCACCGGGCCGGCGGGGCGCCCGGTGGCCGCGGCCACCGACCGGGAGGCGAGCGCCCGCCATTCGGCACCGACTCCCCCACGATCCGTGGGCACATCGGCCTCGTGGAACCAGCGCACCGCATCGCCGTACAGCTTCACCTGGTCGATGGTCTGGCCCGCGCCGGTGTCGCGCAGCTCCGGCGGACGGTCGGCCGTGCACACGATCATGGGCACGAGCCCGTGGTGGGCCTCCAACACCGCGGGGAGGAAGTTCGCCGCCGCGGTGCCCGACGTGCAGAGCAGGGGCGCGGGGATGCCGGAGGCGCGGGCGAGACCGAGCGCGAAGAACGCCGCGCTGCGTTCGTCGAGGTGCACGTGGAGACGGATGCGCTCGTCGCCGGCCAGCGCCAGCGCGAGCGGCGCGGAGCGGGATCCGGGCGCGAGCACGGCGTCGGTGATCCCGTGGCGGGTCCACTCGTCGACGAGCGTACGGGCGAAGGCGGTGGTGGCGTCTCGGGTCATGCGATGATCGCTCCATGGTGCATCGAACGGTGACCCGCTTCGTGCCGGGGTTCACCCAGTCGGGAACGTCGTGGTCGCCGGTGGCCGACCGCGTCGGGGGTGCGACGCGCCTGCTCGACGTGTCGGTGGCTCCCGACTTCGTCACCACGGCCGACGGGCTCGGCAGCGGCGCCGGCGTGTTCGTCGGCTACTCGCAGGGCGGGCGGTTGTGCCTGCAGCTCGCGCTCGACCGGCCCGAGGTGGTGCACCGGCTCGTGCTGCTGAGCGCGTCGCCCGGCATCGCCGACGCCGCCGAGCGCGCGGCGCGCGTCGAGGCCGACGAGCGGCTCGCGCGGGAGATCGAGCGCGACGGCGTGGACGCATTCCTCGAGCGCTGGCTGTCGCTCCCGCTGTTCGCCACGCTCCCCCGCGAGCGCTCCGGCATCGACGAGCGCAAGGCGCACAACTCGGTCGAGTCGCTCACCCGCCAACTGCGGGTACTGGGGCAGGGGGTGCAGCCGTCGAACTGGGAGCGGCTCGGCGAGCTGCGGATGCCGGTGCTGCTGATCGCGGGCGAGCTCGACACCAAGTACGTCGACCTCGCGCAGCGCATGGCCGCGCGCATCCCCGACGTGCGCGTCGAGATCGTCCCCGGAGCCGGGCACGCGTGCCACCTCGAGCAGCCCGAACACGTCGCTCAACTGGTCACCTCGTTCGCCGCGGACCACTCGTAGCGCTCGAGCAGATCCGCGTCGGGTGTGACCGCCCGCACCGCGATCGCGCCGTCGACCGGCACGAGCGGCGAGTGGGTGACGTCGCCCGCGAGCGCACCCGACGTGGCGAGCCCGCACGCGTACGGCAACTCGGGCAACGCGGCGGCGAGCGCGACGCCCGCGGCGATGCCCACCGACGTCTCCATCATCGAGGTGACGACCGCGGGCACTCCGGCGGCCTCGTACACGTCGAGCGCGGCGCGCACCCCACCGAGTGGTTGTTGCTTGAGCACGATCAGGTCGGCGGCGCCGGCGGCGCGCACCGCACGCGCGTCGTCGAGGGTGCGGATGCACTCGTCGGCCGCGATCGGCACCGCGACCGCGCGGCGCACGCGTGCGAGATCGTCGATGCTCGCCACCGGCTGCTCGACGAACTCGAGGTCGTAGCGGGCGAGCCGTGCGACCATCTCGATCGCGAGGTCGACGTCCCACGTGCCGTTGGCGTCGACGCGGATCGGCGTGGCCGGCCCCACGGCCTCGCGCACCGCGGCGACCAGCGCGACGCCGGCGGCATCCCGCACCTTGACCTTCACCGCGGGGTAGCGACGGATCTCCTGCACGAGGAACGGTCCGTCGACCAGCGCGTTGACCGGGATGCTGTCGCGCACGGGCGCGGGGAAGCCGTCGCGAGCGGCCGCCTCCGCCGCGGCGCGGCACCTCGCGGGGTCGGACGGGTATCCGCGCAGGGGTGAGCACTCGCCCCAGCCCGCGGGCCCCTGCAGCAGCGTGACGTCGCGGTCACCGATGCGCAGGCGGTGCTCCGTCAACTCAGGCACAGCCCCACGCTCACCAGCACTGCGAGCACCAACTCGAGGCGCGACGTCGCGACGAGCACGGAGATCAACGACGGCGGGTCGCTCCGGGTGAGGATCGTGCGCACCGGCGTGACCGCGAGCGGCAACGCCAGCAGGCCGAGCAGCGCCCACGGCTGCGTGATCCCGATCGCGACCACCGCGAGGAACGCGCCCACGTAGCAGGCGACGAAGAGCCGCTTCGTCGCCGTGGCGCCCACCCGTACCGCCAGGGTGTGCTTGCCGGTCGCCGAGTCGGTGGCGATGTCGCGGATGTTGTTGGCGAGCAGGATCGCGCAGGCGAGCAGACCGACGACGAGCGAGCCCCACCACGCCGCCCCAGGCACGTACTCGGTCTGCACGTAGGCGGAACCGACCGTGGCCACGAAGCCGAAGAACACCAGCACCATGATCTCACCGAGGCCGATGTAGCCGTAGGGCTTCGGACCACCGGTGTAGAGCACCGCGGCCGCGAGGGCCGCGACGCCCACGAGCAACAGCCAGGGGTTCACCACGATCGACAGCACCGCGCCGAACACCGCGGCGACGAGGAACGACAGTGCCGCGGCGCGCTTGACTGCACCCGGCGTGGCGGTGCCGGTCGCGGTGAGGCGCAGCGGGCCCTTGCGTTCCTTGTCGGTGCCGCGTACTCCGTCGGAGTAGTCGTTGGCGTAGTTCACGCCCACCTGCAGCGCGAGGGCGACGACCATTGCGAACGCGAACCGCCACCAGATCACACCGTCGGCATCCGCGACCGCCGCTGCGGTGCCCACGAGCACCGGCGCCACCGCTGCACCCAGCGTGCGCGGCCGCGCCCCCTGCACCCACTCCGACGCGGTCGTCATGGCAGCTGGGTCGTCTCCACTCGTCACCGGGCGCTCTGACTCTGGGAGCGATCACTCCCACGGTTCGTGCAGGTTACCGCGCCCCGTACCGTGGGGCCATGCCGGACGCCTCGCGGGCCTGGAGCCCGATGCTGGCCACGCCCGCCAAGGGCCTGCCGCCCGAGCCGGCGGGATCCGGGCGCCGCTGGGCCCACGAGATGAAGTGGGACGGGATGCGGGTGCTCGCGACCGTGGAGCACGGGCAACTGCGGGTCACGTCGCGAGCGGGCAACGACGCCACCGAGCGGTTCCCCGAGCTCGCCGGACTCCCCGGGGCACTCGGGTGCGACGCGGTGCTCGACGGCGAGATCGTGGCCCTCGGCCCCGACGGGGTCCCCAGCTTCGAGCGGCT
>Ga0075017_100002716_pt1 | contig 11106 bp, 10 predicted proteins | sample AleBraG_ABR_2012_FD_71475 | JGI IMG/M metagenome (GOLD analysis project Ga0075017, IMG submission 71475) | Freshwater sediment microbial communities in response to fracking from Pennsylvania, USA - Alex Branch Run_MetaG_ABR_2012 | ecosystem: Environmental > Aquatic > Freshwater > Creek >...
CGTCTTCTCGGAGACCCGGACGCTTCTCGACCCTTCGAGCACTCACGCCCCATGAGACGCGAGAACCGCCACGCAGCTGATCTCGACAAGTGCCTCTGGGTAGATGAGCTCCGTGACCCCCACAGCCGTCCACGCCGGATGCGGATGCTCCAGAAACTCCGCGGCAACCACGAGGAGCCGATCGGCCTGCCGAGCGAGGCCGACGTGATACGAGTTGATCTCGACGACGTCGTCCCACGTCGCACCGCCCTCAGTCAGCGTGATCGTGAGATTTCGAAAGACCTGACGAATCTGCTCTTCCACGTCGGCTGAGAAGACCTCGTCGGCCGTCTCACCCGTATGCCCGGTCAACCGAAGGGTGTCACCGTTCAGGATGGCAGCGGGAATATGGGTCTGCTCATAGAACTCGGCCCATGGGGCAGGAACGATGGCTGTTCGCGTGGGCGGCATCGGTAGCTCCTCCGAGTCTGCGGGATGGACGTCGAGTCCGATCGCGGTGCGCGTGCGATCGGCCTCATCGCCACGCTACGCCGAGGGACTCCGACCTTGCGCTGTGACAGAGCGGACGCCAGCCAACGGCTCTGGGCGCGACGGCTGAGGCACGCAGCGTCAGCACCGTGGTCCCGATCCACCCGGGGGGCCACGGTCTCGCGAGGAATCGCTCAGCCTTGAAGTCGAGCGAGCCGAGCGAAGACCTCAGGACCGATTCGCAATCCGTCGTCGACCGACACTGCGGGGATGATGTCGACGTCAAACGCATCACTCCACTCAAATTCGAGCTCCATGATGGCCTCAGCGCTGTCCGTGGTGAAGATCGAGACCACGTTGACGTTGCTTGACATGGGCCAATATTCGGCGATCAAGGTGATGCCCTTTGGATACTCCCAAGCGACACGGCGACCGATGGCGGCATCTCTGTCCGCGCTCGTGACAGATGAGCGATAGCGAAGCAAGGCTACGTAGTCCATGATTCCCCCTTTTGAGGAAGCGGCTCACTCCCCCGGTCGGCACGGTACACCTCTGATCCGACCGTCGCCTGGGCGCTGAGATCCGAGGTCCCACATTGCTTCGTCGACCAGCGTGCAGCGTGGTTCCTGGATGGAGTCAGCTCAGCTCGAGAGCCTTCGCCACTCGCCCACCGCCCAGCGTCCGGCGAGATCGCTCGCCATCACGCGGTCTATCTCGCCCGCTGTGCACGGTTGATCGAGTCCGTGGATCGAGCTCTTGCACACCCAGAGGTACGTTCCGCAGCTCGGCGCTTGGTTGGTGTTGGTCCAGGCCAAGGAGGGGTGCTGCTTCCTGGCCAGCACGACTTCGACGACTGCAGGCACCGTGGCAGCGATTGACGAGGACGTGGCAGATCCTTGCCGCCCGGACCGATCTCCCTGCCATGGTCCCTGCCCTGTTCCCTGCTGACGGATGCCCGTGCAGCGCGACGGAGCTGATGACGAAGGATGCTCCCCTCCACGGTCCATCACGGTTGAGGCACTCGACCGACCCGCCGCTGCCATCACGATGAAGGTGACGACGAGCAGCAGGCCCAGAGCGACAGGTGGCACGGCCCAAGAGCGCCCAGGGGGGCCACGACGAATCGACCGCGTTTCACGGGACGTGACTGCGCCACCCCGGTCGTCGCATTGACTGGCGTTGCGAGGCACAGCAGGCTCCTTCGTTCGGTAGCCCGGCCAACCCAGTGGGTTCCGTGGCTTTGCGTCCTCACCTCACAGTGAGTTTGCTCTTGTCGCTGAATGGAGAGTCCAAAGTACCTGTCTCTCAGTGACAGCACAAGGGGCACCCTCTCGACCTCCTCACGTCCGCCACGAGGTCGCGCTCCCGCGGAGGTCATAGTCGCCTCGACCATTCCTCTGCTCCTTCAGATTTGTTCCAGGCGGATTTGCGCAGTGACGTGCAATAGTCTTCAACGATGCCAGGCGAGATCGTGCTGCTCGAACGTCGATGGACGGACCTCGAAGGTCCTTGGACGAATCCCGCAGGCCGACCTGTCCTGATCTTCCACGTTGCCGAGACGGACTCGTCATCGACCCTTGCGGGAGAACGGACGCGCGGCTTTGAGCCAGTGGCGACGCCGTGGTCCGTTCTCCCCATCTACTTGCAGTGTTCAGATTGCGTCGCAGCCGCGAGGCACCATCGACCTTCTCAGCCCTGACGAGGGAAGCGAGAGCCAGCTCGATTCACCATGGGACGAAGGGCGCTGACACGTCGGACGTGTGCTCTGGTGATCGTCGCCGCGATGGCGTGCGGCTGCGGAGCGATGACGACATCGGCCAGGACCCAGGCTCTTCTCGTGTCGCGTGTCTCTCCCCCGGTGCCCGCCGGCGGCACTGACTGCGGCGTCATCGACCAGATCAGCGGCTGGCCCACGACGACTGCGCCGATGCTCGCCACCTTCGCCTGCTTGACCGGGGCGCTCAGCTCGGGCCAACCCGCTCGTCTCGTGGTGATCCGCGCCAGCCGCGTCGCGAGCAGCACGAAGACGAGCGATGGCTACTCAATCCCTGCCGGGATCCTCATCCCCTACCGGGTGCTCGGTCCACACTGACTGCAGGTCACGACCGACAGTCGTGAGATCGGGGGTCGGGTCTCGACGCGGACCTGCACGGGCCTCTCTGAGCGGACCACAGCTTCGTCGCCGACGCCAACGGGATGCGAGCGCTCTTCGTGACTCAGCCGTTCTCGAAGGTGGCCCTTCCACCTCGCTCGCCAGCGAGGTTGCTCGAGCCGTTCCCTCTCACGACAGGCTGGCACCGCTTCGTCCGAGCTGATGGTCCCTCGCTGACGATGGCACTATCCCGATCGGGCGTGACTCGGGCGGACGGCCTGGCACCTCGAGCTCGCTCGGTCGTCGAGCTCAGGGGCAGTTGGCCGGGTTCGCCGCCCCTGAGCTCGCAGAGACCTGGAGGCATGACTCGTTGACTGCCTCAAAGTCGGAGCCCTTGATCTGGGTGAGCTGGTGAAGGGTGTCATTGTTCCACGCGGCACTCGGCACTCCTGAGATGTACCACGGCGATCCGTTGTCAGCCACGATCGCTCCGTAGGTCTTGAGTGCCTGCAGGATGACCTGATCGGAAGCAGGGAACGCCGAGAGGTCGACCGACGCCTTCAGCCGAAGCCGCAGTCCCATCGGCACGATCCCAGTCGACGACCCCGCCTCGTGCCGTGCGGGCCACAGGTAGCTCTGCGCGCTCACCGGCACAGTGATGCGAAGCGCGTGGTTGATCACGCCACTGGCCACCTCGCCCGGCCGAGCCAGCCCGGCCAAGATGGGGAGTCCTGCAGCGTCCGCTGAGGTCCATCCCGCTGGTCGCAGCTCGTTGGACCCCATCGGGAAGATCGCGCCAGAACCGGCCTTCCAGCTCGTCGAGCTCGAGAGCGGCTTTGCGTTGAAGAGCTCGAAGTCCTGGCACGTGCCCTGCTGGACGATCAGCACGTGGCGATCGCCGGTGCCGAGTGGTCCACCCTCGATCTTCGGCTTTGCGGGGACGGGATAGGGCCCGGGATCAGATTGCGATGCGTATTTGAACCTCACCGAGACGCCCATCTGGGTGGATGGGACGACCGTGAAGGGGATGCCGATCGGAGCCCCGTTCCACGTCCCTGCGCCGAAGTCGGGGTGGAGTGGCGAGTTGGCGCCGATCGCCGCCACCAACGCGTCAGAGTTCGACGCCACCGGCAGGTTCGCCACAGGGGTGTTCCACACGTTCGATGCAGGAAGCATCGAGCAACCAGCGATCGCTGTTGATCGGACCGTCACCGAGCTCCGGGCACGCCCCGAGAGCGCTCCACCGCTCGACGCACCGACCAGCACCCACCCGCCGCTGAGCAACGCGACGCTGAGAAGCGATGCGAGGAGACGAGATCGTGCGCCAGCAAACATGCGGGACCTCCTCAGTAACGAGCTGCTCGGTGGTGTTGATTGCTGACCGTACTGCACCGGTTCGCTCAGCCACGACGCTGCTCAGCCTTGAGCTGGCAGCTCCGCTCATCGATGAGGCTGTGAGAGCACTCTGGCCGCGATCGCACAAGGATTCGGTCTCGGTGCCCGCTCTCTCGCCGAGAGAAGGAGCCAGGCCGATTCGACGGGTGCCGTTTCCCTGCAGTCGACCGTGAGGCGAGTAGCGATGTTGATGAACCGCCGGCCCGACGTCGCTCGCGATGATCTCCCGATTATGGTCCTAGCCGACCCGGCAAGACTGTCGGTACAAGGAGAAGCAAGCCACCGTGTTCCACCCTTACGAAGGAGCTCCAGCCGGGAACGGACATCACTGGGTTGCTGCTGCACTGTTCATCGTCTTTGCCGTCATCATCCTCGGTGCACTTGCGTGGGCCATCATCACCATGGTGCGGCAGAAGAAACACCACGCTCAGCTCGTTGCAAAGAGCGAGGGTGGGCCCGATGCGCTGCACATCCTCAACGAGCGTTTCGCTCGTGGCGAGATCGAGCCCGACGACTACAAGACGCGGCGAGACCTGCTCAACGGCGAGTAGTCGCAGAGGACCACCTTGAGCGGTCTTTGGGTGCGTGATGGTCCTTGGTGAGCCCCAAGGAATCGTGGAGCGTGCCAAGGGACGGGCTCAGCATGCATCGTCAGAAACGGGAAGCAAGGGCGCTCTGAGCGCGGCAGCCAAAAGGCGCTCTCCCGGTTGGCCTCGGCGTCGTCGACCATCAAAGTCGGTGGCTCAGTGACGCGCCGTGGAGCCCGTCCGATGCTGTGACACCCTGAGCCTGATCCTTCGGTTGCCTTCAACCGACGGTACCGGCTTGCCCTCTGAGGGTTCGTGTGGACCAGAAGATCTGACAGCTCACAAGTATGGGCTGGACGAAAGCAGCCCCAGGATAGACGTGGTGACCATCGCCGAAGCGCACCTCGAACGCTGGCCGATGGTGCAGCGTTGGAAGACCAACCCTCAGTTCGTCAAGGTGCCGAGAGACCATCCCCAACTCTACAGCGGCTTACTCGCCTTCCGTCGGGCACTGGTCAGACCTTGGCCATGTCCATGTCGGCGACCTGCTCCTATCGAGAGGTCTCCTCGACCGCGTCGATCCCTCTCAGCAGGATGTCAGAGATTGAATCAGCCACGTCATCTGAACTGAGTTCCCCATTCGGGTCGAACCAGCGTTCATAGCCAACAGGTTCGGGTGGCTGGCCTATCTCGGTGATCTCTGCCGATCCGCCGACGTGCCCTTCCTCGCAGCGCCGAGTCAAGCGATTGACCTCGCGGGCTCGAGGAGGACCTTGGCGGGTAGCTCTTCTCCGATCGTGCTACCGGCGTCCGGTTTGCCCGTGGTCTTGTCCCTCTTCTGATCTCAAGCGCCGCGTGGTCGTCGACCGATCACGTCCTTGTGCTCGAGCTCCTCGAGCGCAGCATCGTCGAGCCCGAGGAGCTCACCGAAGATCTCACGGTTGTGCTCGCCCATCTGCGGCGCCGGGCGTCGAATCCATCGGGGCACGCTGTCGAAGCGGAAGGGCATTGTCGGCGTTGACAGCTCACCCACCTCGGCATGGTTGACGATCTCGTAGAAGCCCCGATCGATCAGCTGTGGGTTCTCGCCCGAGAGACGAGGATCTCGTCCTCTGGCCGCAGGCACGCCGTGGGCGCTCAGGTGTGCAGCCAGCTCAGCAGCCGTGCCCTGTGCGGCCCAGACGGTGAGTGCCTCGTCGAGCTCGTCGTGCGCATCTCTGCGGCCCGCCAAGGTGTCGAACCGAGGGTCAGCCGCCCAGCTCGGCTCTCCGAGCGCTTGGCGCAAGCCGTGCCACGCCTCATCGCTTGTCACCGAGACGGCGAGCCATTCCTCCACGCCTTGGCAGGCATAGAGACCCTGAGGTGCGGCGACCGCCACGCGATTGCCGTCGCGCTCGAGGAGGTTGCCGTAGGCGGAGTACTCGAGCGCAATCTCGGCGGCGGCGTTGAGCGCTCCTTCGACCATCGTGACCTCGAGGAGCATCCCCTCCCCCCGCCGCGCTCTCTCGGCGATCCCTGCCAGCAGGGCGAACGCAGCGTGCATACCAGCGTTGGGATCGCTCGGTCCTCGCTGGATCCGGGGCTGGTCTGAGGGCATGCCAGTCAGCCAGGCGAGGCCAGTGACCTGTTCCATGGTCTGGGCAAACCCGGTGCTGTCGCGCCATGGTCCCGAGAGGCCGAACGCGGGCATCCGCACAAGCACGCAGGCCGGATTGATCTTGTGGATGACCTCCCAGGTCAACCCGAAGTTGTCCATGACCCTCGGCGTGAAGTTCTCGATGACGGCGTCGCTCTCTTCGATCAGGCGTCGCAGCAGGTCGAGCCCCTCGTCAGTCTCGAGATCGAGGGTGAGCCCGCGTTTGTTGGCGTTTGCAGCGAGGTAGTGAGCGCTGCGCTCCCACCAAGCGCCATGCATCCCCGAGATGCCACCTGTCATGCGCATCCCGTCCGGGCGCCCCGTCGACTCGATGTGGATGACGTCTGCGCCCAGAGCGGCCAACGTGCCAGCGGCCACGGGTCCCGCCCACCACGCAGTCATGTCCAGCACTCTCAAACCTTCAAGCGGCAGCCCGAGCGCTTCTGCGGCCGGGGACGACCGCGTGAGCTCATGGGCTTCGATGTGACCCGTGTGCTCGCCCAGCCGGGGAGAGGGCCGTGGTGGCTCCGGGTCCTGATCGTCCATCCGCCAGGGCCGACGGGGCATCATGAACTCACCCGTCGGGTCCGCGACGAAGATGCCCCGAGCCTTGAAATGGTCGACCTCGAGCACGCTGGCACCGTTCTGGACCGGAGCGACGGGGATCCGCAGCTCCGTGGCGAGCTTGACGATCTCCTCGGTCTCGTGCTGCAGGGTCCAGGCGTGGACGAGTTCGTTCCACTCCCTCCAGTTCTCCTGGCGGCCCCGCTGAAGGGCCAGCTCGTCATCGCCGAGCAGGTCAGGCCGTTCGATCAACAGGAGGAAGCTGTCGAACTGGGCCCGGCTGTTGGTGGTGAAGCCGACGTAGCCGTCAGAGGTCGGTTCAATCGACGGCGTCTCGAATCTGCGTGACGGGGAGGTGATCGGTGGGCAACCCTGAAGCTGGTAGAGCAGCTCGGCGTAGTTGCCGCCAGCGATCGTCATGGCCTCTGCGATCGACACGTCGATGTGGTCGCCCTGGCCCGTCAGCTCAGCTCGACGCAGCGCGGCTGCCGCAGCCACCCCGGCAAAAGTCGCTGCCACAAACTCCGAGATCCGCCCGCCCGCCATGATGGGCACGGCATCGGGCGCGCCACGGCAGAGCAAGCCCCCAGATTCAGCTTGGATGATGAACTCCGAGCTCGGGCGCTCGGCGAAGGGGCCGGTGCGACCAAACGGCGTGATCGAGAGCCAGACGAGTCCCGAGTGGCGTCGCCTGAGCTCGAGGTGATCGAAGACCGAAGCTGGTGCTGACTCGATCAGCAGGTCGGTCCCCTCGAGAAGCGCCTCGAAGATCGCGTCGCCCGGCTCGGCGATGACTGACCTCGTCCCGTGGTGCAAGAAGCGGAAGAGCGCTCCTCCCTCGATCGGATCAGGTTCAGCGCCGCCCACGGACCAGCGCCGGAAAGGGTCTCCCTCGGAGGGTTCAAGCTTGATGACGTCAGCGCCAGCATCGGCGAAGAGCTTGGCGCAGTACGCCCCGGAGATGCCCGTGCTGCAGTCGAGAAGACGCAAGTGTGAGAACGGGCGAGCCGGTGGCTCGACGCTCACCGCACGATCTGGCCCGAACGGGATCGCATCTCGTTCCAGAGCTGAGTGTCTCGTTCATCTGCCTGGCGGCCGACGTGAGTGATCACGTCGACGTCGGGAGACTCTGCCCTCAGGGCGCTAATGGTGCACTTCTCCTTCGGCCGGATCGCGAAAGGGTCGAAGTGGTAGTGCGAGAGCGCGTTCTCGTGGCTGAACTTGTTGATCAGCTCGTCACTCAGGCCGTTGAGGGTCTTGGTCAGCTCCTCCGGCGCATCCGGCCAGGTCGAGTCAGAGTGAGGGTAGTCGGACTCCCAACAGACATTGTCAACGTTGAACCAGTCCAACAGGTTCGTAAAGACGTTCGCCTCCTTGATGAAGCAGACGAGGAAGTTGCGCTTGAACAGCTCCGTGGGCCCCCCCGTCTTCGACCAGTCGTGGGTGGCCCAGCCGTCGTGGCGGTCTCTGACGTGCTCTGAGCGCCAGAGGAAGTACGGGATCCAGCCGATGTCACCCTCGGTGAGGGCGACCTTGAGGGTCGGGAAGTCGTTCCAGAACGCTGCCCAGAGCATCTCGACGAGGGTGTAGATCGTCATCGTCGGAGACAGAGTCATCGCCACGCCTGCCGGGGCGTCTGCCGTGGTCAGCGTCCCTCTCGAGCTCGACCCGAGATGGCAGCTGAGGACCACGTCGTGCTCGACGCAGGCCTCGAAGAGCGGATACCACTCCTTCGAGTGGATCGAGGGCATCTTGAGCGCCTCGGGATTCTCGGAGAAGGTCACCGAGTGACAGCCCTTCCCCGCCAGTCGCTTGACCTCGGCAACGGCCCGCTCGATGTCGAAGAGCGGCAAGATCCCACAGGGGATGAAGCGCTCGGGCGCCGTGGCGCACCACTCGTCGATGTGCCAGTCGTTGTAGGCCTTGATCATGATGTCGTTGATCTCGGCGTCGGGGCCCTGGTTGAGGACCTGCCCGGAGAAGCCGGTGAAGTTGGGGAAGTTCAACCCTGCCAGCTGGCCTCCGGCGTTCATGTCACGCACGCGTTCGACAGGGTCATAGCAACCTGGGCGCATCTCGTCGTAGCGGCTGGCGTCGATGTTGTACATCTCAGGGGGCTTGCCCGCCACCGCGTTGAGTCCCAGGTTCCGACCGCGCCGCGTGCCGTAGTACCACTGCTCGCGACCGGACTCCTCCAGCACGACTCGAGGGGCGTACTCCTTGTACTTCTCGGGCACGTGGGCGTCGAACATCGTCGCCGGCTCGGCAATATGGTCGTCGACGCTCACCAAGATCAGGTCGTCTGGATTCATCTATGCAACTCCCCCGCTTGCGCCCAAGAGATAGCCAAGGCCCAGGGCTTTGTTATTACAGATATATCGTATCGAGTTGTGCACCGCATCTTCGCCTCAACCTCCCGGCTTCGGTCGGCCGTCGAGCGCCGAGGGCCGAGGTCTCGCCCCACAGGCTCGTGACGACGGTGGATCGATGAGCGAGCATCCCTACCGCGACGTCGCCATCGTCGGGGTCTTCAACACCATCCAAGCCCGCCGACTCGAGGGACACGACTCACAGTCGATCGCCATGGAAGCCGCCTTCGGCGCGCTCGCGGACGCGGGGATCGAGTTGCAAGACGTCGACGCTGTCGTGGGCTCCTTCGCGGCCGACATGGTGCTTGAGCTCGAGCTCGGACCGTGTGCACGGGTCCAGAACACCCTCGGCATCCCCGCCGTGCTCCAAGGCGCACAGATGATCGCGGCCGGCGAGGCAGACGTCGTCCTGCTCGCTGCTGGCGGAGCGAGCGTGTACCTTGACCGTGGGGCGACGGCGCCTTGGACTCGACCGTCGAACGAGCTGGTCGTGAGTCACGGGCTCTTCACCGCCGCTGAGTTCGCCCTGATGGCTCGGCGCCACATGCTGCTCTATGGCACCACCCCCGAGCAGATGGCCGAAGTGGCCGCCGTCATCCGGAACAACGGGCACATCAACCCTGACGCCGTCTATTTTGGCCGGGGTCCCTTCACTCGCGACGACGTCCTCAACTCGAGGATGATCGCCGATCCCTTCCACCTCCTCGACTGCTCGACGACGTCCGAGGGAGGCTGCGGGCTCGTCCTCGCTCGAGCCGATCGGGCTGATCGGTCACGCGCTGCATGGATCTACGGCGGAGCAAGTGACGCCTTTGGACCGAGCTACCAGGTCCCGCCGGTGTGGGACATGACGGGTCGCAGCGATCTCGTCGCCGGCTACGTGGGGCGACAAGCTGCGACCAAGGTCTTCGCCCTGGCAGGGCTTGGCCCTGACGATGTTGACGTCGCCGAGCTCTACGACCCCTTCTCGTTCGAGATCATCCGCCAGCTCGAGGCCTTCGGCTTCTGCGGCGAGGGCGAAGGTGGGGCTTTCGTCGACGACGGCCATATCGCCTTGGGTGGCCGTCTCCCCGTGACCACCGATGGCGGCACGATGTCGTTCAGCCACGCGGGACAGAACGCGCAGATGCTCCAACGCGTGATCCGAGCCGTCGAACAGATCAGAGGGGAGTGCAAGAGCGCGCAGGTCCCCGACGCCACGGTGGCGATCTGCTCAAACGGCGGGGCCGGAGCGCTCTTCACCGACGTCATGCTGCTCGGGTCCGAGCGACCATGAGCGAGCTGCTCCGTCCCCAAGAGATCGGTATCCCCGTTCCCCAGATCGGGACCCACTCAGCACCGCTCTGGGAAGCCGCGCAGCGAGGGGTCGTTGCGTTCCAGCGCTGCGAGCAGTGCGGTGCCTCGCCCCACAAGGTGGCGGTGGTGTGTGGCCGCTGCCATGCTCGGAACCTTGCTTGGGTCGAGTCGGCGGGCAGAGGTCGGCTCTACAGCTGGACGGTCGTGTGGCGTCCACAGACCCCGGTCTTCCATGTGCCGTACGCCCCGGCCATCGTGCAGATGGACGAGGGTTTCTGGCTCATCTGTTCGCTCATCGGCCTCGCGCCCGACGACATCAAAGCCGACCTCGAGGTGGGGATCGAGTTCCACGCGGCTTCTGAAGCGCTGCAGATCCCCTACGCCCGACCTCTCCCTCGCTGAGCGCCGCTCAGTCGAGCGCTGCGTCTCAGATTGAGACGAGGCACCACCTAACCCCCAGACAGCCGCCATGGTTGTGAACCACAGCGAGACTCCCGACGCCGCCGTCGAGGCACGCCACCTCGCGAAGCCTTCTCGAGAACCCCCACCAAGCGAGGTCGAGAGGCTGTCTTCGAGTGCGATGGACCAAACGGTGAGATCGGACAGTCCCTCCCGAGCTGCCACCTATGTTGCCGGGTCACGGTGGGCACGCACCGAAGGCCAGCTCGACCAGCAGCGCGCGGCGGAGCGCTCAGTCACGCCCGTGCCATCCGAGCAGGGGGATCCCATGTCCACGAGGGGCCCTGCACCGTGGTCGCG
>Ga0075017_100002717_pt1 | contig 11104 bp, 9 predicted proteins | sample AleBraG_ABR_2012_FD_71475 | JGI IMG/M metagenome (GOLD analysis project Ga0075017, IMG submission 71475) | Freshwater sediment microbial communities in response to fracking from Pennsylvania, USA - Alex Branch Run_MetaG_ABR_2012 | ecosystem: Environmental > Aquatic > Freshwater > Creek >...
TGGGAGCGCACGGTCGCATTCCCGGCCGGGGGCCGGGGCGAGGTGCGCTAGGGAACTACGAGAATGCTGCGGAAGGTTCGCATGGAACGACCATTGTTACCGATCACGCCGCGTTTTTCAAGCCGGTTCCCGGAATCGGCAGGAAGCCCTCGGCGCCGGCAGCCGCCGCGGCCACGGCGGGCAGGTCGCCCAACGAGCGGTACGCCACGTACCGCGGCACCCATCGGGGGGCGAATTTGGCATTGAAGCGCAGCAGCGACTCGATCTGGAACCACGGGTCCAGCCGGCGCACGAACCACGCCTGCGCCCGACGCGGGCCGGTGACCTCCGCGTCGTCGTCGACGAGCGCGCGGCAGAACGCGAAGTTCAGCGACACCTCGACGATGCCCTGCGCCCGCGCCCATTCGACCGCGTCGACGATGAGCCGCTCGTTCACGCCGTTGGGAACCTCGACGTCGAGATCACGCCGCATCGCGTCCAGCGAGAGGCACGCCCCGGCGCGGCACGGCACGTAGCGCTGGAAGGCGATCACGCGACCGTCGGGGTCACGGGCCACGACCAGCACGCAGTCGCGGTCACGCCCCGAGAGGAGCCCGTCGAGCGCCATCGAGAACCCGCGCTCGGGCGCGCCGTCGCGCCCTCGCTCCGCGACGACGAGCAACTCCGCGCGAGCGGCCGGGGTGAGGTCGCCCTCGCGCACCACGGCAGTGGTGATGCCGTGGTTCCGCGTGCGGTTGACCGCCTGGCGCACGCCGCGCATGGCGCGCCCCTCGAGCGAGAACCCGTCGACCGCGAGGATCGCCTCGTCGCCGAGGTACTCGGCGCGGAACCCGGCGGCCTCGTAGAGCTCGACCCGGTCGTCACGCACACCCATGAACGCAGGACGCCAACCGCGCGTCTCGCAGTGCGCGACGAACTGGTCGATCGCCTGCGCGAACGACTCCGGATCGCCCACGGGATCGCCCGACGCGAGGCCCACGCCCGCGACGTAGCGGTACGCCACCACCGCGCGTCCGTCGGTCGACCACACATGGCGCTTGTCGGCGCGACGGGCGAACGGGTCGAGGGTGTCGCCGTCGGGGCGGTCGGTGAGCGCGATCAGGTCGACGACATCGGTGCACGCAGGGTCAACCGGATGCTCCGGCGACGGAGCGAGCGCGACCAGCATCACCGCCGCCGCGCTCGCGAACCCGATCACCACCACGGCGAGCGGCACGACGCGGCCGATGCCGGTGAGGTGGGCGGTGCCGCTCGCGCCGCCGAGGAGCCGGATGGTGTCGAAGAGCGCACGCCCCGGCTTCACCGGAACGTACACGTGCGCCCGCTCACCGAGGAGCACGAGGAGCACACCGACGGCCACATCGGCAAGGATCAGGGCGCCGACGACCGACGAGACCCGGCGGACACGACCGGCCGGCATGCGCACGGTGAAGTTGGCGCGGGCCCGCACGAGGAGCACGGCGACCGCCACCGCCACCATCGTCTCCTCGACGTCGAGGCCCTTCACCAGATGCGTGCACGCGGAGACCACGAGCACGGCGACCGCCGCGACGTACGCGCTGTGATGGCGACGCGCGATGCCCCGGCCCAGGAACAGGAGCATGAAGCCGAGGAGCGCAGTGGTGCCGGCCGCGAGGTGCACGACCTCCGGGTCAAGAGTTCCCTCGACGAGCCCCAGTCGGCGCGGGAGCGAGGGAGTGAGTGCGGAGACCACGCCCACCGCGCCGACCAGGGCCACGACCAGGCCGAGCACGCGGGGCTGCAGGATCGCCTCGAGCGCTCTGGCCCGGTACGTGAGTGGGCGGGGGGCCCGGGGAGACCGCGCGGAGCCGCCGGGGAACGCCGTTGCGTGGGAGGGCATCGACTCGGGCACCACCGTCGGATCCGGACGATCGCCTTCGGACCGTCCCGCCCGCGCCATGATGCACCGGCGGCCATGAGCACAGGATGAGAGGAAGGGGCGGCGGGGCGCTCAGAGGTGCGCGCCCGACGGCGCCGGCAGGCGCAGCTCGACGACCGCACCCGACCCGGCATCGGTGTCACCCCCGTTCCGCAACACGAGAGTGCCGTCGTGCGCCCGCACGATGGCGTCGACGATCGCCAGGCCGAGACCGGCACCGCCGTGGGTCTCGGGGCTGTCGCCCGGCGTGAACCGGTCGACCTCCTGGGCCAGGAGCTCCGCAGGGAAGCCGGGACCGTCGTCGGCGACGACGAGCACGGCGTGCTCCCGGTCGCCGGTCACGGTCACGGTCACCTCGGCGCGCGCATGCCGCAGCGAGTTCTCCACGAGGTTGCGCACCGCACGTTCCACCGCCTGTGAGTCACCACGCGCGGACGCGTGTCCCTCGACCCGGACACGCGGCAGCCTGCCCGTCCCCGTCCCCCGGACCGCGAGCGCGTCCTGCACCGCGCGGTCCACGCTCTCGCGCACCTCGATCGTGCGGTCCGGTGCCGGACCCGCCGCGCGGGTGCGCGCCAGCACGAGCAGGCTCGACGCGAGGTGCTCCAGGCGGTCGACCTCCTCCAGCGCGGAGTCGAGCGAGGTCGCGGTGTCGCTGCCGTCGGTCACCTGCATGCGCGCCAGCTCCAGCTCACCGCGCGCGATCGCGATGGGGGTGCGCAGCTCGTGGCTCGCGTCGTCGAGGAACTCACGCTCGTGCTCGATCGCGTTCTCGATGCGCTCGAGCATTCGGTTCAGGGTCGTGGCCAGATCGATGAGCTCCTCGCCCGCGCTGTCGGGCACCGTGAGGCGGCGTCGCAACTGCCGGGCCGATCGCGCCGAGATCACGTCCGCGTCCTGGATCATCTCCTGCACGGGGCGCAACGCCGCGCCGGCGATGAACCAGCCCACGAGGGTGACCAGCGCGGCGAGCAATGGCAGGCCGATCCCGAGCGCGAGCTCGAGCCGATGCTGCGCGCTGGTCACCTCTTCCAGCGCGGTGCCCACCACCACGACCCCGCCCGACTTCGACGGCCCCGCCAGCAGGCGCACGTGCTCGCCGCGCGGTCCGGTGTCGGCGTCCACGTGGATGCGGTGGCGCAGGGCCTCGCGGAACTGCGCTTCGGTCAGCACCGTCTGGCGGCGCAGCTTGCGCGGCGCGCCCGCCACGATGTCACCGTTCGCGTCGAGCACCTGGGCGAACGCCTCGGCGTCGGGGAGCGCCGGCTGCAACGTGCTCGCCGACGACGCGTGCTCCACCTGTTGCACCGCGGCCACGAGCCTCGTCTCGAGCCCCTGGTCGACCGCGGACGTCAGGGCCGACCGGTACTGCACGTCGACCAGGAGCCCGACGAGCAGCGAGAGCGCGAGGGTGACGACCGCGAAGAGCAGCGTGAGGCGGCCCCGGAGCGTGCGCGGGCGGAACCGCATGCGATCAGGCCGCGCTGCGCAGCCGATACCCGACGCCGCGGACGGTCTCGATCGTCTCGCGGCCGAACGGGCGGTCGATCTTCTCGCGCAGATAGCGCACGTAGACGTCGACCACGTTCGACGTGCCGTCGTACGCGAAGTCCCAGGCGTGCTCGAGGATCGCGGTGCGGGTGAGCACTTCGTCGGGATGGCGCAGGAAGAGCTCGAGCAACGCGAACTCCTTGGGGCTCAGCTCGATCTCCGCAACGCCGCGCTGCACCCGGTGCGTGGCCGGGTCGAGGGAGAGATCGCCCGCGGCGAGCACCGGCGGCCGGGCGACCACGCCGCGACGAGTCAGCGCGCGCAGGCGAGCGGCGAGCTCGGCGAACGAGAACGGCTTCGCGAGGTAGTCGTCGGCACCGGCGTCGAGGCCGGTGACCCGGTCGTCGACACTGTCGCGGGCGGTGAGCAGCAGCACGGGAGCCCACCGGCCCCGGCCCCGCAGCTCGCGACACACCTCGAACCCGTTGGGCGCGGGGATCATCACGTCGAGGACGATTGCGTCGTAGTCGTTCTCGGACGCCATCCAGAGGCCGTCCTGTCCGTTGCCGGCGACATCGACCGCGTAGCCCTCACGCTCGAGCGCCCGCTTCACCAACGAGGCCATCTTGACCTCGTCCTCCACCACCAGCACGCGCATGGGTCGATCGTAGGAGACCGTCGCGTCGGCGCTCACGCGCGCACGCCCGAGACGGGCGGGGCGGCCGATCCGAGGATCGGTTGCGGCCGGCGGCTGCGCATCCCGGCAAGGCTCCCTTCGACCCCCGCGCCGGTGCACCGCGCGACGCGGTGCTCGATGTCGGCGACGTCGGCGTCGGGTTGGGACCCGGAGAGCGGGTGGTGGAGGAAGCAGCCGACGGGGAGCGCGATCGTCCCGTGCCCGCCCGCTCGCCGAGGCGCCCAGACGCCACCGATCTGGTCCTCGAGGGAGCGCAGTGTCACCGCGGTCATGACCGCAGGAGACCACCGCGCCGATGAGGGTTGGGTGAGAGCCGCCTCAGATCTGGTGCACGGGGCAGGAGAAGGTCGTGCGTCCGCCGATGGTGCGGCGAACGAGCGTGGCGCCGTCGCGCGGGCAGGGCAGACCGGGACCGCGTGCCGCGGTGAGGTCGCCGGTGTGCGACCCACCACGACGACCGAGCACCCGCAGCGTGTCCTTGATCGCACGGTGGAGGCGCTTCACCTCGTCGTCGCGCAGGCTCGACGCGGCGCGTGCCGGGTCGATGCCGGCCCGCCAGAGCGCCTCGTCGCACAGCAGGTTGCCGAGGCCGGCGATGCGCGACTGGTCCATGATCACCGCCTTGACCGGTGCGGTGCTCTTCGCCAGCACCGTGCGGAGGTGGGCGAGCGAGAGCGCGAACGCATCGGGGCCCAGCCGGTCCTCGTGGGGATCGAGCTCCACCGCGCCGAGGCGGCGCGGGTCACGGAGGTAGAGCGAGCCGCCGTCGGCGAAGCCCACCCCGAAGCGGTGCCACGCCGGATCGGCCTTGTTGCTCGCGTAGAGGAGCGGGTCGCCGGCCGCCTCACCGTCGATCAGCACCCGCCCGCTCATCCCGAGGTGCAGGCCCAGGGTCGCTCCGCTCGACACGTCGACGAGCAGCAACTTGCCGCGACGGCGCGCCTGCACGAACGACTGCCGGCGCAGCGCGGCCTTCACCCCGCGCGGCGTGAGGCCGCGCTTGAGGAACCACTCGTCGGGCGCGTGCACCGACGCGATCTCGCGGTCGAGCGCCCGCGCCTCGATCAACGCGCGCGCCGCCTCCGCCTCGAGGATCTCGGGCAATTCAGTTCGTCACGCCGGCGCCGCGCAGTGCGTTGCTCGCGGTGGCGCGGATGCGCTTCAACACGCGGGTGTCGGCCACGGGGGCATCGGGGTGGACGCCGCCGTTGGCGGCCGCCGCCGCTTCCCACCGTTGGGTCCGAGCCTGCACCGTCGCGGGATCGGCGAGCTCGCGGCACTCGAGCCGGTCGTCGTTGAGGTCGACGACGATGGTGTCGCCGTCCTCGATCAGCGCGATGGGGCCGCCGACGAACGCCTCGGGCGACACGTGCCCGATGACGAGACCGACCGACCCGCCGGAGAACCGGCCGTCGGTCATGAGCGCGATGGTGATGTCGCGCGCCCGGCAGAGTGCGGTGATCCGCGAGGTCGGGTCGAGCATCTCGGGCATGCCGGGCGCGCCTCGGGGACCCTCGTAGCGGACGACCACCATGTCGCCGTCGGAGAACTGCTCCGGGGCGTCCTCGAGCGCATCGATCAACGACGCCTCGGTCTCGAAGACGCGCGCGCGACCGGTGAACGTGCCGTCGACGATCCCACTCTCGACGCCGGCCACCTTCAGGATGGCGCCGCCCTCCGGTGCGAGGTTGCCGCGCAGCAGGCGGAGGCCGCCGGTCGGCTTGAACGGGCTCGCGACGGTGTGGACGATGTCGCCGTCGGGCGCGGGCGGGTCGATGCGGGCGATCTGCTCGGCCAGCGTCTCGCCGGTGCAGGTGAGCGCCGAGCCGTCGAGCGCACCCGCGCCGAGCAGCTCCTTGACGATCACGGGCACGCCGCCGATCTGCTCGACGTCGACCATCGAGTAGGCGCCGAACGGGCGCATGTTCACCAGCACCGGGAGGTCGCGCGAGAGCTGGTTGAACTCCTGCTGGCTGATCACGTCGTCCCAGAGGTCGAAACCGGCTGCACGCGCGATCTCGGGTCCGTGGAGCGCGACGTTGGTGGACCCGCCCATCGCCATCACCACGACGAACGCGTTGCGCACGGAGGCGGGCGTGACGATGTCGCGCGGGCGGATGCCGGCGGCGGAGATCCGCGCGAGGAGCGTCGCGAGCTCGTCGGGGAACGAGGCGGTGCGACGGTCGTCGTCGGAGGCCGGGGACACCATGTGCAGCGGCTCCATGCCGAGCACACCGATGAACGTCTGCATGGTGTTGTAGGTGAACATGCCGCCGCAGCTGCCCTTGCCGGGGCACGCGTGCAGCGCGAGACGCGCGCGCACGTCGGGGTCGGGATCCGCGGCGAACTGGAACGCGGTGACGAGGTCGATGACGTCGCCGGTGACGGGGTCGACCCCGGGGTGGATCGAACCGTCGGAGAGCATCAGGGAGGGCACGTTGTGCTCGAGCAGCGCGGCGAGGGTGCCGACGGGCGGCTTGTCGCACGCGACCACGGCGATCACGCCCGCCATGTCGTTGGCCTTGAGGTGCACCTCGGTGCTGTCGTTCACGAGCTCTCGGGTCGTCAGCGAGTACCGCATCCGGTCGGTGCCGTTGAGCTGACCGTCGGAGACGCCCAGGGTGAACGCCGGCGCGATCAGGCGCACCGGCAGGTCGTCGTCGTCGATGCGCTTCGCCAGCGCCGCGTGCACGGCGTCGACCTTCGACCGCACGCCGAGGTAGCACTGGCTGTCGCCCAACGTGCCGATGACGCCCCACACCGGGTCGTGCACCTTGGCGACGTCCTGGCCGAGGAAGCGGGCGGTCCCGACGCGCTGGACGTCACGCCCGGGATTCCCCGACACGAATTCACGCGACACGTCACTCACACTCGGCCTCCGTCACACTGCGCTGGGATCGGGCCGCAGCGTACCTTGGGGTGAGGATCGTCCTTCCCTCGATTCCGATCTGCCGACAGAAGCGTGGAGGCGCCGTGAGCGTGCTGGTGGCAACGACCGACGGGTACCACATCTTCACGTCGAAGGGTCAGCACCTGACCTCGCTGGAGGGTCACGCGCTCACTGCGTTCGCACCCGGGGCTCGCGGCAACTGGCTCGGCGTCGTCGACGGGCACGAGCTCTGGCAACACGCACCCGACGGCTCGTGGTCGCCCCTCGCCCGGTGGGACGCCGCCGGCCTCACCTGGCCCCTGGCGGTGGGTGACGACGTGCTCGTCGGCACGGCCGACGCGCGGGTGCTGCGGCTGCACGACGGCGAGCTCACACCACTCGCCGGCTTCGACGACGCACCGGGGCGCGACGAGTGGCACCAGGTCGGGAGCCCACTGTGCGTCCGGTCGATGACCGCGACCGCCGACGCGGGGGCGATCCTCACCAACGTGCACGTCGGCGGGATCCCGCGCTCCACCGATGGCGGCGCGACGTGGCAGCCCACCATCGCGGTCGACGACGACGTGCACCAGGTCCTCGGACACCCGACCGATCCCGAGATCGTCGTCGCCGCGGCGTCGGTCGGACTGTGTCGCAGCACCGACGGCGGCCTGACGTGGACCGCATCGACCGCCGGCCTGCACGCGTCGTACGCGCGCGCCGTCGCGTTCGTCGGCGACGACCTCCTCGTGAGCGTGTCCGACGGCCCGTTCACGACGCGCGGCGCGCTGTATCGCGCGCCCGTCGCGGGTGGGGCCGGCGCGACGGCCGAGAAGGTCGGCGGCGGGCTCCCCGAGTGGCTCGAGGGGAACGTCGACACCGGTTGCCTCGCGGCGAACGAGAAACAGGTCGCCATGGCCGACGGCCGCGGCAACGTCTGGGCCTCCCCGACCGACCGCGACGAGTGGACACTGGTGGTCGCGGGCATGCCGGGGGTACGTGCCGTCGCGGTGGCCTAACCTGCGGGCTCACGCACGGGCGGGAGCAGTCGCGCCGGGTACGCCCGGGGGAGGACGAATGGGCCAGACCACCGCAATCGGCGTCGCGGCGGCCAACTCCGTGATCCCGCGCACGTTCGCGTGGAGCGGGGAGCCCACCGGAGCGCGCCTGCGCTGGCTCGCCGAGGGTCTGCGCGACGTGATGCTCGGGCACGGGTACACCGAGGTCGACGCACCGGGCCCCGAGGTCGCCGTCGTCCTCCACTTCGTCGACCCCGACAACGCCCGTCCCTACCGGCGCAAGAACGCACCCACGTTCGTGGTCGCGCTCGCGGAGTTCGACGCCACCCCGGGCGACATGTTGCGCACCGGCTACCCCCTGCTGGTGCGCGGGCTCGCGAACCTCTGCGTGATGCTCAGCCCCGACGCGCGACAGCACGACCGAGACCGCCGGCGCGACGGCGGCCTCGACGGGCTCGCGGCGGCTGTCGCACAGTTCGTCACCCTCGAGCAGGGCACCTACACCATCGGCACGAACGGCAGCGACGATCCGACCTTCTTCAAGGGAGTGTTCGAGCGCATCGAGCCCCTCGCGTCGTCGCGACTGGTGATCGGCAACGAGTTCACCGACGACCTCCCCGAGGAGCTGTGGGACGGCGACGAGAGCACCCGCCAGATCACGACCGCGGGCAAGCGCCTCGACGCGCTCGACCTGTTGCCCGCCGCGTTCCCCATCGAGGAGATCCTCGAACCCCGCGACCTGCGGCACGTGAAGCTGCTCTACGGCATCGGTGGCCTCAGCTACGGCAACGTGAGCGCGCGCCGTCGATACCCCGGCGGCGACGTCCCGGCGGGCGAGCCCACCACGCAGTACTGGATGAGCGCGAGCGGCGTCGACAAGTCGGCGTTGTACGAGATCGGGCGCGACATCCTGCTCGTGAACGGCTTCGACCCCGCGCGCGACGTGATGCGGATCAGCGTGCCCAAGGGGGTGGAGCCCCGGCGCGTGTCGGTCGATGCGATCGAGCACTGGATCATCTACCGCGAGCACCCCGAGGTGGGTGCGATCCTCCACGTGCACGGGTGGATCGAGGGCACGGTGGCCACCGAGATCAACTACCCGTGCGGCACCGTCGAGCTGGCCGAGGCCGTCGCCGAGCTGGTGCGGCGGGCCCCCGACCCGTCGCGCGCGGTGGTGGGCCAACGCAACCACGGCCTGACCATCACCGGGCACAGCCTCGACGAGATCTTCGAGCGCATCGACGGGCGCATCGTCCGCAAGGTGCCGATGGACTGAGCCACCCCCCGTTTGGCGTCAACCAGGCGCCTATATCCGCGCCCAGTGACGCCGAACGTGACCTGCGAGACTGGGGCGGTGCGCAAGGCCCTCCATGCGGTCCTCGTGATCGCGCTCGGCGCGGCCTTCGTGGTGTGGGTCACGACCGGGCCGACCCCCGGGATCACCGATGCCGCTCGACCCGCCAACGTGCCCGACACGGATTTCACCTGGCACGACGTCCCCATGCCCGACGGGGCGTCGTCGCTCGTCGGTGTGGTGCGGGCACCCGACGGCGCGGGACGCGACCGTCCGGCGATCCTGCTCGTCACCGGCACCGAAGGTCTGAACACCGACTACCCGCAGTTCGCGCGCGAGCTGGCGGCGCAGGGTTACGACGTGGCCGTGGGCTGCTGGTTCCGCACGGAGGGCGCGACCGGTGCCGGCACCGCGGGGATCGCCTGCCCTCGGGCCCCCGCGTTCAAGGGCGTGACCGACGCTGCAGTCGCCGACCTCGATGCGCTCCTGCAGGGCACCCGACGCGCACTCGGCGACCCGCTCACCGTCGCTCTCGTGGGATTCAGCCGCGGCGGCGGCATCGCGATGCTGCGCGCGTCCCGAGGTGCCCCCGGACCGGTGGTGTCGATCAGCGGGATGCTCGAGGGGACCACGGCGTGGGGGAACCTGCCCGACGAGGTGAACGTCGTCGATCGAGCGGCCGGAGTGCGCGCATCCGTGCTGTTGCTCCACGGCGAGGACGACCAACTCGTGCCGATCACCCAGGCCGAGCACATGGCCGACGCGCTGCGCGCCGCGGGCGCCGACGTGCAGACGCACTGGTACCCGAGCGGTGGTCACGGTCTGGCGCAGGTGCCCGCCATCCGCGCCGACCTGGTGCGGCGCATCGCGGACTGGTTGCCGACGACCGTCAGCCCTGCAGCTTCTCGTCGAGCAGCTGGTTGAGGACCTGCGGGTTCGCCTGGCCCTTCGTGGCCTTCATCAGCTCACCCATGAAGTACCCGCGCTTCTTCTTGCGCGCCTTGTCGTCACCGGCGCGGTAGGCCGCGACGTCGTCGGGGTTGGCGGCGAGCAGCGCGTCGATCGCCGCGCCCAGCTCGCCGGTGTCGCTCACCTGCACGAGGCCGCGCTCCTCCACCACCTGCTTCGGTCGCTTCGGCTCGCTCAGGCACTCGGCGAGCACGTCCTTGGCCTGCTTCTTGGAGATGGTGCCGTCGGCGACGATCGCGACCAGCTCGGCGAGGCCGTCGGGCGCGAGCGGCAGCACCGCGGGCGAGAGGCCCGATTCGTTGAGGTGCGCGAGCACCTCGCCCAGGCACCAGTTCACGATGTCCTTGGGCGTGCCGGCGCCCCCAGAAGTACCCAGGGCCGCGACTGCGGCCTCGGCGTAGTCGGCGAGACCCTCGCTGGCCAACAGCGTGCGGGCGTCGTGGTCGGAGATCCCCCACTCGGCCTCGAGCCGCTCACGGCGAGCGGCGGGCAGCTCGGGCATCGTGGCCTGCACCGCCGCGCGCATCTCGGCGGTGGGCGCGACGGGCACGAGGTCGGGCTCGGGGAAGTATCGGTAGTCGGACGATCCCTCCTTGGAGCGCATCGAGTGCGTGCGCCCGTCGGCTTCGTCCCAGTGGCGCGTCTCCTGCACCAGCGAGTCGCCGACCTCGAGCACCGCGATCTGACGCTCGATCTCCGACTCGATCGCCCGCCCGAGCGAGCGCAGCGAGTTCATGTTCTTGATCTCGACCTTGGTGCCGAGCTCCTCGTCGCCGACGTGGCGCACCGACACGTTCGCGTCGACGCGCATGGAGCCCTCTTCCATCTTCACGTCGGACACGCCGATCGCCAGCAGCACCGCGCG
>Ga0075017_100002719_pt1 | contig 11103 bp, 12 predicted proteins | sample AleBraG_ABR_2012_FD_71475 | JGI IMG/M metagenome (GOLD analysis project Ga0075017, IMG submission 71475) | Freshwater sediment microbial communities in response to fracking from Pennsylvania, USA - Alex Branch Run_MetaG_ABR_2012 | ecosystem: Environmental > Aquatic > Freshwater > Creek >...
AGAGGTGCACGTTCTGCTCTTTGAGCCAGCCTCGACGGTGAACACTGGCAACGCCGGCGGCGGACGAACTGTGGCGGCTGTCCCGCTTTAACGGTTTGGGTAGCGTCCGGCGGCGGTCAACCGTTGCTCTTGCCTCCGCTGTGAGTGGCTCGATGACTGCTCCTCCAAGAACGAAGTGATCCCGCCAACGTCTGAGAATCTACCGAGCCGACATCGCTCCCCTTCCCATACATTGCATCGAAGGCAGGTGTCACGCGAGATTGTCGGCGGATCGTGCTTCGGAAGGAGGCATACTCACACCGGTGCGCTGCGCGTTCAGCAACAAATCGCTCCGTGCGATTCGCTTACAGCATTTTCCAAGCTGCGTGTGTTGACGTGCCCGCGCTTTCGCGATAATCATGATCTGCTCAAGCTGCGGGTAGTCATCGAGTTCAGATTGCTCTTCCGGCAAGATACCACCGGCTTCATGCGTCGTACCGGCCGCGATGAAATCAACAATTTCGTCATATGATTTGGTCGGGGTCATCGTCAGCTCCGCCTCCCACATACCGTCAAGTTACTTCAACTGCCGGTTGTAGTTTTCCTCCTGAATTTTCGGCGTCATCTGATCGTTCTTCACGTTGCGGATGGCTTTGGCCAGCATAGCCGTGCTGTGCTCGATGAGAACCTTCCCCTCTTCCGCCGATGCGGCGGCGCCCACGCCCGCGTAGTGGTTGGGGAAGCGCGCGTACCAACTGGTGGCCGTCCACAGATTCGGCATGTCGGCCAGGCGATGCTGATCGCTCCCGTCTTCGTCGGCGGCGCGGTCCATTTTCACCAGGTCCGGGCGGATCGCCAAGAGCCCGGAGGTCTCTCGTTCGCCGGCGTGCTCGTCGCCTTCCATGGGCGTCTTGCGAATCTTCGAGTATTCTTCCAGCCAGGCGCGATCCGGCTGCGGGTCGTAGTAGTAGACCACGTAGTCTCGCCGCTTATCCAATTGGCTCTGTACAAAAAAGCGGAGCCAGTGCGGGTTCCCGCCATGCGTGCTGTAGATAAGGATCTTCTTGAAGCCGTTGCGCGCGATCTCGTCCAGCGTTGCCTGCAGCAGCTCCGTGATCAGGTGCGGTGGAAGCGCGAAGGTGCCCTCGCCATACTTGGCCTCATAAATCTGGCCGTAGAAAGACTCCGGGAACACCACGGCGTATTCGCGCTTCGCGGCCGCCTGGGACAAGTACCTGGCGTAGATCAGGTCGGACCCAATGGGGACATGGGGACCGTGTTTTTCCAGAATGCCGATGGGCAAGACGCAGGTGCCCTTGGAAAGCTCGATGGCCTTCTTCCAGTCCGAAGCGACCAATTCGTCCCAGCGCACGGGGACATCCTGGGCCACCAGCGGCAGGGCGAATATCAAAGCGAACATAGAACGGATGAACATGGATACTCCTCGAACCGAGTCTAGCGAGGTTGGTAGGACGGTGAGCGGATCAGCTTGCAAACCGGAAAGACGCCGGGGCGGGTGACGCCTCGCATGTTTCCGGAGGCAGAGGAGTCTGACCGCTCTGCCCCGATGGTTATTGCGTGTCGGAGTGGTCTGGCTTTCGTGGCCGGACTTTTTCGCCAAACTGGGCCGCCAATCGGTCGAGGAACCCTTCGCTCCCGAAAGGCCGCCCGGTGAGCATGGCGTCCCGAATCCGCTCGAGGAGGAGTCCATCCCGTAACCCTAACTCCAGACAGTCCTTCCAGCTCTCCGTTGTCCAGCCGTTTCGCCACCTCACCAGGTTGAGCAACGGATCGTGCCTGATTCCGAGGTGGCCGCGGGCGCTTGACCAGCGCCACTGTTCCGGCACCTTCACGAAGCCCGCCCGGCTGGGATTCTGCTCGACATAAACCATTGCCGATGCAAAATGATTGTCGCTCAACGGAACCGAGTAATACCGTCCCTGCCATAAATGACCAGCGCGGTGCAGGCGGAGATTGAGCACTCGGGCATACTCGCTGTGCAGGCGCTGGAGCAGGCGGGGAAGGGATTTCTCTTCCTGGGGAACCAGAATCAAATGGACGTGATTGGGCATGAGGCAGTAGGCCTCGATGGAGACGCTGTAGTGGCTGGAGAATTTCCCCAGCAAATCGAGGTAGAACAGGCGATCTTCCTCACGGAAAAAGACTTGCTGGCGGTAGTTGCCCCGTTGCGTGACGTGATGCGGGACATCCGGGACGACGATGCGGTTGGCACTGGCATATAGGTTTGGTGGGCGGGAGCACGGGAATCTCTCAGCGCAATCGGAGGCAGAGGAGGCAGAGGGGTCAGACCCCGGATCGCCCCGGAGGCAGAGGAGTCAGCCCCGGAGTCACGGAGTCAGACCCGCATCCCCCCGCATCCCTGGGGGCAGAGGAGTCAGACACCGATTTGGGGGGGCCCCGGAGGCAGAGGCGTCAGACACCGAGTTCCCGATTGGCCCTGATTGGCGGATCGGAGGCAGAGGAGTCAGACACCGATTGGGGCACCGATTGGGGCCGATTAGGGGAAACATGACGGGCTGGATATGTTTTTTGACGGTACAGACGGTACAATGGAAGTTCTCCCCCGAGAGAAGCACTCCCGAAGGATGGCCCAACATGGAAGAGAAAGATCGTTCCCGTGCGCTTAGCTTGACGCTGGGGCAAATTGAAAAGCAGTTTGGCAAAGGCTCCATCATGCGGTTGGGGTCAAAGGATGCCATCGTACCGATTTCGTCGATTTCCAGCGGATCTATCTCGCTCGATTACGCGCTTGGCATCGGCGGATTTCCCCGCGGGCGCATCAGCGAGATCTTTGGGCCGGAATCGTCGGGCAAAACGACGGTCGCCTTGCAGGTGATCGCGGAGGCGCAGAAAGCCGGCGGTATGGCCGCCTTTATCGACGTCGAACACGCACTCGACCCGACGTACGCCAAGCAACTCGGCGTCGACGTGGACAATCTGCTGGTGTCGCAACCGGATTACGCCGAGCAGGCACTGGAAATTACCAATGCCTTGATCAGCTCCGGCTCCATTGACGTATTGGTGGTGGATTCGGTGGCGGCGCTGGTGCCCAAGTCGGAACTGGATGGGGAAATGGGCGATAGCCATATGGGCGTGCAAGCGCGGCTCATGTCACAGGCCATGCGCAAACTCACGGGCACGGTATCGAAATCCAACACGTGTCTGATCTTCATCAACCAGATTCGCGAAAAGATCGGCGTCATGTTCGGCAACCCGGAAACCACCACCGGCGGACGCGCTCTGAAGTTTTATTCCTCGGTCCGCGCCGACATTCGGCGCATCGCCGCCATCAAGGATGGCGACGTGGTCACCGGCAATCGCACCAAGGTGAAGATCGTGAAGAACAAAGTGGCGTCGCCGTTCCGCGAAGCCGAGTTCGACATTATTTACGGCGAAGGCATTTCGCGCGAAGGCGACCTGATCGATTTAGGCGCGGCCCAAAACATCGTGGAGAAGAGCGGCTCCTGGTACAGCTTTGGTGGAGAACGCATTGGCCAGGGACGCGAGAACGCCCGTCAGTTTCTGAAGGACAATCCCGAGGTTCGGACCACGATTGACACGGATTTGCGCAAGGCCCTGGGCATGGTGAAGAAAGAACCCGAGGCGCCCGCCTCTATCGCTCCCGCGCCGATCGAGATGGCCAAGCCCGCCGGGGCCGGACGCGGCCGCTAGTATAAAACGCTAAACTGGAGGCAATGGCAAAACCTGCCGGCGTCACCACTGCTTCCGTCCGGAAGACCCTGAGCGGAATTCCCGTTGAACCCGTTTACGGCCCTGAGGACATCCGGGGCCTGAATATTCCCGAGCCGGGAACATTCCCGTACACGCGCGGCATTCACCGCACCATGTATCAGGGCAGGCTCTGGACCATGCGCCAGTTCTCCGGCTTTGCGACGCCCGAGGAGACCAACCGGCGTTATCGTTATTTGCTGAGCCAGGGCCAGACCGGGCTTTCGGTGGCCTTCGATCTGCCCACGTTGATGGGTTACGATGCCGATCATCCGAATTCTCTGGGCGAAGTGGGCAAGTGCGGAGTATCGATCTCATCGCTCGAAGACATGGAAATCCTGTTTCGCGAGATCCCGCTCAAAGACGTGACGGTTTCCATGACCATCAACTCCCCGGCGCCCATCTTGTGGGCGATGTATCTGGCGGTGGCGGAGCAGCAGGGCGCGGATTGGAACCTGATCTCCGGCACGCTGCAGAACGACATTCTGAAGGAGTACATCGCTCAGAAGGAATACATTTATCCGCCGCGCCCTTCCATGCGTCTGGTGACGGATGTGATCGAGTACTCGACGAAACACGTGCCCAAGTTCAATCCGATTTCGATCAGCGGCTATCACATTCGCGAGGCGGGCTCTACCGCGGTTCAGGAGCTGGCGTTCACGCTGCGCGACGGAATCGAATATGTGGATTGGGCGATCGAACGTGGCCTGCCGGTGGACAGCTTTGCCCCGCGGCTGAGCTTCTTTTTCAACTCTCACAGCGACTTCTTTGAGGAGATCGCCAAGTTCCGCGCGGCGCGCTCGATTTGGGCCACGACCATGCGCGACCGCTACGGCGCCAAAGACGAGCGCAGTTGGAAGTTGCGCACGCATGCCCAGACGGCGGGCTGCTCGCTGACCTGGCAACAGCCGTACAACAACATTGTCCGCACGGCTCTGCAGGGGCTGGCGGCGGTGCTGGGCGGCACGCAGTCTCTGCATACCAATTCGCTGGATGAAGCGTATGCGCTTCCCAGCGAGCACGCCGTCACCATCGCGCTGCGAACCCAGCAGATTCTGGCGCATGAAAGCGGCGTGGCGGCAGTGCCCGATCCGCTCGGCGGCAGTTACTTTGTGGAAGCGCTCACAGCGGAAGTGGAAAAGCGCGCCTTGCAATATATCCATCGGATCGATGAGATGGGCGGCATGATTCCGGCCATCGAACGCGGATACCCGCAAACGGAAATTGCCAACGCCAGCTACGAATACCAGCATGAGATTGAAACCGGCGAGCAGAAGATTGTGGGCGTGAACGCTTTCACGGAGCAAAACGGGCAGGCGATCGAGTTACTGCAAATCGACGAGTCCTCTCAAGGCGCGCAGTGCGCCAAACTCGCAGCGCTGAAGACACGCCGCAGTCACGCCGGCGTAACCAAGGCGCTGGAAGCGCTGAAGCGGGCGGCGGAGGGTACGGAGAACACCATGCCGTACATCCTGGATGCGGTTCGTTGTTACGCGACCACGGGCGAGATTTGCGACGCGTTTCGCGATGTGTTTGGCACTTACACCGAAACCAGTGTGGTTTGATTGCGCCTAAGGGGACAAGCTACGCTCGGCCTCGTTGTGAAACGGTGTACTCAGCGGCCGAAGTAGTCGGCGTTGCGCTTGGTGAATTCGTTCCACTTCTCCGGCAGATCGTCCAGCGCGAAGATGGCGGACACCGGGCACACCGGCACGCAAGCGCCGCAGTCGATGCATTCCACGGGATCGATGTAGATCATGTCGTGCTCGGCAAAATTCGGCGCGTCTTTTTTGGGGTGAATGCAATCTACCGGGCACGCGTCAATACACGCGGTGTCTTTGGTCCCGATACATGGTTCTGCAATTACGTAAGCCATTTCTCTCCACAGTCTCTGCCGCGAATCACGGCGAAACAAAGGTAAGTTTTATTATATCGGACGGCTTGTGTTGCACCTGCGCTTTGGAAGGTACATCGCGCGGCGCGCTGAGAAACCGGGGAACGTCTCGTCCGTCCCTGGTTTGTGGGACCCATACAATGGAGTTGAATGATTCCGAAAGTACGTAAAGCCGTTTTCCCGGCCGCTGGCCTGGGGACTCGATTTCTTCCCGCCACCAAAGCGCAACCGAAAGAGATGCTGCCGCTGGTGGACAAACCTCTGATCCAGTATGGCGTGGAAGAAGCGATCCATTCCGGCGTGCAGAACATGATCATCGTGACCGGCCGCGGCAAGACGGCGATTGAGGATCACTTCGATGTGAGTTACGAGCTGGAACAGACGCTGGAAGCGAAAGGAAAAAAAGACCTGCTGGCGATCGTGCGCAACGTCTCGGACATGATCAATGTCGCCTACGTGCGCCAGAAGGAGGCGTTGGGCTTGGGGCACGCGGTGCTGCGAACCAAGGAGCTGATTGGAAACGAACCGTTCTCGGTAATCCTGTCCGACGACGTCATCGAAGCGGAGATTCCGGCGCTTCGCCAGCTTCTGGATGTCTACGACTTCTATGGCGCACCCGTGGTGGCGCTGATGGAGGTGCCCAGCGATGCCATCTCGGCTTATGGCGTGGTTGACGCCGAACCGGTGGCGCACAACGGCAGCCGCGATCGTCTGTTTCGGATTCGCAATATGGTGGAGAAGCCGAAGGCGGGGGAAGCGCCCTCCAATCTGGCGATCATCGGACGCTACGTGTTGACGCCGGAGATTTTCCACTCCATCGAATCGATTGAGCCGGGCAGCGGCGGGGAAATTCAGTTGACCGACGCGCTCAAGCACCTGCTGCGAAACCGGCCGATCTATGGTTATCGGTTTGAAGGCACCCGCTACGACGCCGGCGACAAGATTGGCTTTTTGAAAGCGACCGTGGAATTCGCCTTGCGCCGATTCGACCTCGGGGAAGAGTTCAAGAAGTATCTGCGGACGCTTAAGCTTGACTAGATGAATCGACTACAGGATAAAGTCGCCATTGTGACGGGGGCCAGCCGGGGGATCGGGCGGGCTATCGCCGAAACCTTCGCCCGGAGTGGCGCTACGGTGGTGATCTGCGGGCGCAAGCAGGAAACCCTGGACGAGGTAGCGCAGAGCTACACCGAAGCGGCAGGCAAGCTGGTTCCGCATGTGTGCCATGTCGGGCGAGCCGAAGACATCAACAAGCTGGTGGAGAGAACCACGCGGGAATTTGGGCGCATCGACATTTTGGTGAACAACGCCGCCACCAACATCGCTCAGCAACCGGTGCTGACGGTGGAGGAAACACAGTTCGACAAGATGGTGGAGGTCAACCTCAAGAGCACATTCCGTCTGATGCAGTTGGTGGCTCCGGGCATGTGCGAACGGGGCTGGGGATCGATTGTGAACATCGCCTCCATCGCCGGGCTGCGGCCGCAGTGGGAGGGCATGCTCTACAGCATGACCAAGGCGGCGCTGATCATGATGACGCAATCCTATGCGCGGGAACTCGGACCGAAGGGCGTGCGGGTGAACGCCATCGCTCCGGGCCTGATCCAGACGGCGCTCAGCGAGTTCTATTGGAAGGACGAGGAGCGCTGGGCGAAGATGATGCAGGCTCAACCCATCCAGCACCTGGGACAACCGGCGGAGATCGCCAGTGTGGCGCTGCTGCTGGCCAGCGACGCGGGCTCGTATCTCACCGGCCAGACCATCGTGGTGGACGGCGGGCGGCTTTTGTTCTCGATGTAGCGGTGCTGGGGTGTTGTTCTGTGCGCGGTGCGGGCCTGAACGGAGTTGGCGAACCTCCGGCACCGGTGTGCAGCTAGCTACTTTCCCACTTAAAATTGCAGTCTGCGACGAAAAGACCACTCCCTGCGGTCGTGGCGCTGAGAGGTGTCGTCAAAAGCACGGGAGTTACCCGCTGAGCGGCGACTGAAGGAAGCGGTCCGAACAGCCAAGAGACGAATTTTAAGTGGGGAAGTAGCTAGATTGAGAGGCCGACCGGGAGGCTGGCTGTTATTCTCGATGAAGATGCGCTTGCTTGTGGTTCTGCTGGCGACCATTTCGGTCGCGTCCGCTACGATTGATGCCGATGTGCGGCAAGCTCTTTCGCGCGGCGACATGGCCGGCGCTCAACGAATGTTGCAGGACTATCGCGCCAGGACCGGCGTCACACCGGAAGTGCTGGCCGCGCTTTCCTGGATTGGGCGGGCTCAACTGGCTTCCCACTCGTGGGACCAGGCGGAGGCCACCGCAAAGCAGACACGCGCGCTGGCCGGCGAGGAACTGAAAAAGCGTGCGCTCGACTCCGATCCTCGTTTGGGTACGGCGGTGGGCGCGGCCATCGAGGTGGAAGCGCAAGTACTCAGCTCTCGCGGGCAGCGGACCGCGGCAGTGGACTATCTTCGCCAGGAACTTGCGCTGTTTGCGAACACTTCCATTGCGCCGCGCATTCAGAAGAACATCAACCTGCTGGGATTGGTGGGTAAAGCCGCGCCGGAGTTGCACGCCGAAGAACACCTGGGACCGCCAACCCCCACGCTAGCGAAGCTGCGAGGAAAGCCGGTGCTGCTGTTCTTCTGGGCGCACTGGTGCGGCGACTGCAAAGCCGATGAAGCCATGGTCGGCAAGGTGCGTTCTCTGTATGCGAGCCAGGGACTGGTGGTGATCGCGCCCACGCAGCGCTACGGTTATGCGGCGCGCGGTGAAGACGCCACTCCGGCGCAGGAACTGAAGTACATCGAAGCCGTGCGCGGCCAGTTCTATCGAGATCTGTCGGACGTTTCCGCGCCGGTGAGTGAGGCAAACTTCAGAAACTATGGCGCCAGCACCACACCCACCATCGTGGTCATCGATCGACGCGGGATCGTGCGGACGTATCATCCGGGCGCGATGACACTGGAGGAACTGCGGACCGCGGTGGAGAAGGCAAGCACGTAGGGACAAACGAGCAGGCAAGAAAAAAGGCCCCGATCTCTCGGGGCCGATTGCATGAACCCTAAAAAACTTTTAGCTGGCCCCGTATCCGGGGCGAAGGCTCTTACTTTTTCTTCTTGGCGGGTGCTTTCTTCTTCGCCGGGGCCTTAGCAGCTTTCTTGGTTGCGTTCTTCATCGATTGATTCTCCCTAACAAAATTTGCGATCGTGAGATCGCAGTGTGATCCATATATAAATTGGATCGCGACGAAAGTCAAGCAAAAAGTGAAGGTTGCATTCCGCGAGCGGGGCCGCGCATGGCGATCGCTCAGATAAAACCATTTTAACAATCAAATGGTTTTGGCGTTTTCACGCCGAAAAGCGGCGATTCTGTTGTTGAACGGCGCGTGCGCTCGCGTTAGCATCACGATATGGACCGGCGAAGCCTGCTCGCGATTTTTCCGCTGCTGCTGGCGCAGAGCTGCGGGAGGAAAAAGCATGTGAGCGCGGCGCGTGTCCCCACGCCGCGCCCCGGACCCGCGCAAATCGTCTCGCCGGAGATTGGCCTCGCCAGTTGGTACGGGCATCCCTATCATGGACGCGCAGCGGCCAATGGGGAAATCTACGACATGGAAAAGTTGACCGCTGCCCATCGAACGCTTCCGTTCGGGTCCTGGGTGCGAGTGACGAACACCGCCAACTCCAAGGTGGTGGACGTGCGCATCATCGATCGAGGACCGTTTGTGGATGGCCGCGTCATCGATCTGTCACACGCCGCGGCCCGGATGGTGGATCTGATCGCGGCGGGCGTGGGAGAAGTGCGGATCGATGTTCTTTCGGTGCCGCCGGCGGCGATGATGAACGCTCTGTTCGCCGTTCAGGTGGGAGCGTTCCAGGAAAAAACGCGCGCGGATCATCTGCGGGAACGCATGCAGCAGGAATATGGCGTCGCCGAGATCGAGTTGCGCAATGGGAACCCACCGCTGTGGAGAGTGCTGGCGGGCAGGGAGCAATCGGAATCGAAGGCCGCGGCTCTGGCGGAGCGGATCCGCGCGGAAGTGGGACCTGCGTTTCTGGTTCGGCTGAATTAGGCGAGCGTTGGCAAGGTTGGCGGCACGATGACGAACGCTCGTTCCGCTGGAGCCCTGCAGAAAAACGCGGCGCCGATCTTTTGCGGGCGCACGGGGAACAGGAAGGTGGGGCTTGGGCGGGACAATCCTGCAATCCCTGAAAAGCGAAGGATTGCGGACAGGGGCCCGGAATGTCCCGGCCGGCGAGATCGCGCTGCGGAATGCGAAGGGGCCGCTGTCTTGAAGGCCGGGAACGATCCGGGATTAGCTGGACCTGCGTTTCTGGTAGGGCAGAACCTAGGAGCGTTTGTAAAGCCGGCGAGCCGAGAATGCCCCGGCGAGCGCGAGCGCCGCGAGCGTAAATGTCGCAGGCTCAGGCATGTTTCCCACCATGAAGACGCCGTCCTGATAGTCGCCCAATCCTTCATAGCCCAAATTTCCGATGCCATCTTCCATTCCGAGAGCGTAGGTTTGGCCGCTCTGGAAAAGCGCGAAGTGCTGTTTGTTGGCGCCATTGACGGAATCGGAACCCAGCAGCGCAGCGAAGCCGGGCGTGAAGGAATTGAGTTGAGATTCGGTGTAGTAGGTGGCCAGGTATCCGCCGCCATAATCCACGGTCACATAGAAGCCGTAGTTCGTGCCAAGCGGGATATTGGTAAACGACCACGGCCCCGGCAAGGACTGGTTCTGTGTCAAGCCGCTAAAGATCGGATTGAGAGAGTTGGAGTCGCCGGCGTCGTACCAACCGAACTGGACGGTGTTGGCGGTGTAGACCAGCATAGGATCGATTGCATAGTCGCTGGCGCCATCGCGGGTGAAATAGAAACTGGAAACGGGGCTGAGTCCATTGGCGAGATACGAGAGGCTGGTGGGGTCCAGGTTCGGAGTAGGCATGGCATCGAAGGCTCCCGCCGGACACGAGCCGACGGTGGAAGCGGCGGGTCCGCAGGTGCCCGTAAGAAAATTGCCGATGTTCAACTGAGAGGTCGGCCGCAAGGGGCTGTTGAGGTTGTTGGGATCGGTGAGGCCGTCCACGGAACGGTTGGCCCAAAAAGCTAACGATCCATTTTGGCCGGTGGTCGGGTCATTGAGCGCGCCGAGCGAGGGAAAGGCTACACTGCTGCCCGTGGACATGGTAATGGAATCGGCGTGGGCCAGAGTACAGCAGGCAGTCGAGACCAGGAGGACGGAGGAGCAGATATAGTTCTTCACGACTGTTTATCGGCTTGGGGGGGAGAAAGCATTAGCCTCAGGCGAAAAAATTATAAATTCGCGAACAGGGCTCTGGACGGGGGTTGAAGCTAGACCGCTGGAGGACTGGGTACTAGCCCTACCTTCGCGTTCCTGACCGACAAAAAGCATAGTACGTGGCTCCAGAACCGTAAAATACAGGGGTAAAGCTTCCTTGCAGCACGAAAGTGTGCTACATGAAAGATATGCATGT
>Ga0075017_100002722_pt1 | contig 11099 bp, 8 predicted proteins | sample AleBraG_ABR_2012_FD_71475 | JGI IMG/M metagenome (GOLD analysis project Ga0075017, IMG submission 71475) | Freshwater sediment microbial communities in response to fracking from Pennsylvania, USA - Alex Branch Run_MetaG_ABR_2012 | ecosystem: Environmental > Aquatic > Freshwater > Creek >...
ATCGATGTCGACGCCGGCGTCACGGTAGGTGACGGCCGTGTTGCTTTCCGTATCGGGCTCTGTCATTTCACGCCGAGAACCCAACTTTCGCCCCATTGCCTGCCGGAGATGTGGCGTCCTAGCAGCTAAGGCCCGCGCTGGGCAACTCTAGGCGTTCAAACAGGCGCCAGCGCGGGATTTCGCTAAAGCGGGGAGGATCGATCGCGTGGCTGGGCAACTGCGAAGCATTCTGTGTGTGGCGTTGACGGGCTTCGCCGTGCTGGCTCCTGATTCTGCCGCCATCGCCGCCAACGATGACGTCTACACCGTCGGCAACTATCCGGTCGACGCGCAGGCGGCAAACGCCGTCTACGCCAAGGACAAGGCGCTGGCCGAGGGTCAGCAGGCCGCGTTCCGCTCGCTTCTGAAGCGCGTCGTGCCGGTGACCGACTACGACCGCCTGAAGCGGCTGGCGGCGCTCAAGTCGTCCTCCTTCTTCGAGGGCGTCTCGGTACGCTCGGAGCGCAACTCCTCGACCCGCTACATCGCCAGCCTCGACTTCTCCTTCCGACCCGATTCGGTGCGCGCGGTTCTGCAGCAGGAAGGCATTCCCTTCGTCGAGGAGCAGGCGCGCGAGATCAGCGTCATCCCGGTCGTGCGCGACGCCCAAGGTGCCCCCGATACCGGGAGCGCAGCGCGCGCGTGGAGCGATGTCTGGAAGGGCCTCGACCTTGAGCACACCCTCACCCCCATCGAGCTGCAGCTCTTGAAGCCCGTCATCCATGCCGACACGCTGCAGATGCTGATCGACGGTCGCGGTTCGGCAGAGCGCATCCTCGCCGGCGAGTATGGCTCGCCCTACGTCGTCGTCGCGATAGCGGAGATCGATTCCGCAACGAACCGCCTCAATGTGACCATGGCCGGCATCGACGCCGTCGGCCCGTTCAATTTGAAGCGCAGCTATCGTGTATTCGACGGCGACACCGGCTATGCGATGGAGCTTGCCGCCGTCGTCGGTCAGGGCGTGCTCGAAGGGCGCTGGAAGGCGCTAAAGGCAGGCCCCGGACGCCCCTCGCAAGGAGGCGCGACCGTCTCGCTGCAGGCTCAGTATGCAAGCCTCGCCGAATGGCGGGAGATCCGCCAGCAGCTCCTCGCCGTGTCGGGTGTCGACGACATCCGCATCGAATCGGAGTCGGCGCGTAGCGCCGTCCTGACGCTGCGTTACCCCGGCGGCGGCGGCGCTCTCGCCAGCGCCCTTGACGGCCAGCGGCTCTCGCTGGAGAGCGGCGGCGACGTCTGGATCCTTCGCTCCGCAAACTGACGGTTGCCTGTTGCTCACTCACCCAAGTGAACCGCATGTAACAGGTGCACCGCCGCAGCGATTGGATATATACGGGGCTTGTGACCATAGCCCCCGATCCTAGCCAGCCGCCGGACCGCGCCTTGAACCCTCCCAACATCATCACCCTGGGCCGGGTGATCCTCGTGCCCCTCGTGTTCTGGCTTCTCGTGACGGGGCAGACGCAGGCGGCGTTTTTCGCGTTTATCGTGGCGGGCATCTCGGATGCCGTCGACGGCTACTTGGCGAAAACCTTCGGCTGGACCACGGAGCTCGGCGCCTACCTCGATCCGCTTGCAGACAAGCTATTGATCGTCAGCATCTTTTTGGCGTTGGGCGTGGGCGGCAAGCTGCCCTTGTGGCTCGTCATCGCGGTGGTGTCGCGCGATATCCTGATCGTCATCGCCATCGTGCTGTCTTGGCTGCTTGGCAATCCGGTCCGCATCAGGCCGCTCGTCGTCAGCAAGGCCAACACGGTGGCGCAGATTGTGCTCGCCGGCACGGTGCTGGCGGACGAAGGCTTTGGGCTGGGGCTGGAGACTGCGCGCTTCGTGCTCGTCTGGCTCACCGGAGCGCTGACTTTCGCCTCGCTCGCTGCCTATTTGCGCAGTTGGCTGCTACATATGTCGGGGTACGAGTCGACGGGCGTGCAACGGTAGGTGCCGCCGGGCGGGCCTTAAGGGGAAACCTTAAGGCAAGAGGGCTTCAGGCAATGCGTGTCGAGCGACAACTGCTGTTCTGGCTCGGCGCCGCCCTCGTCCTCGCGCTGCTGATTGGGCTCTTGGGGCCGATTCTGCTCCCCTTCGTCGCGGGCGTCGTCATTGCCTACTTCCTCAATCCCGCCGCCGACCGGCTGACGAGCTGGGGCATTCCGCGCCCCATCGCGTCCGTGCTCATCGTCGCAGCTTTCGTGTGTGCCATCGTCGCCGCGCTCGTATTCGTGGTGCCGCTGTTGCTGTCGCAGGCGCAGCAGCTCGCCGTCGCGCTGCCCGGGGAGATCGCCCGCGCGCGCAGCCTGATAGAAGACTGGGGACGAGAGCGCCTCGGCAGCCACTACCCCCAGTTCCAGATGGGGTTCGAGCGCGTCTCGCAGGCGATCTCCGACAACTGGGAGAGCGTCGCTGGGACGGTGGCGACCTCGCTGTGGAGCCAGGGTCTCGCGCTGTTCAACTTCGTCTCGCTCATGCTCGTCACGCCGCTCGTCGTCTTCTACCTGCTGATGGATTGGCACCGGATGTTGGCCAAGATCGATTCCTGGCTGCCGCGCGACCACGCCGCAACCATCCGCCGCCTCGCAAGCGACATCAACGACGCGGTCTCCGCCTTTATCCGCGGCCAGGGCACCGTGTGCTTCGTGCTCGCCATCTACTACTCGGTGGCCTTGAGCGCCGCCGGGCTCCGCTACGGCCTCCTCGTCGGGCTCGGCACTGGGCTCATGAGCTTCGTGCCCTTTGTGGGCTGGGCTTTGGGGCTCATCATCGCGACCACCATTGCAACAGTGCAATTCTGGCCGGAGGTGACGCCGATCCTCATCGTTATCGGCATCTTCGCAGGCGCCCAGGTTCTCGACGCTGGGTTCTTGAGCCCCAACATCGTCGGTCAGAAGATTGGCCTGCACCCGGTCTGGCTCATCTTCTCGCTATTCGTGTTCAGCTACTTGTTCGGGTTTGTCGGCGTGCTTGTCGCGGTCCCGATCGCCGCGGCGATAGGCGTGATCGTCCGTTATGCGCTCAGGGCCTATCTTCAAAGCGATGTCTACCGTGGGCGCCCCACGATTCCGTTGCCCGCTCCGGCACCCGCTCTAGAGGAGCCGAACGTCCCATGACCGCTGCGCCGCGTCAGCTCGTCCTCGACCTTGCGCACCGGCAGGCGCTGGGTGCGGAGGACTTCCTCGTCAGCAGCTCCAACGAGGCGGCGATCGAGCTCGTCGACCGCTGGCCCGAGTGGCCCCACCCGGTCTGCGTCGTGGTGGGTCCCAAGGGCTCGGGGAAAAGCCACCTCGCCAACGTGTGGCGGCTCAAGTCTTCAGCCGGTGTCGCGGCGGCGGCCACCCTGACTGACGCTGCCGTCGCGCAGATGAGCGACGGCAGCGCGCTGGTGGTGGAGGACCTCGACCGCGGCATCTCCGATGAGCAGGCGCTCTTCCATCTCCTGAACCGCGCGCGCGGAAGCCGCTTGTCGGTGCTGCTGACCTCGCGGCAAGCGCCCGGCGAACTCGACGTCCGCATACCCGATCTGCGCTCGCGCCTGCGCGCCCTGCCGGTCGTTGCGCTCGAAGCGCCTGACGAGGCCCTTTTGAAAGCCGTGCTGGTAAAACTCTTCTGCGATCGCCAGCTTAGCGTCGACCCCGCAGTCATCGAATACTTGAACCTGCGCATGGAGCGTTCGATGGCGGCGGCGAGCCGGGTGGTGGCGGCGATCGACCGGCTGGCGCTCGCCATGCACCGCAAGGTGACCCGTCCCCTGGCGGCTGAGGCTCTGGCATCCCTGAACGAAGGCAGGGAGTGACGAAAACCTAAGGCTGACGGCTTACATCATTGTCATAACAGCGTCGTACTCGGACCCCTGATTGGCGGGATCGGTCGACGGGGAGCTTTTTGGATGGCGAGCGCCAGGAACAAGCTGCGCGAGAAAACGGTGCCGGCGGCGAAGGTGGAGCCCCCGCCGCAGGGTCCGGATCGCTTCTACAACCGCGAGCTGTCCTGGCTGCAGTTCAACCGGCGCGTCCTCGAGGAGGCGCAGAACGAGCGCCACCCGCTGTTGGAGCGCTTGCGCTTTCTGTCGATCTCCGCGTCGAACCTTGATGAGTTTTACATGGTGCGCGTCGCTGGCATCTACGGCCAGGTGGCGGCCGGCGTACAGACGCTCTCCCAGGACGGCCTGACGCCCGCCCAGCAACTTCGCACCATCAACCGCTTCGCCGCGGGCCTCGTCGCCGACAAGCAGGCCTGCTGGCGCGTGCTCAAGGAGAAAATGGCCGAGGCCGGCATCCTCATTCTCGAGCCTAAGGATTTGCGCCCAAGCGAGCGCAGCTGGTTGCAGCGTCTTTTTATGACGCACATCTTCCCCATCCTGACCCCCATTGCCGTCGACCCGGCGCACCCATTCCCCTTCATCCTCAATAAGGGCCTGACGCTCGCAGTCGAGATGCAGCGCGACAGCGACGGCAAGGCCATGAATGGACTGATCCCCATCCCGGGACAGCTCGAGCGCTTCATCCGCCTCGGCACGCCCGAGGCCGAGCAGCCGGAGCTGCGCTTCATCCGGCTGGAGACGATGATCGGTCTCTTCATCGACGAGTTGTTCCCCGGCTTCCAGATCAAGAGCCAGGGCGCGTTCCGGGTGCTGCGCGACAGCGACATCGAGATCCAGGAGGAGGCGGAGGACCTGGTGCGCTCGTTCGAAAGCGCCCTGAAGCGGCGCCGCCGCGGCCACGTGATCCGGCTCGAGCTCGAGGCCGCCATGCCGAACTGGCTGAAGCGCTTCGTCGTCGAGGAGCTCGAGGTCGGCGAGGACTCCGTGTTCGTCAAGGATGGGCTGCTCGCGCTCGCCGACACCGCCCAGCTCATTGTGGGCGACAGGCCAGATCTTCTGTTCAAGCCGTTCGTCGGCCGCTTCCCCGAGCGCATTCGCGAGTTCAACGGCGACTGCTTCGCCGCGGTGCGCAAGAAGGACATCATTGTCCACCACCCCTACGAGTCCTTCGACGTCGTGGTGCAGTACCTGCGCCAGGCTGTGGCCGATCCCAACGTCATGGCCATCAAGTGGACGCTCTACCGAACCTCGCGCGACAGCCCCATCGTGCAGGCCTTGAAGGAGGCGGTCGAAGCCGGAAAGTCGGTCACCGCGGTGGTCGAGCTCAAAGCCCGTTTCGACGAGGCCGCCAATATCCGCTGGGCGCGCGATCTGGAAAGTGCGGGCGTGCACGTCGTCTACGGGTTCATCGAGCTGAAGACGCACGCCAAGCTTGGCATCATCGTACGGCGTGAGGGCGCGGACTTAACCAGCTATTGCCACATCGGCACCGGCAACTATCACGCGCAGACGGCGCGCGTTTACACCGATCTTTCCCTGTTCACCACCGACCCCGTGATCGCGCGCGACGTCACCCGCATCCTCAACTTCGTGACCGGCTACGGCGAGCCCGCCGAGCTAGAAGCGATGGCCTTGAGCCCACATGGAATCCGCCGGCGGATCATCGCTCACATCCGCGAAGAGATCGACCACGCCAAGGCCGGGCGCCCGGCCGCGATCTGGATGAAAATGAATGCCCTTGTCGACACCCAGATCATCAACACCCTTTACGAGGCCAGCCAGGCCGGCGTGAGCATCGACCTGGTCGTGCGCGGTGTGTGCTGCCTCAAGCCGGAAATTCCGGGCCTTTCCGACAATATTCGCGTGAAGAGCATCATCGGGCGCTTCCTCGAGCATGCGCGCATCTACTGTTTTGGCCGCGGCGAGGGGTTGCCTTCGCCAAATGCCGCCGTCTACATCAGCTCCGCAGACATGATGCCGCGTAACCTCGACCGGCGCGTCGAAGCCATGGTCCCGATCCTGAACCCAACCGTGCACGAACAGGTTTTGAACCAGATCATGGTCGCCAACCTCAAAGACAACCAGCAAAGCTGGCGGATAATGCCGGACGGCTCCTCGGAGCGGATCACGGCGGCGAAAGCGGAGGAAGTCTTCAACGCGCACCAGTACTTCCTGACGAACCCGAGCCTTTCGGGTCGCGGGCAGGCGCTGAAGGAGAATTTTCCGCCACGCTTCAGTCCGCTCGGCAAAGACTGAGCAGGGGCCTCGATTGACGAGCCTGGAGCGTTTGGTCGACAAGCTGCGGCCGCACACGGACCTCGAGCCGATCGGCGTGATCGATATCGGCTCCAACTCGGTCCGCCTCGTCATCTACGAAGGCGCGGTGCGGGCGCCCACCCCCCTGTTCAATGAGAAGGTGCTGTGCGGGCTCGGCCGCGCGATCGCCACCACCGGACGGCTCGGCGACGAAGCTGTGCAGCGGGCGCTGGAGGCGCTAGTTCGCTTCCGTTCCATCGCGCGCATCCTCGAGGTGAAGAACTTAAAGGCATTCGCGACCGCGGCCGTGCGGGACGCTGCCGACGGGCCCGAGTTCATCGTGCGAGCCGAGAAGGCGTGCGGCACGCGCATCGAGGTCTTGTCCGGCGAGAAGGAGGCAAAGCTCGTCGCGCAAGGCATCATGATGGGCTTCACGGATGCCGACGGGATCGCTGGCGATCTCGGCGGCGGCAGCCTGGAGCTCATCGACCTCGCCAAGGACAAGCTGAAGCAGGCGGCGACGCTGCCCGTGGGGGGCCTTCGTCTCATAGATGCCACCGGCGCCAAGATCGACAAGGCGCAGCCCCTGGTCGACGAGGCGATGGCAAGCGTCCCCTGGCTCCGTGAAGGCAGAGGCCGCCCGTTCTTCGCAGTGGGGGGAAGCTGGCGCGCGCTCGCGCATCTGCACATGGAGCACACCGGCTATCCGCTGCACGTGACGCACGGCTACACGATCCCCACGAACGAGGCGATCACGTTCTGCGAGTTCGTACGCAAGACCAAGAAGCTCAGCGCCCTTTCGGGCATCGAGGGGATTACCAAGGCCCGCCGCGAGGTGCTCCCCTATGGCGCTCTCGTGCTCGAGCAATTGTTGGAAACGGTGCAGCCGCGGGAAGTCGTGTTCTCGGTGTTCGGCATCCGCGAGGGGCTGCTGTTCAGCCTGCTGCCGGCGCACGAGCGGCGCAAAGATCCGTTGTTGAGCTTCTGCGCCGAGTACGCGAACCTGCGCTCCCGCTCGGTCGAGCACGCCTGGGAGTTGTGCAAGTGGACCGACGCGATCTTCACCCCGCCCGGCCCCGACGAGACGCCAGAGGAGCGCCGCCTCCGCCACGCCGCCTGCCTGCTCTCCGATATCGGCTGGCGCTCGCATCCCGACTATCGCGGTGAGCAGAGCCTCAATCTTTTGGCGCACGCGGCGCTGGCCGGTATCGACCATCCGGGCCGTGTGTTCCTCGCGCTGTCGGTCTATTACCGCCACGCCGGGGCCGGCCAGAGCCGCGGCGAGGACCTTTCCGAGAGCCTCAAGGCCATCGTCTCCAAGCGGGTGCAGAAGCGCGCCCGCATCGTCGGGGCGGCCATCAGGGCGGCGCACATGCTGTCGATCGGCGTCGCCGGCGTCATCGACGAGACGCCGTTGAGCTACGAGGGCAACAAGCTGGTGCTGACGATCCCTAAGGCCTACGCCGGCATGGACGGGGAGCGCCTGCGCCGCCGATTCGAGGCCCTTGCTGAGCTTCTGGAGCGGGAGCCCGAAATCCGCATCGCGAAGTAATCCAGCGTGATGAGCGCGCAACGGTTGTCGTCGGGCCCCAGCCCGCCACATTTTCTGCTAAATTGATGCTTGCGCAACGACCAGGATCCCTTCGCCATGGCCGATGACCCGTACGCAATCCTCGGCGTCCCCAAGGGCGCCTCCGAGGACGACATACGGCGGGCGTACCGCAAGCTGGCTAAGGAGCTGCATCCCGATCTGAACCCGGCGAACGGCACCGCCACCGAGGAGCGCTTCAAGAAGGTCTCATCGGCCTACCAGATCCTCGGCGACCCGGAGAAGCGGCGCGCCTTCGACCGCGGCGAGATCGACGCGCGCGGGGAGCCGCGCCGGGACGCTTTTCGCAACTACTCGCGCGGCGCCAGGGCGGGCGCCGGCGCCGGCGGGGGCTACGAGGACTACGGCTTTGCCGACATCTTCTCCGACATTTTCGGCGCTGGAGCGCGCGGCCCCGGTTCGGCGCGCAGTGGTTTCGCCGTCAAGGGCAACGACGTCCGCTACACCCTAGACATCGATTTCCTCGAGGCCGTCCGCGGCGCGACCAAGCGCGTCACGATGCCTGGTGGCTCGGCGCTCGATCTCGCGGTTCCGGCCGGCGTGGCCGACAATCAGGTGCTGCGCTTGAAGGGCAAGGGCGCGCGCGGGCTCGGCGGCAGCGAAGCCGGCGACGCGCTGGTCGAGATCCGCGTTCGCCCGCACGCGCAATTCAAGCGCCAGGACGACGACATCCTGCTGGAGATCCCCATCACTCTCGACGAGGCCGTGCTCGGCGCCAAGGTCGAGGTAGCCACGATCGACGGCCGTGTGCAGCTCACGATCCCCAAAGGTACGAGCTCGGGCCGCGCGTTCCGCTTGAAGGGCAAAGGTGTGAAAAGCGCCGGCAAGGCCGAGCCAGGCGACCAGCTCGTCACCGTGCGCATCGTGCTGCCCGACGTGGTCGACGACAGCCTCGCCTACTTCTTCTCCGAATGGCGCCAAAAAAACCGCTACGATCCGGGCCGGAAATAGGCAGCAAAGGTGTCCACCGCTTTGGCACTGACTCCTGAGGGTGTCAAACGCGAAGGGTCAGGCAACCACGGCTTCCAACTGCCCACTGCCTTCTGCCTATTGGAGCGGGATCGGCACGACCTCGCCGCCGTTGAGCGTGAGCGCGATCTCGCCCCTCTTCAGGCGCAGTGCGTCCTCGCCGAAGAGCTTGCGCCGCCAACCTTTGAGAGCTGCAATGTCGGGCTCGGGCTCCAGCGCAATGCGCTCCAGGTCTTCCGAATCGGCGATCAGGCGCGGCGCCACGCGATGGCGGGCGGCGGAAGCCTTCAATAGCACGCGCAACAAATCGATGAGCGCCGTCGCCTCGGCCGAGAGCTGCTGGCCGCGGTCGATGGGCGGCAGCGCCTTGGTGTCACGCTGCAGTCCGCGCTTCACCGCCTCGACGATGTCGCGGGCGCGCGACGAGCGCGAGAAGCCCTCGCTCAGGGTACGCAGCTCGCTCAACTGGTCGGTGCTGGTGGGCGCCTGGTTGGCGATGTCGTAGAGGGCCTCGTCGCGCAGGATGCGCGCGCGTGGCACGTCTTGCGACTGCGCCAGCCGCTCGCGCCAAGCGGCAAGCTCCATCAAGACGGCGAGCGCCTTGCGGCTCTTCACCCGCAGCTTCAGCCGCTGCCAGGCCTCGTCCGGGTGTTGCGCGTAGGTCTTGCGGTCGGTGAGCACGCCCATTTCCTCGTTGAGCCAGTCGGCGCGGTCCGCGGCGTCGATCTCGCTCTTGAGGTGCCGGTAGACGTCGCGCAGATGCGTCACGTCGGCCAGCGCATAGCTCAACTGCTTATCGGACAGCGGGCGCCGGCTCCAGTCGGTGAAGCGCGAGGACTTGTCGAGATCGACGCCCGTCACCTTCTTTACGAGGTTCACATACGAGATCGACTCGCCGAAGCCGCAAACCATGGCGGCAATCTGCGTGTCGAAGACGGGGCGCGGCACCAGCCCGGTCTTGGCGAAGACGATCTCGATGTCCTGGCGTGCTGCGTGGAAAACCTTGGCGACGCGTTCGTTCGCCATCAGCGCCCAAAAGGGCGAAAGGTCGAGTCCCGGCGCCATGGGGTCGAGGATCAGCGCCTCCTCGGGCGAGGCGAGCTGCACGAGGCAAAGCTGGGGCCAAAAGGTCTGCTCGCGCATGAACTCGGTATCGACGGCGACGAAGTCGCTGTTCGAAAGGCGCTGGCAGGCTGAGGTGAGATCTTGCGAGGTCGTGACGATGCGCATCTGGCGCGGGTATAGCGCATGCAGACGCCGTTGTCGCGGGGCTCCGGCGCCCTTGCGTTAACTCAGGCGCGCGGCGGATTGACCTCGCCGCCCTGCGGCGAAGCCGCCGCCTCACGCTCGCGGCGCTCATGGCGGCCCGTTCCCCCCACTCCGAAGGTGCTCGATATTTCAGCTCGGTGAGCGAAGCACGAATTACGGGCCTCGGAAGCGCTGATTCACCCGGCGCCCTATCCCAAAAGCCGTAAAGGCAACGCCTCGAACCTGATCGAAGGAGAATGATCATGAAGACCTGGCGGCCTGATCGCCGTGTCTACCGTCGCCGCCGGCACCGTCGCCAATGCCGACACGTTCGCCGTGCACGGCTACCAGGGCAACAACTGCGGCAACTAAGCCGTCGCCTGAAGCTGGAAACGGCCACGCTCCCCGGGATCCTCCCTCCTGCGGTTGTCGTCCGTTTGATCTGCCACTCGTTGAGGGGCGCGAATTTTCGCGCGTTTGTCATCCCGCTCTGCTTCACGCATTACGTCAATATTAGTGCAAACAGCACTGAATTTTAAGCGAATTCACCTCAAATGGGTTTGCCCCTTCTCAGCGCCGATGAGCGCCTGTCGCGTAGCCCCGAGGATCCCTTCATGCCGCGTTTGCGTACTGCCATCCTACCGCTGTTCACGGCGCTCATAGTGCCCGCGTTCGGCGAATCCGCCACAAGCTCCTGCCAATCCTGGAACGCCTCCTACTGCGAGGCAGAGTTCGCGCAGGCCCGCAATGCCGAGATCGACGCGTCGATCGCGGCGGTGAAGGTCGCGCGCGAGCGTGCCTTCGCCGAGGCGCGCAACGCCGAGGCGGAGGCTTCGATTCTGACCGTGAAGGCCGCCCGCGAGAGCGAGTTCGCCCTGCACCGGACGAGCTGCGAGAGCCCGGACGCAAACCTGCCGCCGTGCGAGGGGAAGGTTGCCGCCAACTTCGCCAAGGCCCGCAACGCCGAGATCGAGGCTTCTCTGGTGGCGGTGCAGGCGGAGCGTGAGCGTGCCTTCGCCGAGACGCGCAACGCCGAGGTCGAGGCTTCGATCCTGAGCGTCAAGACCGCCCGCGAGAGCGAGTTCGCCCTGCACCGGACGAGCTGCGAGAGCCCGGACGCAAACCTGCCGCCGTGCGAGGGGAAGGTTGCCGCCAACTTCACCA
>Ga0075017_100002723_pt1 | contig 11096 bp, 8 predicted proteins | sample AleBraG_ABR_2012_FD_71475 | JGI IMG/M metagenome (GOLD analysis project Ga0075017, IMG submission 71475) | Freshwater sediment microbial communities in response to fracking from Pennsylvania, USA - Alex Branch Run_MetaG_ABR_2012 | ecosystem: Environmental > Aquatic > Freshwater > Creek >...
GATCGCCGCGGTCACGCCTCACATGGCCCACGCTCGCCCAGACGGCTCACGGGGCGGCGCGATCGTGAACACCGCGTCGGCCTCGGGCTTCGGCCACCCGTCGCACGCGGCGTACGCCGCCGCGAAGGAGGGCGTCGTGGGGCTCACCCGCACCGCGGCGATGGAGCTGGGGCGCTTCGGCATCCGCACGAACGCGATCCGGCCGCTCGCGCACTCCGTGGGCGTCGAGGAGTACCACGCGCAGACGCAGCCGTGGCGCGAGCTGATGGACGTCACGATGGGCGCGTCCACGAAGACGCGCACGCCGGAGGACATCCACCCCCGCAAGGTCGCGCCGCTCGTGGTGTGGCTCTGCACCGACGCGGCGAGCGGCGTGACCGGCCGCACGTTCTTCGTGTCGGGTGAGACGGTGATGCTCTACACCGAACCGCGACCCAAGACCACGATCACCCGCGAAGGTGGTTGGTCCCTCGACGCGCTCGACGAGATCGCACCGACCGAGCTGGTGTCGGGCGTGACCAACCGATTCACACTGGCGGACCACCCACACCTGCAGGACTTTCCGGACTGATCTCTTCTGGACCGATCTCGTCGACCCGTCGGTCGTGACGCCGGGCGATCACCTCGACGAGCACCAGCGCGATCGCCACCGTTGCGGCCACGACCAGCACCGCGATCGCGGTGAGATCGTCGAGCGCCGCGAGCGCCAGGAACCCGACCGCGATCACCCCGATGCGGATCGCCTTCGTGCTCTCCGTGGTCGCCGGGGACCGGCCGGTCAGCCATGCGCCCACCCCGATGATCAGGCCCAGCGCGAACAGGCCGCGCACCTGCATTCGCAACCCGTGCAGGAGCTGGTCGTAGGCGGCGCCGCCGGCCTGACGGCCCGAGGGCGTCGCGAAGAGGTCGAGGTAGGGGCCGCGTCCCACCGCCAGCGCGACCAGGATCACGAGCATCCCCGCAGCCAGACCGAGGCCGGCGCGCAGCACGGTACGGCGGCGGTTGGTCGACAGTGCGATCCCGCCCGCGAAGCACAGGAGCGTCAGGAACGGCAGGAACCACGCGAGCTGTTGCAGCAGGTCGACACCGTCTTGCACGGTGCCGAGCCAGGGCCACTTGAACAACTCGATCGTCGTGTCGATCGACCCGGCCGGCACGCGGTCGAGCGACACGCCACGCGCCTCGAGGCGCGCCCGCACCTCCTTGGCCACCCCGGAGAGATCGAGCGTGACGGTACCGTCGTTCGCGAGGTGCACCTTGCCGCCCGAGCTGCCGGTGAGCGCGGCGACGACCTGCGGCTGCACGCGTCGGTTCGCCTGCTCCCAGAGCGTGGCGAACTTCGGCGAGCTGACGAACTTCAGGGCGGCGTCGTACACGAAGGCCTCGGCCGCGGCGTTCAGGTTCGGGAGCCGCTTCGCGATGCGGGGCGGGATCTTGTCCTCGAGCTGCGAGACCACGTCCTTCTCGCTCATGATCCGTTGCGTGATCCGCGTGGCCGCGGCCTCCCGGATGTCGGAGTTGCTCGCGAGGGGCGCGACGGTGGAGACGTAGTTCGAGGTGTCGAGCACCGTCGTCTTCGCCCACAGCGCGAGCACGCTCACCGGGGCGAGCACGCAGGCGACGATCACGAGCAGGGCCGTGAAGACCCGCCGGACCCGGTGGCGCCCTACCGGCGTGGGCGGTGCCGTTGTCTCCACCAGTGCGTCCGCCATCTCGCGCCCCTCCACTCCGCCGGATCGCCAATGTTGGCCCGGATCAGGCCGACCGCGCATCACCCCAACGGCGTGATGCGCGGACCTCCGCCTCTGGGTGCGGCCGAAGCCGTCGGTCATGATGACCGCGTGGAACCGAGCATGAGAGTCGTGATCGTGGGCGGAGTGGCCGGGGGGATGTCGGCCGCCACCCGCCTCCGGCGCCTCGAGAGTCGGCGCAGATCACCGTGGTGGAGCGCTCGGGCCACGTGTCGTACGCCAACTGCGGACTCCCCTACTTCGTCGGCGGTGTGATCGAGGACGAGGAGGACCTCCTCCTGCAGACCCCCGAAGCCCTGTTCGAGCGGTTCCGGCTCGACGTCCGCGTCGACACCGAGGTCACCGGCATCGACTCCACGGCCCACGAGGTCACCCTGCGCTCCACGCTCGACGGCACTGAGTGCGCCCTGCCCTACGACAAGCTCGTGCTCAGCCCCGGCGCGGTGCCGGTGCGACCGCCCATCCCCGGCTACGAACGCGTGCTGAGCCTGCGCACCGTGGAGGACGCGTCGCGCCTCGCGGCACGCGCCACCGGCGCGACCGCCACCGCGGTCGTGATCGGCGCGGGGTTCGTGGGCCTCGAGACCGCCGAGAACCTCGCGCACCAGGGAATCGCGGTCACCGTCGTCGAAGCGGCCGACCAGGTGCTCACCCCGCTCGACGCCGAGCTCGCGATCCTCGTGCACCGTGAGCTCGCGACCAACGGCGTGGCGGTGGAAGTGGGCGTCGCGGTCACCGCGATCACCGCCGACGCGGTGCTCCTCGCCGACGGCCGTGCGGTTCCCGCGCAGCTCGTCGTCGGCTCGATCGGTGTGCGCCCCGACACCACGCTCGCCGCGGCTGCCGGCATCGAGCTCGGCCCACGAGGTGGCATCGCGGTCGACGAGTTCAACCGCACCAGCGATCCCGACATCTACGCGGTCGGCGACGCGGTCGAGAAGAGCGACCGGGTGAGCGGTGAGAAGTCGCTCATCGCGCTGGCGAACATCGCGAACCGTCAGGGCCGGCGCGTCGCCGACCACATCGCGGGACGCGAGGTGGTGCCGTCGCCGTCGCTCGGCACCGCGATCGTGAAGGTGTTCGGCCTCACCGCGGCGATGACCGGCTGGAACGAGAGGCGCCTCACAGATGCGAAGCGCCCCTCTCGCGCGATGCACTCGCACCCGATGAGCCACGCGGGCTACTACCCAGGCGCGGAGGCCATGGCCCTCAAGTTGCTGTTCGATCCCGCCACCGGCGAGATCCTGGGCGCGCAGGGCGTGGGGCGCGAAGGAGTCGACAAGCGCATCGACGTGCTCGCCACCGCGCTGTTCGCGGGCATGCCCGCCGACCAGCTCGCCGATCTCGAGCTCGCGTACGCGCCGCCCTTCTCCTCGGCCAAGGACCCGGTGAACATGCTCGGCTACATGGCCGAGAACATCCGCACGGGCGAATGCGACATCGTGGCACCCGACGAGGTGGCGTCGCTCGCGGCGGATGGATGGACCGTCCTCGACGTGCGCACGGCGGCAGAGCACCGCGCGGGCGCGATTCCGGGCAGCGTCAACGTCGCGCTCGACGACCTGCGCGACCAGCTCCCGGCGCTCGGCGACGCACCGCTCCTCGTGTACTGCGAAGTCGGTCAGCGCGGGCACACCGCGACGACGTTGCTGCACGAGCTCGGGCGCAAGGCACGCAATCTCGACGGCGGCTACCGCACCTGGCTCGCGACCGAGGCCGCGCGGTCGCACGATCCGAGCTTGTTGGATCGCTGACTCTTCGAGTGCCCGCCCACCTCCTGTTTCTCCCCGGGTTCGCCTGCCCGCCGGGCGCGTACGACGCGTTCCTCGGCGCGGTCGCTGACGACACCGGGCTCGTCGTCACCGCGGGCGGCGTCGCCGGGAGCTTCGTGGCGCAGGTCACCGGCCGGTCGACGCCGGAGGCCGAGGCGCGCCGGGTTGCGGACCGCGCCCGCGAGCTCGTCGCCGACGGCGCACGCGTCGTGCTCGGCGGCCACTCCCGTGGCGGCCTGGTGGCCTACCTCGCGGCCGACACGGTGCAACCCGCGGCCCTCGTGCTCGTCGACCCGGTGAGCGGCGGCGGCCCGCCCTGGGCGAAGCCGGCGCCCCTGCCGCCCGTGGGCTGGACCGGCCCGGCGCTGGTGCTCGGCGGCGCGCTCGGGGGTCACTGTGCGCCCGACGGCCGGAACCACGAGGTGTTCGCCGCCGCGTTGGCCGCGCACGTCGGGGAGTTCCTCCAGGACCTGCCCGCGACGGGGTGACAGGATGCGGCCATGACGAGCATCGACCCCGGTATCGACGTCGCCTCCGCATCGCTCCAGGAGCTGTCCGACCTGCTGCAGGTCCCGGAGTTCTACGCGGGCGATCCGTACCCCGCGCTGGCGCGCCTCCGGCGCGAGGCGCCGGTGCTGCACAACGAGCGCACGGGGTACTGGGCGCTCACCCGTCACCGCGACGTGCACGAGGTGTCGCGCGACAACGAGACCTTCGTGTCGGGATACGGCGTGCTCTACGCCCACAAGACGCCGGAGCCCCAGGAGCACCCGGGCTCGCTGCTCTCGGCCGACCCGCCGCAGCACACCTACTACCGGCGCATCCTGTGGGACGCGTTCACGCCGTCGAAGATCCGCGCGCTCGAGCCCGCGATCCGCGCCCGGGCCGTCGCACTGCTCGACGCGGTGGCGCGCGGCGATGTGACCGAGTTCGTCTCCGAGGTGGCCGTGCCCTACCCGCTCATCGTGCTCGCCGACCTGATGGGCCTCCCCGCCGACGACTGGCAGGAGTACTCCGACTGGATGGACGCCGCCGTGCGCACGTCGAACGTCGGCGCGTCCGCGGCCGACCAGGCGCTCGTGCAGGAGATGCGCGTGTTCCTCCTCGAACGGGTCGCCGAACATCGCGGCAGCGGGAAGCCGGGCGCGATCACGATGCTCGCCGATCACGTCGACGACCGCGGCGCGCTCGACCAGCGCGAGTTGCTCATGTTCCTGCTCCAGCTGTTCATCGCCGGCAACGAGACCACCCGCAACACCATCTCGGGCGGCATGGTGGCGTTCTCCCAGTTCCCCGAGCAGTGGGCGCGCCTGCGCGCCGACCACAGCCTCGTCGACAGCGCGGTCGAGGAGATCCTGCGCTGGACCACCGCGGTGATCCACTTCCTGCGCACCGCCGCGGTCGACACGCAGATCGACGGCCGCGCCATCGCCCGCGGCGACACGGTGCTGATGAGCTACACCTCGGCGAACCGCGACGAGGCGGTGTTCGGCCCGACCGCCGACAGCTTCGACATCGGCCGCACTCCGAACCCGCAGCTCGCGTTCGGCTTCGGCGGTCACTTCTGCCTCGGCGCCGCGCTGGCCCGCCTCGAGGTTCGGGTGCTGCTCGAGGAGATGCTCGACCGCTTCGAGACGATCGAGCCCGCCGGCGACGTCGTACGCCTGGCGAACGTCGCGATCGCGGGCATCGGCCGGGCGGAGTTGCGCCTCAGCTAGGTCGGCTCGCGACGCGCGCCCGGGAGAAGTGCAGCACCCCGTCGTCGACGGGGTCGCGGCGCAGGCGCTGGCGGTCGCGCTCGTAGTGCATCTCCACCGACCAGGGACCCGTACCCTGCTTCGGGAAGTCGTCGACGGCGCGGCGCACGTAGCCCGCGTCGAGCTCGAGCATCGGCTTCGTGGGCATCGCGGGATCGTCGTTGACCGCCACGGCCTCGGCGAACCCGCAGCGGTCCATGTAGGCGAGGCAGCGGCACACCCACTCGCACACGAGGTCGACCTTGAGCGTCCACGACGCGTTCGTGTACCCGAACACGAACGCGAAGTTGGGGACGTCGGAGAGCATCACGCTCTTGTAGACCAGCCGGTCGCGTGGATGCAGGTGCTCACCGTCGACCACGGTGTCGATGCCGCCGAGCGCGAGCAGCTGCAGGCCGGTGGCACTGACGACCACGTCGGCCTCGAGCTCGGCGCCCGACGCGAGCCGCAGCCCACGTTCGGTGAACGTGTCGACCGTATCGGTGACGACCTCCACGCCGTCGTCGCGGATCGCCCGGAAGAAGTCGCCGTCGGGGACGAAGCAGACGCGCTGGTCCCACGGGCCGTAGCGCGGCGTGAAGTGCGTCTCGACGTCGTAACCCTCGGGGAGTCGCTTGGCCGCGGTGTCGACCAACCAGCGTCGCATCATCTCGGGGCGCGACCGACACAGCCGGTAGAAGGTGTCGGCGGTGCGGCGGTTCTTGGCGCGCGTCCATGCGTACGCCCGCTCCGTGGGCAGCACCCGGCACGCGAGCTTCGCGAGCGGGTCCTGGCGCGGCAGGGGCATGTAGTAGGTGGGCGAGCGCTGCAGCATGGTCACCCGCGCGCCGAGGTCGGCGAGCGCGGGCACCAGCGTGACCGCGGTGGCGCCGCTGCCGATCACCACGACGCGCTTCCCCGCGACGTCGAGGTCCTCGGGCCAGTGCTGCGGGTGCACCAGCTCGCCGCGGTACTGCTCGACACCGGGGAAGTCGGGTTCGTGCCCGTGGTCGTAGCGGAAGTACCCGGTGGTCGCGAGCACCCACGAGCACGAGTACGTGACCGGATCCTCGGTGCGGAGATCGCACGCGTGCACCGTCCAGCGCTGCTCCACACTCGACCACTCGATCCCATCGACGCTCACGCCGAACCGGATGTCCCGAGCGAGGTCGTGCTCGTCGACGGTGCGGTGCAGGTACTGCATGATCTTGTCGCCCGACGCGATGGAGTCGTCGTCGGTCCACGGCTCGAAGCCGAACCCGTACGTGTGCAGGTCGGAGTCGGAGCGGATGCCGGGATAGCGGAACAGGTCCCAGGTGCCGCCGAGCCCCTCGCGCGCCTCGAGCACGGCGAACGACTTCTGCGGCAGCGACTGTCGGAGGTGCCAGGCCATCCCGATCCCCGAGATGCCCGCGCCCACGATGATCACGTCGTGGTGTTCCACGGCTTCCGTCCTGCCCGAGTCACTCACGCCCGCGAGGCTACGAGGATCCGAGCCGCCCGCCCACGTCGCGAGGTCATGTTGCGAGGGTCATGGGGTCGAGGCGTCGTCGGGCGCGTTCCTCTCGGGTGACGGGTCGCAGGGTGAGGCCGTCGGGCGTGTTGGGGTTGCCGTCGAGGACGTAGTCGCCGTGGGGGACCAACAACCCGTGGTGATACGCGCACACCGACGCCAGGTTCGACGTGTCGTCGGTGCCACCCCACGAGCAGGGGTGCAGGTGGTGCACCTGGAGTCTGAGCCGCCGGTTGCAACCCGGCCATCGACATCGCCCATCTCGACGTACCACGGCTCGTCGGCGTTTCTGGGACACGAACGTGCGGGCCCGGTCCTCGGCAATCGTGTCGCCGTCGTCGTCGACGCCTCGGTGGTGCACCCTCGCGTCGGCGCGTGCGGCTTCCACCCACTCGTCGGACAACGGCACCCCACACAACGTCGCGTCACCGTCGAGGGAGATGTAGACGTGCACATCCACCCGCGCGCCGACGGTTGCTTCGCTCGCCTGGTGCTCCGCGTCCGCTTCCAGGTGACACAGCCCGATCAGCACGTCGGCCTGGCGGCGATCCAGCGGCTCCCACGCCTCACCCGTCGCGGGGCGCATCCGATCGGTGACCAGATCGAAGAACCGCTCGACGATCGCGCCGCCGTGCTCCAACGGCAACTCGAACCGGCCACACAGGAAGCCGTCGTCGTCACGCCACTTCCGCAACGACCGACGGTTCCGGCGCCGCACCGAATCCTCCCGAGCTGCCCGTCGCCGGTCGCGCGCCATCCTCTGCAAATCGGACGGCGACGCCGTCTTCGCCCGCTCGGTGATCTCCTCGTCGGAGTCCTCATCCGCGAGATCCGCCGCCGGTTCCAACTGCTCGTCACTCAACTCGCCGTTCATCGCCGCCTTGCCGAGGTTCGGCAACCGCTCCAACTTCTTCGCCGTCTCCCGCTTGCGCTGCGACTGCGCCTCGGTCTCACCGTCACGCGCGGCCTGGTCCTTCGCCAACGCGTCACGCTCGTCGAGCACCCGCGTCAACGCCAACTCCCGCGTCCGCAACTTCCGCCGTTCCACGATCACCCGCTCGCGCTCCGCGCGGAGGCGATCAGTGTCCCAACACCTCAGATCGAACAGCAGATCGTTGAACGTGCTCACGAACCCATCCAAACCGAGGGGTATGACACTTATCGCCCCAACCGGACGATCACTCCGAGAAATCCTCGGGATCGCACTCAGCGAGGGAAGAAGACCGCGATCAGGACGACGACGAGAACGAGACCTCCAAGCGTCAGCAGGAAGGTCCGCAGGCTCCCGCGTGGAGGTCCGGGTGGTGGCACTCCGTGATCGGTGCCCGCCGACCAGAAGCTGAACGGTGACCCCAACTCCGACTCCATTCCCTCGAAGGCCTGCCACCGAGAGAGCATGTTGCACTACTGCCGGTTCCGACCGGCACGACTGTCACATGCGCCCTCGAAGAAGGGCTTCCGCGGAACGGCATCACCGGACACCCCCCAGGGTGACTTCACTCGAGCGAGAGGGCGGCGACACCGCGCGTGGCTACTGCGGGATGAGGGGGAAGTCGTTCCCGGTCAGCCAGTGGCGGCCGACCTCCTTCACCGGCGCCCAGCGGTCGGTGAGGTCCTGCGCGGTCTTGCCGTCGCCGAGCTGACCGAGGTCGGTGGGCGTGGGGCCGATCTTCTCCGACAGCGGGCGCAGCGCGTCCATGTCGAAGCCGAACGCCTCGCCCGCGCTGAGCCCCAGCATGACGCGCGTCTCGTCGATCGGGATGTCGAAGAACGTGCTCTGCAGCGCGGCGAAGGTGTTGGGCCACGTGCCCTCGGGGTGCGGGAAGTCGGTGCCCCAGAGCATGTTGGGGATGCCGATCTCGTAACGCTGGCCCAGCTCGCGCCGCTTCACGTTGGCGAGGCCGGTGAACACGTTGCGGTCGATGTACTCGCTCGGGAGCATGTCGACCTTGCCCTCGAACGCGCTCGCACCGAGCTTCGCCGAGCTGTTGTTGTTGCCGATCCAGAGCCGGTCCCAGAACCACAGCAGCTGCGGCAGCCACCAGCACCCACCCTCGGTCGCGCAGAACTTCAGCCCGGGGTAGCGCTCGAACACGCCCGACCAGAGCATGAACCACATCGGCCTCGCCGGCCACCACGTGACCTCGGTGACGTAGATGCCGAGCAGGTCGCCGTACTCCTCACGCGGCGCGGAGCCCGAGTGGGTGACGATCGGCATCTCGTATTCCTCGCACATGGCCCAGACCGGGTCGTAGCGAGCGTCGTGGTACGGCGTCTGGTTGCACCAGCGCGCGGGGATCATCACCGCGCCGAGCCCGTGCTCCTTCGCCCACGTGATCTCCGCGAGCGTGTCGTCGATCGGCCCCGTGATCGGCACCAGGGCGGCGCCGACACGACGTTCCGGGCTGACCGAGCACAGGTCGGCGAGCCAGCGGTTGTGCGCCTTCGCGCCGGCGAGACCCAGTTCCGGATCGAGGTCACCCGACAGGCCGAGACCCGCGCCGAACGGCACCGCGGTGCGGCTCTCCACCGCGTCGGCGTCGGGGTACACGACCTCGCCGGCCACGCCGTCGGCGTCGAGCGCCTGGTCGCGCTTCACCGCGTCCCAGCCACCGGCCAGTTCCTCGTCGTGCTCCTCGAACCACTTCTGCGCGTACTTGTCGTCGCGCACGCCGAGCTTGGTGGCCGCTTCGACCATCGCGTTGTGCTCGGCGAGGAAGTCGTCGAACTTTGCGTGGTACTTCTGCTCGAGGTACGGCCGGTACTGCTCGGTGGGCAGGCCCGCGTGGCTGTCGGCGGCGATGATGAGGTACGGGTCGTTGTCGGCGAAGTCTTCCGGCTGCATGTGATCCCCCGTTGTGGTGTGGTTCAGCTCGCGGCGAACTCGTAGCCGACGAACGCCGGGCACTTGTTGGCCTCGATGGGCACGGCGCCGGGCGGCAGGCCGGCGAAGACGTCGTCGACGCGCGGACCGATGCGATCCGCGATCGGCTGCAGGAAGTCGAGGTCGAAGCCGTAGAGCTTCGCCGCGTTGCCGGACAGCATCTGCGCGGTCTCCTCGCGCGGCACGCCCGCGAACGACAGCGCGATCGCCTCACGCGAGAACGGCGAGCTCGCCTCCTTGTGCGGGTAGTCGCTCCCCCACATGATGCGGTCGACGCCGACGGTGTATCGGGTGGCCAGCTCGGCGGGGCGGATGAAGCTCGCGCCGACGTGGCACTGGCGCGCCCAGTACTCGCTCGGTTGCAGCGAGAGCTTCGCCATCACCTCGGCGCCCCACACCGCCTCCTGCGAACGCGTGCCGTCGTTCCCGCGCATGCGGTCGAAGAAGTAGTCGAGGCGCAGCAGCTCATCGGGCACCCACGCGGTGCCCTGCTCGGTGAACACGAGCTGCATCTCGGGATGACGTTCGAGCGCGCCGCCGAGGATGAGTTGGTAGAACGCGCGGTGCGCGTACCACGACACCTCGAGGAGGAAGGTGATCGTGTCCTCGGGATCGGGGCCCATCGGCGGCGCGGCGGAGCCGGTGTGGTGGTTCACCGGCATCTGCAGCTCCTCGCAGACCTGCCAGATCGGCTCGTACGAGGAGTGGTGCAACTGCTGCAGTCCCGAGCCGGGGGGCGTGCCCGGCAGGAGGATGCCGCCGGAGAGGCCGTGCTCCCTCGCCCAGCGGATCTCGGCGACGGTGCCCTCGACGTCGTGCAGGTTGATCTGCGCGACCCCGGCGCGCCGGCCCGGGTAGTCGGCGCAGAAGTCGACGAGCCAGCGGTTGTGCGCGCGCAGGCCCGCCCAGCGGCGCTCGGCATCGGTCGCGGTGAGCGCGGGCGGCTGCGCGGTGAGCGACGTCTTCGGGTAGAAGGGCGGGACGGTGTTCGGGTAGATGATCTCGGCAGCCTGGCCGTCGGCCTCGAGGTCGGCCATGCGCCGCGCCGAGTCCCAGTTGCGCTTCCCGAGGTCGCCCTCGAGGTCCTCGAAGTTGTTCTCCCACGCCGCGGCCCAGGCGTCGAAGTCGTCGAGCCACTTCGCCTCGAGGTACGGGCGGTAGTCGAGGATGTCGCCGCCGGCGTGACCGTCGGCGCTGATCACGACGTGGCGACCTGATGGCTCGACCGACGAAGGTTGCGCGCTCATTCGGGAGGGACTCCTCGCGGACGGATCGGAGTAACCGGTTCCGCGAATGTATCCCCGGAGTCGCGTCGCCGAAAGCCAGCGCTGATCGAGGGGGCTGATCAGGGGCGGATCAGGGCGCGGTCAGGCGGGTGGCGAGGAGCTCTCGGACTCCTTGAGGCCCTGCTCGAATTCTCGCTTCGCGGAGCCCAACGAC
>Ga0075017_100002724_pt1 | contig 11094 bp, 13 predicted proteins | sample AleBraG_ABR_2012_FD_71475 | JGI IMG/M metagenome (GOLD analysis project Ga0075017, IMG submission 71475) | Freshwater sediment microbial communities in response to fracking from Pennsylvania, USA - Alex Branch Run_MetaG_ABR_2012 | ecosystem: Environmental > Aquatic > Freshwater > Creek >...
TCGTGACCCGCTCGGGATGCACCAGGCCGGTAACCGCGTAACCAAATTTGATCTCGCTGTCGTTCACGCTGTGCCCGCCCAGAATGGAGCAGCCAGCCTCGCGCATTTTCTCAGCGCCGCCCTGGAGAATCCGCGCCAGGTCGTCGAGATCGCCCTTGCCCGGATAAGCCAGAATCGAGAGCGAAGAGATCGGCTTGCCGCCCATGGCGTAGACATCACTAAGCGAGTTGGCGGCGGCGATGGCGCCAAACGTGAACGGATCGTCCACAATCGGCGTAAAAAAATCCACGGTCTGGACGAGGGCACACTCCGGCGTCAGCTTGTACACGCCGGCATCGTCGGCGGTGTCAAACCCAACCAGCACGTTTTCGTTCGCCCAGCGCGGGATCCGGGCGAGCACCTGGTCCAAAACCTTTGGACTAAGTTTGGAAGCTCAACCCGCAGCCGACGTTTGCGCCGTCAGCTTCGCCTTAGTAGGGATCACGCTTTCAGCATACCCGCTCGGCTGTGCTGCGCGGGCGGCAGCCGGCGCAGCGTCAGCCCGGCCATCGGAACCATGACGAGCGTCGCCGCGATCTGATGTCGCTCGGCCCAGCGCCCCTCGACAGATAGCGAGCAAGCATATTCAGGTTGTCAAGGCACATCTTTGTGACGGCGCCCTGATCGATTCGGCCGCACAGCGCCTTATCCTGCTGGAACTGCTCAACCGTGTCGGTGTGGCGAAAAGCTGCCCAATACACATTAACTGTCGGCATTGCTCGCCGATTGCGCGATCCGTGATCCGGTCGCAGCCGGCAGGGCTGTCGAACACAGGGATGTGGGAGATGTGCACGTCCCGGGTCCGCTGCGAGTAGAGCCGGTTCGCGGGGATGGTCGGCCACGCCCGGGCGCTGCGTTTGCGCCCCAACGACTGGCGCGAGCCAGAGGACGCAGAGCGTGTGGTGCGCCCCGATCAAACCCGAGCAGCATTACTTTTTCGGAGCGTAGGGTCCAACCTCGGGCTTGCCTTGCGTGTCTTTCAGGGGGCCGAGTTCCGCGGCAACGCCGCGGGCAATGGCAGCCGTCTCACTGGCATTCTGGAAGCAAGTGAAATCCGGCCGGTCGCGCCAGGCGAACGGACCGCACAACCGTTTGCCCGCACCCAGCGCCGCGTCGTGCACAATGTTGATGAGCCGCTCGTAATCGGGTGTGCCTTGCTTGTAGCCCGAGAAATTACCCAGATCTCCGCTGGCCGCGAAGATCGCCGCCACGCCTGAAATCGCGGCGATTTCGCGTGCCGCCACGGCGCCGTCGAGCGTCTCGATCATCTCGATCAGCACGACGTTGTCGTTGATCGTGTTGCGATACCCGCCCGGAACTCCGCCCCACATATCGGGATCGAACGCCTGGCCGCCGCCCAGGCTGCGTTTGCCGAGCGGTGGGAACATGGTCCAGTCTCTTGCCGCTTTCCCCTCCTCCACTGAGCGCACCGTGGGAACCACGATCACCAGCGCGCCCAGATCCATGGCATGCTGGATCTCTCGTTCATCGGTGTAGGCCACACGCACGCCTGGGACCGCTTTGGCGTGCGGACAGGCCTTCCACATGCGGCCGACTGCTTCCCAGTCCCGCGAGTCGTGCTGCATCTCGGTCCAAATGAAGTCATAGCCGGCATTGGCCATGGCGCAATACGTTTCCGGACTGTCGGAACTAAACACCGTGCCGCCGGTCACTTTCTCCCCGTTCCTCATCTTGATCATGACCGGATTCCAGATCTTGGAATTCGGCGGCGGGTCGAATGCGGGCCCGAATTTCCATTTGGCCGGATCGAGCATTCCCTGATTGACCGCGCCGGGAGGCGCTTTCGTGATTGCGCCGGAGTCTTGGCCGACGCCCGCTGCCAGCGGGAACCGCGTCTTTCCCGCATCGGGGTTATTCGCATAGGGATCGGAACTGGGTGCGGGAGTTTGTCCCTGTGTCACGAACATCACTGATGCCAGCGCTGCCGTAAGCGCTACTCGTGGAAATCGACGTTTCATCACCAATCCCCTTTCGTGTTTCCGGGACCGCACCGGTCGCAACCGGCAGTAAACGAACTACAACATTTGGGCGAAATCGCCGCACGTCCGGGCTCACGCCGGCGGGTAGTCCGTTCTCGCGCACGGTATCGGAGGCGATCACGGTCGTTCGCGTCGCGTCATCAATGTTTGAGAGTATCATCTGGCGACGCTATTGAATTGAACCAATCCGATAGGCCGTCACCGCTTCCGCCGTCGTCCGTCCGGCAGCCGTCCGCACTTCCAGACGGGAAGCCCCAGCGCCCGCCCGCCGTGACAACGGTCGCTCGTAGGTTCGAATCCCACTTGGGGAGCCCTTTCGAACGTCTCGGCTTGCGCTCCTACTCGGCCGACGCATCAAGCTCGTCGCCAGTGCGCGGCGGTTCACCGCCCGAACGCGACAGGAAGGCCTTCGCCTCATTCAAATTGCCTCGCCCACGAAGCGCGCTAAAATAGGACTCCGCAGTCTGGATGGCCGTAAGCTTTTCGGCCGCGGCCATGACCAGAAACTGATTCAGACTGGTTCCATCGGCCTCCGCCATGCGCTCGGCCGCAGCTTTGAGCGAGATCGGCAATCGCAACGAAAACGTCGATACTCTGGGTTTCATTTCCTTATCTCCCGCAATGCTTCCGCTGGTTTCCATAAAGCGATTCCGAATCGCCCGGGCGCCTCTTTGAAGTCCGCGCGGTTAAACGTAACGATTGCATCGGCCCCGCCATTCACCGCTGTTTCCAAAACCATTTCGTCAGCCGCATCCGTCAACTGCGGTCGCCATTGGTAATGAACCTCGACCGGCACGATCACATCAAAAATGGTATCGAGCAGGTTTCGTACATCCCTTTCACTTGCGTTCGCTGAAAGCCGGTGCTCCGCCAACATGCAGATTGCCTCATACTCTAGCGCCATAGCCACACTCAGAAGCCAGGACGCCTTTCTTTCGAGTAAGAGTATCAATAGTGCCGCTGAGGCTCCGGTAGGGCTCCGCATAGCTGCGACAACCACATCGGTGTCGACGGTCAACTTCACTCACCCATAGTATCACATCGCCCACGATGTTATAAATTGAAGCCGACCGGCCCACTCGCTGCGGTGGCTATCGACGGGCAGACAGCAAAGTAAAGTTCAGTTCGAAACGCCTCCCTCGTGGGGAGCCAAGATGGAATCTTCGTTTCAAACTGGCCGTGCGAAATGTTTCCGGTGATTTCGCTTCTTCGTTTGCCCAACAGGAGATCTTCCCAACGCTCGGCAACCGCGGCCAAGTTTTCCCCCAAGATGGGCATCTCTTCGCCATCCGGCGTGCGAACATGCGTAGGAAGGTCTCCCGGAGCACCGTCTTCAGGCCGCTGCGGAGTAAACAGGAGGAGGTCCGGAAGCTGGCTTGCCGATAGCCACGGGAACCCGCCCCGGTAATCTATCCGCCGGAATGCCAGGCGCCTGTCACCATCGAGGCCGTGCCAGCCCAGATTGGCGGCGTCGAGTTGTTCGCCGCCCATGGACTTCACGGGATAGCGGAAGATCGCCTCCACTTGTCCGATTTCTATAGGCATGCTCGATCCGAGTCCGCCCAAGCAGGCTGTCTGAAGCTGACACCCATCGTTCCGAGGAGCATCGGCATTAGCTGCAGTCGTCGCACAGTTTCTACTTTCCTATCCTTTCCGCGCTTGCGCCGATCTCAAGTGAGAATCCCGCCGGGTTCCGGCAGAGAGCGGCACACGAGTGAACCAACTCAGCTTACTCGATCAGGAACCCCAAGTCCTGGTGTGCGGCGCATCCGGAAGTTATTCAAGGGATCCGCCCCGCGGTGCGAGCCAGCGGTCCGGATCTGAGACTGAGCCGGCGTTTTGCCGGCGGAAAACACAACGTCGGCCCCCCTAACCGTCTTTCCAGAACAGCTCCGCATCGGAGCGCCGGACGTAGTTGGCGTCGATGGCCTCAGGGTTTTCTCCCTCGCATCCGGCGGCGATTTTTCCGATGGCGCCGGCGAGTTCGCGCGGTGCGATGGTGCAGGGCCGGCCGCCCGTCAGCACCGGATCCATTGCGACAAATTCGACAGACTCAGAAGGCAGCATGGCGAGGAACCGGCCCAGGGTAGTGACCACCTCAGGCGCGGTCAGTTGAAGACTGGCATCGTACACCGCGGCGTACACTTCTCCGCGCCGCGCTTCCACCAAAACGGCACGCAGCGCACCGCTACCGTAGCTTGCCATCGCCTGAAGCACGGACACCGCCACCACTTTCTTGCCGGTTGCGAACGCCAGACCCTTGGCCAGCGTCAGACCCACTCGGACTCCAGTAAACGAACCGGGTCCCGAGGCCGAAGCATAGCGGTCGATGTCCGCGATCTCCAAACCATTCCGCTGCAGCAGAGCTTGCAATTCACCAAAAATCACATGCGCAAAGCCGTCGGGCGAATGGATGGCCACTTCTTCGATCACTCGATGCTGCTCGCACAAGGCCAGGCTGCCGTATTCGGCGGTGGTGTCGATGGCGAGGATCACTGGGTGAGTTCGTACACCTTGTCGACCGAGTAAACTTTTCCGTTGGCGTTGATCGCGCTCACGCGCAGACTGAAAACTGCCGGGTATTTTTCGGCCAGGGCCGCAGGAACGGTGAAAGTACCTTGCGCACCGGTACCCAAAACACGGAACCCTCGACCGTCGGCGGGAACTTCGCCGGTCCAGAGAAACATCATGGAGCGTGTGGCGCGCGTCTCCTTACGAATCTTGATTGAGTACGCGGTGGATTTGCTGGTGAGGGAATCGCCCGCCGGCTGGGAGATTTCATAAGGAACTTTCGCCGTATTGGCTTCCACTTCCTGCACCGGCACCATGCGCGACTCAAACTTGTAAGACTTCAGCATCGATTCTTTCCGGCCTTCGCGCGCAACGAGCAACACCCAGGGATGCGACCGGTCCGGCGCTTCTCCGGTGAAGTGCTCACCCTTATATTTCTTGGCGGGAAGCATCTCGCCGCTCAATGGATTGAACCACAGGATGTCGTAGCCGTGCTTTTCCACCGAGACCTCAACCGGTCCGGTGGGCTTTTCGATGTACACCAGGTATTCGATCTCTTCCAAGGCGACGGCGCGGCCGCCGTCCAGATCGAAATACGGCTCCAGTTCCCAGTGACGTGTATCCTCGATCAAGCCGAACCACGCTTTGGCGGCCTCTTCACCGCCCGGGCGAAGTTGTGGATACGAGCCCTCCATGGTGGTGCTCCAAAGGTGTGCGGCGTCGGTGGTGCCGACAAACGGGACCTGGTACAACTGGTGTTCAATCGAGCCAATCTGCGGATCGGTGGAGCCCTCTACCACGTAGGTCATCCAGCCATCAGCCAGCAGCGGCGAGGACGTAAATTTAGCTCCGGAGGACCGTGGATGCTGATAAGGATCCAGCTTCTTCAGCGACAAGCCCAGTTCCTTGAGCAGGGCGCGTCCATCGGCGAAGTTCTCCCATTCCGCAAAACCTTGCCAGGTGATGTTGAACGCTGCGTAGCGCGCCACTACATAGCGAACGAATCGCTCACGCGTCTGCCAATCCGGAAACAATCGATGCAAGTATTCGGGATCCGGGGCCAGCAGCAGGTCGGCGGTCAACCCTTTGTCGTGAATCTGGCGCAAGCGGCGATCCAGCTTCTCGAAGTACTCGAGATTGGGTTGATCGGGCGCGCGAAACTCTCCGGTTCCGCCCAAAAGCAAGCAGCGCAGGTGCGTGAACTTGTGAGAGACCGCGGCGTCCAATCCTGAAGTAAACTCGGCATCGGAAGCAAAGACCAACTGATCGGCGATCCAACCCATCCACAGATGCGGCTGTTTGTTTTCCGTGGCCCAATGGTGCACATTGGCGGCGACCACAAAGCCGGGCGCGCCGGAAGCGCCGGCGTTGAAGGAGCCTGTTTTCCCCGAGAACGCAGCTACGCTGCTGGTGAGCCGGTAGTCCCACTGGCCAGCCTCGGTCGGAGTAAAGCGGACGACCATGCGGTTCCCGCTCGCCCAAAAGGCCGGCATCAAAAACGTCTTGAACTTGGGCGATTTGAATTCCGCTTCCAGTTGAACCGATGTGTACGGGTTCGTGCCCGCCGGTACTTCAAAGGAAAGCTCACAGGGTTGATACGCCGACGTTCCGTCGCACGTCGTTTGCGCGGAACCAAAGGCCGCCGGAACCAGAAGAAGGACGCAGAATCGATCCAAAGCTACTTCAGGCTGAACAAGAGATAGGTCAGTAAACCCATGGTTGCGGGAACGACGAACTCAACGCTGCTTCGCAACAGACGGAGCGCGCGTTGCCCCGGCGCAATGGCTACCTTCTCGCTGCCAAAAGAGGAAGTCAAACGCGTTTTCAGGTTCGACCCGCCACGGATGGCGCGCAGAATCTCCTCGCGGCCGCGCCGGTCCGCAATCAGGATGGTCGCCGAATGAATCCCGTTGGTGGATTGTTCCAGCTTTTTTCGCAACGGCGGCGGAACATCCTCCACCGAACGGTAAACCCGGGTCTTGTCGCCCACCGAAATAAAGATGGTCGAACTTTTCAACGTGACGCGTGACATACGTGGGCTCTCATCACTTACGGCTACGGGCAACTACTGATTGCTGGCCATTGGCTTGGGAACTGCTCGAGCCATGCCGGCCCCAGGCGCTTCGTCCCCCGCATGTTCTAATATAACCTGAATGAAGCCCAGCGCGGCCTTGGATAGCGCTTTATCTTTACGGTGAATCAGGCCCAACCTCCGAATCAGAGGTTCTGGTCCTAAGGACACCGCCGCCAGCTTGCGAGCTTCCACTTCTTCCCGGCACGTGCTGGAAGAGATAAACGACAGTCCTAACCCGGCCATTACAAACCGCTTGATCATTTCCGTCGAATCCAGTTCCATCGAGATCTGCAGCCGGTCTTCCACTGGCTCCAACCATTCATCCAGCCTTGCTCTGGTTACGCCGGTCTTCGGCAACAACATCTGCTGCCCAACTAAATCTTCCGGAAAGACGCTGGCTCGCGTGGACAGGGGATGCCTGGCTGGCATCAGCAGTTTGATCTCATCGGAGTGAATGCGGGCTACTTGAAGCTTTCGCTCCTGAACCGGCAGTTGCGTGATCCCGAAATCGGCCAGATTGTCCATCACCGCTTCCACCACCCGGGCGCCGTAAGATCGGTCCACGGAAAGTTGGACGTTCGGGAACTGTTTCTTGTATTCGGAAAAAACCCGCGGCAGCACGTAGATGCAAGTCGCCTCATTGGCGGCAATCACCAGTTCCCCGCGTGGTAGGCGCTCCAGTTCGTTGATGGAGTCTTGCGCTTGGCGGCGCAGATCCAAGATCTGCTCGGCGTAGGCGCCGAAGATTCTCCCCGCTTGGGTCAGAGCAATCCGAGTGCCCAAACGCTCAAAAAGCGTGGCATTCAATTCGTGCTCCAACTGGCGGACTTGTGCGCTAATTGCCGGCTGAGTCCGGTAACAGGTTAGAGCCGCTTTGGAAAAGCTCTTCAGGCGGACGATTTCCAGGAAGGTATGGAGCTGATCGAGGTCCACGGAACTTTCATTGTACGCCAACTGCAATTTTTGGTTGACAAAATACTCGGAGTCCGATATAACGGAATCCGAGTATGATAGCCGATCCAGCCCTCTTCTTGCCGCTCTCCCCCGCTATCCAACACATTCTACTAGCCCTAGCCGCCGAAGACCGGCACGGTTATGGCATCATGCAGGAAGTCTCAAGGCAGAGCGAAGGCAAGTACAAGCTGGGCCCCGGGACTCTCTATGACAACCTGGAGAAGTTGATGGGAATGAGGATTGTAGAGGAGTTGACGTCCCGGCCGGCGGGTCAGGATCCCAGACGCAAATATTACCGCCTCAGCGGGCTAGGGCGGCAGGTGCTCTCCGCCGAGATCGCCCGCTTGGAGGGGTTGATTCGGCAGGCTAGGCCCCATTTGCGTTCTTGGAGAACGGAGTCCTAGATCCATGCTGAGATGGCTCTACAGTGTTCTGCTCCTAATTCACCCGCCGCGGTTCCGGCGGCGGTTCAGCAAGGATATGCTCATGATTTTCGACGAATCCCCCAAAAAAGCTGCGCTGTTCGCGGACGGAGCGGCATCAGTAACGCGCCAGTGGTTGCTGCGCTCCGGACTATGGAAATGGGCGCTAGCGGGGATCGGCGGACCGCTCACACTGCTGCCCGGACTTGCATTGATACCCAAGCCTTCGGGCTCACTGGACGCCGTTCGGCTAGACACACCTGTAGGTTTCGTCATGGTGATTGCGCTGGCCTCGGTTTTCGCGGTGTCGCTCACGCTGATTCTCGCCGTAACCTGGTTCCGGTTTGCCGGGCGGCGCCGTGCTTGAAGTTCGCCGCCTGACCAAGCACTACCGGGGAATTCCCGCCGTCTCGGACGTCAGCTTTCAGGTCCGGCGCGGCGAAATTCTGGGTTATGTCGGACCCAATGGCTCCGGCAAGAGCACCACGGTCAAGATGCTCACCGGCCTGTTGGAGCCGACGTCCGGCGAGATTCTGCTCGATGGGCAAAACGTCGGCGACGATTTGTGCGCCTTCAAACGGCGTCTCGGCTATATTCCGGAGGAACCACACCTCTACACACACGACTCGAATATCTCACTCTGGTGGGACGTCTGCGTGGCATGGAGGCGCGTGCCCTGGCGCGGAAGGCGGAGGAACTGCTCGCAATGTTCGATCTGGCCGACAGCCGTTTCAGTCTGCTCACTGCCTATTCCAAGGGAATGCGCCAGAGAGTGTTGATTGCCGCCGCGCTGCTGGCCGACCCGGAGCTGATCATTCTCGACGAGCCGTTTTCGGGCCTGGATATTAGCGCCGGACTGCTGTTCCGGGAACTACTGCGGGAACTCGCCCGGCAGGGCCGCATGATCCTGTTCAGCTCGCATGTGCTGGAAGTCGTGGAAAAACTCTGCTCCCAAGTCGTGATTCTCTACCGCGGCCAGGTGGTGGCGCAGGATTCCATTAGCAATCTTCGCCGGCTACTGGAGCTGCCTTCGCTGGTGGAAGTCTTTTCGCAGCTCACGCGCCAGGACGACTACGAAGCGCGCGCCCGCGACATTGTGCAGTTAGTCTCGGATCGCAAATGAGGCTCATCGATCGATACTTTGAGCGGACGCGGACGCCCGCTGCCGAACTCACCCGGTTCTTCTTTGCGGGCCTGTTTCGCCCCGAGTCCGTGGCGGGAGAAGACACCTTCGCAGCCTGGCTGATTCAGGTGCTGGCGGTTTTGATCGCCGCCAGTTGGTTCTTTCCGGTGCAGTTGTTTCGGCGCTATTTGTTTCTTCATGAGATGGAATCGCCCGAGCCTTATCGCGCGGCCTACTCGTCCGATTGCTTATTCACGCTGGTCCTCATGATGCTTTTGGTGAGTGCCGTGACGGTGATTGAATGGCCGGCTCTGTTTCCTGGCCGGCGCGATCACCTGATACTCACGCCTCTGCCGATAACGCGCTGGCAATTGTTTGGCGCCAAACTGGCCGCGCTGCTGCTGTTCATCGCTCTTTTCGTCGCCGCCGTCACTTTGCTCTCCAGCATCGCCATTCCTTCCATCGCTTCCGGCCGCTGGGAACCCCGGCCTCTGGCGCTGCGCATGGGCGCTCTGCTGGCGGCCGCCATCGGAGGCTGCGCCTTCGCTTTTTTCTCTTTGTTGGCTACCCAAGGACTGCTGATGCTGTTGCTCCCTGTGCGTTGGTTTGAGGCCGCGTCGTTCGGCCTGCAGGTGGCGTTGCTGTTGGTGTTTCTTTGCGGATTTCCGCTGCTGCCGTATCTGCCGGCTCATTACCTCGCAACGCAGCAGCCGCCCTGGATCGTCTGGTTGCCCCCGTGCTGGTTTTGGGGCTTGGCCGAGTGGTTGGCGGGGGCGAAGGATCCTCGAATTGGCGTGCTGGCCTGGCGAGCGATAGCTGGCGGCTTGGTTGCTGTTGGACTCGCGGCAAGTGTCTACCTCGGCTCTTACCTGACCTACGGCCGATTGCTGCTCGAATCGGCGCGGCGTCCGCGAATTGTTTCCTTACCGGGCTTTGGTGGGCCGCAGTCAAGAGCTGTTTCAGAATTTGTTCTCCGGACTCTTCTGCGGGGCCGGCAACAAAAACTGATCTTTCTGCTCATCTTCGGCGCCGGCGTGGCGCTGGTGGTGGAAAGCTCCGTATATCTTTTTATGCATCGCCAGACCTTGCACGCATTCGGCAGGGAGATGCAAGAAACAGCGATCGGCCTTCCACTGACGTTGAGTTTCTTCGCCATGATCGGGCTCCGCCGTGTATTCCGCGTGCCCGCCGACCTGCCCGCCAACTGGATATTTCAACTCACGTCCGACCCGAAGACGAGAGTCCTGCAACTCAATGCAGTGTTCAACACGTTTGTCACGGTGGGCGCTCTGCCGATCCTGGTGGCTAGTGCCCCACTGGAGTTTTGGGTCTTGGGGCCGATGGCGTTCGTCGTGCTGCTCCTGCAGATCGTCCTCGCTCTCGCGCTGAGCGAGCACCTGTTGACCGGCTGGTGCGCCATCCCGTTCACTTTCGCGCAGAACCCCGCCCGCCGCCCATTCGTTCTGTCGGTGGTGATGCACTTGGGCGAACTAAGTCTCTACTCCGTGATTAGCGCGGCATGGATCCAAACCGGCCTGCACGATTTTACTTGGTTGGCGGAATTCAGTCTGATTCTGGTAGTAGCGTTCTTGTGGCTGCGCCGCCGGCGCTTGCGCGACTGGGCGGAATCGCCGATCGAATTCTCCGAAACCGGCGCCACGAGCGTCGAACCGCTCCGCCTTCTGGCCGGCTAACACCTGATTATCCCCGGTCACTATCAATTCGGTTGGAATTGCTCTAGCGGGACAGTGAGTACCGTCATTTACTTATGGCCTAGTAGGTATGCCTGACCCCGTCATGTATGTTAATTATCGATAAGAGTGATACCGCACAAGAAGAGTGTTGTACCTACCTGTGTGCCGGTTCAGCGTGAAATGGAGAGGGTGGGTTCCCCGTTAGTGAGTATTCCGCCCTGCGGGCGGGGATTTTCAAGGCATCCGGGTCTACCGATCCGATGCGTTTTGGGACGAG
>Ga0075017_100002725_pt1 | contig 11094 bp, 8 predicted proteins | sample AleBraG_ABR_2012_FD_71475 | JGI IMG/M metagenome (GOLD analysis project Ga0075017, IMG submission 71475) | Freshwater sediment microbial communities in response to fracking from Pennsylvania, USA - Alex Branch Run_MetaG_ABR_2012 | ecosystem: Environmental > Aquatic > Freshwater > Creek >...
GGATGGAGGTAGTACATCCAGGTGCCGTTCGCTCCGGGACCGTTACCCATGCGGAGTTCGGCGCCAAAGTTGCTTCTCAGAAAAACCCACTGGCCAAATGTGCGATGGTTGCGGACCAGCCACGGCGCGATGCAGGCAACAAAGACCGCCGAAGCCAGCACCACACCTGCTAACGAACGCTTGCCCACTTTGGCGCGCCGATACCAGGCCCACAATCCCGACGTCGGCAAAAACGACAGCAGTACCGGGCTGTTGAGAGCAGCGATTCCCCAAAACACGCCGAATTCGAACCAAGGCCTCAGACCATCGCGATCTTCCATACTCAGCGCAATCCAGAAAATGGCGGCGAGCAGCAGCGCGGAGAGGCTGGTCTCCCAAACCCAGCGTGTGCACCAGTACATCACATAGGGGAAGAGTGCCCACGTCCACGCGGTCCCGATAGCGACTCGCTCGCCGAAGCTTCGATTCGCGATCCGGAAAATGGGAATGCACGTAAGCGCCGAGAAGAAGCTGTTGATCGTGAGCAGAACGAACGACGAGGCGTGAGTATAGATTCCGAAGACCCTGAAGACGCCGGCGATCAAATAAGGATAAAGAGGAGGTTCCCAGGCTGTAGGTCCAGTGATGCCCTGAAAAGGATTCGCGAAGCCATGGCCGGAGGCGATCGATTCTCCGATACGCCCCATCTCCCAACCGAAACCGAAATTCTGGTCGCTGGTGCGGAATTTATAGGTGTGCAGAATGACGATCGCGAGCACACGGATAGCGAAGGCGATTGTGACCATCCAGAAGGGTGAAGTGCGAATGCGGGCCCAGGTGGAGAAAGAGGCAGAAGTGGCTGGCTGCGCGGCGGGAGGTGCAGGCGTCTCTTCTGTCATGAAAGGGCAAAACCCCGAGTCACCCGAACAGCTCATTTGTAGCTGATGTTCGCCCGAACAGCAACTCTTGCAAAGGTTCGCCGACAAGGATCGGGACAGAACAATCCCCAACGGTTCTCGTACTGCACGAAACCCGGCACGTCACTTTCGCGAGTTTAACTTCACAGCGCTCTACTTCTTCGGCGGGGCGACGGGGATCATGGCATGCTCATAGGGCGTGCCGGCCCACATCATATACGGCTTATTTGGATCGGGATCCTTCGCTTCCGTAAGGCCCAACATCTTGCTCGACGGACCAAAGATCATAATGTGAGGGCCGGTGACGATCCAATGATTGTCCGCAGTCTTGCCGGTAGCCATAGGGTCGGTGTTGCTGGCGCCTTCGTCTCCTGAGAGCATGTAGGAGATTCCCAACTTATCCGGCGGCGCGGCGTGTTTCATCATGGCGTTGAGGAATTCCATACTGTTGGCGTCGTTGCACATTTTATCGGTGCCCATCACGAGGCAGGTAAAGCCGTTGCTGCCGGCTCGGAGGGTCTTCGTGCTTCCGTCGTCATTGACCCGAATCACAGCCGCGCCTTTGGCAATGCCAGCGGGCGCAGCCGATGTGGCCGCGGTGATGTAGTCGGCATCGGACTGCGACCCCGGTGGAGTCTTGCTTGCGGCGAAAACGGCAAAGAGACACACGACAAGGGCGAGCATTAGCCTGCACGTGCGCATACGACCTCCTCGTTATTCGATTAGGTTTTTGGGGGCGTGTCCGAAACCAGCGATATTCTATATGGATAGGCACTGCCGTCAAGGGGCGATGTTTGGAAAGGAGGGATACTCCACGAAACGATCCATCCCTTTTCTCAAGAAAGTCCTGATGAATAGGAGGTTCGGGGCCTCACGACACTGTGGGCAGGTTCCAGTGCCGCCAGACGCTGACCATCCGCAGCAGAAAACAAACCACGCCTCCCAGGACTGCCGCAGCCGTCGGAGACAAACCCAGCCTTCTCCCGATCACCATCGCTGCAGAACCGGCAAGAGCTGCGGTGGCGTAGATATCGGTGCGCAGGATCATGGGAACGCGCGCCAGAAAAATATCGCGCACGGTGCCTCCGCCTACGCCTGTGATGGCGCCCATCAGAACCGAGATCAGAGGGTGCATCTCATATACGAACGCCTTCTCGGTGCCGGCGACGGCAAACAGCGACAATCCCGCAGCGTCGAGGACGATGATGACGTTCGACGGAATCTCCTGAAGATAGCGATGCAGAAAAAAGACGATGGCGGCGCCAGTGAAGGCGGTTGCAGCATATCGCCAGTCCCGCAGGGAACTCGGGGGGACAGCCCCAATCAGAAGATCGCGAAAGATGCCTCCGGCAAGCGCGGTCGAAAAGCCTAAGATCATCAGGCCGAGGAGATCAAGATGGCCGGCGAGCCCCGCCGAGGCGCCCTCGATCGCAAAGAGTAGGGTCCCCGCCAGGTCGACAGCGAACAGGAGCGTGGTGGAGTAGCGTTTGATGTGTGCGGGGAAGATCATGGGCCGAGGTGGAGCAGAGCCGATAGCTTAGCAGAGCTGGGATGAGAGTGGTGATTCGCGTCGTGTGCGCCGAGCGTGTTAGCGTTCGCGGTCACTCGGGAAGGGGAGAAACGGAACGGTTGCCACGGCAGACGCCCACTGGGATAGGTCAGCAAGGACTAGAATTGGAGATGGGTCAGGAGCCGCTATCATGCCAGAGCAAGAAACCGATTCGCGTGCACAGGCCAACTCTAAACAGCTTACCGACAACATTGCTACTGCTCATAGCCTGCTCCAAACTCTGCAGGCGAGGATCGGGGAGCACCCAGAACTCGGGGCGGCGATCACTAAACTGGAAATGGCTCTGAATACGCTAGCCGTGAAAACAGGTGGCATGCTTTAAGGTAACTATTCGGCTATCCATAGTTGACGCGCGGCCCGGTTGGGTATATCTGTAAGACGCGCCCATATGTTCCGACGTACACTGTTACTCCTTCTTACCCTCGCAGTCCCTGCCGTCATCACACGTGCCAAGACGGAAAGCTGGCTGGAAGTCCACACTCCTCATTTTCTCGTATTGACTAACTCCTCTGAAAAGCAGGGGCAACGCGTAGCCGATCAGTTTGAAAGGATGCGTGCGGTCTTCCACAAAGAGTTCCCCAGCGCCCGCGTCGATCCTGGTTCGCCCATCGTAGTCATCGCAGTAAAGGACAAGAAAGATTTTCAGACGCTTGAACCTGAAGCCTATCTGGCCAAGGGGCAACTGAATCTGGCGGGACTTTTCCTGCGCGTGCCGGACAAGAATTACGTTCTTCTGCGGCTTGACGTGGAGGGAGAGCATCCCTATGCCACGGTGTATCACGAATACACACACCTCCTGACGAGCCGCGCTGAGACATGGCTTCCTTTGTGGCTGAATGAAGGACTGGCGGAGTTCTATCAAAATACTGAAATCAAAGAAAAGGAAGTTACGCTGGGTGAGCCAAGCACGGAGAACCTGCTCCTGCTGCGCCAAAACCGGTTGCTGCCGCTGGCGACGCTGTTTGCTGTCGACCACAACTCGCCTTACTACCATGAGGAGCACAAAGGGTCGATCTTCTACGCTGAATCCTGGGCCCTTACGCACTATTTGAAAATTACGGACCGGCAGCAGAATACCCAGCGCCTGACCGACTATGTGAGGCTGGTGAGCAATAAGGTGGATCCGGTTACGGCCGCAACCCGCGCTTTCGGAGACTTGAAAGTATTGGAAAAGAGTCTGGAAAAATATGTTTCGCAAGCGGCTTTCTATGGATTCAAGATGCCAGGGACTACCGATGTGGACGACTCAGCTTTTAAGTCTGAAACGGTAACTCTTGCCCAGGCAGATGCGGTCCGTGCAGATTTTCTGGCGTATAACCAGCGTGTAAAGGACTCTCGTGCCTTGCTCGATCGCGTGCTGCATGACGAACCCAACAATGTGAACGCACACGAGACCATGGGCTTCCTGGCATTCCGTGAGGGCAAACTGGACGAAGCCGAGAAATGGTACGGAGAGGCGGTTAAACTCGATTCGCAAAGCTACCGGGCACACTATTACTTTGCAACGATTGCCATGCAAGCCGGGCCGTCGACGGATCGGGCGACGCAGATCGAGGCCAGCTTGCGAGCCGCCATGAAACTGAATCCGGAGTTTGCGCCTGCCTTTGATCGGCTCGCAGTCTTCCTGGGAATGCAAAATAAGAATCTGGATGAGGCGCACCTGGCGAGCCTCATGGCAGTTCAACTGGATCCGAGCGACGTGAATTTTAGGATCAACGCGGCGAATATCCTCGTGCGCATGGAGCGCATGAAAGATGCGATTGTGGTGCTGCAGAACGCCATGAAGATAGCCAGCGATCCGGCACAGACGGCCACGATTCAGAGCCAGGTGGAGTCACTCGAGCAGTACCAGGCAAGTCGGGAACAGGCACAGCAGCAGTTTCAAATGCTGAGCCAGCAGAGCGAGACCGAGGACAAGTCAGCCGCGCAAGGCCAGACGACGCAGACGGCAACCGACGCGGGCGACCATCCCAACCTTGAGCGTCGGGGCCCGAGGCGCACAATAAAGGGTACCTTGAGAAACGTTCAGTGCTCGTCGGTTTCAACCATGACCTTGAAGGTGGAGGGTGCGGCATCGCCGGTCGATCTAAGCAGCAGAAACTACTATAAGGTTCGATACTCAGCTCTGAATTTCACGCCCAGCAGCGACCTCAACCCGTGCAAAGACCTCGAAGGAATGAAGGCGAAGGTGGAGTATTACGAAGGAGCGAATGGTTTGGCGGAAGGCCAGATCGTATCGATTGAATTGTCCAAGTAAGGATGAAAACCGGCCACTGGTGTGATCAAGTCGGCCCGCGAGCGGCGTCACACAACTCACTCGCTCGCGGACCGAAAGACGAAAGTACAGACTATTTGAACGTCGCGTTGGTGCGAGCCAGTTCGTCACGGTGAGCTGAAAAATCCACCATAGAACCAAACGCCGGGCCGCCGAGAGGGTTCGCCTTCATGGTGTCCCGGACCGCTGCGTCCACCTTGTCCAGGCCCTCTGCGCTCGACGCGATGTACACGATCAAGAACATACCGGGCGCTTCGGTGTGTACCGCTTCGGTATCGATTTCGTACTCGTGAATCGCGCCGTCGGCGAGTTGCTTCTCCAGCAGTGGCACGAACAGATTCTTGCTGAGGGTTGCCAGAGCATCATCCGGAGCATCAGGTTTCAGTCTGTAAACCCCCACGTGGGTGTACGCATCCTTCCACGATCCTGAATGCCAGTTGTAATAGCGGCTGACCAGAATTTCGTCCCAGTGTTTGGTCGCCGTGGAATAAACCGGAGTCGTGGCCGTGCCCGTCTTATAGGCCTGGTCCAGCACGTTGAGCATTCCGGCCATGGACATGGATGACCACCACTCATCGTGAGTTTCTCCCTCGGCACGGTGAGTCAAAATCATGTCGTTGCCGTAGGCCACGATTGCGCCGCCGGCCATAGCCTTTTCCATGTTCTTCTGGTCAGCTGCGTTTGCTTTTTCCATCTCTCCCCACTGTGCGCGAGGAATGGCCCAATTCGCGATGTAGGAATACATCGGCGGTTTCTCTTTCACCTCTGACATCTGTGCGCGTGCCGGCGCGGCCCAGACAGCTGCCATCGCGAGCGCGCACAGTCCTGCAGAAACTCCCCCCAATTTCCGCTTCATGGTATTCATCCTCCATAGTCGAGCTATGATTTTGATGCGGGGCCTCAAAGCGATGGCAGTGTACACCAAGCATCTAGTTTAGAAGGGGAATTTGCGTTATGGGCAGCGCAGGCCGGCATTGTGCGGCGTATGGTCTGACCATCGGGAGACGGTCGGCTTCACGTTGCGAATACGCTAGAAGCAGAACGGGCGGCCGATTGGCCGCCCGCTCGGTGGAGTCCGGTACGCCTTAGGGCAATACTCGAACGCGATGGGCCCACACGATGGGCTTCTGGGTGATGGGATCGTAGAGCACGAGTCCACGCGAGAGCAGGTTGGTCGCACCCGCGGCTTGCAGTCCACTTAACCCGTTGATATTGACGAATACGGTCTTGTCGACGGTGTAGACGCTGAATGGCCCACCCGCCGAGTAGCTCATCAAGGCGTCGTTCTGCATCTGGAAGTTGCCCTGATTGCCGTTGGTGATGTTCACGCTGTTCGCTACCAGCGATCCCACCACTCCCTGGCGCCGCAACGAGACCATGTCAGGAGTAAATGCGTTGCTCTGATACGTGCCACCTACGAAGATGCGCTGGCCAACCACCAGAGAGGTGGAGCTGAACAGCTCGTTAGTGAACCAGTTGTCGATAAAGCAAATGCTGTACTGCGATACCTGAGTCAGGTCGACGGTGTAAATGCTGTCCACGGGGATGGTGGCCGACGTTCCCAGTTCTTCCCCCACGAACATGGTTACGATCGGACCCGGTGTGATGGCGAGAATGCGGCCCGAGATGAACGCCTGGTCGGTCGTGATCAGCTCGACGGAGCTGGCAAGGATGCTGCCGTCGGCTTGCACGGTACCTTCGACAGAAACGATGCCGTTCGCTACCAAAGTGCTCAGGCTGTTGCCGCTGTTGTACTGCGTGCTGGAGTTGACGTCGATCGTTTCCTGAAAACCGTATGGACCCTGCATCACGAACGTGTTGGCGGAGCTGTTCACCGAGACCACATTACCGAGGAAGTCGGTGATCTGTCCCAGATCGTCGGAAGCGGAGACCGCCATGATGTCCATCACTGGAGTCACAGCAATTTGGCCGTTGGTGATGATGAGATTGCCGCTGCCATCGATCGCCAGCGACTTGCGGAGATCAAAGTCCATGTGCAAACCGGCCAGGCCATTGCTCGTCACAACCAGTGGCTGTCCCGAGGGGAATGAAACCGTAACCGTCGTGCTGCTCAGCGTGCCCGTTGCCTTACCGAGCGATGGCGGAGTCGTGGTGAGATCGACGTAGTCGACCACGGGGGCTGGATTGCTGCCCTCGAAGGTGATTGTCGCGCTGGTATAAGTACCCGGCGCGATCATGTTAAATCCCAACAGGGAACGTAATCCTACGAGGCGCCCGAAATCGACCGCGGTCGGCGTACTAAGCGCGGTCACCGTGGCTGAGTTATTGTTGAGAGTGATTTTGTCGATGGTGATGTTGAACGCAACTACGGATGAGACCGGTGCGTCTTCACCCGTGACGAATACTGGCGCCTGGCTCTGCGAGGTAGTCAGGCTGTTGCTACCACTGCTGCCACCGCCGCAGCCAATCAATAAGAGGGCTATCAGCGACAGAGTAAACATCAAGGTAAAACGTTTCATAAAAAGCTCCGGGGCGTTGGATTCTTTGGGGGAGCTGAAACTTCTTCGGTCACGTTATACGAACCCAGGAAGGTGGGAGTAGTTTCGTTACCTTCGGACAGGTTACGCAGGTAATCCGTCCGTCCGGGGCCATGAACCTGGGAGATGAGCTAGCGTGGATTTTGTTGGAACTGGCCCGACCCAAGGTCACAGCACTGGGTGAGCCAAGTCACAACCGCATGGCATCGCCAGGCTTAGAGTAACCCGGGACTCGTATCCCACGTCAGCAGAGGGGTAAACGTGAGAAACTCACGACAAAATCGAGACAGTATTTCAGCGGTGAGCCTGCGCGCACCACGAATCGCTCTGGCACTTGCAGTCACAATGGCGTTGGCGATCTTTGTCGTTTTGATCCCCATGGCGCAAGGTCAGACTTTCACAACTGTCTACACCTTCACCGGCGGGACCGACGGCGCGTTCCCCAACGGATTGATTCAGGATGCGGCGGGTAACCTCTATGGCACCACCCAAGAGGGCGGCACTGGAAAATGCACTGGCAACTATCCCGGTTGCGGGGTGGTGTTCAAGGTGACAAAAGCAGGCAAAGAAACCATCCTCTATAGTTTTCCTGGAAAGTGGAACGGCGTTACTCCTTGGGCTAGAGTGATCAGCGATTCCGGGGGCAACTTGTACGGGACCACTTTCTGGGGCGGTGGCGCTTCCAACGATGGAATCGTATTCAAGGTGGACAAGACGGGCAAGGAGACGGTGTTGCACCGATTCACGGGATCGCCAGATGGTGCACATCCGTATGCCGGTTTGATCCGGGATGCGAGTGGTGACCTCTACGGCACCACAGGCGAGGGCGGTCAGTCTGACTTGGGGACGGTGTTCAAGGTCAGTAAAGGCAAGCTGACTGTGCTCCACAGCTTCGCCGGATCGCCGGATGGGGCAACTCCATATGCTGGTTTGATCCAGGACGCGGCTGGTTATCTCTATGGCACGACCAGCAGTGGAGGCACCTATGGCGATGGAACCGTGTTCAGGATGACCAAGGCGGGTGACCTGACCGTCTTATACAGTTTCGCCGGAAAGCCGGACGGACAAGCCCCCAATGGCTTGGTCCGCGATGCTGAAGGCAACCTCTACAGCACAACGAGTTTCGGTGGCGATTCTGACTTTGGGACCGTATTTAAGCTTGACACGAATGGCGTGGAGACCATACTGCATAGTTTTGCTTACACGGATGGCGCATATCCCGGCGCGGGCTTGGTCAGGGACGCGCCTGGCAACCTTTACGGCACGACGGCGGATGGTGGGAAGAGCGCGAAGTGGTGCAATTTTGGTTGTGGAGTGGTGTTCAAGGTGACAGCAAACGGCAAAGAGACGACGCTCCACTTCTTCGATTTCGCGAACGGAGCAAATCCTGCAAGCGGTTTAGTTCGGGATGCACGGGGCAATCTGTACGGCACTTTGCCGAATAACCATGCTGCCGGAGCCATATTCAAGATCACCCCTTGATCTCTCTGGTTTCCTGACCCGCATCGCGAGCGGAGCAGAATGAACGCCGAGAATCGCAGCGCGCGTCAGCGCCGTGGCGTTAGCACCGGGGATTTCTCTCCATCGGATTTTTTCGACGCCACTAGTTCAACGACGCACATCTTGCCATCGGTAACGATCTGGTCGCCTGTGGAGTTGGAGAGTTTTCGTGGCGCTGCCGGGCGGTCGACATCCACATACGCGGAGGCAGTGCCGATGAACAGCAGATCGGTTTCGACCCAATCACGTTCCCGATCGACATGAGGATCGATGCGATGCGACCATTTTGTGGCGCCACGGCTGTTGGTGGTGGCGATGTCGTGGGTCGCGGCTCCGATCCAGACTTCTCTGCCGTTGTATTTCTTGGTCAACTTCCAGATGCGAAGGTGATGGCGCTTTGCGAAAGTGTCGAGAGATTTCTGAAATACCAGATCCGGCGGCCGCCCGTCGATCATAAGAGTGGACACCGGGGCGCTCCCATAGCCGGTTTGCCGTATCGTCGCTTGAGCCGCTTTCAATGCAGATTTAACGCCGAGATCGTCGGCTTCAAACCATCCCGCCTCGCCGAAGGCGGAAAGTAACTCGTTGCGCGAGCCGAGAAACATGAGATTGGTGGGATCGGAGGGCGTCTTGTTCGGAGTATGAGTGCGCGCGGGAGCGGCTACAATCAGCTCCTCGAGCTGGGGCGTGACCTCGAGGCGCTGCCATCCTGGCCAGGAATCTTTCTGCTTCAGCATGGAAGGGCGGACGACCTGGACTTGTATATCGGTGCCCGCGGGGAAAAGGACCTCGCGGCGTACCGACAATCCATAGACGGTCTGCACCCCCTTGATGGTGTAGCCGGCAATCGGATTGGCGGCGCTTAAAGCAGCCATGGCCAGCGACACCTTCGTGGAAGCATGCGGCTGAACAATGCCGAGAATCTCGTTGTTTAGGATGGTCTCGCGGGCGTTATCGACATCGAGTACGCGAGCGTAAAGCGGTGAACGCTGCCCGTTCTGATAGACGATGTTAGAGAAGTCCAGCACGAGCCGCGGCCGTGAGTACTTATCCGGAGCCTTGGCGGCGAAGAGGACAGTGCCATTGACCTTGGTGCCAGGCGAGACCAACAGTTCGCCGGGCTTGCACGCGACTTGCTCTCCGTCTTTGCACAAAGGGTAAGTCACCGTGGCTTCGACCGGATCGCCGGTTCGCGACCGGTCGCTATAGACAGGAACATCGAGTCGGACGTCCAGGGTTTGACCCGGGGCAAGATCGGCCTTACGGGACATCGAAACGGCCTTGGCATGAGTCTTCGGCAGACCTGTCGAGACCTCGTCGAAGAAGTGGTAGAAGGCGGCGAGGAAACCGCTGCTGGCGCCGTGTTCTATGAGCAGAGTCTGCATTTCAAAACTGGGCGAGTAGAGCAGATAGTCGAGCGCGGTGTTCTGATAGACATCCTCACGATTGATTTCGACTCCACGTTCAATCAGGGCGTCGGCAATTTCCTCGTAGGCCACCAGGACCTTCGCCTTCGTGGTGTAGCTTGCGCCGAAGACGGCCCAGTGGAGCGCCGTCCGTCCTTGCGGATCCGTGGCTTTAATGTCTCCTCCGCCCTCCACCAATGCCTTGGCATGAGCTAGTCGATCGAGAATAGCCGGTTCTTTGGTTTCGCGCGTGGCCTGGTAGAGTTCCTGCATGAGGGCTGACGCCCTCGAGAGATCGAGGATGACTGCGGCGGGTTCTGGATCCTCGGACGGTTCTTCCTGCGAGTCACGGTCCGATTGCGCCTCTTGCCCCTGCGACTCTTCCTTCTGGCCGGCTAGATGTTCTGCAGGCAGGAATGGCACTCGCAAGAAAGGCAAGGCTCCCGCCGTGCTCGACCTGCCGGTAAGGATAAGGCAGAAAATGAGAACCAGAGAACTCAATCTTGAGCCGGTGGGCATGCTACCTCCTGGGATATTGGGCTGGCGTGTGGCGGATGCGAGGCCTGGGTGCGGACTGTGTTTGTCCTACATGGATAAAATCAAGAGCGGTCTTCACCCGTGAATCGCAAGATTATAGACCGAAGTCGCGCGTGATGCAGAATGTCGAGTCCTGAGATTCAGAAAGCCTGCAGTCACAGGCGCGCGACGAAATCAATAACGCTGCCGAGTCGCTGAGACATTCAAGCGCATCGTAATAATGGCCACATCCGAAAAGAGAAGGCATCATGAATGAACTTCCGCGCAGCATCCTGCAATGCATCGGCAACACCACCTTATTGGCCTTGCGCAACGTCGTACCCAGGAATGGTGCCCGCATTCTGCTGAAACTGGAGAACGAGAATCCTACCGGCAGCATGAAGGACCGGATGGCGCTTGCCATGATCGAAGC
>Ga0075017_100002726_pt1 | contig 11092 bp, 13 predicted proteins | sample AleBraG_ABR_2012_FD_71475 | JGI IMG/M metagenome (GOLD analysis project Ga0075017, IMG submission 71475) | Freshwater sediment microbial communities in response to fracking from Pennsylvania, USA - Alex Branch Run_MetaG_ABR_2012 | ecosystem: Environmental > Aquatic > Freshwater > Creek >...
GACGTGACCTATGTCTTCTACGACTGCGAAGAGGTAGAGCAGTCACGCAACGGCTTGGCTCGGCTGCAGCGCGAGCGACCGGATCGGCTCATGGCCGATCTCGCCGTGCTCATGGAGCCGACCGGTGGCGTCGTAGAGGCGGGCTGCCAGGGGACGATGCGCGTCGAGGTCGTGGCCGCCGGCCGCCGGGCCCACAGCGCGCGCTCGTGGATGGGGGAGAACGCCATCCACGCGGCCGGCGAAATCCTTGTGCGGCTGAACCGTTACGGGCCGCGCAAGCCGGTCATCGATGGCCTGGAGTTCCACGAAGGGCTCAATGCGGTCTTCGTCTCCGGCGGCGTCGCGGGCAACGTGATCCCCGACCGGTGCACCGTGACGGTCAATTACCGCTTCGCGCCCGACATCACGACCGAGTACGCCGAAGGCTGGCTGCGCGACTTCTTCGACGGGTTCGACGTCACTGTCGTGGACAGCGCACCGGGTGCCCTGCCGGGTCTGGACCGAACCGCGGCCGCCGCGTTCGTGGACGCGGTCGGCGCTGCGGACTCGGTCCGCCCGAAATTCGGCTGGACCGACGTCGCCCGGTTCGCCGCCGAAGGGATCGCCGCCGTCAACTACGGGCCCGGCGACCCGTCGTTGGCCCATACGGCGGCCGAGCACGTCGCCGATGCCGAGATCGTGCAGTGCGAGGACCGGCTCCGCGCGTGGTTGGCACCGACGTTGGCTAGCGTGAACCGGTGACGAACTCCGACTCCGCCGACCGGCCGGCCGACCGGCCGGTCGAGCAGCCGGTCGCGCGGCCGGTCGAACGGCAACGTGGACCGATCCGGTTGCGGCGTTCGCAGGTCCCGGACAGCACCACCGACCAGCGATTGCTCGATTCGCGAGGCTCCACCGACTGGGTGCACACCGACCCGTGGCGGGTGCTGCGGATCCAATCGGAGTTCGTCGAGGGTTTCGGCACTCTCGCGGAACTCGGCCCGGCGGTTGCAGTTTTCGGCAGCGCGCGCACCGGCCGCGACCTGCCCGAGTACGCCCTCGCCGAGCGGCTGGGCAGCTCGTTGGCTCGTGCCGGATATGCGGTGATCACCGGTGGCGGACCCGGCGTCATGGAAGCTGCGAACAAGGGTTGTTGCCTCGCCGACGGGATTTCGGTCGGGCTCGGCATCGAGCTGCCGTTCGAGCAACGGATGAACGAGTGGGTCGACGTCGGGATCGTGTTCCGTTACTTCTTCGCCCGCAAGACGATGTTCGTGAAGTACTCCCAAGGGTTCGTCGTGCTTCCCGGCGGGTTCGGGACGCTCGACGAGCTGTTCGAAGCCCTCACGCTCGTGCAGACCCGCAAGGTGACGGCATTCCCGGTCGTGTTGGTCGGCACTGAGTACTGGGGCGGTCTGATCGACTGGCTTCGAACACACGCTCTCGGCGGCGGCAAGATCTCGGCCTCCGATCTCAAGCTCCTGCAGGTCACCGATGACATCGACGAGGCGGTCGAAGCCGTCGTGCGCGCGGCCGGGGACCTTGCGGGTCGGACGACCGATGAGCACGCAGCCATGGCCGCGCTCCGGGCGGCGGAGCGCCGTGCGCAGGGCGAGCCGGACCACGACGGGATGTGACGGGGGTCCGAAACGTGGACGGAGACGAGACTGCCGTGACGGTGTGCGTCTACTGCTCGTCGAGTGAGCGGATCGATCAGCGGTTCGTCGAATTGGCCGCAGCCGTCGGAGCCGGGATCGGTCGCCGGGGGTGGGCGCTCGTCACTGGCGGCGGGTCGGTGTCGATGATGGGCGCTGTCGCGCGAGCGGCCCGGGCCGGCGGCGCCCGGACGACCGGCGTCATCCCGCGTGCCCTGGTCGAGATGGAGGTCGCCGACCACGACGCAGACGAGCTGGTGGTCACCGACGACATGCGGACCCGCAAGGCGATCATGGACGGACGGGCGGACGCCTTCCTCACGTTGCCAGGCGGCATCGGCACCCTCGAAGAGCTGCTGGAGATCTGGGTCGCCCACACGCTGGGCATGCACGCCAAACCGGTCGTGGTCCTCGACCCCTGGGCTGTGTTCGAGCCTTTGAGGGCACAGGTCGACGCGCTGGTGGAAGCCGGTTTCGTCCGCCCCGCCGCTGCCGGTCAGGTGACCTGGACCACGACTGTGGACGAGGCGCTGGACGCGATCGCGTCGGGTCTGGCCGGGATCGTCGGCCTGGGTTCGCCGGACGCGGGAACCCCGCGGGAGGACTTCGCCGCGCCCGAGGCCGGCGAGGTGCTCGAAGCGGAGCCCTAAGCCAGTCCTCGCCGCGAGACGGCCGGGGGCCTGGTCCCTCTGATCGAGCTGACCATTTCCAGGACCTGCCGGGTGGCCGCGACGTCGTGAGCCCGGAACACCCTGGCGCCGAGCCACGCGCACACAGCCGTTGTCGCCAACGTTCCGGCGGCCCGGTCCGCGACCGGCAGATCCAACGTCTCGCCGACAAAGTCCTTGTGCGACAAAGAGACCAGGACCGGCCAGCCTGTATCTACGAGTTCGCCGAGCCGCCGGGTCGCCTCAAGCGAGTGTCGGGTGTTCTTGCCGAAGTCGTGGGCCGGATCGACGAGCAGCCGGTCAGGTGCCACGCCTGCGGCGACCGCGGCATCGGCAAGCGCCTGCGTGCTGGCCACGATGTCCGCCATGACGTCGTCGTACTGCACGCGATGCGGTCGGCTGCGTGGGTGCTGGCCGCCGGTGTGCGTGCAGACGTAACCCACATCGAACTCGGCCACGACCTCGATCAGCGACGGATCGTGACCTCCCCAGGCGTCATTGATCAAATCCGCGCCGACGCCGCAGACCGCGCGGGCAACCTCGTGCCGCCAGGTATCGACGCTGATCACGACGTCCGGGAACAGCTCACGGACCCTGCGGACGAAGCTGACGGTCCGGGCGATCTCCTCGGCCGCGTCGACCTCGTCGCCCGGCCCGGCCTTGACCCCTCCGATGTCGATGATCTGCGCGCCGGCGGCGACCGCGTCGTCGACGGCGCGCAACGCCGCAGGTTCGGCAAAGGTCGCCCCTGAGTCGAAGAACGAGTCCGGTGTCCGGTTGACGATCGCCATCACGACGAGCTCTTCCGAGCCGAAGGTTCGTGCCCCGAGCCGCAGGTCCACGCTTCCTCCACGCATTCGCTCGGCTCGAGCCCTGCGGATGCTCCGCTCGACCCAGGGGGATCGATCGTGTCATGCGGGTGGAGCCGACCCGGCCGGCCCACGCCAGCGTCCGCAGCGTGGCACGATCGTTTCGGACAGGACTCGCCGCGGAAGGGATCAAGGTGACCGTGTTCTGGGTGGTGCTCGGCATCGCCGTACTCGCGGTTGTGGCGATCGTCGCTGCAGGGCGGGGCGGCGGGCTCAGCGCCGCCGAGCCGGATCGCCCGGACGTCGTCCTGCCCGACGACCGGTTGGTCAACCGCACGGACGTGGACCGGGTGCGCTTCTCGGTGGGCCTTCGCGGCTATCGGATGGACGAAGTCGATGACGTGCTGGACCGGATCGCGGCGGATGTCGAGTCCCGCGACGCCCGAATCCGCGAACTCGAAGCGCAGTTGAGGGCCGAACTCCAAGCTCAACCGCCACAGCAACAGCCACAGCAACCGCAGCCTGCGCCCGCCGAACCTTCCTCGATGCCCCATCCGTTCGACGTCTTCGGCATAACGCCGCCCGAACCGGCGGATCAACCCGATGCCGAAACGGCGCGGGTCCTGATGGTCCCGATCGAGACGCCCCGCGACCAACTGCCCCACGAGCCCGGACCAAGCACCGGCGGCGGCGACCCGGACGCGTCTCATGCCGCGGATCCGACCTCGACTCCGGAGTCCGATGCTCCCGACTCATACTTCCGGTCGCCGGGCGACGCGGGTGGCTGACCTCACCGACCCGGTCCACGTGGTGACGGCCGATGTGATCATCGACGCTCCGGCCGAGGCCGTGTGGGCAGCCGTCACCGACTGGGATCGCCAGTCCGGGTGGATCGTCGCGACCACGATCAGCCGGAGCGATCACACGGAGCCGGGGCTGGGTGATCGGTTCGAGGCCCGCACCGGGCTCGGACCGATCGGAGTAACCGATCCGATGGTCGTCACCGAGTGGGAGCCACCGCTGCGATGCGAAGTGCGTCACCTCGGGCGAGCCGTGCGCGGAAGCGGGCTCTTCGAGCTGTTCCCGCTCCCGGGCGGGCGGTGCCGTTTTGTCTGGTCCGAGCGCGTCGAGGTTCCGTTCGGACGAGCCGGACGGCTCGGATGGATCGGGGCACGACCGTTGGTCACCGCGGGGCTCAAAGCGTCGCTGTCCCGACTCGCGCGCTCGATCGAAGCCGGTTGAGGATGCCATGACTGATGAGCACGCGGCCGGAGCGGGAGCGGGAGCCGAGCTCTCGCCCGGCGGGGCGGTCGTAGGTCCGGACGGCCTTGCGCGATGTCCGTGGGCGCTGTCCGCGCCCGATTACCTCGAGTACCACGACCGCGAATGGGGTCGCCGCCTCCGCGGCGACGACCGCATCTTCGAACGGCTGACGCTCGAGTCGTTCCAGTCGGGCTTGTCCTGGCTGACCATCCTGCGCAAGCGGGAGAACTTTCGTGCGGCTTTCGCCGGCTTCTCCATCGAAGCCGTAGCGGCGTTCGGCGCGCGGGACCGGCGCCGGCTGATGGCCGACGCCGGCATCGTCCGGAACGGCGCCAAGATCGACGCTGCCTTGGCCAACGCCAGGGCAGCCATCGAGCTCCCTGGCGGTCTTTCCCGGCTCGTGTGGTCATACGCGCCCGATCCGGGGCCGGTGCCGCAGGTCCTGGCCGATCTTCGGTCCACCACTCCCGAGTCGACCGCGCTGTCCAAGGAGCTCAAGCGGCACGGGTTCCGGTTCGTCGGGCCGACCACGGTCCACGCATTGATGCAGGCGACGGGAATCGTCGACGATCACCTCGCGGCCTGTTGTGCGCGGGGCGCCGCGGGCCGGGGCAGCCGCGCCTGAAGTCAAGCCGCTTCTGGGCGGGCCGCGCCGCCCCCCGGCGGCCGCGCGAACGCGGATGGGGCGGATCATGCCCGCGGATACGGGATAATGGCCCGATCGCTAAGAGGAAGGGGATAGCCGATGGCGGCCATGAAGCCGCGGACGGGTGACGGTCCGCTGGAGGTCACCAAAGAGGGGCGCGGCATCGTGATGCGCGTGCCGCTGGAGGGTGGCGGCCGCCTGGTGGTCGAACTGTCCGCCGTCGAGGCCAACGCCCTTGGAGACGCGCTCAAGGCAGCCGCCGGCTAACCGCCGGCTGACGTCGCCGGCCCCGGCGCAGCGCCCGACCGATGGGTGCGCGCCGGGGTTTGTGACGTCGGGACTCAATTCGGGAGCCGGCGTTTGCGTGTCTGAGGCTTGCCGGCAGCTCAGAGGCGCAGGCCGAGCAGCAGCCCGTCGCCGACGGGCAACAACAACGGCACGAACCTTTCGTCCGTGCTCAGCGCGCGGCCGAGATCGCGAATGGTCGTCGTCTCCGGGTCCCGCTGGGCGGGGTCGGCGACCCGGTCGTGCCACAGCGCGTTGTCCATCGCCACAACGCCTCCGGGGCGCAGCAAGCGGTGCGCTTCCTCGAGGTATTCGGGGTACTCCCGCTTGTCCCCGTCGCAGAACACCAGGTCGTACGCGCCGTCGGTCAGCCTCGGGAGCACGTCGAGCGCCCGCCCGAGAATCGTCCGGGTCCGGCCCGCGCCGAACCCGGCCTCGGCGAAGGTTTCCCTCGCGAGCCTTTGGTGCTCGGCCTCGGACTCCACGGTCGTAAGCACGCCGTCGGCGGTCATTCCGCGCAGGAGCCAGACACCCGACACGCCGGTGCCGGTGCCGACTTCGACCACGGAGCGAGCCCCGATGAGCGCGGCAACGAACCGCAGAACCGCCCCGCCGCCCGGGAGGATCGGGACGCAGCCCACCTCCGCGGCGCGCTGCCGACCGGACGCCAGCACGGCGTCCTCGGGCAGGTAGGCCTCGGCATACATCCAGCTGCTCCGCTGGCTCGGTGTGCTGATCGACGCCTCCGGTGTGTGACCTTGGGGGGCCAGGCTACCGAGCCCGCGGGGCGCGCGTGGCTGTTGTGGCTCATGAGGCCTGCGCGTGCCTCCCGAGGGGCCGTTCGTGCCCGCGAAGTCCGCATCGGGAACCGATACCGGGCTGCTGGTCGTTTGCGGGTCGGCGGATCAGGGAGAATGGAGCAGTCAGCACATGGTCGGCGGCATCCGGAGGTGTTCTCGTGCGTCGAGCAAGCCCGGCACACGAGTCGTCGACGTCCGTCGGCTCGCCGTCGATCGAGCTGATCCGCGACGACGACGTGGTGATCGCGGAGGACCCGAACGCGCCCGACTGGTCCGCGCCCACGTGGGAAGAAGTCGTCGCGGCGCATTCGGGTCGCGTCTACCGGCTGGCCTACCGCCTGACGGGCAACCGCTACGACGCGGAGGACCTGACCCAAGACGTATTCGTCCGGGTCTTCCGGTCGCTGTCGTCGTATACGCCGGGAACCTTCGAGGGCTGGTTGCACCGGATCACCACGAACCTTTTCCTCGACCAGGTGCGCCGCAAGCAGCGGATCCGGTTCGACGCACTTCCGGAGGACGCGGCCGATCGGATGGCGGGTCGCGAGCTGACGCCGTCCGATCTTTACGATGCCGAGCACTTCGACCACGACGTGCAGGCTGCGCTGGACTCGCTGATCCCCGATTTCCGGGCTGCGGTCGTCCTCGCGGACATCGAGGGCCTGACATACGAGGAGATCGCGGCCACCTTGGGGATCAAGATCGGAACCGTTCGAAGCCGGATTCACCGAGGACGGACCCAACTGCGCGAAGCCTTGGCGCATCGATCGCCCGAGGCTGCGAGTGGGCGTCGCGCCCGGATGCGACGGGCCGTCCGGAAGTCCTGACCCCATGACCGGTCACGACCGGCACGCGGGTGATCGTCTGGCCGCTTTGGTCGACGGCCGGCTCGCCCCGGCCGAACGGGAACGGGTGATGGCTCACCTCGCCGGCTGCGCCCGGTGCCGGGCCGACTACGACACTCAGCTCGCCCTCAAGGGCGTGCTCGGCGAATTGCGGAACCCGGGCGCCCCATCCGATTTGCAGGCCCGCCTCGCGCGGCTGCCCGTCACTCCGGACGAGGGCGGTCCGTCGAACCGGCGCCCACGGATGAGCGCGCACCGGCGTGTGGCGGTCGCAGGTGTCGCCGCCGGTTCGGTAGCGGTGATCACACTCGGAACGGCGTACGCGGTCGGCGGCGAGGCCGGCGAGCCGGTCGTTCCGCAGGTCGGTCGGTACATGACAGACCACGCGGCCGTGACCAGCGACCTTCCCTTGGTCCAGCCGCAGCTTTCGCAACTCACGACCTTGCGGACGCCGTTCCTTCCCGGCGTGACGACCACGGTCGTACGGGTCGTGCCGGGCCCATGAGCCTTCGCGGACTCGTCGTCACCGCCGTCGCCGTGACCGCTGTGGCGACCCTCGTCGGTTCGTCGGACGCGTCGGTGTCCGTCGGCCGGAGCGATCCGGCCGCGGTCGAACTGGTGCGCCGAGCGGTGGTCGCCGAAACGGCGGGGTCGTACTCGGGAACTGAAGTGCTGTCCGATCAGCAGCGGACGCCGTCGGTCGAGCGCCTCGACGTCACCCATCTGGCCGCGCAGGGAACGGTTCTGGTCGAGCCGGCGGCCGGCGGGCAGCCGGCTCGATCAGCGTTCGCGCCCTCAGGTCAACAGTCGCCCCAACTGCTCGTCGAGTTGCTGACGAGTTCCTATGCGTTGGTGCTCGGCGGTCGCTCGTCGATCGCCGGTCGGCCGGCTCGAATCGTCGAGGCGCTGCGCGCCGACGGATCCGCGGCCGGTCGGTTCTGGTTCGACGCGGCGACCGGACTGATGCTTCGCCGCGACGTGCTTGATGCATCGGGGACGCCCGTCCGATCAGTGTGGTTCACGCAGTTGCAGATGGCCGCGGCCGCGCCGTCCCATCTGCCGCCGATCGCTACCGCGGCCACTGGTCTCGGTGTGAACAACTCGTTGCTGGAGCAGTGGCGACGTCGCGGTTGGGCGGCGGCCACTTCGTTGGCGGGCATGCGGTTGTTCGACGTCCGCGAGGTCGCCGGCACCGGCGACCCGGTTCTTCATCTGTCCTACTCGGACGGGTTGTCCACTGCCTCGGTTTTCGTCCAGGTCGGTGTGCTGGACACCGCGGCGTTCGATGGGATTCCCGGAGACGCACGGGCGGTGATCGGTGGTCAGCCGGTACGTGTGCGCACCGGCCAGCCGAATGAGCTCACCTGGACGGCCGGCGACCACGTGATCACTGTTGTGACGGACGCTCCGCAACAGACAGTCGCGGCTCTCGTCGACGACCTGCCGCACAGCAGCGATCCGGGTGTGTGGGACAGGCTGTGGCGCGGGCTGTCCCGAGTGGGATCCTGGCTGAACCCGTTCGACTGAGACTCTGGGCGACAGCGTCCGCTCGCACGGACGAGGCCCGGGACATCCGACAGCTCCGGGTCGAACACCCAGACAGGGGCAGCGCGATGACCGAGCCACCGGGACCGACCGGCCCGTGGACGCCGGAACCTCCGCGGGAAGCCGAGTCCGAGACGCCCCGCGACACCGGTCTCGTCCCGCCCGCGCCCAACGAGCGGCCCACGGCTGATCCCTGGCTCGACGTGTGGTCGCCCCCGAACGCTCCGACGACTCCGACGACTCCGACGACTCCGACAACTCAGACTGCGAACCCCACAGCCGCGCCAGACCCCCAACTCGCTGACGCGTACCCGGTGGGAACCGGGTTCGCGTACGCGGATGTCGAGACATTGGCTGATGCCCCCAGCGACACCCTCGGACGCGAAGTGCGTGGACCGAGACAGGGCCTCGGCATCGGGTGGCTCATTGCCATCGGGGTGGCCATCGCCCTGATCGCCGGCGGACTGGGTGGCGGGATCGGCGCGTGGGTCGAGAGCCGACAGACCACTGCGGTGACCGACCCGGCGGCGAGTCTGGGCGCTGCTCCGGTCGGCACGCTCTCCAGGCGCCCCGACTCGGTCGCCGGAATCGCCCAGCGTGTCCTGCCGACGGTGGTCTCCATCGACGTGACGGCGGGAGCCTCCGGCGACACCGGATCCGGATTCGTGCTTCGATCCGACGGCTACATCCTGACCAACAACCACGTTGTGGCGGCGGCTGCGGCCGGCGGTCAGATCTTGGTCCAGTTGAACAACGGCACCTCGGTCGCGGCGGCGATCGTCGGCCGGTCACCGACCTACGACCTTGCGGTGCTCAAGATTCGCGCCACCGGCTTGCCGGTCGCCACGCTGGGCAACTCCGACGACGTTGTCGTCGGCGACGTGTCGATCGCGGTCGGCTCTCCGCTCGGCCTGGCCGGCACCGTGACCAGCGGAATCATCAGCGCGAAGAACCGGCCGGTCGCAACCGGGCCGGCGGATGCCACGGCGGCCCAGTCGTACTCCTACATCAGCGCGCTCCAGACCGACGCCGCCATCAATCCCGGGAACTCGGGCGGCCCGCTGGTCAACGACCAGGGTCAGGTCATCGGTGTGAATTCGGCGATCGCGTCACTGTCGACGACCGGGACGCAGAGCGGGTCGATCGGGGTCGGGTTCGCCATTCCGATCAACCAGGCCCGGGCGGTGGCACAGCAACTCATCAGGCTCGGCTACGCGACGTATCCGGTCATCGGCGTCGACCTCGACCCGGCGTACACGGGTAGCGGGGGCCGGATCGCCGTGGTGGCACCGGGCGGCCCGGCCGGCTCGGTCGGGCTGGCAGTAGGCGACGTGATCGTCGCGGTGGACAACCAGCCCGTGACGAGTTCGCAGGACGTGATCGTGGCCATCCGCGAACACCGGCCCGGTGAACGCCTGACCGTGCGGTACCGGCGCGGTGCATCGACCGGAACGGCCGTCATCGTCCTCGGAGCGGCCCGCGGATAATCCGAAGACGTCTACCCTGGACCGAACAGCTCGTGGCGCGGCACCACCTGCCGCCCGCAGTAAGCCTGGAGCACTTTCTCGATGAACATCCTGTCCAACCCGCTCGAGATAGCCGTGCTGCTGGTGGCTGCCCTGTTCATCTTCGGTCCCGACCGGCTGCCCGGGATCATCTCCCAGACCGTGAAGACCCTGCGCCAGCTCCGCACGATGGCGAACAGCGCCCGCTCTGACCTGACCGAGGCGATGGGGCCCGAATTGCGTGAGCTCAACATCACCGCCGGTCTCGAAGAGCTGCGCGGGCTGCGTGACCTCGACCCTCGGCGCATCGTGAACAACGCGATCACCGGCGACACCTACTTGTCCAACGGCTCGAACGGGTCGAACGGTGGTTCCGGCGGCAACGGCGCGGGGTCGCTCGGTGCGAACGGAAGCGGCAGCGCGTCGTCGTACTCCGTTCCGGGCGGGGATGGGGCGGCCGGTGCGCCGCTCACTCCTGGGCAGCCGGCACCGATCCCGGTCGTGGATCCGGACGCCACCTGATCGCAGCCGCGACCGGCGCCCGCTCTGTCGGGTCGGCGACCTAGCGAGCGGTCGGTGTCAGCGACAGCGACATCCCGGCCAGCCCGCGGGGCCGGCCGACGATCCGTTGCGCGATGTCCCGCAGCACGACCGCCGCCTCCGACGTCGAGCCGGTCAGGACGAGCGGGACTCCACGGTCCGCGCCCTCGCGCAGTGACGTCTCGAGCGGGACCTGTCCAAGGAGCGGGACCTCGGTGCCGACCGCCCGAGAGAGGGCCGCCGCGACGGCGGCGCCGCCGCCCGAGCCGAAGATCTCGCTGCGGCTGCCGTCGGGCAGGTTCAGCCACGACATGTTCTCGATCACGCCGGCGATCCGTTGGTGGGTCTGGAGGGCCACTGTTCCGGCCCGCTCGGCGACCTCCGCCGCCGCGGCTTGCGGTGTGGTCACGACCAGGATTTCCGCGGACGGGACGAGCTGGGCCACCGAGATCGCGATGTCGCCCGTTCCCGGCGGCAGGTCCATCAGGAGGACGTCGAGGTCACCCCAGTACACATCGGCGAGGAACTGCTGGAGCGCCCGGTGCAACATCG
>Ga0075017_100002727_pt1 | contig 11091 bp, 13 predicted proteins | sample AleBraG_ABR_2012_FD_71475 | JGI IMG/M metagenome (GOLD analysis project Ga0075017, IMG submission 71475) | Freshwater sediment microbial communities in response to fracking from Pennsylvania, USA - Alex Branch Run_MetaG_ABR_2012 | ecosystem: Environmental > Aquatic > Freshwater > Creek >...
ACGGTGTGCACACCGCGATGACCAATACCCGCGATACGCCGGTGGAGGCCTTCGAGCGCGCGTATCCCATGCGCGTGCGGCGCTACGCGCTGCGGACGAACAGCGGCGGAAGCGGCGTGGCGCGTGGCGGCGACGGCATCGTCCGCGAGCTCGAGATGCTCGAGGATGCGACGCTGTCGCTGATCACCGAACGCCGCGTCTCGCACCCGTGGGGAACCGCGGGCGGCGAGCCCGGCGCGGTCGGTGAGAACTGGTTGCTACCCGGCGGCGACGAGGCGTCGGCTCGGCCGCTCCCCGACAAGGGCACCGTGCGCTTGGCCGCCGGTGATGTGCTGCGCATCGTCACGCCCGGAGGCGGCGGCTTCGGGACCCCCGACGAGAAGCGCGAGAACGGCTAGTCGGGGAGGCGTACTGCGACGACGGTGACCGACATCTCGCGCTTCGGACCCTGATACGTCACGGTGTCACCCGGCGACTTTCCCAGGATCGCCATCCCGATCGGCGAGTTCGTCGACAGCACGTCGTACTTCTCGTTGCGCTCTTCGATGGAACCGACCAGATAGGTGAGGAGATCGTCGTCGCCCGCGTAACGGAGGTCGACGATCGTGCCCGGTTCGACGATGTCGCCCGCGGTGTTGGAATCGATGACGACCGCGTTCTTCAGCATCTGCTCGAGCTGGCGGACGCGGGCCTCGTTGATCCCCTGCTCGTTCTTGGCCGCGTCGTAGTCGGCGTTCTCCTTGATGTCGCCGTGTTCCCGGGCCCGTTCGATCGCCAGCGAGAGCTCCCGGCGCCGTGAGGTGGTGCGTTCTTCCAGTTCCGCCTTCAGCCGAGCGTGGGCCTCGGGGGAGAGATGGGGCTCGGTCATGGCGGGCAGGGTAGTTCGGGAGTTCGCCCGAATCCGGCGACCGGGGCCGTTTGCTCACAGGGCCGCCCGTAAGTGGTTTGACATCGTTGTGATCTGCTGCGATTCTGGAGGTCTCATGTCGCAGCACTTCTCGGTCATCGTTATTCGCTAAGCGAACGCCCCACCGGCGTTCGCTCCAACCGTCCACGTCAGCGTGGGCGGTTTTTTCGTGACCGGACCGAATCGAAGGAGACCAACCAGTGGCCCATCGGGTCGGGATCATCGGCGGGGACGGCATCGGCCCCGAGGTCATTGCCGAGGCGCTGAAGGTCGTGCGCGCGGCGGGTGTGCAGATGGACACCGTCGACTACGACCTCGGTGGGCGGCGTTACCTTGCGACCGGTGAGGTGCTGCCCGATGCCGTTTTGGAGGAAATGCGCGGCTTCGACGCGATCCTCCTCGGCGCGGTCGGTACGCCCGAGGTCCCGCCCGGCGTCCTCGAGCGGGGTCTGTTGCTCAAGATGCGGTTCGCGCTCGATCTCTACATCAACCTCCGTCCGTTCAAGGCCGGACCGGGTCGGCACAACGACGGCGTCGACTTCCTCGTCGTGCGCGAGAACACCGAGGGGACGTACGCGGGCGAAGGTGGCTTCCTTCGCCAGGGGACGCCACACGAGATCGCGACGCAGGGCTCGGTGAACACGCGCATGGGAGTGGAGCGGTGCGTGCGGTACGCGTTCGAGCTCGCCCGCTCGCGCGAACGCAAGCACCTGACGCTCGTGCACAAGACGAACGTGCTCACGTTCGCCGGCGACCTCTGGCAGCGCACGTTCGACGAAGTCGCCGGGTCGTTCCCCGATGTCGGCACGGCCTACAACCACGTCGATGCCGCGTGCATCTACTTCGTGCAGGATCCCGGCCGCTACGACGTCATCGTCACCGACAACCTCTTCGGCGACATCCTCACCGACCTCGGTGGAGCGGTCGGCGGCGGGATCGGCCGAGCGGCCTCGGCGAACCTCAATCCGGCCCGGACCGGCCCGAGCCTGTTCGAGCCCGTCCACGGATCGGCCCCGGACATTGCCGGGACCGGCCAGGCCGACCCCCGGGCGGCGGTCATATCCGCCGCGATGATGTGCGAATTCCTGGGTGAGGCCGACGCAACGGCCCGAATTCAGAAGGCGCTGGACACAACCGACGATGTAAAGGGCACGACCACGCAGATCGGCGACGCGATCGCCGCCGCCTGCTGAGGTCGCTGCAAGACGAAAGGCACCGCAATGCCCATCACTCCGACCGAGAAGATCTGGATGAACGGCGAGCTCGTCCCGTGGGCCGACGCGCAGGTTCACATCCTGACGCACACGCTGCACTACGGGACCGGGGTCTTCGAAGGAGTACGCGCGTACGAGACCGAGCGTGGTCCCGCGGTCTTCCGTCTGACGGAGCACATCCAGCGCCTCTTCGATTCGGCGCGCATCATGATGATGGAGATCCCCTACTCGGTCGACGAACTCGTGCAGGCCACGAAGGACACCGTGCGGTCGACCGGTCTCCCGTCGTGTTACATCCGGCCGATCGCCTACTACGGCTACGGCGAGATGGGACTCAACACCTTGCCGTGCAAGGTCGACGTCTCGATTGCCTGCTGGCCGTGGGGCGCATACCTCGGTGCCGACGCGGTGTCGAAGGGCGTCCGCATGAAGATCTCGAGCTGGACGCGTCACGACCACAACACGATGCCGCCACTGTCGAAGACGACGGGTAACTATGTGAACTCCTCGCTCGCGAAGGTCGAAGCACTGAAGGCCGGCTACGACGAGGCGATCATGCTGAACCCGGAAGGCCTCGTGTCGGAGTGCACCGGCGAGAACATCTTCGCGGCGCGCCGCGGCGTGCTGATCACTCCGCCGGTTTCGGCGGGTGCGTTGCCCGGCATCACCCAGGACTCGGTCACCACGATCGCGCGTGATCACGGGTTCGAGGTGCGGGTCGACGACCTCTCGCGGAGCGATCTCTATGTGGCCGAGGAGATGTTCGTGTGCGGCACCGCGGCCGAGGTCAGCGCGGTGAACTCCGTCGACGACCGCGCGATCCCGTGCCCCGGACCCATGACCGAGGTCATCGCGGCCGAGTACGCCAAGGCCGTCCGCGGCCAGATCGACAAGTACAAAGACTGGTGTGAGCTCGTATGAGTAGCGACGCCGACGTACGCAAGATCGAGATCTACGACACCACCCTTCGGGACGGGTCGCAGCTCGAAGGGATCTCGCTCACCGTCGAGGACAAACTCCGGATCGCGGAACAGCTCGACTGGCTCGGCGTCGATTACATCGAGGCGGGCTGGCCGGGCGCGAACCCGAAGGACGACGAGCTGTTCAAGCGCGTCCCCGACGAGTTGAAGCTCGAGACCAGCACCCTGGTCGCGTTCGGGTCGACGCGTCGGGTCAAGGGGAAGGTCGACAGCGACGACACGCTGCGGCACCTCGTCGAGGCCAACGTCGGAACGGTGTGCATCGTCGGCAAGTCGTGGGACTACCACGTCACCGAAGCGCTCGGAACGACGCTCGACGAGGGCGTCGCGATGGTGGGCGACTCGGTCGAGTTCCTCCGTCGGTCCGGCATGGAGGTGCTGTTCGACGCCGAGCACTTCTTCGACGGGTTCGAGCGCAACGCCGAATTCTCGTTGCGCGTTCTCGAAGCCGCGGTCACGAACGGCGCGAGCCACCTCGTGCTGTGCGACACGAACGGCGGCGCACTGCCGCACCAGGTCGAAGCGGCCGTCGCGGAGGTGGTCCGCTACTTCGGTGGCGACGTGAAGGTCGCGGTGCACCTCCACGACGACGCGGGTACCGGTGTGGCCAACGCGCTCGCCGGCGTGCTCGGTGGCGCAACCCAGGTACAGGGAACGATCAACGGCTACGGCGAACGCACCGGCAACTGCAATCTCACGACGATCATCCCGAACCTCACGCTGAAGATGGGTTACGAGACGATCCCGCGTGATCGGCTCGAGCGCCTCACGCCGGTCGCGCATCACATTGCCGAGCTCGTCAACATGCCGCTCAACCCGCAGGCCGCCTACGTCGGGCATTCCGCGTTCGCACACAAGGCCGGGCTGCACACGAGTGCGATCGCGAAGCGGCCCGACGCGTACGAGCACGTCTCGCCGGAGATCGTCGGGAACGGAACGCGGTTCGTCGTGTCGGAGCTCGCGGGCAAGTCGACGCTGGGGCTCAAGGCCAAGGAGCTCGGGCTGCAGCTCGACGGCCCGCAATTGGCCGACGTGGTGGAGACGTTGAAGCGGCTCGAGCACGAGGGATACCACTTCGAAGTCGCCGACGGTTCGCTCGAGCTGCTGATGCGGCGGGCGACCGGATGGGAGCCGAACTGGTTCCGGGTCGAGTCGTTCCGCGTCATCACCGACGATGTCGTCGGGGTCGACACGCTCACGGACAAGACCGGCGCCACGGTGATGACCGAGGCGACGGTAAAGGTGCACATCGGCGGCCGGCGCGTTGTCGCCACCGCCGAAGGAAATGGTCCGGTAAACGCGCTCGACACCGCATTACGGAGCGCGCTCAATGGAGAGTTTCCTGCGCTCGAGCGCGTGCACCTCACCGACTACAAGGTGCGCGTGCTGGACACGAACAAGGGCACAGGCGCTGCAACCAGGGTGCTGATCGACTCGACCGACGGCAACGCCACCTGGACCACGATCGGTGTCAACGAGAACATCATCGAAGCTTCGTGGCAGGCGCTGCTGGACTCCATCCACTTCGGCCTGTTGCGAGCGGAGCACTAGCGCGCATCGTGCGCGTCGAAGTCTCCTGCGGGAGTTCATGCATCGTCGTGAACGTCAACACGTTCGATCGGGATCGGGTGAGTCGTGATGAGTGAGAGCGCGGAGCGGTACCGCCGAGTCGCGTCGGGTTTCACGCGACGGGTTTGCGCGATTCACGGCGACGCCTGGTTCCTCCCCGCGCCGTGCGCCGGGTGGGTGGCCTTGGACATCGTCCGCCATCTCGTCGATTGGGTGCCGTCCTTCCTCGCGGACGGCGCGGGAGTGACCCTGGCGGTCGGACCGTCCGTCGACACCGACCCGGTTGCGGCGTGGCTGACTGTGAGCGATGGCATCCAATCGCTGCTCGACGATCCGGACCAGGCCGCTCGGAGCTTCGATCATGCGCACGTTGGCCGTCATCGACTCGACGACGCGGTGATGACGTTCATCCTCCCCGACGTGCTGATCCATACGTGGGACCTTGCCCGCGCCACCGGCCTCGACGAAGCCCTCGAGGTAGCCGAGGTTGTTCGCATGTTCGACGGAATCCACGAAGTCGACGCCATTCTTCGCGAGAGCGGTCAGTACGGTCCGAAGATCGAGGTAGCCGCAGACGCCGACGTGCAGACGCAACTGATTGCGTTCCTCGGCCGCCGCCCCTGACGGAGCCGAGCGACCTTCCGCCCCGGTCTCATCGAGTGTCGGACGTCATCCTCAGTGCTTTGACGGCACGGTTCGAAGCGATCCTCGTCGCGGTCGGAGTCGTAGGCGACACCCACGCCAAGATTGGCCGATCCGCGCTCGCCAAGTGTGTCCCGGAGCGGGCATTATGCGTCTGCTCCCGACATTGAAAGGTTCGCGTGGCCCATCTCGTACCCATGTCGTTGCGGCGGTTGCCGTATCAGTTGGCAGACCGCGCCGCCGCTACGAGAGATCAGCCCCGGCTTCGCGCCGCGCGTCCCGATCTCGCCGCGGCGCTGGAAGCGGTGAAGGACGACGACGCAGACCTGCGAAAGGTGTACGCGCGGTACGTGGACCAGGTGTCCCGTTGGGATTGGGCTGTGTCGTGGCCGACGGTTTGCCTGCTGAATGCTTTGTGCGAAACGGTGCAGCCCAGAAAGATTCTTGACCTCGGCTCGGGGCTGAGCACTTACGTCTTCGCGCGGTGGGCGAAGCGTTGCGGCGAAGATATCGAGTTGGTGTCGGTCGACGATTCTCCAGAGTGGCTCGCGAAGACACGAGAGTTTCTGGCGTCCGAGGATCTGTCGGCGCGATTCATCGATGTTGCGGAGTTTCACTCGCTAACCCGCAGCGTGTTCGATCTCGCGTTCGATGATCTCGGACGCATTGAGGTTCGTGCGGAAGCTATCGATACCCTCGTTCATGTCATGGCACCGGGCGCCGTCGTTGTGCTCGACGATATGAACGTGCGCGGATACCGCAGTCAGGTGCGCGCAAAGCTGGTTCGTCAGGGTTGGCCGCTGTACAGCGTTCGACAATCCACGATCGACGCGAAAGGGCGCTTCGCGATGTTGACTTGTGCGCCGCGCACCTGATCGCCGCGCCATATTTGCCGATCCGCGCTGGCAGTGATTGCGCTGGGTGAGGCAACCTGGCGCGATGGCGGGTGTCCGCGTTGCCGACGGAAGATTGCATGTCTCTCTGAACGTCGTTGAGCGCATCGCCGCATTGCGGTGGCGCGAGATATCGGTGGCACTCGAAGCAGTTCGGACGGTCGAAGTAGTCGACCGACCATGGGCGTCTGGAATGATCAGGCGCAGCTTCCAGATGGGTGTCGTGACGAAATCGCGACCCGCCCGGCGCTTGGCAACGGTCGGTCCGCGCGCCCGGACCCTGACCGGCGGTCGCGCCCTGATCGTCGTCTACAACGACGGGCCGTGCCTCTACGTCACCGCAGGCGCCGAATGGGAGGCACTCCTGATCTCAATCGAGGATGCTGCCACGATGGCGAGCGAAGTCGCCCATGCCCTGCGAAGGTGACTGCGCACATAGTTGCCGATCGGGTACTCGCCCGCACGTGAGACGATGTTGCCGTGGCGATCGGGTACGCACCGATGGATCGCGAGGCGGCTCGCCGTGATCCCGCGGAACTCGCCAGAGCCGCGCTCGCCATTCATAGGTTCTTCGACGAGGTCAGTCGTGAACTTCCGATCTTCGAGCCGATCGGATCCGCGGCCGACCGTTCGGACGCAGTGAGTCTCTCCGAGGACTCCCGGCGCGCACTGAGCGATCGCGACTGGATCGAGGGCTACCGAGCAGGCTTGGAGGACGCTCGCCGAGTGTGCGGGGCACGGAACCGGCGCGTCCGACGCGGGCGGGTGTCGTAACCGTGTCGGCGACATCGGCACAGTGCTGTGGACCCGGAACGGCGAACGTCGCTCCATGCGCCCGATTGCTGCGATTGTCACTCTTCCAAAGCGGCCGGACGTGCCGATGAGAGGCTCGCTCGGACACGCGGATCGGGCACTGCGCCCGGCCGGTCGGAGCGTGACATTGTGCTGCACTGCGCGACCAACCTCACGGATATCGGACACATCCGCGCGCAAGGGCGGGAGGGTGGCGGCAGCACAGCCCGACCGCAAACCCTCGGACGCAAGTCACCATCGCAAGCACTCGACGAGGTGTTGCCGTTGAACCCCTGAACTCGCAGCCGGTCGGGCGTCCGCTGAGTGCGCGCGGAGCGGTCGATGGATCCGCTAGGCGTTGTCGTTGTCGTGGGCGAGGTAGCGGCGGGTGGTTCGCGTGTCGGTGTGGCCGGTGTTGTCGCGGATGGTGGCGAGGTCATTGCCTTGGGCGTGGGCCGCGGTGACGTAGCGGCGTCGGAGTGTGTTGCCGGAGATCCGTTGTTCGAGTCGTGCGGTTTGTGCGACGTGTTTGACGAGGTAATCGAGACCGAAGCGCGTGAGTCGTTCGGATTCACGCCCGCGTTGTTCGCTCAGGATGAGGGGACCTTGGCGGCGTCGTCCGAGGTATCGCCGGAGCGCCTTGGCGGTTTGGTGGTGCAGGGCGATCGTGCGGGCGGGTCGAGTGCGAAGGCGAACGGTGGTGTGGGGTTGTTGACCATGAACGTCGGTTGCGTCGGCGCGGATGACTTCGCCCACTTTCAGTCCGTCGAGCATGAGGAGGCGGATCGCGACTGCCGCCCGGGACCCGCGTTGATCTGCCGCGGCGAGTAATGCGTCGGCGTCGGCGTCGGTGAGCAGTTCGGCGGTGCTCGTAGGTGCGACCACGGGTCTCGGAATGTTCGTTCCGGCGAGCCGGGCGGGCGCGCGCTCGGCGGCGGCGGTGTAGGCACTGAACGAGGCGATGGCCGAGAGTCGACGGGCGACGGTGGCGGGGCTGGCGCCTGCGGTTTCGCATTCGGCGCGGTAGCGGGCGATGTCATCGACGTCGATGGTCAGCAGATCGAGGTGTCCGTCCTGTCGACACCACCGGGCGAGGTGGCCGAGGTCGGCGCGGTATGCGGCTTGGGTGTTGGCCGACCGGCACGTGCTCAAGAAGTCGGCTATCGCCAAGGTCAGCGCAGAGTCTTGTGGCTCAGGGTTGACGCGGGCCATGGCTCGAATCTTCTCCGATTCCCTCTTGACAGTCAACATAATGGCCGAGATTATGTGCTGAGAAGGAGGAGCCAGGACGCCCCGAGACAGGGGCGTCGCGAACCTGGAGGTAGCCGTGACCATGCTCATGCGCTTCGACCCGCTGCGCGAGTTCGACCGTGTCTTCGACCAGGCGTGGAGCCAAACCCGCCAAGCCAGCGTCCCGATGGACGCCTACCGACACGGCGACAGCTTCGTCATCCACCTCGATCTGCCCGGCGTCGACCCGGCGTCGATCGACCTCACCGTCGAACGCAACGCCATGACGATCACCGCTGAACGGCACTGGCAACCCGTCGAAGGCGACGAGGTCGTCGCCAGCGAACGCCGCCAGGGCACCTTCATGCGTCAACTGCTTCTTGGTGACGGTCTCGATACCGACAAGATCCACGCGACGTACGAAAACGGAGTCCTGACCGTCACCGTGCCCGTTTCTGAACGGGCCAAACCGCGACGCATCGCGATCACGAACGAACCCCGCAGAGAAGCCATCGCCGCGTCATCGACGTGATTCGCAGACGCCCGACCATCGGCGCCCCGTAACGCATTCTGTCGCCTCGGAGGACCGACGTCATGCTGTGCGAATCTGTCATCGACGAACCCAGGCCGCTCGGCCATCGTGTGTTGTACCGGTGCGAGACCAACGTGCCGTTCGCGTACGTGCGAGGGAACGCGTTGTTCCGCTACCGCGACCACGCGCTTTGGGCGCACGTCTCTGACGGAGAGCTGCGCTCAGCCCGCTCGGGCGAACCGCTCGCCTACCAGCGCGGCAACATCTTCTACGACGCCATCACCAACGAACCCCTCTACTACGAAGGAGCCTGACACCCGCGTGCTCTCGTCACCCGACGAGGCGCGCCGCATGCACGTGCGGTGCAAGCAACAGGGGGCTTGCACCGCACGGCACAAGCCAACAGGCGCCCCACGGCACCGCGCCGCCCTGGGCTGCCGCGAAACCCGCGCGGGGATGCCGGCGACCGGTCCTCGCGCCGCACCCGACAACGGAACAACCAGCCAGACTCGCCGGTAATCCCTGCCGCTGTGCGCTGGCCGCGTCGGCGCGCGGTCGGGCATTCTGTGCGGGTGCGTGAACCGAAGGCACTGCTCCAAGAAGCACCAATCGCGCAGTGGCTGGCGACACACACGACCGACCTCCACGGTCGATGGCCGATCGAGGGACGACTCTGGGTCACGCAACGACGTCTCGTATTCGTACCGCGGATCGCTCGCTTTCGCCGCTTCCATTGGTCATGCAGCTTCGATGCCATATCGAACATTGCGATCCAGCCGGTCGAAACGTGGCGTTTGAACCGCCGACCTAAGCCTCGCCTCGCGGTTGAGGTAGCAGGTACCACGCACTTCCTCCTCGTCCGTGACCCGGACCGGTCGTTGGCGATCATCCGGGACGCCATGAGCCGCGCATGACTGCCGATCCGCGCTCGCAGACCTGGTCCGGATAGGGCCGTTCGGCCCTACAAACCTTCGAGGGCGGCCCGCACGATCGCGGGAGTCACTGCTGGGAGGTGCGTGATGAGAGTCGAGCCTTTGCCTTCTTCCCGTCCCAGGAACACACGGAGTCCGGCGTGCCATTGCCCCCGCTGCGTATGGCCCTACCTACACCGGGACGGCGCTCCCATTGAACGACGGCTGGTGTGCGACTCCTGTGGGCACGCTTGGAGGTTCGAGTACGGGGAGCTTCATCCCGTAGGCACCGACAGATACCTGGTGAGCCCCGACTGATCGGGAACACGTCCCCGCCGCGCGCCGATTCAGCGCGATTCGTGTCAGCATCGTCGAAGAGAGCGGCCTGGCTGCTCACAATCGGCGCTGTTATCGACAGAGGAGAAATCGTGGAACAACACGCCATGCCGAGCAGCGTCATCGCCGTGCTGATCGTCGCCGGGATTGTGCTCTTCATTGCGCTCATCCTCTGGGCCAACCTGGCGGGGTGACGCCGGCTCCCGGCGGCCGTTAGTGGTCTGACTCCCGATGCCAGGCGTACACAACTGCCGATCTCGCGCGCCTCGTCACGATCGTGGCCGAACACATACGCGCACATAACGCGCGAGCCGCCACCAGCCCACTCGAGGGTGGTTGTCCGGTGACCATCACCCGATTCTGAACGAGAACAGACCAAAGGCCCTGGACTGCACCCGCGTACGGCGGCATGGTGGAACTGCGACATCGCGGTTTAGAGGATCCGCGGGTTTCGCGGGAGGCAGACATGACCCAAACATCATCGGACCAGGCCATCTCGGTCGCAACCAGCGATCGACTCGAGATCTACCCCGACGAGGCACGCGGTTCAGGCTGGCTGTTTTTCGCCGGCACCGTGCTCGGACTCGCGGGTCTCATGCGAATCTTCGATTCCCTCTGGGCGTTCCGCTACAAGGGCGCACTGCCGGACGCGCTGAAAGATGGGGTGCTCGGGTCCAACCTCAAGAACTACGCGTGGACGTGGTTGGTCGTCGGCATCGTGCTGATCGCAGCGAGCGTCCTCGTCTTGGCTCGATCGCAGTTCGCACGCTGGATCGGATTCATCGCGGCGACCATCATGGCGGTGAGCGCAATGGCATGGATGCCGTACTACCCGGTCTGGTCGCTGACCTACATCGGCATCGCGGTACTCACGTTCTACGCGCTCGCCCGTTATGGCGGACGAGAAGCGCTCTAGCCCCCTCGCTACGGAACCGAATACCCGACATAGCGGTAAGTCAAGCGACGGTTCAACGCTTCGGCAGTGAATGGTGTCGCCTAATGCTTGAGGGCGTCCCAAGCGGCGGTGGCCACTTCGGAGATCGAGTCGATCCCGTAGCTCTCGGTCGGATCCCCGGATGTGGTCA
>Ga0075017_100002728_pt1 | contig 11090 bp, 7 predicted proteins | sample AleBraG_ABR_2012_FD_71475 | JGI IMG/M metagenome (GOLD analysis project Ga0075017, IMG submission 71475) | Freshwater sediment microbial communities in response to fracking from Pennsylvania, USA - Alex Branch Run_MetaG_ABR_2012 | ecosystem: Environmental > Aquatic > Freshwater > Creek >...
GACCAGGACGTCGCCTCGGGCGGTGCTGCCGTCGGCGAGGGTGACGGTGACGGCGTCCGCGTCGGCGGTGTAGGACACGACCGCGGCGCCGGTGCGCAGCCGCTGACCGAGCCGGCCGGACAGCACCTGTCGCAGGGTGCGCCGGTGGACGCCGGTGTGAGCGCGGGGCCCGGGGTTGGCCGGACCCATGTGCGGGCGCGAGCTGAGTTCTCGCAGGTCGGAGTCCAGCACGATCGACTCGGCGCGGTCGTAGGACTCCCGGGAGGTCTCCAGGTAGAGCTCGAACAGGTCTGCTGGCAGGACCCGGCGCAGGGCCTCGCCGCCGATGGCGTTGAAGTGCAGGTAGTAGCCCTGCTTGCGGTTGAGGTCCGCATCGCGCTCGAAGACCTGCACGGTGTGCCCGGCTTGGAGCAGTCCCTGGGCGAGGGCGAGTCCGGAAAGGCCTCCCCCGGCGATCAGGACGTGCAGGGACGTGGTGTCGGGCATGGTCGGCTCCTGTTCGGTGTGGTCGGTCACGGCGCATCGGGCCGTACAGCGGGGTCGAACTCCTGGTACGACGCGGCCTTGTCGGTGATCAAGTCCCGCAGCAGCGTGTGGCGGTCGGCGGTGCGAAGGATCTCGTCGTAGTGGGCGCGCTTTTCGGCCATCGAGATCACCGAGCAGTCCAGGTCGGTCCATTCGACCGAGAAGTCATCTCGCAGGTGCCCCTGCGCGCCGCAGGTGGCGCAGGCGACCGTGCGACCGTGCAGCTCCACCACGTTGAGGTGGCACAGCGGGCACAGCCCCGGGTCGCCCTCGTAGGTCGCCTCGTCGAAGGTCCGGCCGAGCTGGCGTGCGACCGCGCGTCCGAGCCTGGCCGATCGGGCCAGCGCCTGGTCGTCGAGGACGACGGACTTCGGTGTCCCGGCCCCGGAGATCACGAACTGGTCCACGACGGCGGTCTGCATGGAGAAGGTGAGCACGTGCATGACGGGCAGGGCCAGGGCTTTCCACTGCGGGGTCAGTGCGCCGCCGACAGCGATGAACCCGGCCACCCGCGGGCGCAGGACACCCTCGTCCAGCCGGAACGGGACTGCCGGTTCTTCCCCGGCGGCGCGGATGGCGATCAGCTTCTCCACGATGGCGCGGTCCGCGTTGGGGCCGAGCAGCCGGTCCATGAGCAGCTTCAGGCGGGCGGGGACGGTACGGCTGAAGATGGGTGCGCTGACGATGAGGCCGTCGGCCTGCATGAGCCGCTCCCAGAACCACCATGCGTCGTCGGGTTCTGCCGGGTCCGGCCCGCTGGGCAGGCGCAGCTCGTCGAGGCGGACCATCTCGACGGCCGCACCCTCGGCCTCGGCGGCGCGCAGCGACTCTTTGAGCACGATCTCGGTGTTGCCGCCGGCGGAGCCGGCGTTGACTCCGAGCAGTCGCATCGTCATTGGTTCCTCCTTGTCGCGGGCTCCTCGCGGTGGGGCCGCGGTCGTGGTCTGACGGCGTCGTCAGGTTTCGCCGCTGGGCGGGCCGATGGTGGCTTCGGTGTCGGCGGCGGGCGTGGGCGATCAGGTCATGGGCCGCGCCGGCCGGGTGCCGTCCCATCCGGCCGCCAGCGCGCTCAGGCGGCCGTGCATCGCCAGGATGGGGGCGCCCGCCAGGTGCACCTCGATGGGATGGGGGAACATCGCGCCGCCGCTGTGCCAGGCGACGTTGACCGCCCCGAGGGAGGCGGTGTGGATCAGGGGGCACCCGATGGCTTCGAGCCGTGCCGTCTCGGCGGCGAGGTCGTCGACCACCCAGCTCACGTGACCGACGTCGCCGGCGCCCAGCCGGTACTGGGCGGCGATGTGGGGGTGGGCGGTGTGCACCTGACCGAGCTCGAGCACGACCGGTCCCCACGCGGCGAACGCCGCCGAGTGGTCGAAGTACTCCGGGTCGGTGACGGCGGTGCCGTCTGCCAGCGTGAAGGACTCGAAGCGCACGTGCGGGTGCACCAGGAACGGCCCGACACCGAGGGTGCGCGCGGCCCGGTCGACGGCTTCGTCGAGGTCCTCGACCCAGTACCCCACGTGGTGGAGCGCAGACACCGGCCACCTCCCAATCAAGCCCAGCACATTCATTCTATGCAAGTCGTGTTCTCACAGTGAGAGTATGACCTCGATACGGTCCTACGGGAAGACCCGACGCATGAGGAGCGACATGAAGCTCACCCACCTCGGACACGCCTGCCTGCTCGTGGAGACCGACACAGCGCGGCTGCTGATCGACCCCGGGACCATGTCGTCCTTCTCGCAGCTGCGCGACCTGGACGCGGTGCTGGTCACCCACCAGCATCCTGACCACGTGGACCCGGTCGCGCTGGCTGCCCTGCTGGGGGCGAACCCCGGGGCCAGGCTGGTCGTCGATCCGGACACGGTCACGGCCGTCGCCGGCCTTCCGCCGGTGCGGGAGGTCGCACGCCCCGGTGACCGGCTGACGTTCGCGGGCAGCACTGTCGAGGTCGCAGGCGGCGAGCATGCGGCCGTGTACGGGAGCGTCCCGGGGTGCACGAACTCGATGTACATCGTCGACGGCGGCGCTTTCGTGCACCCGGGGGACTCGTTCTTCGTTCCTGGCCGCGACGTCGACGTCCTCGCCGTCGCGGTCGACGGTCCATGGCTGAAGCTGGCCGAAGCGGTGGACTATGTGCGCGCCGTCTCCCCCAGGGTGGCGGTTCCGATCCACGACGGTGAGACGACCGACCCTGGCAAGTACGCGGGCATGCTCGCCGCGTTCAGCCCCGACGGTGTGGTGCGCAGACTGCCCGGTGGCGAACAGACATCGCTGTGACCCAGTGACCCAGTGACCCAGGACGTTCTGGGGGATCAAGGAGTGTGCGCTAACTCGGACGCGGCGTCGGTGGATCTGGTAAACGCAGAAGTCCAGCTCGCGTTCGTATCGGTCGACCCCCGAGATGCCTTGGGTGATAGAAGCCCTCACCCTGGGCCGGCGTACCTAGCTGTGGGACTCTCGTAGCCGCCAGTCGCATGGTCCGGTCCTATGTGTGCTTGGCTCCGGCAATTTGAGTTCATTGCAGAACACACTGCAAATTTCGGGAGCGAGGTCAATTAGCCGCGGTATTCGGGGATGGGGTTCGGCTATAGTAGGCAGCGAGTTGCGATCTGGAGTGAAGGTCGAGCTTGTCATACACATGCTCGAGGTGAAAGCCGACCGTCTTGATGCTGAGCATCAGTTCATTCGCCACTTGTTGGTTCGTTCGCCCCGCAGCGACCAGACGGGCGACGCTCTGCTCTTGGGCTGTGAGATGTGGCCCACTACTCCTGGCGTCGCTTCTTGGCGCCGACCCCGCTGCCTCCAGTTCTGCGTAGCAAGTCGTGGCTAGCGGCGTCGCCTGGAGTCTGGTGAGTGCGTCAAAGGCCTGGTTGAGGTGGGCGATTGCTGACTTTCGTTCGCCGCGCCTGCGCAGGAACCGCCCGTAGTCGGCTTGGGCACGCGCAAACTCCAATGCGTCCGGCCAGTCAGGACGTGCCGAAACGGCGGTCTCGAACCATTCCCGCGCTTCGGCACGGTGCCCATGAGCGACGGCGAGGCGCCCCCGCACCCTTGCCAAAGCGTACATACGCGAGGGTACATCGACGTCGGTTCGAACGTCGCGCAATGTTGCCAGAGCCTCGACGGCGTCGTCGAGTCGTCCGAGATCCACAAGGGCGTCGACCCAATGCACAGGCCAGGAGAAGATGCCGGGCTGCCAGGCCGCGCTCTCGTGTGGGAACGTGATCAGTGACTGGCATTCGTGAAGAGCCTCATTGGGGTCTCGCCGGCACATCGCCAGGTGGACGGCCGCGTTGCCCGAGTATGCGACCGATGCCGCGTCCCGGGTCTGCTCGGCTGAGGTGCGAGCCCTTCGAACGTGGTCCATGGCGACCTGCCATTGTCCTCTGGCTGCAGGTACCAGGGCGGCTACCGCGTGGACGTTCGCAAGCAACCAATGCTGCTCGGTGTCGCGCACGAGAGATATGGCCTGCTCGGCAGTCGCGACGGAACCGTCCCAGTCTCCTCTGCGGAACTGCGTCTCGGATAGGCACGCCATCGCTGCAAGCCGAAACGGAGCTACGTCATGCTGAGCCGTCGTGCTCGCTGTCAGGTCGGCCATTGCTCCGTCGAGGTCATCGGCGCACATACGAAGCACGCCTCGTGCTCGGACCTCATCCTGTTGGTCGTGCGGCACAACAGTGGGGTCGTCGGGAAGAGCCTGGAGAGCTCGAAGTCCCTGAGCGGGACGACCCGAGATCCATGAGCTGAAGGCTGCCAAGGCAAGGGCAGTACTGGAACCCCGAACGTCTAGGCCGTTCGACGCTAGCGCCCGCTCGGCCCATTCGTACCCGTGAAGGCCGTCGTCCGCCAAGAGACAAAGATGGGCGAGCAGAGTTGCCATCTCCGCCTTGGGGCCAGCTTCAGTGGCCTCGTGCCAAACAGCCTCTGCCAATTCCCGCGCCAGTGGTATACGCCCTGATAGGAACGCCATTCGCGCCTTGATTTGGAGTGCGTGTAAATCGGTTCTCGGCTCGATCTCGGCGGCAACCGTGAGGGCTGTGGTTATGTCGCCGCTTAGTAACAACAGGTCGACCGCATCGACCAGGCGGCCGGACGAACGCTCACTTCGTGGGCTGACCTTGTGCGCGACCAGGAGGTCTTGCGCGGCCATTCTGAGGCGGCCAGAGGACTGCCGTTCGCGAGCTCGGTGTTCGAGAGCCACGGCGAGGTCCTCACTGGGCTTAGTGGCGGCGCTCACCCGATGGTCAAGGCCTTCGGCGTCGCCAAGGAGGTCGGCTGCCGCCTCATGCAGTCTCCGCCGGGTGGCAGCGCCGAGTTCGTCGTAGATCGCCATGCGCACGAGAGGGTGTTCGAACTGAACGTTCCAGCTTGCCGTGCGAGGCCGGAACCTGAGTACTCGGATGTGCTGCAATTCCTCCAGGCCGGGTAGCGGATCGGAGACGGCTGCCACCTGTGACAGGACCTCAAGGTCTGTGCGGTCGCCGATGACAGCCGCAGCTTCTGCCAGCCGCTGCGCCTCGGGCGACGCCGTGGACAGCGATTTGAGAACCAACAGGCTGAACGAGCGTGGGGCCGGAAGGGGCCCTTCGACAGCCGCCAGCTCGGCCGGTGACAGTTCCTCCAGGAGGGCCTTGAGGTGCAGCGGGCAACCGTCGGTGTGCTCGCGTAGACGCGTTACTGCCCGTGCCGGGAGTGCGATACCCCTGACTGCCATGGCAAGCTCGGCCACCTCCCGGTCGTCTAGACCCGGGAGGCGCAACTGCGGTCCTTGGCCTTCGCACAGCCTCAGCAGGCTGGCGGGGAGTCGGCCGATCTCGTCGTCTCGGACCGTCAGGACGGCCAACACGCGGTCGACGCGCAGCCGCCTGAGTGCGAAGGTGAGCGCTCGCGTCGAGCCCGGGTCCATGAGGTGTGTGTCGTCGACCAGCAGTACGGCGGTCCCTGCATCCTGTTGGCGGCCCAGGGTCTGGAGAAGGTCGCCGCCGGCCACGAAGGGATCATGGATCGCCGTGGCGGGCAGCACTTGGCCGATCGCAGCCAATGGGAGCATTGACTCGGACTCGTCGCAGGTAATCGTCAGGGCGGGGGGGCGCTCGAGCCGAGAGGCAAACGTGGACAGCAGCGCGCTCTTCCCGAAGCCCGGCTCGCCACGGATCATGATCATCTGAGGGATGCCGTTAGAGGCGGCTGCCAGGGCCTGCTCAAGTCGCTCTAGCACCGGATAGCGCCCCACGAAGGCCGCGTCGCCCATCGCGGTTCCTTTCGGCCGTCTGGCAGCGGGCGCCCACCTCGCCCTGCGCCCGAATCCTAGACGTTCGACCTGGCTAGAGGCGACGGTCTTGTGCAAGACGGTTCAGCCGATCCCGGGCATTTGCCCGAGGTCCCGGGCCGACAGGTCGGCCTAAGGTTTCGCACGTGAGGTCGCCTGGCTGGATCTCTGCCATGCGGCCCCGCCTCGAATCGGTTGGCGCGCCGGCAGGTCACCTTGGGTGCCTCGGCGCCGGGGAGCTTGCTGCGTCAGATGCAAGTCCTTCCTCGACGGTAGGGGGTCAACATGAGTCGTATCGCTCGACGCGTTGGTCTTGTGGGGACCGTGATGACGGTCATCGGTCTTGGCGTAGCCACGCCCTCGTTCGCGTCGGTTGGGAATGGATCAGCTGGCACCGCGATCGCGATCAGCGCGTTGCCCTACTCGCACACCGAGGACACCACCTCGGCGACGTCGGACCCATCGAATCCGACTGACTGCACAAACGGCACGCCGACGGTCTGGTTCAAGTTCAAGGCGACTCGCTCGCAGCGGCTGACAGTCAGCACTGTCGGCAGCAACTACGGCATCTACGTGGGCGTGTATCAGGGGACTCCCACATCGCTGACACCTGTGGTGTGCTTCTACGGAAGCTACTGGGACATTCTGACGACGCCGGGCGTCACGTACTTCTTCATGGTGTCTCGGTGCTGCGACACGGGTCCGAACTTCAACCTCGCGTTCCATCTGGTTCGCCCACCCAAGGTGGCAGGCACGGTATACCCGCACGGATCAGTGCGCTGGGTGGATGGTGTCGCCACGGTCAGCGGGACTGTTACCTGCAGCCGGCGGGCCGACGCGACAGTCGGCATCAGCCTCGTCCAGCGAGTCTCGCGCACATTGCTGGCGACTGGATCGGCGACCTTCGATGATCCCAAGTGTTCGACGACCCCTACCGGATGGAGCGGCCAGATCGTGCCCGGCGGCTTTGTGCCGTTCGTCAAGGGCGCCGCGGCCGCGACCCTTTCGTTCTCCGCGTGTGACTCGCTCGGTTCCTGCAGCGATCCACTGACTCTTGGCCCGGTGACGATCAACCTGTCTTGACGAAGAGTCACGGTTCTTGGGTGTCCTTGGGTCAGGGCCGGGCTGAGCATGCGCCGGTCCTAACCCAGGGGGCAGTAACGGTGCAGGTTCCGGGCGGATGGATGGTTTGGACCCGTTGGCACATGTGGCGACAGCGGGGATCTGCACGCAGCACGGACCGCCCGAGCCCGTGCTGATGGCAACACGAGCGGTTTGGGGGTGGGCGAATTGAAAATGAAACTCCTGGTGGGATGTGCGGTTGTCGCGTTGACCGTCGTGGCTATCCCACCGGCGGCGCGGGCTGCTTCGTCCGTGGACAGACAGGGTCCGTACATACAGTTGCAGAGCACGGCTCACATGGTGGTTCCCGGCAAATTCACCCTCTACAGCCCGTCAGTCGCCGCGGGCTACGCGGACTTCGTCATCAGGTGGAGGGGATCGGACCCGTCAGGGATCTGCGACTACCAGCTCTGGTCCGAAGACCACACCGGGTCTGTCCTGCTACTCCACGAGGGGATGGCGACCTCCTACCGGTTCACCGCCAACGACGACTTCGATGGGGCTGGATACAACTACTGGTTCTTCCACCTTCGCGCCATGGACTGCGCAGGGAACTGGTCCCGTACCAGCTCATACAACAACACCTTCTATTGGCCTACTGACCGCTACATTCCTGGCCCATCGGGTGCCACGTCGATGATGACGGTCGATGACTCCGGTCTGCTCGGCTACGTGCCCAGCTTCTCCACCGGCTGGTCGACCGGGACGTGCGCGTGTTTCGTCGGCGGCACCAACCGCAACGCCACCAAGGCCGGATCCTCGGTCACGATCAGCGACTACGCGCGAACTTTCGGGTGGATCGCCGAGCGCGGCCCAATGAGTGGCAGCGCCAGGGTTTACCAGGACGGGGTCCTCAAGGCCATCGTCAGCCTGTACTCCAAGACCAAGACCGGTCCGACCGTCGTGTGGGCCAACTGGTTTGCCGTCGCCAAGGCTCACACGATCCGGATCGTGGTGGTCGGCACAGCCGGGCACCCCCGCGTCGACGTCGACGGGTTCGTCCTCAACTGAACATCAGCGATCACATCCTGCACGTGGGTGTGGGAGTGGCGCGTGGGCAGGTGTTAGGGGGTTGGCAATGTGCAAGGACGGTGGCGGTTCGCAGGGCGAAGGTGCGGCGGCGGCCGGCGTTTCCCGGCGTCGGTTGATGCAGGGCGTGGGGGTGATGGCGGCCGGGGCGATCGCACCCAGACTGTCGGCCGGGCCTGGCTCGGCCGTGGGCTGGTTTGAGCGGCTGGCGCTGGCCTCGCCAGCGCGTGCCGTGACCTTCGATGGGACGCCAGGGTTCTCGATGGCGATGCACGTGCATTCCTCGTTCAGTGAGCAGGACGGCTCGATGGACGCTCAGCTGGTCCAGGCGGCTACCAACTCGGTCGACGTGTTGTGGTGGACCGACCATGACGCCCGGATGGACGGCATCGGCTACCGCAAGACCGTGCATTTCACAAGTCTGACCGCGGAGGCCGGGGCAGCCGGGGAATCCGGGCCCTGGACTTGGACCAAGACCCAGAGCGGCCCGGTAGCAGCCGGGTCCGGCGGCGGCATCGTGGCCTCGCCCAGCTCCCCGCTGGACCCGGTGGCCGGCGGGAGCCTGCACCTGAGCGTCAAGAGCGCGACGACGGCGCCCGCCAGGTACGGCTACTACGCCGACTCCTACCCGGCCGGCTGGAACTACCGGGACAACCTGACCGGGCAGTCGCTGGCCGTCGAGGTGCTGCCGACCAGCGGCTGGACTCGGGGCTACCTCGAGCTGGCGATCACCACCTCCTACCACCAGGCCACGGCCGGCCGACCGGCCGGTGACTACTCCGTGTCCTACCGGTTCGTCCCCACGGGCACCCCGGCGCAGCGCACCGCCAGCGGCATCCAGGGCGTGGTCACGGTGCCGGTCACCCCGGGGGTGTGGAACTCGGTCAGCCTCACCCCGTCGAGCGACATCGCGGCCCTGTGGCCCGACCTGGACCACCGGGACTTCGCGCTGTTCATGTTGACGCTGAACGCCGCCAGCACCGGCGATACAGTGGGCGGGTACTTCGACTACCTGCGGTTCACGCGGCGGATGAGCGGTGAAGTCATGCTGCTCCTGCAGCACGACATGCAGGCCGCGCTGGCCCCGAAGTACCCGACGATCGTCCAACGGCAGGGACTGGAGGTGTCCTGGCTGCTGCCCCACCTGAACTGGTTCGGCGGCGCGGTGGTCGTCCCTAACTACGGCACCACCACCTGGGCGACCTACGCCCACTACTTGCAAACCACCCTCGTCCCGCAGATCCACACCGCTCGGGGCCTGGTCAGCTACAACCACCCCTACGGCTACGGCGGCGGCCCGCTGGTCCCGGTGGCCAAGCAGGACGCGCTGCTCCACCAGGTCGCCGGCACGTTGCTGGCCACCCGGGCGCTGGGCACCGACCTGCTCGAGGTCGGCTACCCGGTGCGCCAAGGAGTCAACCTGGGCCACCACGTGGCCCTGTGGGACGTCATGTCCCGCAACGCCATCTTCCTGACCGGCAACGGCACCAACGACGACCACATCGGACAGAACTGGCCCGGGATCACCAACAACTGGTACACCTCGACCTGGGCCGCCAGCACCGCCGAGGCGGACCTACTCGCCGCGCTTGCCGCCGGACGGGCCTGGTGCGCCGCACTGTCCGGATACCGCGGCAGCCTGGACCTGCTGGTCGACGGCACCAGTCCGATGGGCTCGGCAACCATCTCCGCCCTGGCCTCCCGCCGGCTGACGGCCTACGCCACCGGCCTCCCGGCCGCCGGCTCACTACAGGTCCTGCGCGGTGCCGTGGACTACGCCGGCACCGCTGCATTGACCGCGAACACCAAGCTCATCGCCACCTACCCTGCCAGCGCCCTCGCCGGTGGATTCGTGACCATACCCGTCGACACCAGCCACGACTGCTTCGTCCGCACCCAAGTCCTGAACGCATCCGGCACCGTCGTTGCGCTGTCGAACCCCATCTGGCTGCTGCGGTCCCCACCGCCGGGTGGCATCCCCGCTCCCCGGGCGGCATGAACCGTAGCGACCGAGCTCCTTACCCCGAATGCATGGGAACCAGCCCGCGTGCGTCCGTTGAAGGCGCACCGCACTTAGCGGTTCGCGGCGACAGCCGCCAACGTTTCCCAGTGCCGCTGGTGCGGTGCGGCTACTGCGGGTTGGGGGCAGGGATCCGGGGGAGGGCGCAGGTCCAGGTGCTGCTGCCGGGTGCTGCGGTCCTCGCGGACCCGTCGGGAAGCACCACGTCGGCTGTCGTTCCGCCGGGAACTGTGACGTCGACGACCAGCTGGTTGCTGTCGCGGCGCCAGGCGACGCTGATGCGACCGAAGGGGCTGTCCAAGGCCGTTCGAGCCCAGGTGAGGCCGCCGCCGGGCCTGGGCTGGACCCGGAACGTGCGGTAGCCGGGCGTGGTCTGCTGCAGCCCGCCGACGTAGCGGTGCAAGAAGGACGCGACCGCTCCCTTGCTGTAGTGGTTCAGGGACTCGTGGGGGACGCCGGCGTCGTCGATGCCGTTCCAGCGTTCCCACATGGTGGTGGCACCTCGGTCGATCATGGTCAGCCAGGACGGCTCCGAGCGCTGCATGAGCAGGTCGTAGGCGGCTGCGAGGTGACCGTTGTCGGCGAGCGTCGGCAACAGCAGCCCGGTCGACAGGAAGCCGGTGGTCAGATGGCCCCCGGCCTCGTCGACGAGGCTGGACAGCCGGTCCGCGACGCGGGCACGCAGGTCGGCCGGGACCAGGTCGAAGGCGAGCGCCGCCACATGCGCGGCCTGCGTCTGCACGGCAAGTGAGCCGTCGGAGCGCAGGAACTCGCCCTGCCACGCCGATCGGGCGCCCTCGGCCAGCCCGCGGTAGCCGGCGATGACGTCGGGGGCGGCGCCGATCAGCTCACCGATGCGTGCCGCCGTGGCTGCTGAGCGACACAGGTAGGCGGTCGCGACGTCGCTCTTGTCCGCGGCAGCGAAAGCACCGAAGTCGTGGAGGGCGAAGCCTGGTTCCAGCCACTCCCCCCAGTGGAACCCGCAGTCCCACAGGTACCGCTCGTGGGGGGCCGGGACGGGGCGCGCGGCTTGCCTGGCCGGGTGTCGTGCGCTGGCGGCCGAGCGGGCCGCGTAGTCGACCCAGGCGGTCAGGGCGGCCCACGACTCCTTCAGCAGGC